>ERZ650309.311-NODE-311-length-24520-cov-5.516738_pt1 | contig 24520 bp, 23 predicted proteins | sample MGYA00376245_ERZ650309 | MGnify/ENA primary metagenome ERZ650309 (study PRJEB26733, sample SAMN07839294) | wastewater metagenome | biome: urban; feature: wastewater treatment plant; material: waste water | place: USA: North Carolina | collected 2016-04-26 ...
AGTTGTCACTGAAGGCCGCGGCCGCCGCGCTGGGTTCCACCAAGGCCGAAATGGCCGATCCTGTTGCCGCACAACGCTCTACGGGCTATGTCGTCGGTGGCATCTCGCCACTGGGCCAGCGCAGGCCGCTGCCTACCGTGATCGATGAATCGGCCCTGCTGTGGGACCGCGTGCTGTGCAGCGCAGGCAAACGCGGCTTGGACGTCGCGCTGGCCCCCGCCGACCTGGTGGCCGTGATCGGGGCGGTAACCGCCGACATTTGCGCCCCGCGCTGAAGCCCGCGACATAGGGTGATGTCCATGACTCTGTCCGGGAAAACCATGTTCATCTCCGGCGCCAGCCGCGGCATCGGCCTGGCCATCGCCAAGAAGGTCGCCGCCGACGGCGCCAATATCGCGTTGCTGGCCAAGACCGCCGAGCCGCATCCCAAGTTGGAGGGCACGGTCTACACCGCGGCCAAGGAAATCGAAGAGGCCGGTGGCCAGGCGCTGCCGATCGTCGGCGACGTCCGTGACCCCGACTCCGTCGAGGCCGCAGTGGCCCAGGCCGTGGCGCAGTTCGGTGGCATCGACCTGTGTGTGAACAACGCCTCGGCCATCAACCTCGGGTCCATCGAAGAGGTGCCGATGAAGCGCTTCGATCTGATGAACGGCATTCAGATCCGCGGCACCTACGCCGTGTCGCAGGCCTGCATCCCCCACATGAAGGGCCGGGAAAACCCACACGTCCTGACGCTGTCGCCGCCGCTGCGCTTAGAGTCGCAGTGGCTCAAGCCGACCGCGTACATGATGGCCAAATACGGAATGACGTTGTGCGCGTTGGGTATTGCCGAAGAAATGCGTGAGGCCGGCATCGCGTCCAACACCCTGTGGCCGCGTACCCTGGTCGCGACCGCGGCAGTCCAGAACCTGCTCGGCGGTGACGAGGCGATGGCCAAAGCCCGTAAACCCGAGGTCTATTCGGACGCCGCGTACGCGGTGTTCAACAAGAACGCGCGCGAATACACCGGACAGAGCCTGCTGTGCGAGGACGTGCTGCTCGATTCCGGCGTCACCGATCTGTCGGTCTACAACTGCGTGCCCGGCGGCGACCTCGGCGTGGATCTGTGGGTCGACACCCCGAACCCGCCGGGATACACCGGTCCGTAGCCGACCGGGCCTTCAGTCGAACACGATGACGCCGCGGATGTTGCGCCCTTCCCGCAAGTCCCTGATGGCGTCGTTGATCTGATCGAGGCGGTATCGCTTGGTCACCAGCTCGTCGAGCTTCAGGTGGCCGTTGCGGTACATGTCCAGCAGCATCGGCGTGCTCGCGCGCGGGTTCATACCGCCGTAGATGAGTCCCTTGAAGGTCTTGCAGTTCTGCAGCATGTCGACCAGCACCATAGGCACCATGCTCAATTCGACCTTCGGGACGCCCGTCATCAGACAGGTGCCGCCCTTGCGGGTCAGCGCCAGGGCCGGGGCGATCATCTCGGCACGGACCACGCTCGGGGTCAGTACGACACGGTCCGCCATCACGCCGCGGGTCAGTTCCTGCACCAGCGGTATGGCCTCCATGAGCGACGGGCAGGTGTCCGTCGCTCCGAAGAATTTCGCCGAATCCCGTTTGAAGTCAACAGGATCGACCGCGATCACCAGATTCGCTCCGGCGGCGCGGGCGCCCTGTACCGCGTTGATCCCCACCCCTCCGGTGCCGACGATGACGACGGTGTCGCCGGGCTCGGTTCCGACGCCGGTGCTGCCCGAACCCCAGCCGGTCGTCACCCCGCAGGACACCAGTGACGCGGCCTCCAACGGAATCGTGTCGTCGAGCTTGATCACCGATTCCTCTGCGAGAACGGCATATTCGGCGAACGTACCGAGCTGGGCGAAGGCCATCACGTCCTCGTCGCCGACGTGCCGGCGCACGGTGTTGTCGGTGACCATCTCCCTGGCCAGCATCAAGGCCCCGTTGTCGCAGAGGTAGGTCATTCCCGACACGCACCAGCGGCATCTGCCGCACGCGGCGATAAACGACAGGCCCACGCGGTCACCGGGTTTCACCGACCGCACACCCGGACCGACCTCCGCTATGACGCCGGCGCCCTCGTGGCCACCGAGCATCGGAAAGTATTCCGGCACAGGGATGTTCATCGCCTCGTACATCGCGACCAGGTCGGGCGGGGGAACCATGTCACCGGTGGCGAAATGATCGTCGGAGTGGCAGACCCCGGCGACGGCCATCTTGACCAGCACCTCGCCCTCGCGGGGCGGATCGAGAGTGATTTCCGCTATCTCCCAGTCCATTCCGACACCGCGCAGGACCGCGCCGCGACACTTCATCGGCCTGATCCCTTCGGGGTGATACCGAACCGCCGCAGTCCTCGGGCCGACGCCGCACGCAACATTGCCAGGACGATGCCGGTGCGCCGGCGCGATGCGGGGTACCACAGCGGCTCGCTCGACAATTCCGGTACTCGCGCCGACGTAATCGCTTGAGCGCGGCAGAATTTACGGATTCCGTGCGCGCCGCCTCCCCTGGCCCCGATGCCGGACTGCTTCCAGCCGCCCATCGGCACCTCGGAGGCAAAGGCGTTGGCTAACACGTCGTTGATGTTGACCGCGCCCGTATCCAGCCGACGCGCCACCCGGTCGGCCCGCTCCTTGTCCTTGGACCACACTGTCGCCGACAGGCCGTAGATCGAGTCGTTCGCCAGTCGGATGGCCTCGGCCTCGTCCGCCACCTTCATGACCGGCAACGTGGGGCCGAAAGTCTCCTGCGTCATGCACGCCATCGAATGGTCGACGTCGACCAGAATCGTCGGTTCGAAGAAAGTCCCTGTGCCACTGGGCTTTCCGCCCGTCACCACCCGCGCGCCGGCCGCGACCGCCTCATCGACGTGTCGGGTGACGATGTCGCGTTGCGCCATGGTGGCCAGCGCGCCCACATCGAACCGCCAGCCGCGATCGTCCTGGCCCTGCCGGAGCGCCTGAACTTTTTCGGTGAGCTTGCCGACGAATTCGTCGTACACCGGCGCTTCCACATACACGCGCTCCACCGAGACGCACACCTGACCGGAGTTGACCATGCCGCCGTAGACGATGCCGTTGGCCGCCCGCTCCAGATCAGCGTCCGACAGAACCAGCGCAGGGTCCTTGCCGCCGAGTTCCAGGCTGCACGGGATCAGGCGTTCGGCACAGGCGACCGCGACCTTACGACCGGTCGCAGTCGACCCCGTGAACTGGACGAAATCGGAACGCGCGATGACCGCCGCTACTGTTTCCCCGTAGCCGGTGACCAGTCCGAAGACCGCCGGCGCACCGATCTCGTCCCAGCCACGGGTCAACTCGACCGCGCTGAGCGGTGTCACTTCCGACGGTTTGAGCAGGACCGCGGCTCCGGCGGCGAGCGCGGCCACGCCGTCCAGCCCCGGCATCATCAACGGGTAGTTCCACGGCGTGATGACACCCACCAGCGGGTATGGCCGGTACACCACGGCCAGATGTTTGGTCGCCGCAACAGGATTCCACGACCGGGGACGTTCGTCGGCCAGGTAGTGCTCGGCGTGACCCGACCAGAAGTCCAGCAGGCTGGCCATCATCGTCGGCTCGACCGAGGCGTCGCCGCGGGTCTTGCCAGACTCTGATTGCACGACGTCGATCAGCCGCTCGCTGTTGTCGAGCACCCACTCCTGGTAGTTCATCAGCCAATGTCGGCGTCCCGGTGGGCCGAGGGCCTCCCACTCCGGTTGCGCGGCGCGCAACCGACCGGCCAGCGCGGCAACATCATCGGCACCGACCACCGGCACGTCGCCGACGGTGCTGCCGTCGGCGGGATTGGCCACGGTGATGACGTGCGGACGGACAGATTGCATTGCGGTCATAGCTGCACCTCCGGTGGTGACTCAACCCCCGGTTTTTGAGTATCCGCCGGTCACGGTGGGGTGCCTAGAGTAGGCGCCTACTCGATTGAGCAGGCTAGGCGCCGGTCACGGGCTTCCAGATGGTGTCGGGGGCCGGGCAGATCTCGACGCCGGTGATCAGTACGGGCCACAACGCCGTCAGCTCGACGAGGGCGACCACCTGCGAACCGGCGGGCAGGATGCGGTCCCACTGGTGGCCGATGCGTTGCATGTCCGCGGGGTGAAAGAACGTCCAGACCAGCCCGACCACGATGTACGGAATGGCGAGCCACAAGCCGAATTCGATCATCGCCTCGACACTGACCTTGCGGCTGAGCAACTTTCGCATCGCACCCCCTCTCAGATCAGTTCGGCGTGCTTGCGCACGCGGCGGCGGACATCGGCAAGCAGCAGGTAACTGCCACCCTGGCGGAGGAACACCGGCAGAAAGCGATTACCGAAAGCCACCAACAGGAACAGACTTTCGAAGCACCACTGCCGCCCGCTCCCCCAGCTCATCCCCAGCGCATCACGAAACACCGGTGCGAGGAACCCTGCCGTCAGGAACGTGAGTAACGGCCGAAATGGCAGTGCCACAACGATATTGATCATTCTCAGCTTGACCAGATCGGTCAGGTATCGGCGAATGGGTTCGTCCATCGCCACGTTGGCACATGCGGTGGTCCAGTAGCTGTCGAATTCGACCCGGGTCGCCGGCCACTGATCCTCGGTCACCTGCAACGTGGTGCCGAGCGTGTGGGCCGACTGGTAGAACTGCTCGGCCTGCTCTGCGGTCATCTCGCCGCGCAACAGCTGATAGCCGTCCTCAAGCCCGACGAACAGGCAGGCCGCCACCCACAGGTGGAGGTCACGATCAAAAGCGTTGTACGGCACCGGACTATTCGGCCCGGACTGCACCTGACGGTGCGCGACGTCGACCGCCTGCCGGAAGGCGGCCCGGTCATCGTCGTTACCCAACACCGCGACGGCCAGATATTGCGTGGTGGTACGCAGGCGTTTCCACGGATGCTTGAGCAGGTTGCCGGAGTCGACCTTGCTCTCCACCACTCCGTAACCGACACCCGGCGCCGCCAGCTGCATGATGACGTTGGCGGCACTGGCCGCACCCGTCCAGAAGTCGAAGGCGTCGGATGCACTGACGGGTCCGTCGTCCCATCGCGACGTGCGGCGCCGGATCTGGATCCGGCAGTCCGCCAATGACAGCACGGTCATGTAGGGCACACATTCGACGCCATCAGCACCGGCCAGGCGATGACCGCCCTGGCGAACAACAGCAGCCAGCGGATCCCGTGGCTCGTCGCCAGTTCAGCCGTGTGCGTGAACGCCCAGATCAGACCGAGCACCACATAGGGTGCAGCCAGAATCACTGCGGTGCCGATCCACTCGGCGATGGTCATTTCGAAACTGAGTACTTTGCGTACCAGGCCCAGCACGGCGGGCTCCGGGCTCTCACTCTCGGTCATATTGACCCCACGGTAACGCGCCTCGACGGTGGCGCAGCAGATTTCGACAATCCGCCGGGTGCGTTTTGTCCCGCCTGCCGTACTGCCCGGTCCTAGGCTGTGCCGGTGACTGCATGGTCCGTGGGTCGGTACGAGATCGTCGCCCGACATATCGCCCCCATCGCCGCCCAGGTGGTCGACGCCGCTGCGCCGGCACCCGAATCCACGCTTGTCGACCTGGCCTGTGGCACCGGCAGCGCTGCGCTCGCGGCCGCTGCGCGGGGCGTCGAGGTGACCGGCGTGGACATCACGGCGGAGCTGGTGGCCTTGGCGGCGGCCGAGCCGGGCGGCTCTGACGTCACCTGGTTGACCGCCGACGCGTCGGCGACCGGCCTACCCGACAGGGGGTTCGACGCGGCCATCTCCAACATGGGCATCATCTTCGTCGAGCCCGCGGCGATGGTCGCCGAGTTGGCCCGACTGCTCAAACCCACTGGCATACTGGCCTTTTCCACATGGGTCCGCGCCGCGGACAACCCACTGTTCACGCCCGTCGCCGAGGTCCTGGGGCCACCGGCACCCGGGCCGTACGCCCCCGACCAGTGGGGTGATCCCGACCTGATCCACGCTCGCCTGACACCCTACTTCGATGACATCACGATCGACAATCACTGGTTCACATGGCAATTCGCATCACTGGACGCCGCGGTGCGGTTCGTCACCGACGAGTCCCCGATGCACGTCACCATCGTGACCTCCCTGGACGACGCGACCCGGTCCCGGCTGGTGGCGGCGTTCACCACGGCACTGGCCGCACACCGAACCGGTGACGGTGCGGTGGCTTTCGGCACTCCCTATGCCGTGATCACTGCCCGGCGGCGCTGAATCAGCGTGCCTCGTACACGATTCCGCGCGCTATCGCCTCACGGATCTCCGGCAGGGCCGCCTGCGCCAGCGCGTCTGCGTCGACCCCGTGGTGTGCCGCCAGCAGCTCGATCAAGCTGCCCAGCGGAACCTCACCGCGGCAGCCCGCCAACAACGCGGTGAGCACCTCGTCGACGCCGAGTACCGCACCGGGACCACCCGGCCGCCGCACCGCCGCACCGATCTGCTGCCAGCCGCTGTCCCCCGGTAGCGCATGGGTCTGCAGCAGCACCGGCGCGGTGGACATTCGCGCCGCCAATAATGCCTCGTCGCTGGTGTCGCGCAGGTAGGCCCGACGGGCAAAGAACGCCGCCACTTCAGGGCCCGTCACGGGCTCATCGGTGATCTCTTCCAGAATCTGCTCGGGCGCTTCACCTTCGCGTGGCACCTGCAGGCAGATCAGTCCCATGCCGATGCCGGTAATACCCTGCTCGGTAAACCAGTTCAGCCAATTCGCACCGCGCGTGGCCGTCTGCTCGGCACCTTCGCCCGCGTCCGCCAGCCACAGCGACACATAACTCACCGGATCGGCCAGCTCGCGCTGCACCACCCAGGCATGCAGCCCGATACCGGCCAACCAGCCGCGCACCCGCTCGGTCCAATCATCGCCGCGCACAATCCAATTGGCCATGATCTGGGCACTGCCACCCGGATTCAGATGGTCCCCGACCTGCTCGATCACACTCTGGCACAGCGCATCTCCGGCCAGGCCCGAATCACGGTAGATGTAGTCGAGGGATCCCGCGCCCACCACGAACGGCGGATTGGACACGATCAAGTCGAACCGCTCGCCGGCCACCGGCTCGAACAGGCTGCCGAGGCGCAGATCCCAGGACATCCCGTTGACCTGCGCAGTGGCCCGGGCAAGGTCCAGGGCGCGCTGGTTGGTATCGGTGGCCACGATCTGCCCGCAGTGACCGTCCAGATGCAGCGCCTGAATACCGCAGCCCGTCCCGAGGTCCAGTGCTCGCTGCACCGGATCGCGAACGATGGCCCGCGCCAAGGACATTGACGCGCCGCCGATACCGAGCACGTGGTCGTGGGCGACAGGTCCGCCGCGCAGCGCCGCGTCCTGGTCGGACACCACGAAGAAGTCATGTTCGCCGTCACTGTGGGGACGGATGTCCAACGTGGCCCGCACGGTGTCGGTCACCTCGATGACACCGGCCGCGACCAAGGCATCGAGGGACAGCGACGGGAAGGCCTCCTGCACCCGATCGACGGGTTCGTCGGCGCCCAGCAGGAACAACCGGACGAGGGTCGAGAGCGGGTCATCTCCGGTGGCATGCAACGCGGGCCACCACACGCCCCTGCCCATTGCCGCGTTGGCGTCGGGCCCCAGCAATTCCGCCACCCCGTCGGTGGTGAAATCCGCCGCCCGCAGATCGGCGCCCAGCGCTTCGACGAGGGCGGGATCAAGTTCGCTCAAAACAGTGTCGCTTCCGGTTGCGCAGGCTCGATCAGTTCCGGGCCATTGTTGCTGATGCTGTTGACCAGTCGGGACACCTCACGGGTGACGATGCGGTCCAGATCTCCGTGTCCGCGCAGCAGCCCCTCGTCGATCGGCGCGTCAGGGTCCAGCCAGCGGTCCCAGTCGGGTGTGCTGATGGTCAGTGGCATGCGGTCGTGGATCTGCGCCAACGGCCCGACGGACTCGGTGGTGATGATGGTGCAGCTCATGAGAGGCGCACGGGCTTCGTCTCCAGCGTCGGCCCCTCTCGAATTCCCCGTCGCTTCGCTCGCCCCTTTCGGCCGCCACGTCGACCACAGGCCCGCCATGAACAGCAGTTCGTCGTCGGCGGCATGCATGTAGAACGGCGTCTTGGTCTTCTTGCCTTCGGTGGCGCTGGGCCGCCACTCGTACCAGCCGTCCATCGGAATCAGGCACCGCTTGGATTTCGCCGAACCGCGGAAAGCGGGCGACGTGGTCAACGTCTCGGCACGGGCATTGATCAGCAGCGGACCCTTGGTATCCGGGGCACCAGCTGCGGTGGTCTTCACCCACGGCGGGATCAGGCCCCAGCGCATGGAGCGGACGCGGCGGGTGGGGTCGTCGTCCGGCTCGGCGTGCCGCCGCACCACGGTGCTGACGGTCGTCGTCGGGGCCACGTTGAAGTTGGGTCCGGTCCGGCCCTCGTCGGCTTTGACGGTCTCATCGAGTGCCTTGATCTTCTCCGCCAACAACGCCGGGTCGGTGGTCACTGCAAATCGCCCACACATACCAGGCAGGATAGGGGCATGGAAACCTGGCCCGCACCCTCGACAACGGTCCCGGTGCAGGCAACTGTCACCGTTCCCGGCTCGAAATCGCAGACCAACCGCGCGCTGATCCTCGCGGCGCTCGGCACCGCGCAGGGCACCTCGACCGTCAGTGGCGCGCTGCGCAGCCGCGATACCAATCTGATGATCACCGCGCTGCAGACACTCGGCGTGAACGTCGCCGGCGACGGGACCGAGTTGGCGGTGAGCGGCTCGATCGCTCCGGCCGGTGGAGCTCGGATCGACTGCGGGTTGGCCGGCACGGTACTGCGGTTCGTGCCGCCGTTGGCGGCGCTGGGTGATGCCGCCGTCATCTTCGACGGTGACGAACAAGCCAAGGCGCGCCCCATCACTCCCCTACTCGATGGGCTGCGCGGTCTCGGTGTGGGGATCGACGGCGACGGCATGCCGTTCACGGTGCACGGGACCGGTGGGGTGGCCGGTGGCGAAGTTCGGATCGACGCATCGTCGTCGTCGCAGTTCGTGTCCGGATTGTTGTTGTCGGGCGCCACTTTTCGCGAAGGCCTGACCGTGGTGCACACCGGCGCCTCGGTGCCCTCGGCACCACATATCGCGATGACCGTGACCATGCTCCGCGAAGCCGGTGTGGCCGTTGACGATTCAGAGCCCAACCGGTGGTCGGTGTCCGCCGGGCCCATCGCGGCCCGGCACTGGGCAATCGAGCCCGACCTGTCGAACGCGGTTCCGTTCCTGGCGGCTGCTGCGGTAACGGGCGGCCGCGTCCGGCTTGCGCATTGGCCGCAGCAGAGCGTGCAGCCGTCAGCAACCATCCTGGAGCTGCTGACGAAGGTCAATTGCACTGTCCGGGTGGAAGACTCGTATCTGGTGGTGGACGGCCCGTCGAGCTACGGAGGTTTTGACGTCGACCTGAACGACGTCGGCGAACTGGCGCCGTCGATGGCCGCTCTGGCCGCGTTGGCCGAACCCGGTTCGGTGTCAAAACTTTCCGGGATCGCGCATCTGCGGGGCCACGAGACCGATCGGTTGGCCGCGTTGACCGCCGAGATCAACGGGCTGGGCGGCCGGTGCGAGGAGACCGACGACGGCCTGGTGATCACGTCGACCGCTCTGCACCAAGGGATATGGCATTCGTATGCCGATCACCGGATGGCGACCGCCGGAGCGATCATCGGTCTGGTGGTGCCAGGCGTCGAAGTCGAGGACATCGCGACCACCGCCAAGACCCTGCCCGACTTCCCCGGCATGTGGGCCGAGCTCTTGGCAGGGAAATAGCTTGCGGGAGTACGACGAATCCGATGTCCGAGTGCGCTCGGGCAAGGGTTCGCGACCGCGTACCAAGAACCGCCCGACGCACTCCGATGCGCAAGAAGCCATGGTGGTGACGGTCGACCGCGGTCGCTGGGGCTGCGCCCTGGGCGGTGACCCCGACCATGTCGTCACCACCATGCGCGCGCGGGAACTGGGCCGCACCCCCATCGTGGTCGGCGATTCGGTGGGCATCGTCGGTGATCTGTCCGGCCAGCCGGACACCCTGGCGCGCATCGTGCGGCGCGATGAGCGTCGAACCGTGTTGCGCCGCACCGCCGATGACACCGACCCGACAGAACGTGTGGTCGTGGCCAATGCCGATCAGCTGCTGATGGTGGTGGCACTGGCCGATCCGCCGCCGCGGGCCGGACTCGTTCAGCGCGCACTGATCGCCGCGTATGTGGGTGGACTGCAACCCATTCTGTGCCTGACGAAGACCGACCTGGCGCCGGCCGAGCCGTTTGCCGCCGAGTTCTCCGATCTGGACCTGACGATCCTGACCGCCGGGCGTGATGACCCACTGGACGCGGTGGCACCGCTGCTGGCAGGAAAGGTGACCGTGCTCCTGGGGCACTCGGGCGTCGGGAAATCGACCTTGGTGAACCGCCTTGTGCCGCAGGCTGACCGGGCTACCGGCGAGGTTTCCGGGGTCGGCAAGGGCAAACACACCTCGACCCAGTCCGTGGCGCTCGCCCTTGAAGACGGCTGGGTGATCGACACCCCGGGGATCCGGTCGTTCGGGCTGGCCCATATTCGGCCCGACGATGTGCTGCTTGCCTTTTCAGACCTCGCGGAGGCCATCGAAGACTGTCCGCGCGGCTGCGGTCACATGGGTCCGCCGGCCGATCCGGAGTGCGCTCTGGATGCGCTCACCGGCCCCGCCGTCGACCGCGTCGTGGCAGCCCGTCGACTGCTCGCGGTGCTCGGCGAGCCGACGTACTAGAGCTTCCGGCTGAATTCCCCCGACACCGCAGCCGAACACGGCATAGCATCAGCGACTATGAATTCACAGACAGTCCGACGCCTGAGCGCCACGTTGGGCTTGAGTGCACTCATCGCCTCGAGTGCACTACTGGCCAGTTGCAGCAAGAGTGGTCAATCCCCCACCCCCACGCCGACCACCACCACGACCACCACCACCTCGGCGACGACTGCGGTATCGCCGACCGAGAACAACATCAATCCCGGCGGACCGAGCTTCAGCCCCGCCCCGCCGGAGCACCGCGGCAACGTCGGCTGACCCGGCCCAGTTCACCGCCGGCAGACATCAAAGCCCCCAATTTCCTTGGAAATTGGGGGCTTTGATGATCAGCAGAGAAACTAGCCGGCGGCCTTCTGAAGGCGACGGCGCGCCCGCACCGCAGCGATCGACGACTTGAGGCCACGACGTTCGGGGCCGAGCTCGTCGAACATGCGCTCACTGCGGGTCTCCGGCGCATCGTCCGCAGTGTCCGTCAGGTACTTGTTCGGCAACGACAACTTGGCGATGGTCCGCCAGGTCTTCCCGTACTGCACCAGGAAAGGTCCAGTCGTGTAAGGCAAGTCGTACTTGTCGCACAGCGCCCGCACCCGGACAGCGATCTCGGCGTACCGGTTGCTCGGCAGATCCGGGAACAAGTGATGCTCGACCTGATAACTCAGGTTGCCGCTCATGAAGGCCAGCGCCGGTCCCGAGTTGAAGTTGGCGCTACCGAGCATCTGCCGCAGGTACCACTCACCGCGAGACTCACCCGCCATGTCGGTCTTGGTGAACTTCTCTGCGCCATCGGGGAAATGCCCGCAGAAGATCACCGCATTCGACCAGACATTGCGGATGACGTTGGCGATAGCATTGGCCGTCGCGGTGGACCGGTAGGTCGCTCCAGGCGACAACGAGGTCACCAGCGGCCACGCCACATAGTCCTTGAAGAGCTGTTGGCCGGCCTTGACGGAGAACTCGCGCACGCGGACCAACGTCGCCTTGCGGTCGTCGCGGCCCTTGGAAATCTTGCCGAGTTCCAAGTGCTGCAACCCGACTCCCCATTCGAAGCCGATCGCCAGCAGCGTGTTGAACAGCAGGTTGCCGTACAGGTTGAACGGCTTCCAACGCTGATCACGGGTGACCCGGATGACGCCGTAGCCCACATCGTCATCCATACCCAGGATGTTTGTGTACTTGTGGTGCATGAAGTTGTGGGTGAACCGCCAGTGCTTGGACGCCCCGCTCATGTCCCATTCCCACGTCGAGGAGTGGATCTCGGGATCGTTCATCCAGTCCCACTGGCCGTGCATGACGTTGTGGCCGATCTCCATGTTCTCGATGATCTTGGCCACGCCCAGCCCTACAGTGCCCGTCCACCACGCCCAGCGTCGAGAGCTGGCAGCCAGGACCACCCGGCTGGAAAGGTCCAGTGCGCGCTGCGCGGCAATGGTGCGGCGGATATAGCGCGCATCGCGCTCACCGCGGGAGTCTTCGATGTCCTGCCGAATGGCATCAAGCTCGACGCCAAGGGCTTCGACATCCGCATCGGTCAAATGCGCGAATTCCGGTACATCGGTTACTGCCATCTTCGGCCTCCTTCCGCCTACCTACGGTACCGTAACCTACGCGATGGTAGGTTACGTCAAAGCAAATTAATGAATATTCGCGGATTTTTGTAGATGCTCAAGCATCCAGCACGCAGTCGCCCGCCGCTGCCGAAACACATGTTTGCACCCGGCTACCCGGCTCACGTTCTTCTCCGGTACGCAAATCACGGACGTGACCCTCGACCAGTCCGACCACACACGACTGACAGATGCCCATCCGGCAACCGAACGGCATCTGCACGCCGGCCTGCTCACCGGCTTCCATCAGCGACATCGCCGGGTCGGCAATGACCGTCTTGCCACTGCGCTCGAAGGTGACCTCGCCGCCGGTTCCCGTCGCCGCGCGTGATGCGGCAAACCGCTCCAGGTGCAGTTGCCCACGGATCCCCGCGTCGGTGAATACCCGCTCGGCGTCGGCAAGCATGGCCTCGGGCCCACATGCCCACACCTCGCGCCCCCGCCAGTCCGCGACGACGTCGTCGAGCTTGTGCAGATCCAGCCGGCCCTCGGTGCGGGTGCTGCGCAGCTGCAGCCGGTAACTGGGGTGCGCGCGGGCCAACTCGTCCAGTTCACCGGCGAAGATCACGTCGGATTCCGTTGGCGCCGAATGCAAGTGCACGATGTCGGTGATCTGGTCCCGGCGAGCCAGCGTGCGCAACATCGACATCACCGGCGTGATGCCCGAGCCCGCGGTGATGAACAGCACCGACGCCGGCGCCGGATCCGGCATGACGAACTCGCCTTGCGGCGCAGCCAATCGGACGATGGTTCCGGCCGCGACACCGCCGACCAGGTGGGTCGACAGGAAGCCCTCGGGCATCGCCTTGACCGTGATGGTGATGGTGCGGTCGGTGTCGGATTGCACCGGGCTGGAGGTCAGCGAATACGACCGCCAACGCCACCGGCCGTCGACCAGAACGCCGATGCCGACGTATTGCCCCGGCCGGTAGTCGAACGAGAAGCCCCAGCCCGGCTTGATGACCAGGGTGGCCGAATCTTCGGTCTCTCGGCGTACGTCGACCACCCGGCCGCGCAGTTCCCGTGCCGACCACAGCGGATTGACCAGTTTGAGGTAGTCGTCCGGCAACAGCGGCGTGGTGATGCGCGTCGCGAGCTGACGCAGGGCATGCCAGCCCGGCCGCTCCTTGGCGCCCGCGACGACCGGTCGCACGGTATCGGCAACATTGGCCGTGATCTTGATGTGGTTCTTCGCCACGTGGACTCCCGCTCAGGTCTGGCGCGCGATCGGTCTCGACCAGCGCGTCGCAACCTACGGTACCGTAACTTACGCATCTGTATCCAGTCCGCGAATCGGACCACAACGACCGTCAGCCGGCGAGGGCGTCCGGCGGCGCATGCCGCCCTCTCGACGCATCAGAGCAGTTCGAGCAGGAACGGCAACTCAGAAGGTGCGTACCAGGCGAGGTCATGGTCCTGCGCATCACCGACGGTCAACTCGGCGTCCTCGTCCCCCAGGTCGGCGTCGTCGATGACCTCGACAGCAGCGAGTACCGCGGCCTGTGCGGCTGCATTGTCGACGTAGACCGCGATGACGTCCTTCAAGGCGACGGGACCATCCAGCCGAACCACCGCATCGTCGAGATCGGGACGCACCGTCACCGGTTCGGCCTCGGCGACCAGCACCGCCCGCCGCGGCGGAAGTTCGGACTCCTCACCGGAGAGCAGGCGCAACGACGCCAGTGCCGCATCGCGCAAGGCGACCTCGGACAACTCGTCCTCGTCGCCGTGTGAATAGGCCTCGCGCAATGCCGGCGTCACCGCGAATGCCGTACCGCTGCGGGCCGGCAGCGACCCGACCTCGACTAGTTGCGTCAGCATGGTCAAGGTCGCCGGGATGTAGACACGCACCAGGGAACCTTAGAGCGATTTCTCCGGATCACCCAGCAAAGTGGCCACGTGATCTGGCACATATGTGGTCAACTCACGGGCGGGGCGGACGTAGGTGCCGGTCTCGACGGGCTTGTCCGGCAGCGTCACCGGAGCGTGCTCGACCTCGGCGTACGGGATCGACGACAACAGGTGGGCGATCATGTTCAGCCGCGCATGCTTCTTGATGTCGGATTCCACGACGTACCAAGGGCTGTGCGGCACATCGCAATGCACCATCATCTGGTCCTTGGCCCGCGAATAGTCTTCCCACCGATTCACCGACTCCTGGTCCATCGGCGACAGTTTCCATTGCCGCACAGGATCATTCATCCGGGAGCGGAACCGGCGCAGCTGCTCGGCCTCGGAAACCGAGAACCAGTACTTGCGCAAGATGATCCCGTCGTCGATGAGCATCTGTTCGAAGATCGGGGTCTGCCGCAGGAACAGTGAGTGCTGCTGCGGCGTGCAGAAGCCCATCACCTTCTCGACGCCGGCGCGGTTGTACCAGGAGCGGTCGAAGATGACGATCTCGCCTTTGGCGGGCAGATGCGCAACGTAGCGCTGGTAGTACCACTGCCCCTGTTCGCGGTCGCTCGGCGCGGGCAGTGCCGCAACGCGCACGATGCGCGGACTCAGATATTCGGTGATGCGCTTGATGGTTCCGCCTTTACCGGCGGCATCGCGACCTTCGAACACGATCACCACGCGGGCCCCGGTTTCGCGCACCCACTCCTGCAGTTTGCCCAATTCGGTTTGCAGGCGGAATATTTCGGCGTCGTAGACGGCATTGCGAATCTTGCCGCACGCCTTGCGCCCCGACTTCTGCCCAGCGTCGCCCTTGCCCACCACGTCTCCACCTCATTCACCCGGCCACAGTCAATGCTATTTGCGCACAGGTGCCGATATCGGGATTGACCAGATTACTGGGCTGATTCGATGAGTTCGTCGAGTGACTCGCGGAGCAGGCTCGGGAAGACATCGACGTCACTCATGGCCTCGCGGTCCGCATTGATGCCGAAATAGAGCATGCCGTTGTAGGACGTCACGCCCAGGGCCAGCACCTGGTTGTTCAGCAGTGGCGGTACCGCATAGGTATCGAGCAGCTTGGTGCCGGCGACGAACATCTGCTTCTGCGCCCCAGGCACATTGGTGATCAACAGGTTGAACTGACGGGCCGGGAAACTGGTCGCGACGCGAGTTCCCATGGCGTGCAACGTCGGTGGCGCAAAGCCGGACAACGTCACGATGGTCCGGGCGTCGACGAGGCTGGCCGCGGTCGCCTGAGTCTCGGTGGCGTGGGCGATCTGAGACAGCCGAACGACCGCGTTGCCCTCGCCGACAGGCAGGTCGACCAGGAACGGTGACACTTCACTGATGGCCTGCCCCGGGCCCGCGGAATCGATGTCGGCGTCCGGGTAGACCGACATCGGCGCCATCGCCCGGACCATCGACCCCGATGCCGCCGGTTCACCACGGGAGAGCAGCCAGTTGCGCAGCGCGCCCGTGACGACTGCCAGCACGACATCGTTGACGTCGCAGTCGTAGCGCGACCGCAGGCGTCGATAGTCCTCCAGATCGTGCACCGCCACCGCAAACCGCCGGTTGCGGGACACCGTGGTGTTCAGCGGACTGCTCGGGGCGGTGCCCCTGGCGAAGGTGCGGGCGATGTCGATGACGCGGCGGCCGGCGTCGACCAACTGCTCGGTGCTGGTGATCATTCCGGTCGCCGCCGAGCGCACCGCAGCGAGCTGCGCGGTCGGCCGGGTGACCCATTCCCCGAGCGCGCCGAGCAGCAGTCGGGTATCGCTGGGCTCACGCCCCGGGATCCAGATGTCTTCACCGAACTCGGGAGGTTTGGCGGTCCGGTCGGCGATGACGTGCCCGATCTCCAGGGCCGACATGCCGTTGACCAAGGCCTGGTGGGTCTTGGTGTAGATCGCGACACGGTTCTTGGACAGCCCCTCGACCAGGCACATCTCCCAAAGCGGACGGGTCTTGTCCAACGGGCGAGAACCCAGCCGCGCCACCAGATCGTGAAGTTGGGCGTCGCTTCCTGGAGATGGCAGGGCCGACCGCCGGATGTGATAGGTGATGTCGAAGTCGCGGTCGTCGATCCACACCGGCCGCGCCAGACCGAGCGTCACCTCGCGGACCTTCTGCCGGTAGCGAGGGATCTGCGGAAGCCGCGCCTCCACGGTTTCCAGCAGCGTCTCGTAGCTCAGGCCGGCGCGTGGTCGGCGCAGGATCGACAGCGTGCCGACGTACATCGGGGTGGCCGAGTCCTCGAGGCGGTAGAACGACGCATCGGACGCCGACAACCGGGTCACCATGAACAGCTGTCCCCTTATCCCCTGAACCCTCGACGCGGCCGCACCGACCCCGTCACGCTAACTGCACCCCCGGACACCCCGCAGCGGCGAGCCGCTAATCCCGCCGCAGCGGCGAGCCGCTAATCCCGCCGCAGCTTTGGCGTCGGCCGGTGTCACCCGGCCGTGGGATCATAAACATCGCTGCTCCTCTCCAGCACGCACCGCCTTTGTTCGACCGACTGCTGGAGACGTTTGTGACCGCATCCCTATCGCATTGGACCACGGCTGCCCCGGCTGCGCCGCTCACACGTCCGATCGCGGATTACGAACCGCCACCTTCAAATTCCCCGGTACGGGCTGTACCTACGCGCAGGCTGCATGTCGTTGCGGCAGTACCGACCGACACCGCCGCAGCACCGCCGCGGGAGGCACTCGTGTTCGCTGACGCAGCGCTGCGGCGCGCACTCGAGGTGGCCGACCGACGCCGGCCGGCAGCCCAACTCCGGGCGTTGGTGACGCCAAATCTGTTGGACGCCCTCGCCGCCCAGGCACGAGCCACGCAGTCCGACGACACGTCGGTGTTGCGACGGGTCCGGCTACGCACGGCCCGCCATGTCGACGGACGCGCCACGGCTGTCGAGGTGTTCGCCACCTTCACCCGCGGACCGCGCGTACGCGCTGCCGCCGGCCGCATCGAAAACCTGGACGGCCGTTGGCAACTGGTGGCGCTGCAGCTCGGTTGATCAGCCGCGCTTGGGGCGACGCGCAGCTTCGCGCCGTTCCTTGCGGCTGCCGGACGGGGCCGCATGACGGCCACCCTCGCGGCGCACCGATGCCGACCCGTCCTCCGACGGACCGGTGTAGGTCAGCGGCGGCGCCGAGTCGTCGATCCCCTTGGCGTGCAACGCTGCTCGCGGAGTTTCGTCGCTACCACCGGGCTGCGCCTGGGCCTGCGCGGCCGCCTCGGCAGCGAACTGCGCAAGACCCTGCGGCGCCGCCATCGGTGCAACCTGCGGAGCAGGCTGTGCCTCGACCTGCACGTTGAACAGGAACCCGACCGACTCTTCCTTGAGCCCATCGAGCATGGCGGTGAACATGTCGTAGCCCTCGCGCTGGTATTCGACCAGCGGATCGCGCTGGGCCATCGCCCGCAGCCCGATGCCCTCTTTGAGGTAATCCATCTCGTAGAGGTGCTCGCGCCACTTCCGGTCGATCACGTTGAGCAGCACACTGCGCTCCAACTGACGGATGGCACCGGGACCGGCGATCTCTTCCAGGTCGGATTCCCGCTTGGCGTAGGCCTTCTCCGCATCGTCGATCAGCGCGTCGTGCAGTTCGTCGCGGGTCAGCTCACCGGGCTCGCCAACGGCGTCGGAGTTGACCAGGTCGTGGTAATCCAGACCCACCGGGTACAGCGTCTTGAGCGCGTCCCACAGTTTGCCCAGATCCCAGTCCTCCGAGTAGCCCTCGGCGGTGGCACCGTCGACGTAGGCGGTGACGACGTCCGTGAGCATGCCGTGCGCCTGCTCCTGCAGATTCTCGCCCTCAAGGATCATCCGTCGCTCTTCGTAGATGACCTTGCGCTGCTGGTTCATCACCTCGTCGTACTTGAGCACGTTCTTGCGGATCTCGAAGTTCTGCTGCTCGACCTGGGTCTGCGCGCTCTTGATGGCACGGGTGACCATCTTCGCCTCGATCGGCACATCGTCCGGCAGGTTCAGCCGGGTCAGCAGGGCCTCGAGGGTGGCACCGTTGAACCGGCGCATGAGCTCGTCGGCCAGCGACAGGTAGAACCGCGACTCACCCGGGTCGCCCTGACGACCGGAACGGCCGCGCAGCTGGTTGTCGATGCGGCGCGACTCGTGCCGCTCGGTGCCCAGCACGTACAGGCCACCGGCCGCGATGACGTCCTCGGCCTCCTTCTTGGCCTCGGCCTTGATCTCGCTGACCGCGGGTTCCCAGGCGGCCTCGTACTCTTCGGGCGTCTCCACCGGATCGAGTCCGCGCTTACGCAGCCGCGCGTCGGCCAGGAACTCCACATTGCCGCCGAGCACGATGTCGGTACCACGGCCGGCCATGTTGGTGGCCACCGTGACGGCGCCGAGCCGGCCGGCCTCGGCGACGATGTTCGCCTCCTGCTCGTGGTACTTGGCGTTGAGCACGTTGTGCGGGATCTTGCGCTTGGTGAACTGTCGCGACAGGTATTCGGACCGCTCGACGCTGGTGGTACCGATCAGCACCGGCTGACCCTTTTCGTAGCGCTCGGCCACGTCGTCGACGACCGCGATGTACTTGGCCTCTTCGGTCTTGTAGATCAGGTCGGACTGGTCCGCACGGACCATCGGCCGGTTGGTGGGGATGGTGACCACGCCGAGCTTGTAGATCTCGTGCAGCTCGGCCGCCTCGGTCTGGGCGGTACCGGTCATGCCCGAGAGCTTGTCGTAGAGGCGGAAGTAGTTCTGCAGCGTGATGGTGGCCAGCGTCTGGTTCTCGGCCTTGATCTCGACGTGCTCCTTGGCCTCGATGGCCTGGTGCATGCCCTCGTTGTAGCGCCGACCGACCAGCACACGACCGGTGAACTCGTCGACGATGATGACCTCGCCGTCGCGGACGATGTAGTCCTTGTCGCGGTGGAACAGCTCCCGAGCCTTGATGGCGTTGTTGAGGTAGCTGACCAACGGCGAGTTGGCTGCCTCGTACAGGTTGTCGATGCCCAGCTGGTCCTCGACGAACTCGACACCGAGCTCATGGACACCGATGGTGCGCTTCTTGATGTCCACCTCATAGTGGACGTCCTTCTCCATCAGCGGGATGATGCGCGCGAACTCGGTGTACCAGTTCGAGGCGGCATCGGCCGGACCCGAGATGATCAGCGGGGTGCGGGCCTCGTCGATCAGGATCGAGTCGACCTCGTCGACGATGGCGAAGTTGTGGCCACGCTGCACCATCTCCTCGACCGAGTGCGCCATGTTGTCGCGCAGATAGTCGAAGCCGAACTCGTTGTTGGTGCCGTAGGTGATGTCGGCGGCATAGGCGGCGCGGCGCTCGTCCGGCGTCAGCTGCGCGAGGATCACGCCGACCTCCAGACCCAGGAAGCGGTGGATGCGGCCCATCTGTTCACTGTCGCGCTTGGCCAGGTAGTCGTTGACGGTCACAACGTGAACACCCTTGCCGCTCAAGGCATTGAGGTAAGCCGGGAGCACCGCGGTCAGTGTCTTGCCCTCACCGGTCTTCATCTCGGCGACGTTGCCGTAGTGCAACGCGGCACCGCCCATGATCTGGACTTCGAAGTGCTTCTGGCCCAGCACCCGCCAGGCCGCCTCGCGGGCCACCGCGAACGCTTCGGGCAACAGGTCATCGAGATCTGCCCCGTCGGCCACCCGCTGTTTGAACTCGGCGGTCTTGGCCCGCAGCTCATCGTCAGAGAGCTTCTCCATGTCATCGGACAAGGTGTTGACATAGTCAGCGACCTTTTGGAGGCGCTTGACCATGCGGCCTTCACCGATACGGAGCAACTTCGACAGCACGGCAACAACCCCTGTACTTATAGGACTCGCACGGCACTAGACCGACACGCAAGCAACTCATTGGACTTCAGCGACACCATCGTAGGCGTTTGACGTACCAGGTCCCGCCGAACCGTGGCTTACGGCGTGACTGACGCCGCTTCGCGGGCGCCCAATGCCCGCTCGCGCGCGATGAGAAACAACGGGAACATCACACTGACCGCTATCACCATCGACAGGACCAGGTAGACCCACACGTATTTGATCCCCAGACGGCGAGCCTCGACCACCATCAAGATGAACGCCGACACCAGCAGCAGGATCAGGTCATTGGTCAATGAACTGGTTGCGTGGTTCAGGTATCCCTGCTTGAAGAAGTCGACAAGGCTGCCACCGTCCTGGAAGTACAGGATGTTGTTCCACCAGGTGCCCACCAGGGCGATCAACGCGACCACCCCATACACGATGCACAGGTTCTTCCTCGTTGCCGTCATGTCCCGAGTATGACAATGCAACTGCGGTGCCAGCGCCTGAATCGGGCACTGACACCGCAGTTTTGTGGGAGGTACAGGGTTCGGGGTTACTGCCCCAGTCGGATCAATCCGTAGTCGTAGGCATGCCGGCGATAGACGACCGTCGGGCGATCGCTCTCCTTGTCATGGAACAAGAAGAAGTCGTGGCCGACGAGCTCCATCTCGTAGAGCGCGTCGTCGACGGTCATCGGGTTGGCGGGGTGCTCCTTGACGCGGACAACCTGGCCGGGCACGTGATCGTCGGTCTCGGCGGCCACTGCATCTCCGGGCGCGGTGGGCAGGTCCTCCAGCGGCACGATCGAGGTCGCTTCGGCAAGCCCGACCGGCGTCTTGTCGCCGTAGTGGATCTTGCGACGGTCCTTGCTGCGGCGCAGCCGGTTCTCCAGCTTGGCCACTGCGGACTCGAGCGCGGCATAGAAACTGTCGGCGCACGCTTCGCCGCGCACCACCGGACCGCGGCCGCGCGCGGTGATCTCGACGTGCTGGCAGTTCTTGCGTTGTCGACGGTTCTTCTCGTGGTCAAGCTCGACATCGAACAGGTAGATGGTTCGATCGAGGCGCTCCACCCGGGACAGCTTCTCGGAAACATAGATGCGGAAGTGTTCAGGGACCTCGACATTGCGGCCCTTGACCACAACATCAGCTTGATTGGCCAGCTTTGGTTCGTCGTCGACGACGACCATAGTCGAGCGGTCAGTTTCCACGGATTGGGTTGACATGGGGTGCGTCTCGCTTCTCTTCGCATCGCGCGCACGCTTCGTGCGCGGCCGGTCAGGACAAACGCCGAGCGGGCGGAAAAGTTCGCCGCACCCGGCGCCCAGGGTGTCGGGCACTCACCTCCTACCGCTATCCGCGATTGGCACCAGTTCTGGATACGGTGCGTCCGTGAGGCTTCACGGGTGGTTGCTGCCGACGGTAGTCCGAGTTCACCCACCTGTGCCACCAAATTCGCAGACCTGTTTCAAGATCTTCATTTCAAATTGATGTCAACGCACCGAATCTCCTGTCCTACAGTCCGATTGCTCACGCATGTGCTATTGCGACCACCCCGACGACATCCGCTCCCGCTGCGCGTAACACACGCACCGACTCGGCGGCGGTGGCCCCGGTCGTGACGATGTCGTCGACGACGACGGTCTCGCCGCGCACCGGTGTACGTTGGCGGACGCGGCCATTGACGTTGTGCTGGCGCTGGTTGCTGGACAACCCCACCGAATCTCGCGTGAAGGCCCGCATCGAAAGTGCCTGCTGCACCTGGATTCCGCTCATGTCGCCCGCCGCCGCGCGGGCAACCTTGGTCACCGGGTCACCGCCACGGCGCCGCGCCGCCCACCTTCGCGTCGGCGCCGGCACCACGGTCAGTGGCGGCACCAGCATCCCCCACCCGACCAGTGCCTGCAGGCCCGTGCCGAGAGCGAGAGCCAGCGGTGCCACCAGATCGGTGCGACCGTACTCCTTCAACGCGATGATGGCGGCCCGGCGGGCACCGGCGTACCGCCCGAGTGCGAACACCGGCACCCCGGGGTCCTGCCGCGGCGTGATGATGTGTGGTTCGTCGGGCCGCACGGCCAGCTCGTCGGCGCAGGCCGGACACCATCGGGTGGCCGGGGCGCCGCAGCCGCCACATTCGAGTGGGAGGACCAGGTCGAGCATGCGGGTCAGCCTGCCCGGTGGGTCCGACAAGTGCTGTTTCGTCGCGCTCGTCGCCGTCGAGCGCGCTCAAAATGCACACGAAGATCGGCGTGTCGTGCGGAAACACGCACGGTCGCGGGAAGTAGAGGGGAAGGGGGGGAAGGGGTCAGCCGGGGAGGACGGGGAGAGCGCCGCCGACGATCAGGGGGCGGACGTCGACCCACATCAGATTGTTGTCGGCAGCCGAACCCGACAACTGCATGACGCCCCGCTGGTCGGCGACGTACACCGTCGAGGGGTTCGCGGCCACCGTCCCCACCGGGCCGGTGAGATTACGGTCCGGGCCGTCGGAGTTCACGCCGTCGAGGTTCACGTACGACACCGGATGACCCGGATCCGTGCGCGACACCACGATGTCGTCACCCGTGCGCCACGACAGCGACACCGCGGTGTTGCCCAGCCCGAAGCCCAGCCGCCGCGGATAGGTCAGCGCGTACTGGCCGCCCTGAGTCTGCTCGACGCTGGCCAGGATCACCTGACCGTTGATCATCAGCACCGCGCGGGTCGCGTCGCGGGAGAGCTGCAACTCCGCGATCGGCCCGGGGAACCGGGTGGCCACCGCCGTGGAGTCCACCGGGATACGAGCGGGCTGCCCCGAGGCTGCCTCCTGAATGACGCGCACCACGTTGTTGCCGTCCACCACTGTCCAGATCGCGTCGTCCAGCGACCAACTCGGCCGGGTCAGCGTATGGCTGTCGAGCGCTTGGGCGGCATCACCGTTGACCGGGCCGACCCACAGCGACGCCGCCATGTCAGGAGCACCCGGGCGGACCGTCACCACCGAAGCGGCCTCTTGGCCACTGCGTGACAGCGCCGCCGACACCTGGCCGGGAATCTGCCCGAACGACCCGGCCACCCGCGGCGCGTTGACGCCCTCCAACGACACCAGCGATCCACCGACCAACGCGTGCAGGCCCGCCGCTGCGCCCGGATCCGCGCCCGGGTCGGTGGCCGCGACATCGGAAGTGTTCCAGCCGTCGGCGAACCGGTCGTCGAGTGCTGCGCCGTCGGCGTTTATCACATACGGCCCGTTGACACCCGAGCGCGAAAGCGTCCAAATGATCTGGGCGGCAAGCAATTGCCTACTGTGCGGGTCTGTCGTCGACAGGCTGTCCAGATCGATCCGAGCGCCTCCGTACCCCCGGCCCACCCCGGTCTTGCCGCCGTCGGCCCGGGTCACCGGACCACGCAGCCGCAGTGGCGGACCCAGCAGGTTCCGGACAGTGTTGGCCATCTCCGGGCGCGGCCCGGAGACCAACTTGGTGACCAACTCCGTGGCCAGCTGGTCTGGGTCAGACACTGCGACGTAGCGCGGATCGGGCACCACGGTCTTGCCCGTCGGGTCGACGTAATAGAGCGTGTGTCGCTTGTACGTGGACTGGAACTGCTGCCAGTCCAGGAAGACGCCATTGGGCAGCTTGTCGATGCGCCAGCCACCGGAAGTCTTGATCATCTCGATCGGGCCGGGGTCGGGTAACGCGCCCTCCCCGGTCTCGAAAACCCCGATGTCAGAAAGGGAACCGAGGATATCTGCCTGCATACGCACCGAAACCCGTTCGGCACCACGGGTTTCCACGAACACCACCCGGTCGATCAGCAACGCGCTACCGGCGTCATCCCAGGACCGCGACGCCGAATCGGTGAGAAACTGCCGGGCCGCCAGGTGCCGGTTCGCGGGATCGGCTGTGGCCTTGAGGAATTCACGCAACAGGACATCCGGGTCCATCCCCGGCGACGGCGTGGGCAGACTGCGCGGGGCCGGGCGGTCCACGGTGCCGATGGCCTGCGGTGCAGAGGAACTCGGCACCCCGGCACATCCGGACACGAGCAGCATTGCCGCACAGACCAATAGGGCCAGCAATTGGGCCGGCCGCCTCACGATGACTCCCCCGCATGCAATTCGCGCGCCGTCGGCGGCGCGGTGAGTGCCGGGGTCATCTCTGCCCCGATCGGCTTGAGCGGCAACGGACTTGTGGTCACCTTGTGACCGCGCACCAGCGGCAGCGTCAGCCGGAAACACGCACCATTGCCCGGTTCGCCCCACGCCTCCAACCGGCCCTGGTGCAGCCGCGCGTCCTCGATGCTGATGGCCAGACCCAGACCGGTACCACCGGAACGTCGCACGCGCGACGGGTCGGAGCGCCAGAACCGGCTGAACACCAACTTCTCCTCGCCCGGTCGCAGCCCGAGATCGGAAGAGCAC
>ERZ650309.313-NODE-313-length-24371-cov-8.329330_pt1 | contig 24371 bp, 15 predicted proteins | sample MGYA00376245_ERZ650309 | MGnify/ENA primary metagenome ERZ650309 (study PRJEB26733, sample SAMN07839294) | wastewater metagenome | biome: urban; feature: wastewater treatment plant; material: waste water | place: USA: North Carolina | collected 2016-04-26 ...
ACGCGTAACTTGAAACATTGCTGCAATTTCTTCTTGAGTAAAATTATTGCACAATAAAAATAATGCATAATGTTGTTTTGCTGTTAAACCGATTTGATGAATTAATTTTACATCATATGCTATGTCATGATTGTAAAACAAATTTTCTAGGGGTGTATTGTTATAAACTGTACAAACTATTTGTATGCCAATTAAATCATCCATTGGATTTAAAAGAGGCGATTGTACGCAGTGCCATACATTATTGGTAACTATTTTGTCTTTGGTGCTAGTCTTTAAAGACATAAGATAAGTCATGCGTTTTTTTTTGCTGCTTACATTACTTAAAATTGTCTCTAATTTAGCTAGGTTATTGGCTGGATAATAGTTTGACTTTGTCAGAGCCTCGACAAAATTTACTCCCTTCGCGATTTGTAAATTAGGTAAGCTCATCAATTTTTCTGCATAGTGAGTAATAAAACATATAGTACCAGCGGTGTCCAATATTTTCATTACTATAGGCTTAGCCAAGTAACTATTAAAATGTTGCTCAATTAGTCTATTCAAATCAGTGAAGTTATTCATTTTCACGATAGGAAATATTATTTCTTAGAGCATTGATTACACTAAGAGTGGTTATGACAATAAACATAATATAAAAGCTTAATCTAAAAGTTTGGTTGGATAGCAGCAATAAGAGAACTGATAGTAAACAGAAAATGGTAATTATTGCACTAGCTAATTTTATTTTGCTTGGGTGCTTGATTTGATTTTCTGGTGTATGTAATTTACGTAAATATGAATTTCTAATAAGAACACTACGATAAAAATATAGATATATGAAAAGAAGTACAATCCAATTTGTTAAAATGAAAAATGAAATACAGTATAATACAACTGAAACTAAGAGAGTATTTGGATATGATACCAGATGAAGTAATAGAATCAGTAGCAATATTGCTAGAGAGGCACTAATTACAGCATTTTTTGGGATTCCATTTTTACTAATTACTGCTATTCTGGCTGGCGCAGAAGAGTTTTTTGCAAGACTCAGTAGCAGTCTGGATGAGGCATAAATTGCGCTATTTAACATAGCAAAAGATGCTAACAAAAATATTAGTTCAAATATATGAATAACCATTATTGGTAAATTTAGTAAAGATGGTTGTGGATGGTTTTGGTAAAGTATGTTAAAGAACTCGGTGAATTTTCCTTGAAAACCAAAATATGCGGGGATGGAAACAAAGATAGCAATAAGCAATATAATGGTGAATAGTAATTTAATGGTTTTTGGCAAAGTTTTTTGCGGTCTTTTCGCTTCACCACCAGCAATACTTGCATATTCTAGGCTTGTAAATACGACACAAAAAACCAATAGCGTATTAATAATTTGGTCAATAGCAGATGAAAATAAACTAGAAGTACTTATAAGCGCAGGAGCGTGATTAACAATATGATGTTTTAGAGCCAGAATTGAAATATAAATGTTCAAAATAACTAAAATCATAATTTTGGTTATGGTTAAAACAGTCTGGATAATTGCATACTTTCTGACGCTTAATAGATTACACGCTGTAAAAATAACTACCAAAGAAGTACTTAGTATTAATGGTGGTATTGGTATGAAATGCTGGAGCAGCGAGCCAAACATTACAGCCGTGATAAAAGCCAATAATATAAAAGTGATAACTGCACACCAGCCAATTATAAAACTGGCTCCTGAGTTTAGGTATTGGTAAGAGTATTCAACGAATGAACCATGGTTTGGATAATCCACCGACATTTCTAGTAAAACGGACATAATTACATACATAAAAATCGAAGCTATGAAGAATACTAAAATTGTTGATGCTCCAGTTATCATCGGCTCTGTATAAAAAGATGAAACTATCATCCCTCCTCCCCACGAACCACCTAGTGAGATCATGAGTAGTTGAAAGACATTTAGAGATTTTTTTAATTGATATATCATATTTCTAACACGAAATTAATCCATAACTGTAAGTTTAAGTTTTTTTAGATTCAGCAGAGTATTTAGGCTATCTCAATTTTAGCTATGTATCCAATCTGATATTTATAAATATTGGATTGGATACATAGCTGTTACTTTTTCCATGATTATAACAAGTATTATTGATTTAGCGATATTTTTGTCTTTAATAAACGTTGAGCTGTTCCTTTATTAATAGTTATAGCATAACTTTGCCTGATTAAGATAGCAACAAAAATGCTGCTATCTAATTTATTTGCTAGTCGATACAATGGCGGCTGGTGGAAAGTTAATGAAAACAATGTTTTAAAGGAAATAAAGATATGAAGAAAATATCAATATTGATGCTTCTGGCTGGAGTTATTACGGTTGGGTGTAGCAGCTCTGGTTCTAACGGAGCTGGTAGTACAGAAGCTGTTGAAAGTACAGCTTTTAAAAAAGAGGCATTACATTTAAGCGCTTCTTCAATGGTACCGATTGTAGACAATAAGGCTACTAAAGCTGAGTTGATACTTGATAGTTCGGTGCAAGCTAAACTCAAGTTGCTTAGCGTAAAAGTTAAAGGAGATCATTTGTCTAGCGAGCAAGTTGATGTTTCTTCTTGTGGTTCATTAGCGCAAAATGGCAGATGCACAATATCAGTTCAGTTACCGACTAAAAGTGGTAATGCGCTTATTAGTTTAGAATTTCAAGACGAGAATGGTCGTAAATTTAGCGCGGCAACAATTTTAAGTTATGAAGAAACCAACGCATCCAGAAATGGAATTTACTACCACGTAACCAATAATAGCACAGTTATTGAAGAGAATGGAAAAAGTAGTTATATCATTCCAATGGTTTTGGCAGAAGATTTTAGTGAACTAAAAGTGAGTTCGACATCACCGCTATCTTCAGCAAGCTTGATTTGCGATGCTAACTCTTTCAAGAAAGACGTTCGCTGTGATGTGGTAGTAAACAATGTCGGGAAGAACTATGAAAATAGCATCAAAATTGATGGTGTTTCGGCAAAAACTCATGCTAAAAGTAGTATTTCTATTCCATATACGGTGGCGGTTGGCGACAAGGGTAAGATTATGGTTGGTACCGCGAATGTATTTATTCCTGTAGCAAATGGCGATAGTAGCAATATTAAGGAAGTTCTACTGTTAAATGATGGTACTGCTGATTCAACAATTAATTCTATTGATTCAGAAGATAAAAAAATTATTTTAGATCCTAAATTATGTTTAAATCGAAATCTTATGCCATCAGAAGATTGTTCAGTTAAAGTTAATGCGAAATCCGAATTAAATGGGCAAGGTGTAGTACGAATTAAATATGATGCTACTGAGCAAGCAAAATTTAATGTAATCTACAATGGTGTTGAAAATGTTGGATTACTCTTAGAAGAAATTTCTGCCAATGCATTGAAAAAAACGAATGTAGGTAGTACAGCTGTTACGACAATTAATGTCAAGAATAATGGAACAAACAAATTAAGTAAAATTGCATTTGCCAACTTAGAAGCGCAAAATCCGGATATGCAATATATCCCAGCAAATAATAAGCCATGTAATACTGCAGGTTTACAAAGCTTGGAGCAGAATGAGCAATGCAATGTAGCAATTCAATATTCACCAAAAGCGGTACAGGCGGATAGTTCAATTAAATTTAACGCGGTTGCTTCCTACCAAAACTCTCATAACACTACGGTCACATATAGTAGTGGTACAGTAAATATTGATTATTCGGCTAATTCATATACAGCCGACTTTGCCATGCCAGATAGTATATCAAATCAAATTACTGCCAACGGTAGCGATACACGTGATATTACAATGACTTTAACCAATAGTGGCGATGGTAAGGCAAAAATAGAAACCTCTACCGTGCCAAATGGTAAAGAACTTCCCGCGGGGATGTCTTTGATTAGCAATGATTGTCAGGTGGGTAAAATTTTAGAAGCTTCAGGCTCTGCGGGCAATTCGTGTAACGTTGTTTATAAACTTGGTCCAACTACCAGTGCAATAAACTCTGCTGATAATAAATGGACAAGTCAATTAAGTTTTAGTTACAAACCAAGCGGTAGTGCATCTGTTTCAAAAAATGTAGATGCGGCGATTGCTGTCAAAATTTTACCATCGGATAATGCTGCAATTTCAGTCTCAAATGTTGTTGCGCAAGCTTCTATTCCTACTGGTCGTGTTGGTAGTGAACTTGATTATTTAAAATTAATAACAAATAAAACATCGATTGAATATGTTTATCAAAATACAGGCAATAAACCAGCCAAGAATTTTGTGATTGATCCTGTAATTGCGCCAGGGTTTAAAGTTGACAGCACTGCTACGACTTGTGCCCATGGAGTAACACCTGCGGTGACTGGCTATAGTGATCTTGCTGCAAAGACTGGTAATACCAGCTGTAAATTTGTTTTAACTGAAGATAAAGAAATTTTAGACAGTATCTATGCCGATAAAGGGCAAGCGCTTATTAAGCAATCTGGTTATAAGTACATAAATGAAACTAAGCCAGTTATGTTTGATGAAAATGATAACAACAGCCTTACTGTAAATATAATTCCAGCTGTGGCACAAAATACAATAGTTAATGGCACTAGTAGTCATTCATTCGATGTCATTTACAATGTGATTGCTGGTCATAAAGCTGCATTTCCTGTGGAATTTACTCAGCATCTGATTGACGGGTTTAATGCTGCTGGTAATACATCTTGTTCTATTACAGGGGCAGGAGGCAAGTGTTCATTAGCCTTTAATGTTGAAAAATATATGCCTGCTTATGATTATGTTCTTCCATATGATTTAAGTCTCAAGGATGGAACAAGATATATCAGAAACTATAGTGTGAATTATATTTTATCTGGTGTGTATTATAGCCTAGCAAAAGCGAGTAATGCTTTTCAAGTGGTAACTGTAACTAATGGAGTTTCTAGTGCTCAAACTATTAATAAAATTGATATTAATAATCTGACGATAGTTAATAAAGATGCTGCGGCTACAGTGTTTGGAAGCAGTAAGCAGTGCGTGGTTGCTAACCCAGGGCATGAACAGGTTACACAATTGAATAGTGGAGAAAGCTGTAAGGTTGTCGTAACTCCAGCCTTAGAATCTACAGTTACATCTTTAGAGATTACCGCTGGTGGACATAAACAGAAATATAATTTCATAGTTGGTTCATACCCAGTTCTTGGTGGCTTATTTTCTAGTGTTCAGGAGACAACTAATTTTGATGACATTGTTACACCGAGTAAGTTTAGTTATAGTGTAGCTTCATTAAATAGTTTGAATGCAAGTATATTGGGTACTTCTGGTTCAGATAATGATAAGTATTCAATTGATGCAGTAGAGGCTGATTCGTTGGGTAATATTTATGTTACGGGCGGTTTGGAGTCAATAACCTCAGCAGCACATGGTAGTACGAGTAAGATTAGTGGTCAATCAGTAATCTTGAAATTAGTTGATTCTCAATGGCAGAAAGTTGTCGCAACTACAGCACCAATTTATGGTATTGCGCTAGGCAATAATGGTGAGCTTTACGCTGGTGGTAATTTTAGCCGGGCAGTGAATAGGGATGGGTCATCACTTAGCTCAACACCAGGAACGAAGTTATTGGGTTTATATGATCAGACTAGTGGTACTTGGACAAAAATTGCTGAGGCTGATGGAGATATTCGTGCAATAAGGTTTAATGCTGATAAAAGTAAGTTATATGTTGCAGGTAATTTTAGAACTATCGGTGGGTTAGCTACCGCATCAGGAATGATTATTGCAGAATATGATCTAGGTTCGCACTCTTGGAAGCAGTTAGCTGTAGCAAATCAACAAATTAATACTCTTGAAGTTTTTGAAGGGAATATTTATGTTGGTGGTAAATTTACCAGAATTGCTGGTCAGAATATTGATTACCTAGCTAAATATAACTTAGTTAAGGGTAATTGGGAGGCAGCAGCAATTGTTAACGATGAGGTAAGGACTATTTCATCATCTGGTGCAAAATTATATGTAGCAGGTAAGTTTACAAGCTTTAATGCAGGAACAGAGATTGACTTTGGTGGTAATAAATTTGTTGCTGAGTATAGTAAAGGTAACTGGAACGCTCCCTATGCTATCAGTGGGTTTGGTGGTGCAGACGTAATAACTTCGATCAAAGTAATGCTAAGCTTCATTTAGAACTGCTTCAGTTAGTCTGCTAATCATTAGTTGATGGTTAGCAGCTAACTCAAATATTGAACAAATAATATTTTTAATACTCTTTAGTTAAAGAAGATTTTACTGTTTCATTCTACTTGTACATGGTTTGTGCTTATAGTATGGCAAAGTAAAATTTACAAAATACTTAATTTAATTATAAAAAAAGGAAATACAATGTTACGTAAGATTACGCTAATTTCAATTTTATCTGCGATAGCTGGTAATAGCTATGCTTTTATTGGTAATAATGTTGGTTATATGGGGAATACATCCGATGTAGATATAAGTAATTTGATCGGTAAAATCCCGGAAAATCCAATATCAAATAAGGTTGCAGATAATCAAAAATCTATGAGTAAGCTTAGGCAAACTCGTGCTGATATTTTAACTGTTACTGGTGTTAGATATGCAGTATCTGCAGACCATGGCAGATTGGCTGATACAGATACTGCAACTTCATTGTCGACAGTTTATTATAACATTGGTATTGATGGTATTGACAACTCAAAAACTATCATAAGCCCGATTATAGGGAGTAAATGGGGAAGCGAACATCCAGGGGGTGAAACTAAGCTTAGAGTGAGAGCAAAGGTTAAAGGTACAAAAGACTATAATCAGGAGCTAGATATAATTGCTACGCGGATGAATAACTGGTGTCTTGCAACAGATATTAATGCCGCTGTACTATGCTCGGCTAGTCCACTGTCTAATTTAGCGATAAAAGTAGCGGATACTAAACATAATCGCGATTTACTAAAAGTTGTTGGTAATAAAGGAAAGACACTGGAGAGTAAATTTAGCGTTGATATCAAAGGCTGGCATAGTAAAGATATTGATGATATACTGTATGTTCAGATTAACTGGAAAATGGATGACAATGCTTTTGGTCAAGTTATTGATGAGTATCGCTTAACGGAGATGAATTCTGCGCTCTATACCAAGAATTATAATCAGAGTTTAAATACCTCATCGGGTATATATTTTACTATTCCTGATAACGGGATAGTAAGTACTAATGGTAATTCATTCCCAGAATGGACGGGGGCACATGAGTGGAATCGGATTACAGTTCCTGTGATAGATAAATACACAAATCAAACACACAAGATGGAATTGGAGCTTTCTAAATCTACGGCTTGTGGTACCTATGTTATGAATGGTGGAAACGCATGTAGCAAAGGTGGTACTTTAGCCGTAAGAGTCTCTGATTTAAATAAAGATAAGTTACCCAAGTCGGCTTTTAAAGGTGAGTTTGATGTAGTTGTACAGGGCTGGCACGATCTTGGTATTTACAAAAAATTGCGGATTAATATTGATTGGAGTAATGGTAGCTCATTGATGCCTGTTGAAGAAACTATTAGCTTAACTAACACAGCGAGTGATAATAACCTCCCGGCGACAGTGAGTGCAACTACAAAAAAATATGGTGGTTCGCTTTCTGTTCCTTATACCAGTGTTGGCTTTTTGGTTGCTCCTTGGAGTGATGCAAAATTTGCAGCTAATTCTCTAAGTTGGGGTACGAATCAGGAAGTAAAAGATTCTCCCATTGAAGTTCCTGTAATTAATATTGATGATGGTAAGCAATATATTTTAAAAATTAAAGGTCAATCTAGTAATCAATGTTATTGGCACGCACTAAACGCAGCAATTTCTTGTTATGATTGGGAGAGATATGCATATTTGGAAATAAATAATGGTTTAAATGAAGCTCTTCCTGCAGGTAGTTATAAGGGGGATTTTGATCTTGTTGCTCAAGGTTGGCATGATAGCTCATTTGTAAAACGTATAAAAGTCAATATTGATTGGCGAAAGGGAGAAAAGCATCGCGAGGATTCATTGCCTGAAACATTATAATGTTATGGCATAGAGCTGCGCTTTACTAATAAATCGGTTTAATCATACAACAAATGATTGAACCGATTTTTTGTTTTAATACATGTATGCTACATACTCATCATGATACATAATTTATGGATTTAAAGTATGGTCTATATAGGAATAATTAAGTAAAGGAATTAGTCCATCTGGCTTTAAGGCAATTAATGCGATATTAGTTGATCGAAATGAAATAATTTATGCTGCGAGGATAGCTGAGAAAACACAATAGGCTAAAATTGTACGCTATGTAAATGGAAAATGGCAAGATACGGGATTACCTGCTGGGGTTGTTAATGTTGATGAGCTTGTGCTGGATAAATATTAATACAACTGTTTTATTACGCTAATATTGATAGGTTTTGTAGAAGCCGTAACCAAACCCAAGTAAGTACGCAGCAGCAGAAATTTTTTATGAAAAATCCTGGAAGAGTTAACTATTATAAATACTTCTGTAATTTATTTGATGTTGATGTTAATCCCTTAAAAGCCGAGGTTAGCTATAATAATACGCCGTTGAAGCTCAATAGTATGGAGTGTAGTAAAAGTATTCGGCTTTACTGTCAGAAATAAGTTTCTTTGAAAACAAGACATGTATAGCTGCGCTTCGTGTTTGAGGCTGGCTTCATTTCGGCACACGAATAACCTAGTTTATAGTATAATCTTAGACTAATATTTTAATCTAATCAAAGGTGTCAAATGTTTAATCTCGCACTCAAATCACAAACTGAATTAAAGAACCGTATTAGTCAAAATTATCGTCACAACGAACAATCCTGTATTGAAAATTTAGAAGCTATTTTAGGCTGGGATGCTGCCAAAGAGTCAGAGGTTAAACAGCTTGCAACAGAATTAATTGAAAAAGTAAGAACTAACCGTATTAAAGGTAAAGGTGTTGATGCGCTGATGCAAGAGTTTAAACTTTCCACTCAGGAAGGTATTGCTTTAATGTGTCTGGCGGAGAGCTTGCTTCGGATTCCTGATTCATATACGCAAAATAAACTAATTCGTGACAAGATTAAAACCGGCGATTGGAAAAGCCATACTAAGGGTGATAATTTCTTTGTTAATGCTTCAAGCTGGGGGTTATTGCTAACTGGTAAGTTGGTTAACGCCGATAGCCGTGAGAGTTTAACTTCAAGTATTGTTAAATTAGCGGGTAAATGGGGTGAGCCATTAATTCGTAAAGCGATGGGAACAGCAGTACGCTTTATGGGTAACCAATTTGTGATGGGCGAAAATATTGAGGATGCTCTCAAAGCATCTGTGCCACAAGAAGCCAAAGGTTATCAATTCTCGTATGATATGCTGGGTGAAGCGGCTTTAACTGATGAAGATGCACAAAAATATATGCAAAGTTATATTGATGCAATCCATGCAGTTGGTAAAGCTAATGCTGGACGTGGTGCCAAAAATGGTCCGGGTATTTCGGTTAAATTATCAGCAATTCACCCACGCTATGTGCGTGCGCAACGTGATCGTGTAATGAGCGAGTTATTTCCACGGTTGAAACATTTATATCTATTGGCAAAACAATATCAAATTGCCTTGTTTATCGATGCTGAAGAAAGTGAACGCTTAGAAATTTCGATTGATTTATTAGAGAAATTAGTCTTGGATAAAGATCTGGCTGGGTTTGGTGGAATTGGTTTCGTTATTCAGGCGTACCAACGCCGTGCACCATACGTAATTGATTATGTAATTGATTTGGCAAAGCGTGCCAATAACCGTATCATGGTACGTTTGGTTAAAGGTGCTTATTGGGATAGTGAAATTAAAAAAGCTCAGGTTGATGGTCAAATTGATTATCCAGTGTTTACACGTAAATTTTATACTGATTTGTCATATTTAGCTTGTGCGCGCAAAATGCTTTCAGCACAGAATGAAATTTATCCAGCATTTGCCACTCACAATGCATATAGCTTAGCGGCAATTTATACGATGGCAAAAGCCGAAGATAAAGAATTTGAATTCCAGTGTTTATTTGGGATGGGCGAAACTCTTTATAACAACGTAGTTGGTAAAGAGCATTTAAATCTAACTTGCCGAGTATATGCACCAGTTGGAACTTATGAAACTTTATTGGCATACTTAGTACGTCGTTTATTAGAAAACGGTGCAAATTCTTCTTTTGTACATCAATTAGTTGATCCGACAATTCCGGTTAGTGAATTAGTCGTAAGTCCAGTTGAGTTAGTGCAGAAAGCTGAGCGGGCATCTAATCCGTTCTTCAATAAACCAAGCCATATTTACCCGGGTAACCGAATTAATTCATTGGGTTTGGATTTATCAGATGAATTTCAGCTTAGTGAATTAGAAGCTAAATTAAATCAATTTCAAACTAAAACTTACCGTGCTGAACCATTACTTTGGGATTATGTAATTAGCGAACGCGAGGCTAAACCAGTTATTAATCCAGCTAATAAAAATGATACGGTTGGCGAAGTGTTGAATGCTAATTTGGATGAAGTTGGTGTTGCCGTGAGTAATGCAGTCAGTGCGTTTCCTGCGTGGTCACAAACAGCTCCGGCAGAACGCGCGGCAATGATTGTTAAGTTTGCCGATTTGCTTGAGCAAAATTACTATGAAATTTTAAATATTGTTGTGCGTGAGGCAGGTAAAACACTAAGTAATGGAATTGCTGAAGTACGTGAGGCGGTTGACTTCTGTCGTTACTATGCCGCTCAGGTAAGTAATGAGTTTAATAATGATACTCATCAGGCACTTGGTCCCGTAATTTGTATTAGTCCATGGAATTTCCCATTGGCAATTTTTGTTGGTGAAGTAGTGAGTAGTTTGGTTGCAGGTAATACTGTAATTGCTAAACCATCAGCGCAGACTAATTTAATTGCTCATTATGCAGTAAAATTGATGCATGAAGCGGGTGTTCCTGCTGCTGCAGTACAGTTAATGATCGGTAGTGGTAGTATTATTGGTAATCAGTTAACTAAAGATCCACGAGTTGCGGGTGTTATTTTCACTGGCTCTACCGAAGTGGCGCAAACGATTAATCAAAATTTAGCCTCTAAGGCTGATTCTGGAGTGTTAATTGCCGAAACTGGCGGTCAAAATGCGATGATTGTCGATTCAACAGCCTTACCAGAACAAGTGGTGCTGGATGTGGTTACCTCTGGTTTTGATAGTGCTGGACAACGTTGCTCGGCATTGCGCGTGTTATATTTACAAGCAGATATTGCCGATAAAACTATCAAAATGCTCAAAGGTGCAATGGATGATTTACGTGTTGGTAATCCGTCTTTATTAAATACTGATGTTGGTCCGGTAATCGATACCAAAGCGCAAAAAGTGCTATTGGATCATATTGATAAATTGAAAAAAACTGCGCGGATGTGCTACCAAACTAAACTTCAGCCAGAATGTGCTGATGGAATTTTTGTTGCGCCAACCGTATTTGAAATTGGTTCAATTAAAGAATTAAAACGCGAGGTATTTGGTCCGGTTATTCACATTATTCGCTTTGCTGGTGAAGATTTAGATAAAGTAATCGCAGAAATTAATAGTAGCGGTTATGGATTAACTCAGGGCTTACATAGTCGTTTAGAAGAGACTGCTGCCAAAGTTTACAATAATATCAAAGCTGGTAATATTTATATCAATCGTAACACGGTTGGTGCAGTGGTTGGTGTTCAGCCATTTGGTGGTGAAGGATTATCGGGAACAGGTCCTAAAGCTGGTGGACCATTGTACTTATATCGCTTGGTGCATACTGCAGCGCATCCTCAGTCTAAAGTTACTAAAAAAGTCGTAAATTTTGCGCAGTTGGATAATTTTGTTAATAGCCTTGGACAATTATCTCTTGATCAAGCGCAGATTACTGAATTATTGGCATTAGCTACGCGGTTAAAAGGAATTTCGCCATTGACCGAGCAAATTGAATTACCAGGTCCAACTGGTGAACGCAACTTTATGTTGTTTGCCGCTCGTGGCTTCGTCGGATGTTTGGCAGATAGCCTGTATGAGTACTGTGTTCAAGTGATTTACGCCTTGGCAAGTGGTAATCAGGTAATTTTACCGAAGGATGGGGTTGCGGATAGTTTAGGACGTTATCTTCCGAATAAATCATACTTCACTAGCGATCTTACTAAGGTTGAATTAATTCATGTCTTGTTAGTAAGCAAAAACTACGCTAATTTGACGAATATAAAAAATGAATTGGCGAAGCGTGATAGCTTGTTAACTGGTGTAATGCAAGAAGCAGATCATGGCTATAATATACATTTCTTAGTGACTGAGCGCACGGTAAGTATTAATATTACGGCAACGGGTGGGAATGTACAGTTAATGAGCATAGATGATAAAATTTAATATACTCATCGTCTTTGACTCTTGGACTTTGTCGGCTTTCAAAAAAGACTCCTTATGTAGTTCTAACTACACTGCGTCGCCTTTTTTATCAATCCTTCGCGTCCAAGAGTCAAATATTTCGAGTATAATGTAAACGATTATGTTATTGGATTTTAATTATGACTAAAGTAGTGACTCTAGCCCACTATTACACCACTCCTGAAATTCAGGAGTTGGCAGATAAAGTTGGCGATAGTCTCGAGTTGTCTCTGTACGCCAGAGATGCACAAGCAGATGTAATTGTTTTTGCTGGTGTGCGTTTTATGGCAGAGACTGCAAAAATTCTTAACCCAGGGACTAAGGTGGTGTTACCAGATACTGGCTCAACCTGTTCATTGGTAACGATGACTGATATCACTAAACTTCAAAAGTGGCGTGAGGAGCATGCGGATTATGTGCATGTAGCGTATGTTAATTCATCAGCAGAACATAAAGCGTTAGCTGATTGGATTGTTACTTCGCGCAATGTTGATGATATTATTGCTCATCTCTATGCTGAGGGTAAAAAGGTAATCTATTCACCAGATCGCAATATGGGGGCGTATCTTAATTTTGAATATGGTTACGACATGCCGCTATGGGAAGCGGTTTGTGAGGTTCATGATAAGTTTAATCAGCAAGCCTTGGATGAAGCCTATGCTTCGGTTAGTGGTGCTAAATTTTTAATTGCGCATCCTGAGAGCCCATTGCCAGTATTACATGGTGCGGATTATATTGGCTCAACCAGTCAGATGTTAAATTGGGTACGTGACTTCGATGGTGAAGCCTCTGCAGTTATCTTTGTTGCAACTGAAGATGGTATTTTATATAATATGAAAAAAGTCCGTCCAGATTTGGATTTACGCCAAGCACCAATTTATAGTGGTTGCCAATGTAACTCATGCCCGTATATGAAACTCAATTCTTTAGATGCGGTGCGTGCAGCACAGGCTGGTACTGGCGGAGTAGAAATTGACTATCTGACTCCCGAGTTAATCGAGCAGGCTCGTAAACCAATTGATCGGATGTTAGAATTTAGTCAGCGTTATTATAAGTAAGGACTATATGCGAATTTTATTAACGAATGATGATGGTTATCTTGCCGCTGGTATAAGAGCGGTGTTTGCAGGGTTATTGGCAGCTGGGCACGATGTAATTATGATAGCTCCTGAACGTAATTCAAGTGGTGCAGGGCAGTCAATTGCTGTTTATAATCCAATTAGTATCACTCAAGTAGAGGAACGAGTTTATTTTGTTACGAGTACTCCGGCAGATAGCGTACGGCTTGGTTTACAGTATGTTTATGGAAATGTGGATAATTATCCAGATCTAGTTGTATCTGGGGTTAATATGGGTGAAAATGTTGGTGAAGATGTGCTTTATTCTGGTACAGTTGGTGCTGCACGCGAGGGAACACTACATGGGATTCCAGCATTGGCATTTTCGACTAATGGAGTTAGTAAAGAAACGCATAATAAATTTAATCATTTAGAGTCAGCCGCGCGGATTGTTAGTGAATTAGTTGCCAAATTGGAAACAAATTCTAAATACTTGCCAGATGTGTTTATCTGGAATATTAATATCCCTAATCGTCCATATGCCGAAATAAAAGGTTATGAAACTACCAAGCTTGGATTACGCCCAATTCATCAGCCATTGATAGAACAATCAACCCCACGCGGTAATGTGATTTATTGGCAGGGACACTCTAGTGAACCGGAAGAATATGAAATTGGAACGGATTTAGATGTTTTTATGAAGCAAGAAAAAGTTTCAATTACACCGATTGAAGTATTACCAACCAATTATGAACAAATGCCGATTGTCGATGCATTAACTAGCTAATAGGATTTAAGATGAAGAGAATATTATTGTTATTATCTGCCACTTTGATATTAAGTGCATGTTCTTTTACCCGAGCAACGCCAGCACCAATTGTTAATGGTACTGCTCCGCCAGTGACACAACAGCCAACTGCTGCTGTATCAGCAGGGTCTGCGGCTGTAGCTACTACTGCGGATGCCACCGCACCTGGTACTAAAATACAAAAAGTAGATGAAGATGATGATGGTACGGTTGTTAGTAGCTCTGCTCCAGCACCGAAAACTAAAACTAAACCTACTGCTTCAGGTGCTGCAGCTAACGCTAAAGCAGCAACAGCAACTACGACAGCAGCGAGTGGTGCAACATTGGGGAACGTTAATTGGTTAGCACCAATAGCTGATGGTAAAATTTTACAACCGTATAGCGCAACAACTAAAGGCGTAGATGTTGCAGGACGGGAAGGGCAAGCTGTCTTTGCTTCAGCTGCGGGTAAGGTAGTGTATAGCGGTAATGGTCTCAAAGGATATGGCAATTTAATTATTTTAAAGCATCCGGATAATTATTTGACCGCGTATTCGCACAATAAAGTTAATCTTGTAAAAGAAGGTGACACTGTTAAACGTGGGCAGAAGATTGCTGAATTAGGTAAAACGGAAAGTGACAAACCTATTTTGCACTTTGAGTTACGCAAAAATGGTAAACCAATTAATCCAACTCCAATTTTTAATAATTAAGCAGATGAAAAATAAATTAATTCTAAGTTTGGTAATTGTCTTTGCAATTGCTTTCGTCTTTGCTGACAATGGGCCGCCAGCAGTTTATCAGCCAAATTATGTTTATGGTGAAACTCCAATGGGCGTGTATATGGGAAACCCATACGACATGGGTGATGATATGATGGGTGATGACTTTGTTATGCCCAATGGCGAAGGTATGGGGGAGTATCAGGGGCAATCAGGTGCTCCCGAGCAACAATTTCAATATCTGCAGGGACAAGAACAGTTAATGGAGCAAAGCTCCAAAGATGCACGTAAAGCATATTTTCAAGAGCAGGCTATTGGTGAAAGCATGGATCAGCAATATATTAAGCAAATTGATCAACAAACTCATCAATCTGCCCCTGCTCCAATTGTATTGCCAACTATGTAATGAATACTCAATCAGATTCATCATCCTAGGTCGTTGATTCACTCCTTACTTACTTAGTGTAAGCTTCGTCGTAAATCGCCTACTAGTATTTCGAATCAGTTTGAGTATTCATTAGCTGCACAATTGTGTTAAAATAATGGTATATAAATTGTGGTTATCCTCAAATCTATTTATGGAGTCAGCATGTCTAATCAAGTTTCATTTAATCCAGAGTCTTATCAAAAATATGTATCCGATATTCGTAATCTAGTGAGTAACATCAATGAGATTAACCAAAAAATAATTGCCTCAAACCAAGATTATGCGACTGAGAGTTATAAAGCTTATGGAGAGCATATGCAAGCGTTGATGAGTTCTAAAAATCCAATGGACTATTTCAATATTAATCGTAAATATGTTCAAGAGTCTTCATCTCGTTTTCAGCGCTTACTGACTAAACGTTATAGCTTGTTTGATGAGCTAAGTAAAAAATTAATGGCACAAAATAATATAATGTTTTTATTTCCTCAACAGATTCAAGATGCAATTTTAAAATTTCGTCAAAGTGGAAAAATGGATATGTTAAATCCTGATCTATGGTCTAAATTTACCAATATGTTAACTAATCGTGTTTAAAGCAAAACTCCAGAATATTTCTGGGGTTTTTTTACTATGGTAATTACAAATAAAATGAAGAATTGATGATTGCCCATAATCTAGTTGAGTTATTTAATTTGAATTATGAATTAATTAAAAGAAACGATAATAGGAGAAAATAATGAGTAAAAATTTAATGTTTGGAACGAATCTACTGGCAAGTAAAATTCCATTAACGGCAAAAGCCAAAGAGTTCCAGGATTATGTAACGGATGCTATGCAACGTAGCTCGTTATTTATGGATGTGATGCGTAAACGTGGAAATGAAATGGTCGATATGACCAAAGATAATTCGTCAACCGTACTTAATTTTAAGTTTGAAAAATTAATGGATGGTTCAAGTTTTGAACGTCCGATTAATTACTGGTTAGCACGAATGTTGCCACCTGAAGGTGTTGTGACAGATAATAATAAGCGTCCTTATGTGATTCAAGATCCGCGTGCTGGACAAGGACCTGGGATTGGCGGTTTCAAAAAGGACAGCGAGATTGGTGATGCACTAAAAAATGGGCACCCAGTATATTTTGTTGGCTTTAATTCAACACCGATAGATGGACAAACCTATGAAGATATAATCAAAGGACAGGTTAAGTTTTACGAGAAAGTAGCTGAGCTACATCCTAATTCACCTAAAATGTGCGCGATGGGTAATTGCGCCGCTGGATACCTGACGATGTTCAGTGCGATGCAACGCCCAGATATATTTGGGCCGATAATGATTGCTGGTTCTCCACTCTCATATTGGAATGGTGAACGCGGACGTTATCCGATGCGTTACGCTGGTGGTATGGTTGGTGGTTCATGGATTAATTCTCTCTTGGGTGATTTAGGCGGCGGTAAATTTGATGGAACTTATTTGGTATTGAATTTTGACTTGCTAAATCCAGCCAATTTCCTCTGGAGCAAGCAATATGAATTGTATGCCAATATTGATAAAGAAAGCGAACGCTATTTGCAATTTGAAAAATGGTGGGGTGACTTTATTCAATTTAATACGCCAGAAATCAAGTGGCTGGTAGACAAATTATTTGTGGGTAATGAATTAACCACTGGCAAATTAACTACTGAGGACGGGATTAAACTCGATTTACGTGCAATTACTTCACCGATTATTACTTTTGTGTCTGATGGAGATAATATCAGCCCGCCAGCGCAATCTGCGGGTTGGATTGCTGATATGTATAAAGATGAACAAGAAATTCAAGCGCGTGGCAAAACGATTGTTTATTGCTTAAATCATAAAGTTGGACATTTGGCTATTTTTACAGCAACTAAAGTTGGTAAACGTGAAGATGAGCTATTTGTTGAGAATATGGATTCAATTGATATCTTACCACCAGGATTATATGAATTAGTAGTTGATACACCTGAAGGTGAAGAAGTCAGTGGCAAATTACGTTCACACTATGAAGCACGGACAATTGAAGATATTAAAGCTCTGGGCTATAATAGCGTTGAAGATGATCGTGCGTTTGCAACAGTTGCGAAAGCATCAGAAGCGCTCAGTTATATGTATGATAAACTGGTTCATCCGTGGTTTAAGATTTATGATAATCCAGAAGTTGCCAATCGGCTCAAGAATTTCCGACCATTACGTTTAAGTTATACTTTGTTTGCCGATAGTATTAATCCATGGATGAAGTTTTTTGAAGATGCTGCAACTAAGGCTGAGCAAAAACGTGTTCAACTGGATGAAAGTAATCCATTTTTACAGATGCAACAAGAGAGTTCTAAATTTATCACTCAATATCTACAAAATATTGCAAATTTCCGGGACGGAGTTCGTGAGCAAATGTTTTTCAATATTTGGTCCAACCCTTTAGTGCAGAAGTTTTGGGGAACTGATACTGGTGCTCCACGCTACACACCAAGCATGACACAACTTGACCGTGATGAGTTAATGAAAAATTATCAGGCAGAAATAAAGCGTAATTTGCCAGTAAAAAATAAAGTTGAAGCCTTATTTCGCTTTATTGCTTTAATTCAGGCTCAACGTAACAAAGTACAAGAGTTTGTGATTCGAGTTTTGGTTCATAAAGCGCGTGAACTAGAACCTAAATGGAGTGATCGTGATTTTCATGAAGTAATTAAAGCTCAAGCAATGGTTGTACGTAATGATCCTGATGCTGCATTACTCGCGCTAAAATCTTTTGTTGATAAAGCTAATCATGGTACTGAATTATCAGCAGCGGTACATGATGTGATTGATAAAATCGGTGGTTTACCAGCTGAGGTTACAGATGTTGCACGAAGTATTGCTGCTAAGCTTATGGCGAAAACGACCAATAAAAACTAATTATCAGCCATTGAGCTAGGAACTAATGCAAGGCGATCCAATGTAACGAGAGGTACATAGGAAGCCTTGCGACAATGCCATTTTGAATATAGATGAATTAGCGAAGAGCATGTCTGTCAGAATACTGGTCTCTATTCTGACTATTCTAAATTTTGTTTGATCAGTGGAATTGTGATAGTTTTTTTTAGAGCCAGTGCTGCATTGCTAATTTTAATGATTAGTTGAATTAATTTGCCTAAGTTGCGTGTATAATGGTGGAGCAAGTATTTCAATTCTGCTTCACCAATTTTGATACCTTCGCGATTACTATAGATAGTTAGTGCGCTGAGTAGTTCTGATTCATTGAGGTTTTTAAGTCCAAATACAAGCCCAGAATAAATCCGAGTTTTCAAGTCAACCCGAATTTTAGAGTTATTAAGATTAATTGTTGAGCTAGTTAATAAATAATTGTCTCGATTATTTAATTTTATATGATTAAATAAATCAAACAGTTCAATTTGTTGATCTTCGTTTAGAGTATCAATATTGTCTATCGCGATGAAACGTAGTTCATCCAAATTTATACCGCTTAGTTGTTCGTTAATTAATTCTCGGGCATCCAGATAGATTGCATTTTGGTGACGGCTGGAAGCCAGATTTACCCATGATTTTAACAAATGAGTTTTACCTGTTAAATGTTCACCATAAATATGAGTAAATTGATTGGTAAAACTTTGTAGGTTTGCTACGGTTATTTCATTACCCGAAGCTATGAAACTATTAAAATCATAGTGTTGGTTGAATAAGTCTAATAACTGCTGTGCGCTCATTACGAATTGTCTTTATAATAATGAGTATTAATATAGTACTCTTTAGCATGGCGTAGCAATACTACTGCAATTGTTGATAATGGAAGTGCAAGTAATACACCAACAATACCAAATATTTTACCAAAAACCATCAGTGCTAGGATAATCATTACCGGGTTAAGACCAATTCTACCACCAACCAAAAATGGAGTAACCAAGCCACCCTCCATAACATGACCAATAGCGAAAACAATCACGATAGCCAACAAACTTCCAGATCCCGTAAACTGGGAAAGCCCGATGGTTAATGCAAAAATCAAGCCAGATAATACGCCTAAATAAGGGATAAACACCATTAGCCCGGTAATAATCCCGATAGCTGTACCCGATGGTAAGTCCACGATATTTAAACCGACTGCATAGTAAGCTGCCATGATTAGCATAACTGAAAGTTGCCCACGCAGATAAGAAGAAAGCATTATGTCCACATCGCGAAATAAACGATGCATTGCTGATGTAAACGAACGAGGAATAAGTTCATCAAAAAATTTAAGAATATTATGCCAGTTAATAATTGAGTAAAAGAGAGCAAATGGAATTAATATAATATAGACAACAATTTCAATGAGAATTATACTATTTTGGGCGATATGCGAAAATAGATCTAAATTATTCGAGATTTTTGCTTGATTAGTAACTAGCATCTCTTTCAAACTGTTTAAGTCTAAACTTAAGTGAGTGCCTAATTGGAGATTTAGTTTACTAATGATATTGACATTAATTAGGGCAATAATTTGTGGTAATTTGGTAAGAATAACTTTAAATTGCCCTACTAGTACAGGTATCAGATACATTGGAATGGATACGAAAATTAATAAAACCAGTAATGCCAAAAACATGGCGCTAAATTTTCTGCGTACCTTAAATTTATTTTCTAGTTTATCAACTAATGGATTCAGAATATAAGCCAGAATGAGGGCTGCAATAAATGGAATCAGAACTTTTCCGACATAGAGCATAAAGCCAAATAGAAGGACAGTTGCTCCCAAAAATGAAAGTATCGGTTTTAGCTTGATTAGCTGTTGTTGCATATGTATAATTTCCTATGATAAATTTAGCAGTTATTATACTACAGCCAGCGTTCATATTTAAGGTAGTTGTTTATAACTTTAAGTAAATATTCAATCTATCCATTGTTACATCTATCTAAAGCTAAAATTTAAGCTGGTCGATATGTTAATAGATGTTTAATAAAAGCATAGGATTATTTTTATTCGCCATAGCAATAGCTCAGACTGGTATAATTTCAGGTTTAAACAACTATATTTGTGAGATATAAAAAAACATGGAACAAAAATTTATACCATTTGCCTTACCTGATATTGGTGAGGAAGAAATTGAAGAAGTTATAAAAAGTTTACGTTCAGGGTGGGTAACTACTGGACCCAAGACGCGAGAGTTTGAACAAAAATTTGCTGAGTATATTGGCGCTGGTGTAGAAGCAATTGCAGTTAATTCGGCAACAGCTGGTTTACATCTGGCCCTAGAGGCATGTGGAGTTAATTACGGTGATGAAGTAATTGTTCCAACTCTAACTTTCACCGCAACAGCAGAGATTGTGCGCTATTTGGGTGCTGATCCAGTATTTGTTGATTGCGATCCTACGACTCTATGCATTGATATTGCGCAGATTGAAAATAAAATCACTGCCAAGACCAAAGCTATAATTCCAGTGCATATGGCAGGGCTACCTTGTGATATGGAAGCAGTTTTAGCTATTGCAAAACGCCACAATCTTCGGGTTATTGAAGATGCGGCACATACTTGTCCAAGTAAAATTAATAATGTCTATATCGGTCAACATGATTCGGATGCAATAGTTTATAGTTTTTATGCAACCAAAACCATTACGACTGGTGAAGGTGGCATGATAGTTACCAACAAACCTGAAATCGCCAAACGCTGCAAAGTAATGCGCCTGCATGGAATGAATCGTGATGCGTTTGATCGCTATACTTCAACTAAACCTGCATGGTTTTATGAAATTGTCGCACCAGGTTATAAATATAACTTAACTGATATTGCCAGTTCGCTAGGTGTTTGTCAATTAGCTAAAGCTGATCGTTTTCAAGCTAGGCGACAAAAAATGGCGGAGCGCTATTTAACTGAATTAGCTGATTTGCCAATTATTTTGCCACCACAAGTTAAAAATAAAAAAACTGATCTTCATTCGTGGCATTTATTTTGTTGTCAGATTGTTAGTACTAAAGTTAATCGCGATCAATTTATCCAAAAAATGAGTGAAGCTGGCATCGGTACATCAGTACATTTTATTCCGCTCCACACTCAACCATACTGGAAAGAACACTATTCATTGACAAATGACCAATTTCCGCATGCAAGTAATTACTATCAAAATGCAGTGAGTTTGCCACTTTATACCAAAATGAGTGACGAAGAGCAAACACGGGTGATAGCTGTTATTCGCCAAATTTTGGCATAGGGCTAAGACGTGCTTTTGAAACGCTTATTTGATTTTCTTTGCGCTGCTGGTGGTTTGGTGATTTTATCGCCAGTACTTATAGTTATAATGCTGTTAATTAAACTAACTTCAGCTGGACCGATATTTTTTCGTCAAACTCGAGTAGGGCAGTATGAGCAATTATTTCAGATTCATAAATTTCGCACAATGATAGTTAATGCTGAAGCGCGTGGATTAAAGATTACTGTTGGACAAGATGCGCGGATTACTTCAATCGGGCGTTTTTTGCGTAAAACCAAGCTTGATGAATTACCTCAGTTAATTGATGTACTTATCGGCAATATGTCTTTGGTTGGTCCGCGTCCTGAGGTGCCTGAATATGTGAAATATTATCCAGCAGAAGTTAAAGCTCAGATATTTAAGTTAAAACCTGGGATTACCGACTGGGCATCAATCAAAATGATCGATGAGAATGCGATTTTAGCGAAAGCAGAGAATCCCGAACAAGAGTACATTCATAAAATTTTACCAGAAAAATTAACGTTTGCCGTGCGTTATGCAGAAACACGTTCACTTAGCTTAGATATTTATCTGATTTTTCTGACTATTGCTAAAATTTTTACCCGTTAATTGAGAGTTGAAATATGTTACAGATGCTTAAAGATAAAATAGCCTATTTATTCAAATGGGAAATCTTAGCGTTATTGATCGTTGACTGTATATTGTTACCATTGGCATTATTTACTGCGGTGTGGTTACGTCTTGGAGCAGAATGGGACCCTAAAATAAATCCGTTTATCTGGATATTTTTTAGTGTTCCACTGTGGACGATTCCTCTTTTTGTACAAATGGGTTTGTATCGGGCAATAATCAAATTTCTCGATGATACGGTAGTTTATATAGTATTTATTGGTGTAACTGCATCGGTTCTGATCTTAACCTTATTAATCCACTTTACGAATGCTTTAGCTTTTCCACGTACCGCAATTGTTATTTACTGGCTATTTGCTTTAGTTTATATTGGTGGTAGTCGCTTTATGTTGCGTGGTGTTTTGCGTAAAATTGGCTATAACAGCGATGCCACACCAGTTGCTATTTATGGCGCAGGTAGTGCAGGGGTTCAGCTAGCTAATTCTTTAATTCATGGGCGCGAATATGCTCCGATGTTTTTTATTGATGATAATAAAAGTAAATGGCATACCACTATACGTGGGATTAAAGTCTACGCACCGCATGAATTACAGCGCATTAGTAATATTTATCATATTGAAGCGGTATTACTAGCAATACCTTCAGTAGCATTAAGTCGGCGCCGTGAAATTATTCAAAATATTGAGCAAAGTGGATTGTATGTTAAAACTCTACCTGGTATTGCTTCGATTGTCAGTGGTGAAGTGAAATTCTCTGATATTAAAGAGGTTGATATTGAGGATTTACTTGGACGATTACCAGTACCAGCTAACCAAGAGTTACTGACTAAGAATATTGTGAATAAAGTAGTTTTAGTGACTGGTGCAGGTGGTTCAATTGGTAGTGAGCTAACACGTCAGATTGCGAATTTAAAACCAAGAAAACTAATCATCCTGGACTCTTCGGAATTCGCACTTTATTCTATCGAGCAGGAATTACGTGCTCGATTTGGTTACTTAAATCTAAGGGTTGTACTTGGTAGCGTTACTAATCAGAAATTAATTGAACAATTATTAATCAAAGAACGAGTAAATACAATTTATCACGCCGCTGCTTATAAACATGTGCCAATGGTTGAAGCCAATCCTTTATCTGGTTTGGAAAATAATGTTTTGGGAACGTACACTGTTGCCAATGCCGCATTAAAAGCTCAGGTAGATAATATGGTATTAATTTCAACTGATAAAGCCGTGCGTCCGACCAATGTAATGGGTGCAAGCAAGCGTCTTGCTGAGCTAACCTTACAAGCATTTGCCGAAATTTCGGGACATACTATTTTTAATATGGTGCGTTTTGGTAATGTCTTAGGTTCTTCTGGGTCGGTTGTGCCACTATTTAAACGCCAGATTAAGCTAGGCGGGCCGATCACTGTTACGCATCCTGATATTATTCGTTACTTTATGACGATTCCAGAAGCGGTGGAACTGGTTATTCAGGCGGGGAATATGGCGCTGGGTGGAGAGGTATTTGTATTAGATATGGGAGATCCGGTAAAAATCACAGATTTAGCACAGAAAATGATTTATCTAAGTGGCTTTACTTTAAAGAATAGCGAAAATCCAAATGGTGATATTGAAATTAAATTTACTGGCTTGCGCCCAGGTGAGAAACTGTATGAGGAATTATTAATTGGAGATAATCCTGTTCCAACTGAACATCAACGTATCATGAAAGCCAATGAGAAGTTTATTGCTCTAAATGAATTAAAACCACGACTTGAGTTATTAAAAGATTGTGTCCGTAGCGGTGAAGTTACTCAAGCAATAGCTCTTTTGCGTGAGTTAGTTCATGAATACCAGCCAAGTAATTAGCAATATACTGGAACAGATTCTTCATACTGGGTCGTTGCTAAGCTCCTCACCTACTAGCTGTAGGCTTCGTTGCTTATCGCCTACCAGTATTTCGAATCTGTTCCAGTATAGCTTAATTTTTAGCTAACGCAGTTACGTCAAAGATAAGTTTTTTGCATAAAATAATTGCTAGCTAATCCTATGAATCAATTAGATATTACACTATAATTCCTTGATGGTGCTTAGAAAAAAGATACAAAAAGATTTGACTGTTAGCAATTGATTGTGTGATAATACCGTTCTGCCGCGAAGAGACGGCATCCGAAAAACGGAATTAG
>ERZ650309.314-NODE-314-length-24310-cov-4.778190_pt1 | contig 24310 bp, 19 predicted proteins | sample MGYA00376245_ERZ650309 | MGnify/ENA primary metagenome ERZ650309 (study PRJEB26733, sample SAMN07839294) | wastewater metagenome | biome: urban; feature: wastewater treatment plant; material: waste water | place: USA: North Carolina | collected 2016-04-26 ...
AATGTCGAATTGGACGCGGAGTCTAAAGTCGCGCTCGAAACCTTGTCAAGCAACGAGAAAAAGCGACAATAACCGCCGACAAATACGAAAATCTTCGACAGGATTTATAAAGCATGTGGTCCCGCTTTTAGGCGGAAAGCCTCGGCGGCCACGCCCATTCCGCCTAAAGGCGGGACTACGAACACTTCCAAGGAGAACTCTATGCTGCGAAAATTCAGAGTCGCATTGCTCTGCATAACTTTGCTGATCAGCCCGCTTTCAGCGTTTGCCCAAGGACAATCGGCTGCGCCGGATGCAGACATTCAAGCCAAAATTCGGAAAGAGGGAATGGAAAATTCCCAGATCATGAAAACGATGCACTATTTGACCGACGTGTACGGGCCACGCCTGACAGGCTCGCCCAATCACAAAGCCGCCGGTGAATGGGTGATCAAACAAATGGCTTCGTGGGGATTCAGCAATGGTCATTTGGAACCGTGGGATTTCGGTCACGTTGGCTGGCTGAACGAACGCGCGACCGGCCACGTCCTTTCCCCGTACAAAGAACCGCTTGTTCTGGAAACGCTGGCCTGGACGCCCAGCACGAACGGCACGGTTCGCGGTCAGGTTTACCAGATGATTCCGCCGACTTCACCGACCGAAGACGAATTCAAAGCGTTTCTGGAAACCCAGAAAGACAAGGTCAAAGGCAAGATCGTCATGGTCGGCAAACAGGTCATCATCCCCGTTGGCTTTGAAGCACAAAACAAACGCATTGACGACACGATGGCCAAAAACATGTATTCCGGCGCTGGCGGCCCTGGCGGAGGTCCTGGTGGTCCCGGCGGTCCCAGAAGAGGCGGCCCCGATCCACAGCAACCCGGCCAACCTCGAAAACTCACCGCCCGCGAGATGAGTCAACGAGCCGGAGAATTTTTGGCGACCGCTGGCGCGTTGGTGATGATTACAGACACCGCCGCTGAAGGCCGTATGGAACAGCGCCGCGTTCGCGCGTTCAACAATCGTAACTTCGATCCAACCAAGTTCCCGCCCGCAGTGGTCGTCAGCAATGAAGACTTCGGGCGCATGCAGCGCATTCTGGCCGACGGCACCACCATCGAAGCCGAATTCAACATCGTCAATCAGATTTATCCCGAAGGCAAAACTTCATACAACACCATTTCCGAAATTGCCGGAACCGACAAAAAAGATGAAGTGATTATGCTAGGCGGCCATCTGGATTCATGGCATTCAGCGACCGGCGCGACCGACAACGCCATTGGCTGCGCGATCATGATGGAAGCCGCGCGCATTCTGAAAGCCATCGGCGTTCAACCCCGCCGCACCATTCGCGTGGCGCTGTGGGGCGGCGAAGAGCAAGGCCTGCTGGGTTCACAAGCCTACGTCAAAGAACACTTTGGCACGGCGGAAAATCCCAAACCGGAATATGCGAAATTCGGCGGATACTTCAATATTGACTCCGGCACGGGCCGTCCACGTGGGCTGAACATCTTTGGGCCGCCTAAAGTCGCGGATGTGCTGAAACCTGTTTTAGCGCCATTTGAAGATTTCGGGTTTTACGGCGTTCGTGCTTCCGCCAGCCGTGGACTGGGCGGCACAGACAGCACGTCATTCAACGCTGCGGGCTTGCCGGGAATCGGCGCGCAGCAAGACCCGATCGAATACGGCAACATCACCTGGCACACGAACATGGACACCTACGAACGCATCGTTGAAGACGACGTGAAGAAGGCCGCCATCGTCTTTGCCGCCGCCGTGTATCATCTGGCAATGCGTGATGAACTGTTGCCGCGTTTCAGCAAGGAAAACATGCCTACTGCTCCGCCAGTTCGTCCTTAACCACATAGATAACAATGTAAAAAAACCGAAAAGGCGAAGGGGAAATGTGGACCTTCGCCTTTTCTGATTTTGGATTCTCCTTCCCGGCTTCCCAAACACAAATTCTGCAAGCTCCCGCTTTCGCCGCCACCTCTTTTTCGCCAACTACTAAAGAATTGAAACTTGGAATTCATCCTCAACGTTTGAGCCGGTGTCTCAGTAGAAAATTTGTCGCAAAACAACAATTCAGGAGGAGAAAGCTATGACCGCCCTTGCTTTCAAACCGCGCGAGCAGGTCCGCCAATTTTTTATGATTGGTATTGCCTCGCTGTTGCTTTTGACGCTACTGGCCTTGCTGTTTATCCCGCGTTTTCGCTCAAATCCCATCGCGAATGCCTTTGCCTCTTCCGATTCAAGCCCAACAAACTTGCCGACAACTGAAGTCCGTCGTGGTGCAATCAAGAAAGTTTTGCTGCTGGACGGGGAGTTGCGGGCCGTGCGCTCGCAGACGATTTATTCCAACACGTCGGAGGACGCCAAGATTGTATACATGCCGCCCGAAGGTCTGGTCATCAAAGCGGGCGAGCGCGTGGTGGAACTGGACAGCGGCACGATCCTGACCAAGATCAAAGACACAGAAGAGCGCATTGTTGCCGCCGAAAACGAAATCGTTCGCACCCAATCGCAACACGAAGCCAGTTTGCGCGACCTGGAAGTCGAACTGAGTAAGCTCTGGCTGGCGTACGAACAAGCCAAACTGAAGGCCAAAATCCCAGCCGAAGTCCAGGCCCGCCGCGAATATCAGGAAGCGCAACTGGCGCTGGAAAAAGCCAACACCGAATACAACAACCATCTGGCCAAGATCGAACAGAAAAAGAAAGAATTTGCCGCCGAGCTTCAGGTCAAAACGATTGATAAACAAAAGCTGCAAGTCCAGCTTGACCGCGCCAAAGGCAATCTGGATGGCATGCGGATCAAAGCCCCGGCAGATGGCATGGTGCTGTACGCCGAACATTGGGAAGGCCGCCGCAAAATGCAGGTCGGCGACGTTGTTTGGGGAGGCTGGCCGATTGTCCGTTTGCCAGATCTCACGGAAATGGAAGTGCTGGCACAGGTCAACGAAGTGGACGGCCCCAAGCTTTCCGTTGGCAGCCGTTGTGAAGTCCGGCTGGACAGTTACCCGGACACTTCGATCACCGGCCAGGTCAAAGAAATTTCCCAAACCGCCATCAAAGCCGGTTGGATGTCCAAAGCCAAAATCTTTCGCGTCACGATTTCCCTGGATCGCACCGTCACCGAAATCATGAAGCCGGGCATGTCCGCCCAGGTTTCAGTCATCATCAACGAAACCAACGCTCAATTGCTGATTCCTCGTTCAGCAATCCGGTTCGAAGGTGAAACCGCCAATGTCACGCGCATTGAACCCGGCGATGCCAAAAACGCACAACGCCAAATCGCCGTCACCATTCTGGGAGCCGACTCCATGAACTACGTCGTCGCCAACAATGGTGCGCTGAAAGAAGGCGACAAAATTCTTAGGTGATAGGTGGCAGGTGGCAGGTTTCAGGTTGTTACTGGTGACACCTTTCCCTGCCAACAAAACTGCTGCCTAAAACCTGCAACCTAATGCCTGTCACCTACAACCTGCTTATGCCCAAACGAACTCGCAAACTTGCTCTTAGCGTTGCCATTCTCGCCGTGTTGGCCGCCGCCGGATATTTTCTGTTTTCGCCAGGTGGGCAGTCGAAATGGCAATCGCTGTTTCCGAAGGTCACTGCCACAGGCGAAGACTTCCCGGTCACGCCGCGCACCTTGAAATTCAGCGTAGACGCCACAGGTGTACTGAAAGCCACTTCGACACAGGATTTCGGTGCGCCGCCGGAATTCGGCAATTACTGGCAGTTCCAGGTGGTCAATATGGCCGCCGAAGGCAAGCAGGTGAAAACCGGCGACCCGTTGATCACTTTCGACGCGCAGAAAGTCCGCGACGATTTGCAGCGGTTTCAAAACGAACTGGATCAAGCCAACAAGGAACTGGAAAAGACCAAAGCCCAGATTGATCTGGAACGTCAGGAATTGATTTCCAGACTGGCGCAAGCGGAAAACAATTTTGAAAAGCTGAAACTGAAACAAACCAACGATCCGAAATTCGATGTGCCGAACAAAGTCGAAGAAGATCGCCTGGCACTGGAACAAGCGCGGCGCGAAGTCGAGGCGCTGAAAGAACGCATCGAATGGCACAAGAAATCCAGCGAAGCCACCTATCAGATTATTCAAAGCAAAAAATCCCGCGCCGAAAACAAAGTCGCCCAGATCAACGACGGAATGAAAAATTTCCAGTCCAAAGCCGATCGCGACGGTGTCGTGATTTACAAAACCAAGTGGAACGGCGAACGGTTTCAGGTTGGCGAAAACGTGTGGTCGGGACAGACGATTCTGGAAATCCCCAATCTGACAACCATCATTGTCGAAGCTTTTGTGCCAGAAGTTGACCTGGGCAAAATCAAAGAAGGCCAGCGCGCCGAAATCGCCATTGATGCGTTCCAGGGCAAATCCTATTCGGGCACGGTGAAAAAGATCGGCACGCTAGTTCGCCCCAAAGCCTGGGACATTCAAAACAAAATCATTGATGTGCAAATCGAACTGGATCAATTGGATGTGGCGACAATGCGTCCGGGCATGAGCAATAAAACCAAGATTGAAACCAGTGCGGTCGAAAACTGCCTGGCAGTTCCGCTCAAAGCCGTTCGATCAACGCCTGACGGTTCGCGCGTCAAACTGAAAACCGAGCAGGGATGGCAGGAACAAAGCGTGAAGCTCGGCGAATCCAACGGAACCGACATCATCATTCTGGAAGGGTTGAAAGCAGGCGACAAAATCGCCACCGATTTCGCTAAGGCCAAGTAGAGGGTTGAATGCTTGAATATCACTACGAACTGTTTGCTGACTATTTCCAGTTCTATCTACAGGATGAGCAGGCAGAAGGTGACCTTTCAAACAGTTGGACGTCAGAAGCAGTGGAAAGAGAGTTGGCACTTGCTCCAGGAACGATTGGTGTTGGCACAGCGCGAAACATGACCGTCCCTGTTACGGTTGAAGTTCGAGAACTTGCTCCGCAAAACGAAGATTTCAATATTTGGGATCAAATCAACGAGTGCAGCATTGATGTCCCATCCGGCTCTCTTGTAATTGCTGGATGTACTGATGACTTTTCTGATGCTGCTCGCATTCCGCTTTCACCTGGTTGCTATCGTGCTCGAATTTATTATGGACAGCTTTACGATTTGAGCGAGGACGGCTTGGACGGAAACGACCACTACAAAATCGTTCTTTGGCCTTCTGAAAATTCGGAGCTAAAGATTCTGAAACGGTAAAGACACCCTATGAAGAAATTTCCCAGGCAACTTCGTTTCATTCTGATTGCCGCTGTTTTGACGATAGGAATTGCAGGCGCGATTTACGCCGCCCGGCAAGCTTGGCCAACAGCAGCTTCTGAAGTCTTGCCGCTGACCGTCACGGTGCAGCCACGCGATTTCACGATCAAGATTTCCGCACAAGGCGAATTGCAATCCTCGGAATCCATGACCATCGCGGTTCCCTTTGTGCCGGTGCAGCGGCTCCGGATTGCTTCTGTCGTCGCCGATGGGCGCCACGTCAACAAAGGCGATGTGCTGGTGGAATTCGATCCGGCCGAACTGGATTTGGAAATGCTGGAATATCGTTCCAGCCTGGAAGCCGCCAACCAAAAAATCACCAGGGGCGAATTGGCTTCGGGAACGGAAAAAACCGACATCAGCAAAGACAAACGCATCGCCGAACTGGAACTGCAAAAGATCAACGAGTTTTTGCCCCGCGATGAAAAAATCTATTCCCGCCGCCAGATTATCGAAGGCCAATTGGACAAAGAATTCACGGAAAAGAAATTGGTCTTTGCCGACGCGCGGCTGAGTTTGAAAGGCAAAGTGTATTCGCTGGACGAAGCCATCCTGTTGCTGGAACGTCAGCAAGCGAACAGCAAAATTGGCCAGGTCGAACGCGCGCTGACTTCGTTGAAACTGGTGTCGCCCGCTTCAGGCATTGTCGTGTACACCAACCCGGATTTCTTCTTTGGCGGGTTTTCGATTCAGGCCGGACGAACGGTTTGGATCGGCCAAACGCTGTTCAATCTGGTCAATCCGGACAAGATGGAAGCCAAATGTTACGTGCTGGAAAAAGACGCGGGCGAATTGAAAAAAGATCAAACCGTGACGGTTTCGCTCGATCCGTTTCCCGGCGTTACGTTCACCGGCAAGGTCAAAAGCATAGACAATCTGGCACGTCCGATTGACCGCGATTCGCCGGTCAAATACTTCCAAACCATCGTTTCGCTGGACAAAAACGATGCTGAATTGATGAAGCCCGGCGTCAAGCTGAAAGCTGAGATCAGCGCGACTTCGATGCAATCCGTGGTCGTGGTTCCACGCAGCGCCGTCGTCAAAAAAGAAGCCGACTACGTGGTTTACGTCGTCAAAGGCGCTGGCCAGTTTGAAGCCGTCAAAGTGAAGCTTGGCCAGGGCGACCTGATCCAGGTTGTCGTCACCGAAGGGTTGCAAGCCGGGCAAGTGCTGGCGCTGAACCCACCAGACATAAAACGCGAAACCAAAGACGAGGCGAAAAAAGACAAATGAGGCATCTCAACGAAGTCGCTTTGGCCGTCGGCAATTTGACCAGTCACAAACTGCGAACGTTTTTGACGATGCTGGGCATGATTTTTGGCGTCGGCGCGGTGATCGCCATGCTTTCCATTGGCGCGGGAGCCGAAAAGGAAAGTTTGCGGATCATTGACACGATGGGATTGCGCAACGTCATCGTCAAAGACCGCGAGATGAAAGACGAAGACCTGAAGAAGATTCGGGAAAATTCCATCGGCCTCAGCTTGCGGGACGTCAAAGCCATCAACGATGTCACGCCCGATCTGGAAACGTATTCGGCGCGCAAACGGGTCAAGACGTTTCAGGTGTTTTCGTTCAAAGGCAAAAGCGATGATTCCAACGTTGTCGGCGTAACGCCCAGCTATTTCCGGCTGGCGCGGTATGATCTGGCCGAAGGCAGCTTTCTTTCCGAAACCGATCAAAAAGATTTCGAACAGTTCTGCGTCATCGGTTCGCGCGTGAAGCAAAAACTGTTCGGCACGGCTTCGCCGCTGGGCCAGACAATCAAAATTGACAAGATGTGGTTTACGGTGGTCGGCGTGCTGGCCGACAACAACCTGAGCAAAGACGAATTTGAAGGCGTCAAGCTTCAGGATTTCAGCAATGATATTTACGTTCCGCTGGCGACGGCGCTGAAAAAGTTTGAACTGAAACGCTTTGAATCTGAACTGGACGAAATCGTCGTCAGCTTAAAAAACACCGACGCGCTGAAATCCAGCGCTATTCTGATCAGCCAGGTGCTGGCCAACACGCACGGCAAAGCCGACGATTATTCCATTGTCGTTCCGCGCGAATTGCTGGAACAGAACCAGCGAACACAACGCATTTTCAACATCGTCATGAGCTGCATCGCCAGCATTTCACTGTTGGTCGGCGGCATCGGCATTATGAACATCATGCTGGCCAACATTCTGGAACGAACCCGCGAAATCGGAGTTCGCCGCGCGATTGGCGCTCGACGGCGAGACATCTGGCAACAATTTTTGATCGAAGCCCTGACCATCAGCTTCGTCGGCGGAATCATCGGCGTGCTGTTCGGCTTTGCGGCTTCGCGTGTCGTGGCGCTTTATGCCGAATGGAACACGGTCGTGACGGGAACTTCGATAGCAATGTCGTTTGGAGTCTCAGCGGCGGTGGGATTGATCTTCGGCTTATATCCGGCAGTGCGCGCTTCCCGGCTCGATCCGGTCGAAGCGCTGAGGTACGAATAAACAACGTTCTAAATCGCAGAGGCGCAAAGAACGCTGAGGCGGCGCAGAGACAATTGAAAACCTCTGCGCCATCTTTGCGTTCTTTGCGCCTCTGCGGTGAAGGACTTAACTCCTCCCTCAACTCGCTTTCGGATGAATCCAGGGTTTGCGGTATTCGCGCGCCAGCAATTTGTTGGCTTCGCCGTCGCCGACAACCTGCTGTTTCTGGGAATCCCAGGTCAGTGATCGGCCCAATTTCAGCGAGTTATTCGCCAGAATGCAGCTTGCCGTGGAAATGAAACCTTGTTCGATGTCAGCCACGGGCTTGTCGCGCGTTTCAATGCAGCGCAGCAAATCTTTCATGTGACCACGAATGGCCGGCGCGACGTGTTTTTCCAAATCCTTTTCGACTTTATCAATCGGGTACTCTTCGAGCTCGAACTTCACATCCTTGTGAATGGGCTTTTCGTTTTTGTCCATCGGAATGTAGTCGTAACTCATAACGCTGGCTTTCAGCGTTCCCTTCTCGCCGTAAATCGTCGCTCCCCAGGGATATTGCGGATCAGGTGGAGTGCCATACGTGCGATGTTGCCAGATGACCGGAAATTCCGGGAAGTCGAAAGTCGCCGTTTGCGTATCGGTGATATTGGCTTTGCTTTTTCGGTCAATCAGGATGCCGCCGCTGGACGAAATTTTCGTCGGCCAGCCCAGCCCTAACATCCAGCGAACCATATCCAGCATGTGAATGCACATATCGCCCATGATGCCGTTGCCGTATTCCATAAACGCGCGCCAACTGCGCGGATGCACCAGTTTGTTGTACGGGCGCAACGGCGCCGGGCCAGTCCACATTTCATAATCCAGATTGTCCGGCGGAGCTGTGTCGGGTGGATTTTCGCGCGTGCGCATGTGGTAGTAACAGTAAATTTCGACCAGGCCGATTTTGCCCAGCTTGCCGGGTTTGATGACCTGCTCTATGGCTTCGATCAGATGGGGCGTGGATCGGCGCTGAGTTCCGACTTGAACAACTCGTTTGTGTTTGCGCGCAGCGGCAAGCATCGCCTGACCTTCAACCACGTCCACACTAATAGGCTTTTGGACGTAAAGGTCTGCGCCCGCTTCGCAAGCCGCAATCATAGTCAATGCGTGCCAATGATCCGGCGTGGCAATCAGGCAAATGTCCAAATCTTTCTCTTTCAACATCAAGCGATAATCGCTGAACGTGCGCGGAGTCTTTTTGGATTCCTGACGACTGGCGACCATCTCGGCGCAATCGGCCAGCATTTTCTTGTCCACGTCGCACAGCGAAACGACTTCGACGGGCGCAACCTGCAACAACCGGAACAGATCAGATTTGCCGTACCAGCCGGTGCCGATCAATCCGACGCGCGCTTTTTTCTGGGCGAACTCTTCGGCGTACACATAGTTTCGGCGTAACACTGCCGGAGCGAACGCAAAGCCTGCTGCGCTCGCTTGTAAAAACTCTCTTCGTTTCATAAGCGTTGCTCCTGGATGATGGAAATGTTGGAAAACTTGATCGCGCGGATTGTTTGCCGTTTTTGCGGAAGATGCAATGCTTGCGCTGCCAACAACCGGATTACTTCAATTGTTCCAGCGGTCGGTAGCTTTCATCGCCCAGCACCAGTCTGCGCAATGTTTTCAGCACATCGCGATCTTTCCCGATGGAAGGGTTCCATCGCTGGGCGTCGCCGGTCATCGGATTCAGTTTCAATCCCCACAATGGGCTTAGGTCGTGAACGTCCGCAGTGATTCGCATGTCGCCATAAGCGTCCATTTCGCCCGGAACCGGCGCAATCAGTCCGTCGGCAAACCAATCAAACACTGCAAAGCGACGCCGAGTTTCAGCATTCTCTCGGGCGTTAGCCGGCAAATCTGCAAACGTCGTCAGGTCTGCCGAACCTCCGGGCAGCACGCGCGGAGAACGAAACCAGTTGAGTTGAAATCCGTCGGAATACAGCCTGCCTCCGCTGACGTACACTGAACGCCACATCACCAGCCAGCCGGGCGCAGGCATGACGCGAGCGTGTTCGATTTTGTGGCCGCGCATTTCCGCCAACCGGTTTTGCGTTTCGATGCCGCGATGATGCTGCCAACCGCCAAAGCACATGTACAAACTGGTCAGCAGCAAGGCGATTCTGACGGGACGCGGACGCAGCGTTTTCATCGTCAGGAAAACTCCGATGGCCAGCGGAATGCTATACAACGGATCCACGATTCCAATCCAATCCAGTGCGACGCGATGATTGGAAAACGGCCAGAACAATTGCGTCCCGTAGCTGGTGAACATATCCAGCGGCGCATGCGTGGCATAGCCAATAATTGCCGCCAAAATCACGGCTTTCTTGTCATCACGGTAGCGTTTCAGAAACAGAAACGGCAACGCCGCCAGCAATCCTCCGAAGGGAATGAATGCCAGGCTGTGCGTGAAATGCCGGTGAAACGTCCAGCCGACCGTCGGGTCGCTGAATGAGTAAATGAATACATCCAAATCGGGCAGCGTCCCGCCAACCGCTCCGATCACCCCAGCGCCACGAGGCAAACGTTTTTTCAGAATCGCCTGGGCCGCTGCTGCTCCGAGCACGGCCTGAGTAATTGAATCCATCAGCTTCGCTCCACATCCGAAAAGGTTTTGTTCTTTGGAAAACGGCGCACAGTGTACATGCTGAGTTGCACCTAGCGAAACACCGGCGTCTAAATTTTCGGCGCAAATTTTACTGAGTTTGCGACATCAAACCTTTTTGCTACACTCCCTTTCGTTGCGAATCCGCGCGAATCATCTTCGATTCATTCTTTAACTCAACGACAAAGGAACAGTGGTGGCGGAACAGATCACTCAAATGCTCCTGCGCTGGAGCGACGGAGACAAATCTGCGTTCGATCAGTTGTTGCCGCTCGTATATGACGAGTTGCGCCGGTTGGCCAAGGGTTATTTGCGCCGCCATTCGGCTCAAAACACCTTGCAACCGACCGCGCTGGTTCACGAAGCATACTTGCGGCTGATCAATCAGGAACAAGTGAACTGGCAAAATCGGGCGCAGTTTTTTGGGCTGGCAGCCAAAATCATGCGCGGGTTGCTGGTGGATCACGCCCGGCGCGCTCAGGCAGAAAAACGCGGCGGCAGCAACTTTTCGGTATCCCTGAGCGAAGCGGACCGTATTGGCCAACAGAGTGATCTGGATTTGCTGGCGTTGGACGAGGCCTTGGACAAACTGGCGACGCTGGAACCACGGCATAGCCAGATCATTGAAATGCGTTTTTTTGCCGGATTGACGATTGAAGAAACAGCACTGGCGTTGGGCGTGTCGCACGCAACCGTTGAACGCGACTGGAATTTGGCGCGCGCCTGGTTATTCCGTGAACTGAGTTAACGTCCCGGACGAACACGGCTGTTTTTGGCACTTGGAGTTTTACTTCCCCACATTATGACTCCGGAGCTTTACCGGAAAATTAGCGAGATTTACCACGCGGCGTCTATTCTGAAACCGGAACAGCGTCCGGATTTTCTCAAGCAAGCTTGTGGCGGCGACGAGGTGTTGCGGCGCGAAGTCGAACAACTGTTACTGAGCAACGAACAGGCAGGTTCCTTTCTCGCCAAGCCCGCAGTTGAGATTGAGCGCGTCATTGAAAAAGTTTTTGAATCGTCCAGCCATCACGAACTTCTGATCGGACGCGCATTCGGCCAGTATCAAATTCTGTCCAAGATCGGCGCAGGCGGAATGGGCGAAGTTTTTCTGGCCGAAGACAATCGGCTTGGCCGCAAAGTCGCGCTGAAACTGTTGCCCGCCGAATTTGTCAGCGATTCCGTCCGGGTCAAACGCTTCGAGCGGGAAGCCAAAGCCGCTGGCGCTACCGCCCATCCAAACATCGTTTCCATTTACGACATCGGCCAAAGCGAAAACATTCATTACATCGCCAGCGAATTTGTTGAGGGCGAAACCTTGCGCCGCCGCATTCGGCGTTCTCCGCTGCAACCGCTTGAAGCGCTGGACATCGCGCTGCAAGTGGCGGGCGCGCTGGCGTCTGCGCACAACGCAGGGTTCATACACCGCGACATCAAACCCGAAAACATCATGGTTCGGCCTGATGGATTTGTGAAGGTGCTGGATTTCGGTTTGGCGGCGTTTACCAAGCCGGAGTTTTACCAAGCCAACTCTGACTCCGACGAAGCTATGGCAATCAGCATAGACACGTTGCCGGGAACGATTATTGGCACAGTGAATTACATGTCGCCCGAACAGGTTCGCGGGCAAAAAGTAGACGACCGCAGCGATTTGTGGAGCCTGGGAGTGGTGCTATTTGAAATGCTCGCCGGCCGGTCGCCGTTTCCGGGACAATCCGTGCCGGATACCTTTGTCGCCATTCTTGACCGCCCGCCGCTGCCGCTGAATGACGCTCCGTTTGAGCTGGAAGAGGTCATTCACAAATTGCTGGCCAAAGAGCGTGAAGATCGTTATCAAACCGCCGAAGAACTGTCGTTGGAATTGAAGGCGCTCAAACGCCGCCTGGAATTTTCACAGGACAATCCCAACCAGAGCACTTCGCCGCCGCGCCAGGCAACGACGAACTCTTTTGCTTCAAGAGCTTCCGGCTCAACGGCTTCGCGTACGACCAATCCCAGCCAATCCGCACAGCGACGATCCCATTCTTTTGAACAGTCCGGCAGCCAATGGCAAAACCTGCCTGGCGAACAGTTGCAGACAGCGTCCGGCAAAAATTACCGGCGCGCCTTTCTTGGCTTGGCGGCACTTGTGATTTTGATTGTGGCTGCGGGCGGATATTGGCTGATGCGCGCCAACGCTTCGATTGATTCGATTGCCATCATGCCGTTACTGAATCAAACCAATGACGGGAATCTGGAATACATCACCGACGGTATCACTGAAACGCTGATTCATAACATTTCGCAACTGCCCGGATTGAAAGTCACTTCGCGCACCTCCGTGTTCCGTTACAAAAATCAGCATTCGATTGACCCTGCGGAACTCGGCGCAAAGTTCGACGTGCGAGCCATGTTGACCGGACGCGTCATCAAACTGGATCAGACCCTGGTCATCACCGTGGAATTGGTCAGCACCCGCGACGGCAGCCGATTGTGGGCAGGCGAATACAGGCATCTGATTTCGGATTTGCTGGCGGCACAATCGGTTATTTCTCAACAGGTGTCGGAACAGTTGCGGTCTCAACTGTCCGGCGCTGAGCGCGAACAGATCACCAAACGGTTCACCGAAAACCCGGAAGCATATCGCCTGTACCTGAATGGCCGTTTCGAATGGAACCGCCAATCCATTGATAGCTTCCGCAAAGCCATTGAGCATTACAAACAAGCGATTGACGCGGACAAAAATTACGCGCTGGCGTATGCAGGTTTGGCGGACGTTTATGGCACGCTGGCAGCCAACGGTTTGGCGTCAAGCAATTACGCTCGTCTGGCCAAAGAAAACGCCGAACGAGCCGTCATGCTGGACGACCAATTGCCCGAAGCTCACCACTCGCTGGGCACCGCCAGATATTACGACTGGGATTTGCCGGGCGCAGAGAAAGAGTTGCTGCGAGCAATTTCGCTCAACGCGAATCTGGCCGAAGCACATTCCCGATTGAGCGCAGTCCTGCAAGGGCTGGATCGGTTTGACGATGCCATCGCCGCCGGCCAACGCGCACTGGCGCTTGATCCATATTCGCTGCGGGTCCATTTGGATTTGCAGTTCGCGTACTTTTACGCCGGTCGTTACGATCAATGCATCGAAGTCTGCCGCAAAATGATGTTGATCGAACCCAAGTACTTCCCGGCTCACCTGGATTTGGGACGCGCTTACGGGCAGAAGAACATGTACGCCGAAGCCATCGCCGAATTGACCAAGGCCCGTGAACTCAGCAACGATGAACCATTGACGCTGGCGGCGATTGGTTACGTGTACGCTGTTTCCGGCCAGATCACCGAAGCGCAGAAAATGCTCAATCTGCTGTTGCAAATCGCACAAAAAGGAAACGTTCGCCCTTACGAAATCGCCAAGGTGTATTCGGGACTGGGCGACGCAGACCATGCGTTTGAATGGTTGGAAAAAGCGTTCCAAGGTCACAGTCCCTGGCTGTTGAAACTGAAATCCGACCCGAATTTTGCCAATCTGCGCGCTGATTTCCGGTTTCAATCTCTGGTTCAACGCATCAACGCGCCGCAATAACCGGCACACTGAATTGGTCGCAAAGAAAAAGCTCGGAACCAGCAACATTGAGGCAGAAAGAAAATAGACAGGATTGCCATCAAACCGGTTCAATCCTCGTGTTCATCTTGTAAATCCTGTCTCAGGATTTTCTGGTTTGATTTCGCATTACATTTTCAACGCTCCCCGTGAATTCAACTCCGCTATGACTCCACAAACTGACGTCGTCTTGATCAGCATGCCGTTTGGCCCGTTGCGATTGCCGTCCATCGGCCTTGGATTGTTGAAATCCGCCCTGAGCCGCGACGAAGTTTCCGCCCAAACATTTTATTTCACGTTCCAATTTGCAGAGCTGATCGGCGAGCGGCTGTATTCGCAAATCAGTTACCAAACCGACACGACGGATTTGGTCGGCGAATGGATTTTCTCGAATTCGCTGTTTAACCATCAGACCGAAGCCGACGTACGGCGATACATCGAAGACATCTTGCGCGACAAAGCGCGCAGCGAAAATCACGTCTGGCCCAAAGAGCCGTTTTCCGATGAGCGGGTCGCCGATATTCTGAGCGCGCGAGCAAAGGTTGAAACCTTTCTGGACAATTGCGTGGAAGCCGTGCTGGCCTGCCAGCCGAAAATCGTCGGCTTCACCAGCGTCTTTCTGCAACAAGTCGCGTCACTGTCGCTGGCCAAACGGCTGAAAGCGCGCTGCCCCGAACTGACCATCGTCTTCGGCGGCGCAAATTGCGAAGGCGTCATGGGCAACGAAGTCATTCGCCAATTCGATTTCGTGGACGCAGTCGTTTCCGGCGAAGCCGATCTGGTCTTCCCTGAATTTGTTCGTCGCGTGTTACACGACGAACCTTACGCCGATCTGCCCAACGTGTTCACACGCAAAGTCGAAGTCCCGAACAATTCAACCACGGGGCACACGGGAAAAGGCAATTCAGCCTTACCCGTTTTTCCCCGTGATCCCCGTGGTTCAACTCTTTCTGAAACCTTGAAAAGCGCGGCAGCAGTGGAAAACCTGGACGCGCTTCCCTTTCCCGATTACGACGATTACTTCGAACAATTTCGCGCGACGACTTTTCAGGCAGCGTTGCAGCCGAACCTGTTGCTGGAAACGGCGCGCGGTTGTTGGTGGGGAGCCAAACATCACTGCACATTTTGCGGCCTGAACGGGCAAACGATGACTTTCCGCAGCAAAACTGCCGCGCGCGCTCTGGACGAATTCGTTCAGGTGACGGCGAAATATCCCGGCTATCCGATTTACGTCGTAGATAACATTTTGAATCTGGCCTACTTCAAAGATTTGCTGCCGCAACTGGCCGAGCGCAATCTGGGGCTGGACCTGTTTTTTGAAGTCAAAGCCAATCTGAAGAAAGAACAGCTTCGCCAACTGCGCGCCGCCGGAGTCAGCATCATCCAGCCCGGCATTGAAAGCCTGAGCGATGAAGTGCTGCAAATCATGCGCAAAGGCGTCAAAGCCTTGCAAAACATTCAGCTTCTAAAATGGTGCAAGGAAATCGGCCTTTCGCCCGAATGGAACATTCTGTGGGGCTTTCCGGGCGAATCGCCCGCGGAGTATTTGCGGTTGGCCAAACAGGTTCCGTTGCTGTCGCATTTGCCGCCGCCGAATTTTGCCATCAGCATTCGGCTGGATCGGTTCAGCCCGAATTTCAATGAACACAAAGAACTCGGCTTCAAAAACCTGACGCCGTTTCCGGCTTACAGCTTTGTGTACCCGCTCGCGCCCGAAGCCGTTGCCAACCTGGCGTATTACTTCACTTATGAATATACCGAGCCGCGCGACGTGGCGAGTTACGTTCGCCCAATGTCTGAAGAAGTGTTGCGCTGGCAGCAATGCCACGCCAACAGCGAATTGCTTCAAGTAGAAAAAGGAGACCGCCTGTTGCTGTGGGATTCCCGTCCGGCAGCCAAACGCCGATTGATTGCGCTTTCAGGCAAAGAGAAGTTTCTGTACCTGGCTTGCGACCAGGTCAGCACTTTGAAACAGCTTTTGGATTCGTGGAGCAAGGTTTCCGGCTGGGAGGCGGATGCGGAAGAAACGCGGCGGACTCTGGACGAGTTTGTCGAAGCGGGCTTGATGCTCAACCAAGGCGATTCGTATCTGGCGCTGGCAGTGAATAAAGCAGTGCCGCGCGCGTAAGCAAACGGCTGTTCACGCGCGCGGTACTGCTTCCACCGATTTAGTGAAGAATTCCGAACGCAATGTCCTGCCCCGCATCCTTTGCGGCATCCACTTTCTTCTGCGCTGAAATCAGAGCTTCCACTTCTTCGTCCGTCAACGATTCCAACACCTGTTTGTCTTCGTCCGAAAATTCAAAGTCGGGGTTGATCAGTCCCGCAGCATCAAGTTTTTCATGATTGGTCATGTCTATTTCTCCTAAATGATAGGTTGTGGGGTTTATTGACCGGGATGCCATTCGCGCGAATGTTTCCGCGGATCAACTGATTGCGCAGTGCGGCCCAATCCAAAACGTGGAATCAGGCGAACGCCGTAGCGCGTGGTAAAAATTCCGGTTTGTCAGAGGCAACATTCCACATCATCGGAATTCCAGAGGATGAATGCTGGTAAATCGGTCGTCCGGTTTTTCAATCAACTCGTTTTGCAATTCAACGTGAACCACTGGCGGCAGCAGCGAATTCCCTTCGGGAACTTCTCGCCGAGTGATGATTCCGACTTTGCTCCAATCGGCCAGAAACTGGTTGATCTTTTCAATCTGTCCGGTCTGGGTCAAATACAACAAATCGCGCAGCCAATCCAGCCGCAAACTGAATTGTTTCAACCGCTGAATTTCGCTGGCTTTCGGATCAAGCGCCTGGCGGTAATGCATTTCGGGCAAGACTTGATTGGGGACTCGCGCGGGCCAGAACGTCGGAAAGAACGGATTGACCTGCGGTTCGTATCCTGCGCCACAACTTGCCGTATCCACCTGCCAAGGCAACACCATCCAGCGACTGATGTCGCCCGGCGAACTGCCGCCAATTGGCCCATCGGATGAAACGGCGACTTCCGGCATGAGCACTGCGCCATAATCTTTCGGCGGTTGATCCGAAGGGTTAGCTTTGATGCGGAACGGCGCGGAATACAACGACGCGTGACGCATCGGCCACGTCGCTTCGCAACCCGGATGAAACGCGCCGCCCAAACAGAAATCCAACGCGGCTTTGTCCAGCGCGTGCGGACGATCCGCCAGCGGCAATTCATCCAGCGTGCGCGGTTTGACCAGCTCCGCATCAAAGCCCGGAATGAAATTTCCCGCCGCCCATTGCCGCAGCCAGTCGTATTGCAACTGCGTCACTGCCAGCCAATTGCGCGGATTTCCATCCAGCGGAATGTCCGCGACGCCATCACCATAAAACGGCGGCAACGCGTGCGCCTGAGTTTCTGCGTAATCGGGATTTCGGAACGAAGCGAAAATCTTTTCCCGAGGCGGTTGGAACTCCGGTGAATTGTTGGACAGCCGCGACAGGTTTTCCGGCGACAGAAAGTCTCCGGGCGATCCCCAGCCGAAATCCAGGTAAAAGCCGTTGTTCACCCATTGCAGATTGTTGAACCGTTCGAAGATCGGATAAATATTTTCCGTGAAGGAAATTTTGGCGGGCGGGGTGATCCATTGCTGTTCAACGGCTACCTGATACGCAATGTCGTACATCGTCACAATGGATTTGATTCCCGGCGCGTAATCCGGCGGAGCCACAATCACCCACGCCGAAGTGACAGGAATTTCCTGATCCTCAATTTTGACTGTCGCGCTGACCGAACCGTCTGAAACGTCGTCGTACCATTCCAGGTTATTGAAGCCCGTAATCGGTTTGCCAGTCGGTGAAGCCGATGTGCCGAAACCGCCGAACACCAGCAGATTGCCCAGGTCATCCGTACGGATTTCTCCCAGCGGAACCGTCGTGCCCAGAAACGTGCCGGTGTCGAATGCCGCCCGGTCATTTTTACCTGTCACCGAACGTGGCCCCGGATCAATCAACAGATTCAACCGGTCACCCGCGTACTTTGCGTTGCGGCGAGTCGTCGGCTGAGCCGTCGGAATATCCAGGGCCGATTCGAAGTCGTACCAAACAGCTTTTTTGTTCGCCAGATGCACCGTCCAGTTGATTTCAGCGTCATTAGCGGTCAGTTCTTTAACGACCTTGCCATCGGCATCCAATCCATACAGGCGAAATTTGGCGACTTGTCGTCGGATGGCCCCTTGCCCATCTTTGAAAAGTCCGTCAGCCGTCACTGGCGGCATGGTTGGCGTTTCAGGCCCGATGAAGTATTCGGTTGGACTATTGCCGACTCTGGCAATGCCAATTCCCGGATGAATTACACACTGAACAATCTTCCCTAAACTCATTACCAGATCTCCCGACGTTGATTGGCCGAAGGCAGTAATTCGATTGTGATGAAGTTAGTTGAGGAAAAACGCGGGCGCTGTATAACACACCGCCTTTGATCGCCGCTACCAGTTTGGCAGTAAATTTCCACAACTTGCGAACGAATCCTTAATCGTGCCGCGTTGCGTTGAAAAAAATTCCGGCTTTCTGAGGCGCTTTGGCGGTCAATTGCGGTTTAGCGAGTAGAGGGAAAACAAATTACGTTCAAGCTGCAATGACCACCAAACAATATGGCGGCAACGCAGCCTTCAAAAAATGGAAATGATTATGCTGATGCCTGCAAAAGAACCTCAAACTTCGATCGTGCCTCCTGCAACTCAAAAAGCTTCTAAACATGAACAGCGCGAACCGTCTTGCTGCAACCAATGCACCGGCCAGGTTGGCTTGATCACTGCCGAACGAGCCGCCATGTTGTGCCAATGCAGCCGCCGCAAAATCTATCACTGGATTGACGAAGGCCATCTGCATTTCGTCGAACTGACGGATGGAACTGTGCTGGTGTGCGGCAGAACGCTGGCCAAAAAGATCGAAGAGCTGAGTTCCAACACCAATGAACTAAAAAGCCATTGAGCCTAACAGAATGGCTCGTGCGTTGGTTTTCTGCGATTGGACGATGTTGGCCAACGCAGAAAACCTGCGCGCGTTTGACTGCCGTGCCTCTTTTCTTCACCCGACCATCATTTCCACGCCCAATTTCTTGACGCCTGTTAGCCCCGGTGCTAAGTTCCAGGCCGAGCAATCATCCATCCGACCAATTCATCAGCTTGATTATCGCGAAGTCACCTGAGTTCTGACTTCGCGGCGTACGTCGTTTTTCCGGCAACTTAAGGCTTAACTGTGGACGAAGGCATTACTCAATTGTTACTGCAATGGAGCGAGGGAGACTCTTCCGCGCTCAACAGGCTTATGCCGTTGGTGTACAACGAACTTCGTCGTCTGGCGCAAAGTTATCTGCGCCGTAACCGGGAACAATCTCTGCTCCAGCCAACGATGCTGGTTCACGAAGCGTACATGAAACTGGTCAATCAAGAGCACGTCAGCTGGCAAAACCGCGCTCAGTTTTTTGGCTTGGCAGCCAAAATCATGCGCGACCTGTTGGTGGATCACGCGCGCCAGGCCAACGCAGCCAAACGTGGCGGAGGCAATTACTCGCTTTCGCTCAGCGAAGCCGACCGCGTTGGGCAGCAGCAGAATCTGGATTTGCTGGCCTTGGATGAAGCCATGAACGAATTGGCCGCCATCAAACCGCGCCATTGCCAGATCATCGAAATGCGATTTTTCGCCGGCCTGACCATCGAAGAAACCGCTGAAGTCCTGAGCATTTCGCACGCAACCGTCGAGCGCGATTGGAATTTTGCCCGCGCTTGGCTGTATCAGCATCTGGCCAGTAACACTGGTTCCGCTGAATTGAACTGATCATTAACTTGAATCGCTGGTGCCACCCGAAAGCTGACTTTCAACATTTCCGTTATGACTCCTGAACAGCTAGCCCAACTCAGTGGTTTGTATCACGCGGCTTTGGAATTGGAACCTCAGCAGCGCGAGGCGTTCTTGCGCGAATCCTGTCACGGCGACGAAGAATTGCGGCGGGAAATCGAAAAGCTTCTTGAAGCGGATAAAAACGCGGGCAGTTTTTTGGCCGCCCCTGTGACAAATGAAGCGGCCAAGCTGATCGTCGAAAAAACAGAGCCTTCATTGATCGGTCGCGTGTTCGGGCATTACCAAATCCAATCGCACATCGGCGCAGGCGGCATGGGCGAAGTGTATCTGGCCAAAGACGAAAAGCTCGGTCGAAAAGTCGCCCTGAAACTTTTGCCAAACGAGTTTGCCAATGATCGTGACCGTTTGCGCCGCTTTGTGACAGAAGCCAAATCCGCCAGCACCACAGCCCATCCGAACATCGTCACGATTCACGAAATCGGGGAATCAGACGGAACGCATTACATCGCGCAGGAATACGTCGAAGGCGAAACGCTCCGCCACCGCATCGGCCAGAGGCCAATTCCGCTGCTGGACGCTTTGGGCATCGCTTATCAAACCGCCAACGCTCTGGCGGCGGCGCACAGCGCAGGCATCGTTCACCGCGACATCAAACCGGAAAACATCATGGTGCGGCACGATGGATTCGTGAAGGTCTTGGATTTCGGTCTGGCCGGAATGAACCAAACCGAAGCGATGGCAGAACATTTATCCAATGCGCCAACCCTGCCGCAACAAACGGCTCCGGGAATGATCCTGGGCACGGTCAATTACATGTCGCCCGAACAAACGCGCGGGCAAAAACTGGACGCGCGCAGCGACCTGTGGAGCCTGGGCGTAGTGCTATACGAAATGCTGACCGGCCAGCGCCCCTTTCACGGCGAAAGCATGCCGGACATTTTCGTCGCCATTCTTGAACGTCAGCCAATTCCTTTGGCGGAATTGCTGGACAACGCACCGGCTCAGTTGCAACAAATTCTGGACAAGCTGCTGGCCAAAAACCGCGAGCAACGTTACCAATCTTCTTCGCAATTGGCGGCTGAGTTGAAACGATTTCATCACCGCCTGGAACTTGATGCCGAACGCGACGATAGCGAAGTTTCAGAATCCGCAACCTTGTTCATCAAACAGCCGGTTCAGACAGCCGAACCGCGCTTCGTAGAATCGCCTGCGACTCAAGAACAATCGCGCCCGATCAAACCTTTACCCTTACACAACGAACCCGTCACCAAAGAGCTGGCCGCAGTCGCACGGCTTTCCCGCGCAACCGTTGTGGGGGTTGTCTTTCTGTTCGTCGCTGTAATCGCAACCGCTTCGTGGATGTTGTTTCAACAGAAAGCGCCAGCCACCACCGAACAACTGCCCGAACGTTCGTTCCATTACTGGCTGACGGTGCAGATGATGCGCGACGGCAAACCGTACCGGGAAGAGTTTCAATCCGCCGGAAAAGAGCGTTATGAATCCGGCTCAAAGTTCCGCTTCAATTTCATCAGCCCGCAATCCGGTTACTTGTATTTGATCAACGAAGGCCCTGCCAAAAATGGAATTAGTTACTGGCTGTTATTCCCAATGCCTTCCGTCAACGGAGCTTCAGCCAAAATCGAAGCCAATCAGACAATGACCACTGGCCGAATGACCTTCAACGAAAACACCGGCGACGAAAAGATTTGGGTTATCTGGTCGGCGCAAGCCATCAAGGAACTGGAAGCGCTCAAAGCCGACGTGCTGAACGACCGAGAACAAGGCGAAATCCGCAATCCGCAACAACGCGACATTGTGCGCAGATTACTGACCACATTCACCCAGTCGAAACCCGCTGATCGAGAAGATCGCAACAACCAACAAACCGCAGTCACGGGTCGTGGCGACAATCTGATTCATCTGGTAGAGCTGAAACATCACTAAGAAGTCTGGTCTGACTCGATGTCACCGACACAGCGGGCATTTTGTCATGGCCCAGTGCAAAGAACTGGGAAAGCTGCAAAAAAATCTTTAAGGGAGTGAGGGAAAACGTCGAACTTTTCCGATGTACTAAATGAACTAACTTGGTGGATTGGTAATTCCGGCAATAAGGATGGCTTTTGCTGTCCAACACAACCGCAATGATGGCGATGAAGTTAATGCCAGTCTAGCGCTGCCTGTTATTTACAGTCAGCGCACTATCGCAATTCACGATTTACGCTGAGCGTACTAGCTCCCCGGCACGCTCGGTTCCAATAAATAGGGGCTAAGGAGCGTTCAATGGAATATCAGATAGCAGGAATTTATAACTTCACAGGTATGCAAATTGAGCTTGAAATATGGGAACAAGATGTCCAAATACTACCCCACAAGCACTCATCAGTCATGGACATCAATGGCTATTGGGAGCCTCAGCCCGCCAATAACCTCAACACCATGGGCCCCGGCCCCAGGTGGCAAAGAAGTAATATTTTTGTGGCAGAACATCCTCACGTAATCGAAACCGTAAGAGATTATCAGAGGGCGCATATCGCCTACGACAGACAAACTGATAAATTAACTAACGGACTTTACGAGTTAGCAGACAGGGAAAATTTCATAATAGGACGTGGCCGAGAAGGGCGTGTAGAAATTCCCGGCTTAAATCATAGCCATACTTCAGAGCGTAAGCCTGTTTATTTTTTTATTTACCCTCCTGAAAACCCATCCCCCAGGCTTTTCAAAGTGGAAGCGGCAGAGAGTTGCTACGGCCTTGCTGTCCTCTTCAAATCTGACACTCAACTCGCTTCTGCTTATGACATCGCAACCAAAACACGCATCTCTAAGCCAGCCGATATAAAAAATCCAATTTCGATGGCATTGGCTTTCAGCCGCGGGCCATTAGTTCCGGACAAAAAAGGGAATCGCATTCTTGTTGGTGTAAAAACACGGCAAAAAATGGAGACAGGCAGTGACGTACATATCAAGCTATACGATCTGGCTGAACATCCCAAGCCTGTTAAAAGTGTTTCTATTACCTTCAAAAACCCTGATGGCTCAAGTGCCAGCACCATTCCTTTTTCTGATCCCCATATAAATGGAACCCTCTCTTTCAGCAATCCTACTGCTAATAATCGCTCTGCTAGTGATGGTGACATTCACCTGATTGACTCTGCACCTGCTGACCCTGCTCAAGATACTCCTGAAAGGAAAGAAAAAAGGTCTAGTGTGGCTTGCAATACGCTGGCGACTAAATGCTACGGCCTGAAAAAGAAGGGCGAAGCAACAGCGGAGGACTGGACTCATTATCACCTGGTAAATACGGGTAAGTATGAATTAGAGGTTACTGTTACCCTGGAAGATGGCACAGTGTTTTTCGCGGATCCCGAAGTTGATATTGAAGGGGCAGGTTAACCGCTATTGTCATCACAAGGCTGTGGCCATCCGCAACTTTCTGACTGTCACCCCCGCGGCAATGCTAAAGAGGCGAATGTCGCTTAACATAGGAGAATCCAATGGCTACTTATGGAATTGACATAGTTTTTAGATCGGACATCAAAACGACTCAAGACCAGACCCCAACTAACCCTAACCCCGTCGCGATGGCATTCGGTTATAGCTACTTACCCGATACTGCCCCAGAATCTGAAAAGGGTGAGCAAGGGAAGCGAAGAGTTCAGACAGGCTCTAACATCCAGTTCTGGCTTTTTGATTTGAACTCAAATATCACGTCAGACCAAAAGGTCAAGGAAGTTTCGATCCAATTCAGGAACCAGGATCATAGTTTAGCCCAATGCCCGTTTAAAGATTGGGATAATGGGGGAAAAACATTTACTCCAAGCGATAAATTTGATCCTGTTTCTGGGCCGGTTCAACGGGACAGTGTCGGAACGAACATCAGCGGTGCGTTGGGCTATACCCTGGGAAAGAGCACAACATCTGATCAATCTGCCAGCTATCCGGCTGTTAATCCGGGAAAATACGAATTTACGATCAAGGTCACGCTCGGTAATGGACTTCTTTTTCAAGTTGACCCTGAAGTGGATATCGAAGGGGCCGGGTAAAGAAATTGCGATAACCACACAAGTAAAATGGTTATCGCAATCCTAGCTGTACCCCAAGCCACTACTTTTTTAATTCCATTCGCCTTGTAATACAAACGCTGCCCAGTAATAGGGGGCTTTCCAGGTTTTCTGTCGCCACATTTCGACCTGCGCTGCTCTCAATGCTGCCGCCGGAGTCTGTTGTTCTTTCAACATCTTTTGGTAAAACCTGGTCATCAATTCAGAGGTGGCTTTGTCATTCACATTCCACAAACTGACGACAACGCGAGCCGCCCCGGCATGCATAAACCCGCGTGTCAGCCCAATCATTCCCTCGCCTTTGATCTGTTTGCCCAACCCAGTTTGGCAGGCGCTGAGCACAACGAGTTCCGCAGGTAGATTCAGGTTGTAAAGTTCGTGGGCACGCAGAAACCCATCCTGCTGACGGCCTTGTTCGTCTACCAACGACAGCACCAACGCCGACAACCCGGCGCGTTCGCTGTCCAGATAACCGTGCGTGGCAAAGTGAAGATACCGATACTGGCTAAGTTCTGAAC
>ERZ650309.315-NODE-315-length-24301-cov-5.387198_pt1 | contig 24301 bp, 21 predicted proteins | sample MGYA00376245_ERZ650309 | MGnify/ENA primary metagenome ERZ650309 (study PRJEB26733, sample SAMN07839294) | wastewater metagenome | biome: urban; feature: wastewater treatment plant; material: waste water | place: USA: North Carolina | collected 2016-04-26 ...
GTCGTCACCCTTGGGCAGTCGGTAACCGACGTCGCGCAGCCAACGTCCGAGGTGCACAACGTAACCGGTTTCCTCGGCGAGTTCACGGACCGCGGTGTCGGCGAGCGTCTCACCGTGGTTGAGCTTGCCCTTGGGCAGTGACCAGTCGTCGTAGCGGGGCCGGTGCACCAGCCCCACCTCGACGGGCCGGTCCCCGGAACCCTTGCGCCACAGCACGCCCCCGGCGGCCCACACGGGTGTGGTGTTCTTCGACATGGCGGCTCAGGCGGACCGTTCGGGCCTGCGCCGGTGCCGCTTGATCATCTGCAGCTGATGGTCGCGGACTTCCTCACCCGCAGCGGGGGAGGCCACCCAGCTGCCGTCCGACTGCAACGCCCAGCATCGGGTGCGGGCGTCGAAGGCGGACTCGAACATGTCCCGGATCTCGGCGACCGAGTGCGCGTCGCGCACCTGCACCATCACCTCGACGCGGCGGTCGAGATTGCGGTGCATCATGTCGGCGCTGCCGATCCAGAATTCGTCGATCGCGTTGAAGTGAATGATCCGTGAGTGTTCCAGGAACTGTCCCAGAATCGAGCGGACCGTGATGTTCTCGGAGAATCCCTCGGCGCCGGGTCGCAGCGCGCAGATGCCGCGGACCACGACCTCGACCCGCACGCCGGCCATCGAGGCCCGATACAGCGCATCGATCACCTGCTCGTCGACCAGGGCGTTCATCTTCATCCGGATCCGGCCGTCGGCCCCACCGCGCTTGGCGTCGATCTCGCGCTCGATGCGCTCGATGATCCCGCGCCGAACGCTGTGGGGCGCAACCAGCAGGTTGCGGTAGGCCACCTTGCGTGAATACCCGGTCAGCGAGTTGAACAGGTCGGTCAGGTCGGCGCCGATATCGGGGGAGGCGGTCAACAAGCCGACATCCTCATACAGGCGAGCGGTTTTCGGGTTGTAGTTGCCGGTACCGATGTGGCAGTAGCGGCGGATGGTCGCACCCTCACGCCGCACCACCAGTGCGGTCTTGCAGTGCGTCTTGAGCCCGATCAACCCGTACACCACGTGCACGCCGGCCTGCTCCAACTGCCGGGCCCACTTGATGTTGGCATGCTCGTCGAAGCGCGCCTTGATCTCGACCAGTGCCACCACCTGCTTGCCTGCGTGCGCGGCGTCGATGAGCGCATTGACGATCGGGGAGTCGCCGGACGTGCGGTACAGAGTCTGCTTGATGGCCAACACATTCGGGTCGGCCGCGGCTTGTTCGATGAAGCGCTGCACCGTCGTGGAGAAGGCGTCGTAGGGGTGATGAACCAGGACATCGCTCTCGCGCAGGGCCGCGAAGATGCTCTTGGGTGTCTCACGTTCGCCGAACGCCGGCGGGGTGGCGGGCACGAACGGACGGTCCTTCAGGTCGGGCCGGTCCACACCGTAGATCTGCCACAGCGACGAAAGATCAAGCAGCCCAGGCACGGTGATCACGTCGCCGGGGTGCACGTCCAGCTCGCGAAGCAGCAGTTCGAGCATGTTCTCGGTCATGTCGCTGACGACCTCGAGGCGCACCGGCGAACCGAAGCGCCGTCGTGCCAGTTCGCGTTCGAGGGCTTGGAGCAGGTCCTCGTCGCGGTCCTCTTCGACCTCGAAGTCGGCATTGCGGGTGATGCGGAAGGCGTGCTGCTCGACGATCTCCAGCCCCGGGAACAGCACGGGCAGGAATGCGCCGATCAGGTCCTCCATCGGCAGGAACCGCGCGTGCGTCCGCCCGTCGGCCGATTCGTCCGTTGCAGGCAGCTCGACGAAGCGATCTACGTTGTCGGGCACCTTGATTCGGGCGAAGTGACGGGTGCCGTCCTCTGGGTTGCGGACGGTGATGGCGAGGTTGATGCTGAGGCCGCTGACGAACGGAAACGGGTGGGCCGGGTCCACTGCCAGTGGCGTCAGTACCGGGAACACCTGCTCGTGGAAATACGTCGACAGCTTGGACTGCTCGTCGGAATCGAGCTCGCTCCAGTTCACGATGACGATGCCCTCGGCGGCCAGGGCCGGCCGGACCAGCTCGCCGAACACCGTGGCCTGCCGGGTGGCGATCTGCTGGGTGCGTTCACCGATGCGGCGCAGCTGTTCGCGCGGTGACAGCCCGTCGGCCGAGCGCACCGACAACCCGGTCTCGTCGCGGCGCTTGAGGCCGGCGACGCGCACCATGTAGAACTCGTCGAGGTTGGTGGCGAAGATCGCCAGGAATTTGGCCCGCTCCAGAAGGGGCAGCGAGGGGTCGGCGGCCAGCGCCAGGACACGTGCGTTGAAGTCGAGCCAACTCAACTCGCGGTTGAGGTACCGGTTCTCGGGCAAAGCGTCGTCGGTCGAAGCCGTGGTGGCCGCCGGGGGCGCCTCGGGCTCCGCATCGACGGCAGCGAGCTCGGCGGAATCGTGGCGGGTATCGGCGTCGGTCACCCCGACGATCATTCCCTATTGCTTGGGTGCAGGCCAGCGACCCGGTCAGAATGGTGGGCGCGGCCGGCCCAGGGCGCGCGCGGTCGCCGCGCCGACACCGACCTCGAGCGCGGCGCTCAGGTCGTCAGGGGTGTCGATGTCGTAGCGGAGCCCGGGCCAGCTGCCGGTGAGCTCGACCGCGCCCGAATCTGCGTGGCGCTGAGCGGAATCGGCGCCGAAGCGCGGGTCCAACGGTGACCCGAAGGCGAACAGTGCCGAGGTTCCGGTCCGGTGCCGGTCGGCGATGAAACTACGTGGGTGGGCCAGTGCCTCGATGATCGCCTCGGTGAGCTCATCGGACCGCAGCGCCGGCAAATCCCCTTGAATGACAGCGATATTGGTCACATCGACACTGACCGCAGCTTCGGCGATGGACAGCGCGTTGTTGAGCGGATCGTGATGGTCGGGGCCGGTCGGGTCCATCAGCACCGCCGCACCGAGTCCCCTGACGATCCTGGCCGCCGCGGGGTCGGGGGTCACGACCGTCACCGACTGCACGGCCGGGGAGGCCAGCGCGGCGGTGATGGTGTCGACCAACATCGCGACGACCAACTCTTCGCGGGCCGTCGCGGACAACAGCGGAGCCAACCTGGTCTTGGCCGCCGCCAGCCGCTTGACGGCGATGATCAGACCAGCCCGGCGCACGTCGCCGGGACCGGAGTTGGCACTCATGACCGCCATCCTGCCAAAGGCTGCGCGGGGCTAGGGTGAACCCGTGGTCGACGCAGCTGTGATGGGTGCCGGCGCGTGGGGTACCGCGCTGGCGAAGGTGCTGGCGGACGCGGGTAATCCGGTGACGCTGTGGACGAGACGTGACGAGCTGGCACAGGAGATCAACCAGACTCATCGCAATACCGCATACCTGGGTGACATCGCGCTGCCGGAGTCGATCCGCGCCACCAGTGATCCGGCGGAGGCACTGACCGGTGCTTGCACCGTGCTGCTGTCGGTGCCGTCGCAGACGTTGCGCGCCAACCTGTCGCAGTGGACCGGCTTCATCGGCGCCGATACCACGCTGGTCAGCGTCGCCAAAGGCGTCGAGCTGAACACTCTGCTGCGGATGAGTCAGGTGATCACCCAGGTCACCGGCGCCGATCCCTCCCGCGTCGCGGTGATCAGTGGTCCGAACCTGGCCAGCGAGGTCGTCGCCGAACAGCCGGCCGCCACGGTGGTCGCGTGCAGCGACTCGGGCCGGGCGGTCGCACTGCAACGGGCCTTGGCCACCGGGTACTTCCGCCCGTACACGAACTCCGATGTGGTCGGCGCCGAGATCGGTGGCGCCTGCAAGAACGTGATCGCCCTGGCCTGCGGTATCGCGGCAGGTGTCGGATACGGCGAGAACACGGCGGCCACGATCATCACCCGTGGGCTGGCCGAGATCATGCGTCTGGGAATTGCCTTGGGCGCCAAGGGCGGCACGCTCGCGGGTCTGGCCGGCGTCGGCGATCTGGTGGCCACCTGCACCTCGGCGCATTCGCGTAACCGGACGTTCGGAGAACGACTGGCGCGCGGCGGCACCATGGAGTCCGCGCTGGCGGCCGCCGGTGGCCACGTGGCGGAGGGTGTGACCTCGTGCCAATCGGTATTGGCGCTCGCCGCGAGCTATGACGTCGAGATGCCGTTGACCGATGCGGTCAATGGCATCTGCCACAAGGGTTTGTCGGTCCACGACGCGTTCGCCCTGTTGCTGGGGCGTCGCACCAAACCGGAATAGGTGGTCAAGCGTGCTCGGGGACTCCACTCGAACGGTCAAAGCCACTGCTTCCCAACGTGTTCCGGGTCAGCCGGTGGCGCCACCGCCGATCCCGGTGGCGGCCTATCACCTGGCTGACGATCCCGAGGACAACGCGGCGCTCGATACCTACGGCCGCAGTTCGAATCCCACCTGGCGTCAGCTGGAAGCGGCGCTGGCCGAGTTGGAGGGGGCGCGCTCTGCCCTGACGTTCGCCTCCGGGATGGCGGCCATCTCCTGCACGTTGCGGGTGCTGGCCAAGCCGGGAGCCACTGCGGTGGTGCCGGTGGACGGCTACTACCAGGTGCGCCGGTACGCCACGGAATACCTTGCGCCGCAGGGTGTCAACGTCATCGAAGCGTCGGCCGCGCAGATCTACGACGCGGCGGCCGGGGCCGACGTGGTGGTGGCCGAGACCCCGGTGAACCCGACCCTGGACATGGTCGACCTGCACCGGCTGTCGGCGATCTGCCGGGCCCGCGGGGCCATCCTTGCGGTGGACAACACCGCGGCCACTCCGCTTGGGCAGCAACCACTTTCGCTAGGCGCCGACCTCGTGGTGGCCAGTGCGACCAAGGCGCTGTCCGGGCACAGTGACCTGCTGGCCGGCTACGTGGCAGGTTCGCAGCCCGAACTGATGGCGGCCATCGAACGCGACCGCCTGCTGTCGGGTGCCATCCTCGGACCGTTCGAGGCCTGGCTGGCATTGCGCAGCCTGGGCACCGCGGGGCTGCGCTATGAGCGGCAGTGCCAGAACGCCGCGGCGTTGGCGCTGATGCTCTCCGGCCATCCCGCCGTGCGTTCGGTGCGGTATCCCGGGCTTCCGACCGACCCCGGCCACCCGGTGGCATGCAGTCAGATGAAGCGCTTCGGGTCCTTGGTGTCCATCGAACTCGACGATGCCGCCGCCGTCCATGCCTTGGTGCGTGGCAGTGCCCTGCTGGTCGCCGCGACCAGTTTCGGTGGCATCCACACCGCGGTGGACCGCCGCGCCCGCTGGGGCGATCAGGTCGCCGAGGGGTTCGCCCGTATTTCCCTCGGTATCGAAGACACCGATGACGTGCTGGCCGATTTCGAGCAGGCGCTCGGGTAGTACCGGCGACAGGTGGCACCAAGGGGCGCCCGGTAGCCTCTCTAGGTTGTGACTACCTCTCATTCGTCAGGAGCCACGGCGCACGTCGGCGGCCGGACCCGGGTCGCCGTCGTATATGGCGGACGCAGTTCCGAGCACGCCATCTCATGTGTTTCGGCCGGTAGCATCCTGCGCAATCTGGATCCCGAGCGCTACGAGGTCGTCGCCGTGGGCATCACGCCCGACGGGTCGTGGGTGCTCACCGACGGCCGCAGCGACCAGTTGGCCATCACCGACGGGCAGCTGCCGACGGTCACGACCCAGGCGGGCACTGCGCTGACGCTGGCCGCCGACCCCAACCGCCGGGGCGAGTTGCTGTCACTGGGCGCCGCTGACGTCCTGGCCACGGTCGACGTCGTCTTCCCGGTGCTCCACGGGCCCTACGGCGAAGACGGCACGATCCAGGGATTGCTCGAGCTCGCCGGCATTCCGTACGTCGGAGCCGGGGTACTGGCCAGCGCGGCGGGCATGGACAAGGAGTTCACCAAGAAGCTGTTGGCCGCCGAGGGTCTGCCGATCGGCGATCAGGTGGTGTTGCGCCCGCGCGATGTGACGCTGAGCCTGGACCAGCGCGAGCGCCTCGGGCTGCCGGTGTTCGTCAAGCCCGCACGCGGTGGCTCGTCGATCGGTGTCAGCCGCGTCGCCACATGGGATGAGCTCGATCAGGCAATCGCCCATGCGCGCCAACATGATCCGAAGGTCATCGTCGAAGCCGCGATGCCGGGCCGCGAGGTGGAGTGCGGCGTTCTGGAATATCCCGACGGCCGCGTCGAGGCGAGCATCCTCGGCGAGATCCGGGTGGCCGGCGTCGGGGGCCGCGAGGACGGGTTCTACGACTTCGCCACCAAATACCTCGAAGATGCCGCCGAACTCGATGTGCCTGCCAAGGTGGACGACGAAACTGCCGATGCCATAAGAGAATTGGCAATTCGGGCGTTCCGTGCCGTGGACTGCCAGGGGCTGGCCCGCGTCGACTTCTTCCTCACCGACAGTGGACCGGTGATCAATGAGATCAACACCATGCCGGGCTTCACCACCATCTCGATGTACCCGCAGATGTGGGCGGCCACGGGCGTCGACTACCCGACCCTGCTGGGTGTCATGGTGGAAACCGCGCTGGCCCGGGGGACCGGGCTGCGCTGATTACTAGCGCGCGGGCGCCGGGTCCAATGGCCGCGGCTGCATCACCTTGGCGATGAGTTCGGAGATCGTCTGGATCGGCGTCGGCCCGGAACCCTGCGGCAGCGTCAGCGCGACGTAGGTGCCGGGTGCGCCGCGGTCGACGGCATACCAGGTGCTGGCGCCGTCGCCGTGGGCCTCGAACCACGACACCGCGTCGACCACCTGCAAGGGCGAACCCACCACGAAATCGTCGGGCCGGGCCACGCCGCATCGCAGGATCACGGGCTGAGCCTGCGCCGACCCGAGCCAAGCAGCTGTGGCGGCGGGCGCCGGCTCGGCGGCAGTCGCCCGCCGGAATTCACCCATGGTGTCGGGCAATCCGGCGATCAGAGCCTGGCACGGCGCGCTGTCTGCCAATGGGGCCGGTGCGGCGGCGATCGGCACCGTACGGGCCGCCGGTTCGGCCTGCTGCGACGCGACGTACGCCAACCCGCCGATGATGACCGCGACCGTCACGCCGACCGCGGCAATGATCGCTGCGCGGGGTGGGCCGCCTTCGTCGGTGGTTTGGGTCACCAGGGCACTCTATCGAGGCGGGGACGGGTCCTAGACTGGCCGACCATGACGAACTCCGCAGCCGAACCCGGCCGCACGCTGGCCGAGGTCGGTGAGTTCGCCCTCATCGCGCAACTGGTCACCGGCCGGACCCAGCCGGCCGAGGTGCTCGTCGGTCCCGGTGACGATGCCGCGGTGGTGCATGCCGCCGACGGACGTGTCGTGGTCTCGACGGACATGCTGGTGCAGGGCAGGCATTTCCGGCTGGACTGGTCCACGCCACACGATGTGGGACGCAAGGCGATCGCGCAGAACGCCGCCGACATCGAGGCGATGGGTGCGCGGGCGTACGCGTTCGTCGTCGGTTTCGGCGCACCCGCCGGCGCCGAAGCTGCGGATGCGCTCGCGCTGTCCGACGGGATGTGGTCGGAGGCAAGTAAATTCGGTGCCGGCATCATCGGCGGCGACTTGGTGGCCGCACCGCAGTGGGTGATCTCGGTGACGGTGCTCGGGGACTTGGGTGGGCGTCCACCGGTCGTCCTCAGTGGTGCCCGGCCGGGGGACGCCGTCGCGGTAATCGGTGATCTGGGGTGGTCGGCCGCCGGATATGAGCTGTGGAACAACGGGATTGACGGCTTTGCGGAATTGCGTCGACGACATCTGGTGCCCGCTGTGCCCTATGGGCAGGGCGTGACGGCCGCGGTGGCCGGTGCCACCGCGATGACCGATGTGTCCGATGGATTGATCGCCGATCTGGGCCATCTGGCACAGGGTTCGGGTGTGCGCATCGACCTTTCGGCCGATGCTCTGGCTGCCGACGTCCTGATGCTCGCACCGGCAGCAGAGGTGGTAGGTGCTGACGCGAAAGACTGGGTGCTCGGCGGTGGTGAGGATCACGCCCTGGTCGCCACTTTCGGTGGTGCCCCGCCACCGGGGTGGCGCGTGATCGGCAGCGTGGCGGCCGGCCTGCCGTCGGTAACGGTCGATGGCGCGCGGTGGCACGGAGCCTCCGGGTGGGAATCCTTCGGCCAGTAAGGTACTCGCGTGAGCGCCCGACCCCTCAATGAACTGATCGATCCCGGCTGGGCCCAAGCGCTGGAGCCGGTCGCGGCCCAGGTGTCTGCGATGGGCGAGTTTCTGCGGGCCGAGAACGCGGCCGGTCACGGCTACCTGCCGGCGGGGGAGAATGTGCTGCGCGCCTTCACCTTTCCGCTCGATGAGGTGCGGGTCCTGATCGTCGGGCAGGACCCCTATCCGACACCGGGACATGCCGTGGGTCTGAGTTTCTCTGTGGCTCCCGAGGTTCGTCCGCTGCCGCGCAGCCTGACCAACATCTTCACGGAGTATCAGGCGGATCTGGGCTACGAGGTGCCGGCGTGCGGTGACCTGAGCCCGTGGTCCAAGCAGGGCGTCATGATGCTCAACAGAGTGCTGACCGTGCGTCCCGGCACCCCGGCATCCCACCGGGGTAAAGGCTGGGAGGCGGTCACCGAGTGCGCCATCCGGGCCTTGGTCAACCGCCCGAAGCCCTTGGTGGCAGTGCTGTGGGGCCGAGATGCGCAGACCCTCAAACCGATGCTCACCGAGGGCGGGTGCCGCACCATCGAGTCGGTGCATCCGTCACCGTTGTCGGCATCGCGCGGCTTCTTCGGATCGCGACCGTTCAGTCGGGCCAACGAACTGTTGACCGCCCTCGGTGCCGCACCCATCGACTGGCGCCTGCCCTGAGAGATGCACCACAGGCCACAGCGGCGTCCTGGTGAGTTGGCAGGTATCGCGATGGCGGGGAGTGGACACACAAAAGCGCTGCGCGGTAATCGCGCAGCGCTTGGGTGCAGCGGATAGCAGTCCGCCCGCTGTAAGCCGAACTAGCCGCGGGTGACCTTGCCGGCCTTCAGGCAAGAGGTGCAGGCGTTGACACGCTTGCGGTTGCCACCGGGACGGTCGACAGCGCGCACGGTCTGGATGTTCGGATCCCAGCGGCGGTTGGTCCGACGGTGGGAGTGCGAGACCGACATGCCGAAGCCCGGTCCCTTTCCGCAGATGTCGCACACGGCGGCCATGAAGAACTCCTCGAAAATCAGTACTTGGGGTCTTGCGTCCGACGGCCACAGACATGCGCGGCGCGAGCAGACAACCGCCCTAGAATACCGGCCAGGTCGGGTATCACCAAAATGGGTGTCCGCACCGCGCGTCCGGGGCAGCGCGGTCGGGGTTTCTGTCGGGGGCAGTGGCTAGGCTTGGCGCCACTGATCGCGGTGCAATGTCTTGGAGGTCACATGCCGGCTGGCGCGGGTACTTCGCCCCGTCTGCTCGATGGCGCTGCCCTGCATGAATGGGCCCACACGGCCGTCCTTCAACTCATCGCGCACACCGATGAGATCAACCAGCTCAACGTCTATCCGGTGGCCGACTCGGACACCGGAACCAACATGCTGTTCACCATGCGCTCGGCAGGCGCCGCGGCCCACGAAGCGCTCATCGCGTCGGCGGGCGACGTGGTGGCGGTGGCGACCGGGCTGGCAGCCGGGGCGGTCCATGGGGCACGGGGCAACTCCGGGGTGATCCTGTCGCAGATCCTGCGTGGCCTGGCCGACACGGCCGCCGAGGAAGCGCAGCGTCGCGGCGCACTCACGGACATCGACGGGGAGGCGTTCGCCGCCGCGCTGCGGCAGGCGGTGGTCCTGGCCATCGCGTCGGTCGGTGAGCCTGTTCCGGGCACCATCGTGTCGGTGCTGCAGGCCTCAGCCACCTCAGCCACGGCGACGGCAGCGGCGCAGGGGCCGCTGCGGGCGGTGGTGGCCGCAGCCTCCGACGCTGCGCTGGTGGCCCTGGACCGCACCCCGACACAGCTCGACGTACTCGCCGAGGCCGGTGTCGTCGACGCCGGAGGCCGCGGGTTCCTCGTGCTGCTCGACGCGTTGACGGTGACGCTCACCGGCGCGCTGCCGTCGCGGCCGCTGTACCGCCCTGCGCCGGCCGCCCATACCCACACGCACGATCATGCGGGCGCGTCCGCACCGCAGTTCGAGGTGATGTACCTACTCGACGGATGTCCGTCGGGTGGGGTGGATCTGTTGCGCCGGCGGCTGGATCGGCTCGGCGAGTCGGTGGCCATCGCGGCGTCGACCGTTGGCGAGCAGTACAGCGTCCACGTCCATGCCGATGACGCGGGCGCGGCCATCGAGGCCGCCACCGGCCTCGGCGCGGTGAGCCGCATTCAGGTGACGGCGCTGACGGGCTCAGCGGCACGTCCGGCCGGCGGATGGAGCCGTGACCGCGCGGTGTTGGCCATCGTCGACGGTGAGGGCGCCCGCGAGTTGTTCGGCGGCGAGGGTGCCTGCGTACTGCAGCCCACCGACGGACCGATCAGTGCGCAGCAATTCCTGGCCGGGCTGGTCGGTACCGGAGCGGCGCAGATCATGGTGCTGCCCAACGGATATCTGGCCGCCGAGGAGTTGGTCGCCGGCTGCACGACAGCCATCAGCTGGGGCATGGACGTGGTCCCGGTGCCTGCCGGTTCCATGGTGCAGGGGCTGGCGGCGCTGTCCGTCCACGACGAAGCCCGTCAGGCCGTCGATGACGGCTACACCATGGCGCGGGCCGCGGCGGGCGTCCGGCACGGTTCGGTACGTATCGCTGCCGAGGAGGCCTGGACGTGGGCTGGCATGTGCAAGCCCGGCGACGGATTGGGTATCGCGGGCGACGAGGTGCTCATCGTCAGTAGCGGATTGACAAGTGCGGCAAAAGGACTCATCGATCTGATGCTGACCTCCGGCGGTGAGTTGGTGACCGTGCTGACGGGCGCTGGTGTCGCTCCCGAGGTCGGCGGGGACCTGGCCGAACACGTCCGGCAGGAGCACATCGGCGTCGAGTTGGCGACGTACCACACCGGTCATCGTGGCGATGCGCTACTGATCGGGGTCGAATAGTGGCGACGCTGGACGATCGGTTGGAATTCGTACTCGGGCGCAAGACGGCCGAGAAGCTCGAAGAACACTTCGGTATGCGAACGGTCAACGACCTGCTGCGACACTATCCGCGCAAATACAGCCAGGGCGCAACGGTTTTCGGTGAGGGTTCGGAACTGCCCCAGGAGGGCGATCACATCACTCTCGTCGACGTGATCAGCGACGCCGACGTGCGGTGGACCAATCGGTCGCCCAAGCGCGAGTACCTCGTGGTCACGCTGGGCAATCGCAATCCGAAGGTGACCGCGACGTTCTTCAACGCCAAGTTCACCAAGAAGTCGCTCGTCAAAGGCACCCGGTTGATGCTGTCCGGCGAAGTCGGATTCTTCAGAGGCACAATGCAATTGACGCACCCTGCGTTCCTGGTGCTCAATGCGGCGTCCGGACGCAACTTCGGGTCGGCGTCGCTGAAGAAGATCGCAGATGCGTCGGCGACCGAGGACGGCGAACTCGACATGTCGGCGTTCACCCGTGACTACTTCCCGATCTACGCGGCGTGCGCCAAGGTGCAGAGCTGGGACATCTACGCCTGCGTCATGCAGGTGCTCGCCGTACTCGATCCGGTGCCCGATCCAGTGCCGCAATCCTTTCTGCGTCAACGTGATCTGGTCAGTCTCGACGAGGCATTGCGGGCCATCCACCTCGGTGAGCGGGAAGTCGACCGGGAGCGTGCCCGGGAGCGGCTGACCTACGACGAGGCCATCGGACTGCAATGGGCGTTGGTGGCCCGTCGGCACAGCGCGCTCATCGGTACGGGCCCCGTCGCGTTGCCCCGCGACGACGGTTTGGTGGCGGTGATGTCCCGCACGCTGCCGTTCGAGTTGACCTCCGGTCAGCGTGAAGTGCTCGAGGTGATCTCCGGCGAGTTGGCGTCAACCCGGCCGATGAACCGCATGCTGCAGGGTGAGGTCGGCTCCGGCAAGACCATCGTGTCGGTGCTCTCGATGCTGCAGATGGTCGACGCGGGTTACCAGTGTGCGCTCCTGGCGCCGACGGAAGTCCTTGCCGCCCAACATGCCCGGTCGATCCGCGAGATCCTGGGGCCGCTGGCCATGGCCGGCCAGCTCGGTGGCGATGATCTGGCCACCGGCGTCACGCTGCTCACCGGATCCATGACGGCGCAACAGAAACGGCAGGTGCTCCAGGAGGTCGCCGCCGGCTACTCCGGCATCGTGATCGGCACCCACGCCCTGCTGCAGGATTCCGTCGAATTCCACAATCTCGGCATGGTGGTGGTCGACGAACAGCACCGGTTCGGCGTGGAGCAACGAGATACCTTGCGGGCCAAGGCTATCCCCGGCGTGACGCCACACCTTCTGGTGATGACGGCAACCCCGATCCCGCGTACCGTGGCCCTGACCGTCTACGGCGATCTGGAGACCTCGGTACTGCGGGAGTTGCCGCGCGGCCGCCAACCGATCACCACGAACGCCATATTCGTGTCCCAACATCCGACCTGGCTGCAACGCGCCTGGGAGCGGATCCGCGAAGAAGTCGCCGCGGGGCGGCAGGCCTACGTGGTTGCCTCCCGCATCGACGAGACGGAGAAGAGCCCCGACAAGGACGATCGGGAGCAGGGCGGTCCGCCGCCGATCACCGTGATCGCACTGCTGGAGAAGCTGAGCACCGGTCCACTCGAAGGGCTGCGTCTTGGGCTGATGCACGGGCGGCTCACCGGCGACGAGAAGGACGCGGTGATGTCCGCGTTCCGCGACGGTGACATCGATGTCCTGGTGTGTACCACCGTCATCGAGGTCGGCGTGGATGTCCCGAACTCCACGGTGATGGTCGTGATGGACGCCGACCGGTTCGGCATCAGCCAGCTACATCAGTTGCGTGGGCGCATCGGCCGCGGTCAGCATCCGAGCCTGTGCCTGCTGGCCACCAACCTGCCGGAGGGATCGAAGGCAGGCGAGCGCATCAAGGCGGTGGCCGCCACCCAGGACGGGTTCGCTCTGGCAGATCTGGACCTGCAGGAGCGCCGCGAGGGAGATGTGTTGGGCCTCAACCAGTCCGGCCGCACCGTCAACTTGCGTTTCCTGTCGTTGCAGGACCACCTTGACGTCATCACCGATGCCCGGGCATTCTGCGAGGCCGTCTACGAGACGCTCCCCGACGACCCCGGATTGGCGCTGCTGGCAGCACAATTCACCAACACCGACCGCGTCGAATACCTGGACAAGTCGTGAAGCGCTGGGTCTGGCCGACCCTGGCCGCGGCGGTGGCCGTGGTGGTCGCCATCCAGATCAGTACCGCCGACGGTCCCCACGCGGTCGCCGATGATCCGCCGCGGCCCACCGTCGCACCGGGGACCGATGTGCTGGCCGGCATTGCCGTGATCGACCATCGGGTCCGCGACCACAACTATCTGCGCGCCGCGTTCGGGGACGCGTGGACCGACGAGAACTCCGCCCCGGGGGGTCACAACGGGTGCGACACCCGCAACGACATCCTCGGTCGCGACCTGCAGGACAAGACCGAGGTGTTCACGAAGCGCTGTCCGAACGCGGTGAAAACGGGTGTCCTGCATGATCCGTACACCAATGAGACCATCGCGTTCACCCGCGGCAACCAGGTCGGCGCGGTCGTCCAGATCGACCACATCGTGCCGCTGGCCTTGGCCTGGGACCTGGGAGCGAGCAACTGGTCCGAGGATCAACGGGTGAGGTTCGCCAACGACCCGGCGAATCTGCTCGCGGTGTCCGGAAAGGCCAACCAGGACAAGGGCGACAAACAGCCTGCCGACTGGATGCCGCCCAACCATGCGTTCTGGTGTCAGTACGCGATGCAGTACATCGCGGTGCTCCGGGGATATCAGCTCCCCGTCGACGCGCCGTCCGTCCCGGTGCTGCGGGAGGCGGCGGCTACCTGTCCGGCCGGCTGACACACTCATGCGGCTACCGCAAAGGCAACCAACGGGCCGGCCGAGAACGCCGCCATGGAGGTCTCCGGGACCGCCGACGACACAGCGGTCAGGGTCAGGACACAGTGGAGCTCCCCGGCATGTTTTGCCCGACTGGGTACAGCTGCACCGCAGTCGGCATGGGCTTGTTTGCTATATGTCGGAGTTATGGCAATTCCGCAAATTAATGCCGACGCAAAAAAATATGCGCAGTCCGGACCTGTTCAAGAACCCGAACTGCACATATTTTCAATTTAAGCGAATTTACTGCGGCCGAGTCGAACTAACCTCCGTGAATTCACTCTCGCGCATCCACATGACGCCGTCGACAAAGATCGCACTGTATTCGCTCACGACGAATTCGACGTGTCTTCCGGTTTGGCGTTCTGAATTCGCTCTAGAACAGGCCGATGGAGTGGAAGAAGCCACCGATTGCGTTGCCGATGGTGCTGACGGTGCCCTGGAGGTTCCCACCGATGGTGCTGACGGTGCCTTGGAGATTGCCGCTCATGGTGCTGACGGTGTCCCGGAGGTTGCCGCCGACGGTACTGACAGTGCCCTGGAGGTTCCCGCCGACGGTGCTGACGGTGCCGTCGAGTGCCTTGCCGATGGTGCTGACGGGGTAGTTGCTCGAACCGCCCAGCGTGGCGACCGTGCCGTCGATATTGCCGCGCAGGGTGTTGATAGTTCCCTGGAGGTTGCGGTTCTGGGTGATGACCGTGCCCTTGATGTTGCTGTTCTGCGTGCCCGCGGTGCCCTTGATGTTGCCGTTCTGGGTGTTGACGGTGCCTTTGATGTTGCGGTTCTGGGTGATGACGGTGTCCTTGACCGGGTTGCTTGACGCGGCGCTGGGCGAGGCGGCTGCAGTGACGTTGGCTGTCGTGGCCGCCGGCTTCGCCGCACTGGATTTCGGCGCGGTGGCCGCGCTGCTGACCCCGGTCTTGCTCTTGCTGGTGTCGGACCTGGTTTGGGGCTTCTTGGCAGGTGAGCTGCTGTGAGACGGCTTAGCGGGCGAGCTGTGGGTACCGGAGCTCGAATGGGAACTGTCGGCCTGCGCTACGCCGGTCCCGCCGATGAATGCTGCTGCTCCCAAACCAATTGCTGCCAATCCGATCTTCGCGCCCCGAGACAACTTACTAATTGTCGATGGCGTTAATTGTGAAGCCGCGCTACCAAATGGACGAACCATTTCTCTAACCCCCTAGTTTGAAACTCATGGCGTGTCGGAATGAGCGGACACAAATTCAAATTAACGCACTTGGGGCAATCTGTGGATTGAATAGGGAAACGAATATCTACAAAGTTTGCGCCTCCAGGGGCGCGGACGGACCGCGGTCACATCGGGGATAGTCACCAGCCGTTCGGGCCCGAGGGCCGGCATCGACAAAATGGCCGCTTCCCGGGTGGGGAAGCGGCCATCTGGTGTCGATCTAGGACGCTGAAGGCCAGCGTCCGGTGTGGCTAGACGCCGTTGTAGGTGGCCGGGTCCGGGCGGTACCGGGTGCCGTCGTCCAAACCGTTCAGCGCAGCCATGTGCTCGGCGGTCAGCTCGAAGCCGAACACGTCGATGTTCTCGGCGATGCGTTCCGGCGACGACGAGCGGGGGATGACCACGTTGCCCAGCTGCAGGCTCCAGCGGATCAGCACCTGCGCGGCGGTCTTGCCGTACTCGCCCGCGATGGCGGTCACGGTCGCGTTGCTCAGCAGGCTGCCGACACCCAACGGGCTGTAGGCCTCGGTGACGATGTCCCGTTCGGCGTGTACCGCCCGCAGCGCGGACTGGTTGAGCAGCGGGTGCAGTTCGATCTGGTTGACGACCGGAGTGACGTAGCTCAGGTCGATGATGTTGGACAGGTCTTCTTCCGAGAAGTTGCAGACGCCGATCGACTTGGCGGTCTCGTCGTTGTGCAGCTTGATCAGTGCACCCCAGCTGTCCACGTACTTGCTGGTGTCACCGGCGGGCCAGTGGATGAGGTACAGGTCGACGTAGTCCAGGCCGAGCTTTTCGAGGCTGGCGTGGAAGGCGTCCTGCCCGCTCTGGAATCCCTGGTCGGCGTTCGCCAGCTTGGTGGTGACGAAGATCTCGGCGCGCGGGATGCCGGACGACGCGATGGCCCGGCCGACCGCCGCCTCGTTGCCGTAGACCGATGCGGTGTCGATCAGCCGGACACCCATCTCGAGCGCAGCCGAAACGGCCCGCTCGGTGTCGGCGTCCGACAGCTCGGCCACACCGAGGCCGAGTGCCGGCATGGTGTTCTCGTCGTGGAGTGCCACGTTGGGAATCTCTGCCGCGGAGGACATTTCACCTACCCTGTGAAGTTGAACGTGCGTGGATCAGGACCCAGTCGGGTGCCGTCATCGAGGGTGGCGATGGACGCTAGGTCCTGCTCGCTCAGCTCGAAATCGAACACGTCGAAATTACTCACTATCCGGTCCGGGTTCACCGACTTGGGGATCACGATATTACCCAGCTGGATGTGCCACCTAATCAGTACCTGCGCTGGTGTTTTGCCGTGGGTTTCGGCGATGGCGGTCACCGTCGGGTGGGCCAGCAGTGACCCCTGGCCCAGGGGACTCCACGCTTCGGTGGCGATACCGAGGCGGGCATGGACTGCTCGCAATTCGTGCTGGGGGAGCAGCGGGTGCAGCTCGACCTGGTTGACCGCGGGGACGATCCCGGTGGAGTCGATCAACATGGTCAGGTGTTCGGGCGCGAAGTTGCTGACTCCGATCGAGTGGATCCGGCCCTGGTCGCGCAGGTGCGCAAACGCTTTGAACGTCTCGACGAAGAGGTTGGCCGCGGGCACCGGCCAGTGGATGAGAAAGAGGTCCAGATAATCGTCGTCACCGCCCAGTCCGAGGCGCTTCATGCTGGCGTCGAACGCGGCGAGGGTCTTGTCGTAACCCTGCTCGGAGTTCCACAGCTTGGTCACCAGGAAGACGTCGTCGCGCGGCACGCCCGATGTCTTGAGGGCATGGCCGACCTCGGTTTCGTTGCGATAGGCCGCGGCGGTATCGATATGCCGGTAGCCGGCGTGCAATGCTGCGTTCACGGCTCGTTCGGTGTCTTCGGCGGGTGTCTGCCAGACGCCGAGCCCGACCACCGGAATGGAAATGCCGTCGTTGAGCGTCAGCGTCGGACTTGATGCACCTGAAGGATCAGCCATGAGCAAGAGCATGCCAGGCAATGCTGTTCGCGCGGGATCAGTTGTGCTCCCGCAGCACCGGCTGGCAGGTCGGCCGAGCCGAACGCGGTTGCGGGCGTTGGCGCTGGCCAGCGGTCTGGGGCTGCGGATGATGCCGAGGATTCCGCTCGGTCTCAAGCGAATGCTGTTGGGCGGCAAGCGCGAGACTGTCGACGGCAACACCCTGGACACCACGTTGCAGTTCCTGCTGACCTCGCAGCGGCTGGCCGGCACCGGGTTGGTCGCCAGCAGTGACGTCGACGACTCACGTGAACAGTTGCTCAAGCTGTCGGCGCATCTGAGGTCGGGGGTGCAGGCGCAGACCCGCGACTTCACCATCCCCGGCCCGGCCGGGGCGATACCGGTCCGGCACTACCGCCCCACCGCTGATGACCCGGCCCCGCTGCTGGTGTTCTTCCATGGCGGCGGTTTCGTCATCGGCGGCCTCGATTCCCACGACGAGCTGTGCCGGCTGATCTGCCGGGACGCCGGGGTGCACGTGGTCTCGGTCGATTACCGGCTGGCCCCCGAGCATCCGGCTCCTGCCGCCTCCGACGACAGCTACGCCGCATATCTGTGGTGTGTGGCTCATGCCGCCGAACTCGGCGTGGACCCGGCCCGTATTGCCGTCGGTGGCGACAGCGCGGGTGGCAATCTGGCAGCTGTGGTCGCGCAGCGGGCGCTGGGCGACGCGGCGCCGCTGCCGGCATTGCAGCTGCTGATCTACCCGGTGACCGATTTCGTCAGCGACACCCGCTCGATGGTGCTGTTCTCCGACGGTTACTTCCTGCGCAAGGCCGACATGGACTGGTTCCGCGAGTGCTACCTCGGCAGCTCGCAGCTGGACGCATCGGACCCGCTGGTATCGCCGCTGCTGGCCGACGATCTGTCCGGACTCCCGCCGGTCTTGCTGCTCACCGGAGGCTTCGACCCACTGCGGGACGAAGGCACCGCCTACGGCGAGGCGTTGGCGGCCGCCGGCGTGTCGGTTGATCACCGCCGATACGGGTCGTTGGTCCACGGGTTCGTCAACTTCTTCCCGTTGGGCGGTGACAGTGCCACCGCGACCGACGACATGATTTCGGCGCTGCGGGCCGCTTTGACCCGTTCGGCCTGACCGGTCGGGGGCGCCGGTACCCTTGACGCCGTGTCGTCGAAAAACGAGAAAAAAGCCAACTTTGGCCTCAAGGCAGCTGACCGCAAGCGTGATTGGTTGGTCAAGGGTGGCCTCACCGCGCTGGTAGTCGTCTTCGCTGTCGCGCTGGTCTTGTACATCGTGATGAACGGCCAGCCCAAGGCCGACCCCAACAAGGCGCAGTCGATTCACATCGCGTCGGACAAGGTCATCACCAAGCCCGGCACCAAGGACCCGAAGGTCACCGTGTCGATCTACGAGGACTTCCTGTGCCCGGTGTGCGGCATGTTCGAGAAGAACTACGGTCCGACCATCTCCAAGCTGATCGACAACGGCGACATCGCCGTCGACTACTACATGGTCGGTCTGCTCGGACGCGGGGACAAGAACTCCTACTCCACGCGGGCCGGGGCCATCGGCTACTGCGTCGCCGACACGAACAAGGAAGCCTTCCGTCGCTTCCACTCCGCGCTGTACTACAACCAGCCGCAGGAGACCGCGAACGTCTTCCCGGACAACACCAAGCTGCTCGAGACCGCTCGCCAGTCGGGTGTGGCTGTCGGTGACAGCGATCCGGTGGGTAAGTGCGTGAAGAACAACATCTACGTGGACATGGTCAACAACCTGCCCCACAACACCGAGATCCAGGGCACCCCGACCATCAAGATCAACGGTGTCGAGGCCAACTTCGCCCCTGACGGCAACGCCAGCACCCTGATCGACAAGATCAAGGCCGTCGCACCCGATCTGCCGGACCTGACCCCGGCGCCGCCGGTCAACCTGCCGGCCGAGGCCGGGCTCAACGCTCCGCCGCCGGCCGCCCCGGAGGCTCCAGCGGCACCGGCAGAGCCTGCAGCGCCCAAGCCGTGACCGAGACTGCCGGCGTAGCGGTCCGGCGATCGAGCGCCATGTGGGTGCTCATCGCCGGAACCCTCGGCGAGATCGCGGCGTTCGTGTTGAGCGTCGAGAAGATCCGTCAGCTCCAGAGCCCGAGCTATGTGCCGTCGTGCAGCATCAACCCCGTGCTGTCCTGCGGCTCGGTGATGCTGACCGAGCAGGCCTCGGCGTTCGGTTTCCCCAACCCCCTGCTGGGCATCGGGGCCTTCAGCGTCGTCATCGTGACGGGCGTGTTGGCCTTCGCCGGTATCCGGCTGCCGCGGTGGTACTGGTCGGGTCTGGCCGCCGGGACGCTGCTGGGTGTGGTGTTCATCGGATGGCTGATCTTCCAGAGCCTCTACCGCATCGGTGCGCTCTGTCCGTACTGCATGGTGGTGTGGGTGGTGACGACGGCGCTGTTGGTGGTTATTGCGCCAATTGCGTTGCGGCCGTTGGCTGGTAACGCGGTTTTCGACCTGTTGTATCAGTGGCGCTGGCCGCTGTACGCGCTGTTGGTCACCGCTGTTTCGTTGATGATCCTTGATCGATTCTGGAGCTATTGGTCCACCCTCATCTAGCGGAACCGGCTAGGGTCGCATGGTGATTTCCAAAGTGCTGGTTGCCAATCGAGGCGAGATCGCGATCCGGGCCTTCCGTGCCGCGTACGAGCTGGGCATTGCCACGGTTGCGGTGTACCCGTTCGAGGACCGCAACTCGGTGCACCGGCTCAAGGCCGACGAGTCGTATCAGATCGGCGAGGCCGGCCACCCCGTGCGGGCCTATCTGAATGTCGATGAGATCGTCGCCACGGCATTGGCCTGTGGGGCCGACGCGGTGTACCCGGGCTACGGATTTCTCTCCGAGAATCCGGCCTTGGCGGCGGCGTGCGCGGCAGCGGGCATCACGTTCGTCGGCCCGAGCGCCGACGTGCTGGAACTGACCGGCAACAAATCACGAGCCATCGACGCGGCGCGGGCGGCCGGTCTGCCGGTCCTGGCATCGTCGGAGCCGTCGGCCTCGATCGACGAATTGCTCACCGCGGCAAGCAGTATGCACTTCCCGGTGTTCGTCAAGGCAGTGGCCGGTGGCGGTGGACGGGGCATGCGTCGTGTCGCTGCGATCGAGGATCTGCGCGAGGCGATCGAGGCCGCGTCGCGGGAAGCCGAGTCGGCATTCGGCGACGCGACGGTGTTCCTTGAGCAGGCCGTGATCAATCCGCGCCACATCGAGGTACAGATCCTTGCCGACACCGAAGGCAACGTGATCCACCTCTACGAACGTGACTGCAGCGTGCAGCGCCGCCACCAGAAGGTCATCGAGCTGGCGCCCGCACCGAATCTGGATCCCGCTCTGCGCGAACGCATTTGCGCCGATGCAGTGGCATTCGCCCGGCAGATCGGCTATTCGTTCGCCGGCACCATCGAGTTCCTGCTCGACGAGCGCGGCCGGCACGTGTTCATCGAGTGCAACCCGCGCATCCAGGTCGAACACACGGTGACCGAGGAGATCACCGATGTCGACCTGGTGGCCTCGCAGTTGCGCATCGCCTCGGGCGCTACCCTGCCGGATCTCGGCCTGACCCAGGACAGTATCCGTCCGCATGGCGCAGCGCTGCAGTGCCGCATCACCACCGAGGACCCGGCCAACGGCTTCCGCCCCGACACCGGTCGCATCACGGCGTACCGGACCCCGGGCGGCGCGGGTATCCGGCTCGACGGCGGCACCCATCTCGGTGCCGAGGTGTCCGCACATTTCGACTCGATGCTGGTCAAATTGACTTGTCGCGGAAGCGATTTCGCCACCGCGGTAGCCCGGGCACGACGGGCGGTGGCGGAGTTCCGGATTCGTGGTGTATCGACGAACATCCCGTTCCTGCAAGCGGTTCTGGATGATCCGGACTTCCTGGCCGGCTGGGTCACGACGTCGTTCATCGACGAACGACCGCAACTGCTGACGGCCCGCAGCAGTGCCGACCGCGGCACCAAGATCCTCAACTACCTCGCCGACATCACGGTCAATCAGCCGCATGGCCCACGTCCGTCGGCGGTGTATCCACGCGACAAGCTGCCCACCGTCGACCTGAAGACACCGCCGCCCGCGGGATCTCGGCAGCGGCTGCTGGAGCTCGGGCCGGAGGGCTTCGCGCGGTGGCTGCGGGAATCCAAGGCCGTCGCGGTCACCGACACCACGTTCCGTGACGCCCACCAGTCGTTGCTGGCGACGCGGGTGCGCTCTGCCGGGCTGCTGGAAATCGCACCGTATATCGCCCGGACCATGCCGCAGTTGCTGTCCGTCGAATGCTGGGGTGGTGCGACATACGATGTGGCGCTTCGCTTTTTGAAGGAAGACCCGTGGTATCGCCTGGCTGCGCTGCGGGAGGCGATGCCCAACATCTGTCTGCAGATGCTGCTGCGTGGCCGAAACACGGTGGGGTACACGCCTTATCCGGAGATCGTCACCTCCGCGTTCGTGGAAGAGGCCACGGCGACCGGGGTCGACATCTTCCGGATCTTCGATGCCCTCAACAACGTGGACTCGATGCGCCCGGCCATTCGCGCTGTGCGCGAAACCGGTTCTGCCGTAGCCGAAGTCGCGATGTCCTACACCGGCGATCTGTCGAACCCCGCCGAGACGGTGTACACGCTGGACTACTGGCTGCGGCTGGCCGAGCAGATCGTCGAGGCCGGCGCACATGTGTTGGCCATCAAAGACATGGCCGGTCTGCTACGGGTGCCCGCGGCCTACACGTTGGTCAAGGCGCTGCGGTCGCGCTTCGATCTGCCGATCCACGTGCACACCCACGACACCCCTGGCGGGCAGCTGGCCACGTATGTGGCGGCCTGGCACGGCGGCGCTGACGCGGTCGACGGTGCTGCGGCGCCGTTGGCGGGCACCACCAGTCAGCCTGCGCTGAGTTCGATCGTCGCCGCGGCTGCGCACACCGAATTCGATACCGGCCTGTCGCTGGCGGCGGTCTGCGATCTGGAGCCGTACTGGGAGGCGTTGCGCCGCGTCTACGCGCCGTTCGAGTCGGGTCTGCCCGCGCCCACCGGTCGCGTCTACCGCCACGAGATCCCGGGTGGGCAGCTCAGTAACCTTCGGCAGCAAGCGATTGCGCTCGGGCTGGGGGACCGGTTCGAGGACGTCGAGAACGCCTATGCCGGCGCCGACCGTATCCTGGGCCATCTGGTCAAGGTCACCCCGTCGAGCAAGGTGGTCGGCGACCTGGCGCTCTCGCTCGTCGGCGCGGGCATCGGTGCCGACGAGTTCGCGGCGGATCCGGCTCGCTACGACATCCCGGACAGTGTCATCGGTTTCCTGCGCGGTGAGCTCGGTGATCCGCCGGCCGGTTGGCCGGAGCCGTTGCGCACCAAGGCATTGGAGGGGCGCGGGCCGGCCAAGCCGGAACAGACGTTGACCGCAGCCGACGAAGCGGAACTGGCTCAGCCCGGTCCGGTACGTCAGGCAGCCCTGAACCGGTTGCTGTTCCCCGGACCGACCCGTGAATTCTTGGCGCACCGTGAGGAATTCGGAGATACCTCGCGGCTGACGGCCAATCAGTTCTTCTACGGGCTGCGCCACGGCGACGAGCACCGGGTGGTGCTGGAGAAGGGCGTCGAACTGCTGATCGGTCTCGAGGCCGTATCCGAGCCCGACGAGCGGGGCATGCGTACCGTGCTGTGCCTGCTCAACGGGCAGTTGCGCCCGGTGTTGGTTCGCGATCGTCATATCGCCGCCGATGTACCGGCTGCCGAGAAGGCGGACCGGGCCAATCCCGACCATGTGGCGGCACCGTTCGCGGGTGTGGTCACGGTTTCGGTCGAGGTCGGTCAGGAGGTGACCGCGGGCCAGCCCATCGCATCGATCGAGGCGATGAAGATGGAAGCGGCGATCACGGCACCCAAGGCCGGCACGGTGACCCGGATAGCGGTCACGCCGACGGCCGGTGTCGAAGGCGGCGACCTGCTTGTGGTGATCTCCTGACCCGGATCATCGGCGGCAGGTTGGGTGGACGCCGAATTTCGGTGCCGCCCAAAGGAACCCGGCCCACCACCGATCGGGTGCGGGAATCGCTGTTCAACGTGCTCGAGGCGCGCTTCGACTTCGACGGGGCGACCGTGCTCGATCTGTACGCGGGTTCGGGGGCGCTGGGTCTGGAGTCGATGTCCCGGGGTGCGCGTAGCGCGTTGTTCGTGGAGTCGGATCGTCGTGCGGCAGCTGTGATTTCGCGCAACATCACCGAGCTCGGACTGAAGTCGGCGGTGGTGCGCTGCAGTCCGGTCGGCCCGGTGCTGGCCGGTGGGGCGCAGCGTCCGGCCGATCTGGTGTTCGCCGACCCGCCATACGAGGTGGCGGTCACCGAAGTCGAGTCCAATGTGGTCGCCTTGGCTTCGGGCGGCTGGCTTGCCGAGGGTGCCGTCGTGGTGCTCGAACGGGGCACCGCAGGGCCGGCGGTGGGCTGGCCCGAGGGCTTCGATGTGCTCAAAGAACGCCGATACGGCGACACGCGCCTGGAAATGGCTTGTTACCGTCAGTCCCCATGAGCGGCGCGGTCTGCCCGGGATCCTTCGACCCGGTCACTCTTGGTCATGTCGATGTGTTCGAGCGGGCGGCAGCCCAGTTCGACGAAGTCGTGGTGGCGGTGTTGGTGAACCCCAACAAGAAGGGGATGTTCACCGCGGAGGAGCGGATCGAGTTGATCGTCGAGTCGACGACGCATCTGCCGAATCTGCGGGTGGAGGCCGGTTCGGGCCTGGTGGTCGATTTCGCCAGGGATCGCGGACTGACGGCCATCGTCAAGGGCCTGCGCAGTGGTACCGATTTCGAGTATGAGCTGCAGATGGCCCAGATGAATCGCCATGTGGCCGGCGTCGACACTTTCTTCGTCGCCACCAACCCGCGGTTCTCGTTCGTCTCCTCGTCGCTGGCGAAGGAAGTTACTGCGCTCGGCGGCGATGTCAGCGATCTGTTGCCCGAGCCCGTCAACCGTCGGTTGCAGGCGAAGTTGAATTCTTAGCGTAATCGCAGCTGGTTTGCGACACACCGGCCCGCAAAGCCGAGTCACACGAGTAACACCAGGCACACTGGTAACACCAACTAGGCCTGGAGGATGTGCCGTGTACCGAGTATTAGAGGCGCTCGACGAGCTCGGCGCGATCGTGGAAGAAGCACGTGGCGTGCCGATGACCGCGGGCTGCATGGTGCCCCGTGGC
>ERZ650309.316-NODE-316-length-24297-cov-5.344031_pt1 | contig 24297 bp, 25 predicted proteins | sample MGYA00376245_ERZ650309 | MGnify/ENA primary metagenome ERZ650309 (study PRJEB26733, sample SAMN07839294) | wastewater metagenome | biome: urban; feature: wastewater treatment plant; material: waste water | place: USA: North Carolina | collected 2016-04-26 ...
CCCTGAGCGACCCACGGCCAGCGTTCATCTCGAATCGCCATGTCCGCCTCGATCATCCGGCAGTGGAATCCCGAAGACCCGGTCTTCTGGAAGCGCCAGGGCGAGGTCGTCGCGCGCCGCAACCTGTGGGTTTCGATCCCGGCGCTGGCCCTGTCGTTCGCGGTGTGGATGCTCTGGTCGGTGGTGGTGGTCCATCTGCCCGCAGCCGGGTTCCGCTACAGCACCAACCAGCTGTTCTGGCTGACCGCGCTGCCGGCCCTGTGCGGAGCCACCCTGCGCATCTTCTACGCCTTCGCCGTGCCGGTCATCCTGGCGTTCTGGGCGTTGCGTGGGCGGCCGGGCGCGCGCACGGTCATGCTGCTGCTCGCCTCGTACTTCTTCTACATGGCGAGCGCGAAGCCGCCGGAGGGCGAGATCTCGCCACCTTGGTACTTCGCCGGGCTGCTGGGTCCGGAGGTGACGGGCACGACCCTGGACCACGAGACGCTGCGCGGTATCGGCAGCGGTCTTGGCTGTGGCGCGGTATCGCTGATGACCGGCGAGTGCCCGGTGGCCGTCGCCGCGGCTGTGCTGGCCTACTTCGACCGGGAGAACGCCGGCCAGTGCGGCTCGTGTTTCAACGGCACCGCGGCGATGGCTGCGGCGGCCGGCGCACTGCGCGACGGCACGGCCACCGCGGATGATGTGGCACGGTTGGATCGCTGGTCGGTGGTGCTGCGCGGACGCGGTGCGTGCGCGACGCTGGATGCCGCCACGAACATCGCGGCCAGCCTGCTGGCCAAGTTCCCCGACGACGTCGCCCGCCATCTCCGCGGCGACTGCCCCGATTGCGGCACAACCGTTTTCACCGCCGAACGACCGTTCGAGGTGGCATGGGTGGAGGCACAGTGACGGACAAGAACCCCCGCGTCAAACTCGACCGGACCCTGTGCGACGGCTTCGGCATCTGCGCCAAGCACGCGCCGGACTACTTCCCGCTGGACGACTGGGGTTACGCCGTGCTCGCGGGCGACGGCAACATCCCCCCGCAGGACCGCGACGCGGTCATGCGCGCCCTCATGGACTGCCCGGTGCACGCCATCATGGAGCTCGGCGAGCGCCGCCCCGACACTGCCCCGCCCCCGGACCCGCATGACACCGCCGATCCCGAGGACACCTTGATCACCGAGAACAACGAAGCCGAATGGGGCTTCACCCGGTGAGCCGGCTCCCGCTGCCGCAGCTCACCTTCGACAACGCATTCTTCTGGACGTCCGGCGCCGACGGGCAACTGCGTATCCAGGAATGCGGGGACTGCAGATCGCTGATCCATCCGCCGCAGCCGGTGTGCCGCTATTGCAGGAGCCACAACGTCGCCCCCCGCGAGGTCTCGGGTCGTGCGGTGCTGTCGGCATTCACCGTGAACCATCGGTTCTCGATGCCCGGACTCCCGGCCCCGTACGTGGTGGCCCAGGTCGCGATCGAAGAAGATCCTCGAGTTCGGTTGACCACCAACATCATCGACGCCGATCCCGAGACACTCGAACTCGGTCGCGTGGTCGAGGTCGTCTTCGAGCAGAACGACGACGTGTGGCTGCCGCTGTTCCGGCCGACTGCCGAACCCGGGACCGCGCCGCTGCCGGTGGACGAGATCGCGCCGCAGGACTTCGCCAAGCATGTGCGGCCGATGCTCACGACGAACAAGTTCGAAGACCATTCGGCCATCACGGGTATCGGTGCATCGAAGATGGGCCGGCGCCTGATGACGAACCCGTTGGCGCTGACCATCGAAGCCGCCGAGGCCGCGATCGCCGACGCCGGACTGACCCTCGACGACATCGACGGGCTGTCCACCTATCCCGCGATCGACGCGGTCGGCATGGGCGAAGGTGGTTGCACCGCACTGGAAAACGCGTTGGGTATCCGGCCGACGTGGATCAACGGCGGCATGGACACCTTCGGTCCCGGCGGTTCGATCATCGCGGCGATGACTGCCGTCGCCACCGGCATGGCCCGGCACGTCCTGTGTTTCCGGACACTGTGGGAGGCCACCTTCCAGCAGTTGATGAAGGAAGGCAAGGTCTCTCCGCCAGGAGGCGTGCGTACCAACAGCTTCCAGATGCCGTTCGGCGCCATGTCTGCCGCTCACACGCTGGCCCTCAACGCGCAGCGGCACTTCCACCGCTACGGCACCACGCGGGAAACCCTCGGCTGGATCGCCCTGAACCAGCGCGCCAATGCGGCCCTGAACCCCACTGCCATCTACCGCGATCCCATGACCATGGACGACTACCTGGGTGCGCGCATGATCACCACGCCATTCGGGTTGTACGACTGCGACGTGCCGTGTGACGGTGCCGTCGCCGTCATCGTGTCGGCCAAGGACGCCGCCAAGGACCTCCCGAAGAAGCCCGTGTTCATCGAGGCGGTGGGCACACAGATCATCGAACGCACCGACTGGGATCAGACCACCCTCACCCACGAACCCCAGGTGCTCGGTCAGGCCGCCCATCTGTGGACGCGAACCTCGTTGCGGCCCAGCGACGTCGACGTCGCGCAGCTGTACGACGGGTTCAGCTTCAACTGCCTGTCCTGGCTTGAGGCCCTGGGCTTCTGCGGTATCGGTGAAGCCAAGGATTTCCTCGACGGCGGCAACGCCATCGCACGCGACGGCGTCATCCCCGTCAACACGCACGGCGGCCAGCTGTCGCACGGGCGCACCCACGGCATGGGTCTCATGCACGAAGCCATCAGCCAACTGCGTGGCGAAGCCGGTGAACGACAGGTCGCCGATGCCAGAGTTGCGGTGGTCAGTAGCGGTGGCCTGACCCCGAGCGGCGTTCTGCTCCTGCGGACCGACGACTAGATGAGCACCAGCGAGCCGCGCCGCCGCGTGGTCATGGTCGACGCGGTACCGATGTCCGCGTTGGTGGCCGGGCCGCCGGATGCCGACCACGCGATCGTCGCAATCCACGGCGGTGCAACCACTTCGGCGTACTTCGACTGCCCGGGACAGCCCGAGCTGTCGCTTGTGCGACAGGCCGCCGAGGCCGGATACCTGGCCATCGCACTGGATCGGCCTGCCTACGGCGCCTCGGCGATGTATCAGGACACCATGGGCGACCCGGCCGAACGCGTACGCCTCGCATGGGGCGCGGTGCGCAAGATCGCCCCGGATGCGCAGGTGTTCCTGCTGGCGCACTCGCTGGGTTGCGAACTGGCATTGCGTATGGCACAGGGAATGGCTCCGTCCAACGCCGTCACCGGACTGTCCCTGGCCGGTACCGGCCTGGTCTATCACCCGGCCGCCCAGGAGATCCTCAGCCAGGCCACACTGACCCGCAAGCCTGCCGGTCTGCGTCAATTACTTTGGGAGCCAACTGATTTGTACCCAGCCGACGTACTGACCGGAGCGTTGTCCGCGCCGGGTGTGGCATACGAAGGCAAGATCACCGCCAAATGGGCCGATCACTACTTCCCCGAGCTGGCCGCCGGAATCGATGTCCCGGTGCAGTTCAGCGCGGCCCAGCACGAGGCGGTGTGGGATTCGTCCCCAGCCGCACTGGCCGCCATCGCCGCGCTGTTCACCTCGTCACCGCAGGTACGAACCGACGACGTCGCGAACTGCGGACACAATCTCAGCGTTTCACTGGCAGCCGGCGAGTACCACCGGTCGGTATTGGACTTCGCAGACACCTGCAGGAACACCGCAAACGAAAGAGAGGCGAGCTGATGCGCGTCGGATTCATCGGACTTGGCAGTCAGGGCGGGCCCATGGCCCGGCGCATCGTCGAAGGTGGCTACGAGACCACGTTGTGGGCACGTCGACCGGAATCCCTTGAGCCGTATGCCGATACGGCAGCCAAGACCGCGGCCACCCCGGCTGAACTCGCGGCCAACAGTGACCTGGTGTGCCTGTGCGTCGTCGGCGACGACGACGTCCGGCAGGTCCTGTTGGGTGCGACGGGCGTGCTGGCGGGACTGACTCCCGGCGCCGTCATCGCCATCCACTCCACGATCCACCCGGACACGTGCCGGGAACTCGCCGAACTGGCTGCCGCTCAAGGTGTTTCGGTGATCGATGCACCCGTCTCCGGTGGTTCACCTGCGGTCGAGGCCGGCACGCTGCTGGTCATGGTCGGTGGCGAAGAGGACATCGTCGAGAAGGTCCGCCCCGTGTTCGCCACCTACGCCAACCCGATCGTCCACCTCGGACCGATCGGCAGCGGCCAGGTCACCAAGATCCTCAACAACCTGATGTTCAGCGCCAACCTGGGTTCGGCCATGAGCACGCTGGCGCTCGGCGAGGAACTCGGCGTCCCGCGTGACCGCATGTGTCAAGTGCTGACCCAGGGTTCGGCCAACAGCAAGGCACTCGGCAGCATCGCCATGTTCGGCGGATCGCTGGACAACCTCGCTCCCATCGCGGGCGCACTGTTGCAGAAGGACTGCCGGCACGCCGAGACCCTGGCGAACACCGACGCCGTGGACATTGCCCCCGGCACCATTGCGGGCGCGGTCTTCAGTGCCGCCGATGCCGCCCTGACCCTGATGAATCACCCGCGCTGATGAAGGTCGGCTTCATCGGTGCCGGACGGATGGGCGCACCGATGGTGCGTCGCCTCGTCGACGGCGGACACGACATCCGGACGCTCTGCCGCTCCGATGAAAAGCGGGCAGCGATAGCCGAATTGGGTGCCCAGCCGGTCGACGACCTCGCGGGGCTCGCCGGAGCTGCCGACGCCGTCGTGGTGTGCGTCTTCACCGACGAACAGGTCAAGCAGGTCTGCCACGACGTGGCGCCCGTGATGGCCCCGGGCAGTGTCCTGATCCTGCACACCACCGGCAGCCCACGCACCGCGCAGACCATCGCAGCACAGTACGAGCACATCAACGTGATCGATGCGCCGGTCAGCGGCGGCCCGCATGACATCGCGGCCGGGCACGTGACGTTGTTCGTCGGTGGATCCGACGATGCGGTCGCACAGGCCCGGCCCATCCTCGGCGCCTACGGCGACCCTGTCCTGCATGTCGGTGCACTCGGTGCCGGGCAGACCGTCAAGCTGATCAACAACGCACTGTTCGCAGCGCAGATCGGCGTGGTGGCCGAGGGAGCGCGTATCGGCAAATCCCTCGGTGTCGCCGAGGGAGACCTTCTCGCAGCACTCGGACACGGCAGTTCCGGCAGCAAGGTGCTGGAGATGGTCGCCCGCGCCGGTTCCGCCGATCGCTTCATCGGCGCGGTCGGTGAGTTCGTCGGCAAAGACGTCGCCGTCGTCCGCGACACCGCAGCCGGCCTCGATACCGAGCTCGGCCTGCTCGATCCACTGCTCAACCGGGTCACCGGAACCGGCCCCAGATAAGAAATCCGGGGCGTTTCGACCTTGCGAGGGGCCGAGACGAGGCATACTGTCAACGTTACAGTTTTGCAGATTTCCGTAATGTCTGGGGTTGTGTTCCAGCCCCGAAGGAGGACCAGGAATGACAACGGCCGAACTCGTTTTCGATCCCTTCTCCGAGGAGTACTTCAACAACCCGTTCGAGATCTACCGGCGTATGCGCACCGAAGCGCCGTTGTACTACAGCGCGGACCAGGATTTCTACGCGCTCACCCGGCATGCGGACGTCGCCGCCGCGCTCAAGGACCACGACGCGTTCTCGTCGTCGCGCGGATGCGACCTGGCCATGGTGCAGAGCGACGAACCGCCGCAGAAGTCCATCATCTTCATGGATCCGCCTGACCACCGGCACATGCGCAGCCTGCTCAACAAGGCCTTCACCCCGCGCGCCGTGCAGGCCCAGCGGGACACCATCATCGAGCAGATCGACCGCCACCTGGGGCAGATCAACTCCGACGAGTTCGACGTCGTGCAGGACTTCTCCGGCCCCTTCCCGGTGGAGGTGATCACGCGGATGGCAGGCGTCGAACCGGACTACCGACAGATGGTGCGGCACTGGATCGACACCAGCCTGTCCCGGGAGCCAGGGCAGATCGGGTACTCCGAAGCCGGAATGCAGGCCAACATCGACACCGGGATCTACTACTACTCCCTGGTCCAGAAGCGCCGCGAGAACCCGCAGGACGACATGATCAGCCGACTGATCGCTGCGGAGATCCCCCGTGAAGACGGCGAGCTGCACAAGCTCGACGACATCGAGATCACCGGGTTCGCGACACTGCTCGGCGGGGCCGGCGCGGAAACCGTCACCAAACTCATCGGCACCGCAGTCGTGCTGTTCGCCAAACACCCCGACCAATGGCAGAAGCTCCTCGACAACCGCGAACTGATCCCCGCTGCGGTGGAAGAACTGCTCCGCTTCGAGGGACCCGTGCAGTACAACGTCCGCTACACCCTCAAAGAGGCCCACGTCCCGAGCGGGGTCATCCCAGCGGGCAAGCCGGTATTCCTCATCAGTGCCGCCGCCAACCGTGACCCCGATGCGTTCACCGACGCCGACAAGTTCGACATCGAGCGTGACCGCACCGAGTCGCAGAACTTGGGCCTGGGGTACGGAATTCACAGCTGCCTCGGTGCCGCGCTGGCCCGGATGGAGAGCGTCATCGCACTGGAGAAGCTGCTCGATTTCATGCCTCGCTACGAAGTCGACTTCGACGGCTTGGAGCGGGTCCGTATGCAGAATGTGGCGGGCTACGCCCGTGTCCCAGTAAGGATTCTCAAGTGAGTGGGAAGATCGTCGTCGACTTCGGTCTGTGCGAGAGCAACGCCATCTGTATGGGTCTGGCTCCCGATGTGTTCAATCTCGACGACCAGGACTACCTGCACGTGCTCACCGACGAGGTGACCCCGGAGAATGAGCATGCGGTGCGCGAATCGGTCCGCCAGTGCCCACGGCAGGCCATCTCGATCCAGGAGTAATCCGTGCGATTCCTGTTCGTACACGGCGGTTTCCACGCGGCGTGGTGCTGGGACCGGGTCATCGCCGAACTCCGTGAACTGGGCCACGACGGCGTGGCCGTCGATCTACCGGGCCACGGTAGGTTGGTTGATCTGGAATCGACGTTGGCCAACCGGCGCGACGCCATCCTCGCGCTCCTGGAGCCCGGCGATGTGCTGGTCGGACATTCCGGCGGCGGCTTCGACGCGACGCTGGCCGCCGACGCGGCAACCGAAAAGGTCCGTCACATCACATATTTGGCTGCGGCGCTCCCCCGGGAGGGGCGGACCTACCCCGAAGCCATGGCCATGCGTGACGACACCGAGCTGGACGAAGGGTTCGACGCCGACGTCGGAGAGATGTTGTCGTATCTGCATTTCGACTCCGCCGGCGCTATGACGTTCGCCGACTTCGACGGTGCGTGGAAGTACTTCTACCACGACTGCGACGAAGCGACGGCGCGCTGGGCATTCGATCGTTTGGGTCCCGAGCGTTTCGGCGACACCACCGTCACACCGGTATCGGTGCCTGCTTTCTGGACCGCCGACCTGCCCCGCAGTTTCATTGTGTGCGAACAGGATCGGTCCATGCCGCGCTGGCTCGCCGACACCGTCGCCCGCCGACTCGGGGTCGACCAGCTGAGCATCGACACCTCGCACTCACCGTTCCTGAGCCGTCCGCGCGAGCTCGCCGTGTTACTCCTTCACGCGACCACCACGCACCCCGTAGCTCCGCTGATCCCGGCCTGAGGCTCCACTCACAGCGCGCTGAGGCATGATCTGCTCCATGCACCACGCCATCGACCGAAGGTCGGCCCTGCGCGTATTCGGCCTGGGCGCCGCGGCTCTCGGTGTGGCAGCGTGCTCGCGCCCCCCGCAGGACGCCCCAACCGCGCCGTCGGCCCCAGCAGGACAACAGGTCGTGTACCTGATCAGGCACGCCGAGAAACCCACTGGCCGCGATGCCGTCCTCGGCGTCGACGGCCAGGGTCAGCAGGACAAGCACTCGCTGACACCCCGGGGGTGGCAGCGGGCCCTCGCCCTGGCCGGCCTGTTCACCTCAGGGCAGCGCGGTATCGCTGTACCGCAACACCTCTTCGCGGCCCGACCAGACAGCAGCAAGCGGTCACTGGAAACCCTCACGCCACTGTCCGAGAAGCTGCACCTGCCGATCAACTCGACGATCGGCGCTGACGAGATCAGTGCCGCCGCGGCGGCCATCGCCCGTACGCCGGGCGTCACGCTCGTGGCATGGGAACACCACGCCATCGCGCCGTTGGTCGCCGCCCTCGGACCCGTCAATCCCCCGCCCCCGACGAAGTGGCCGGGTAGCCGGTTCGACGTCATCTGGGCGTTCACGCGCGCAGGCATCGATTGGCAGTTCAGCCAGATCCCCGAGTTGGTGCTCGACGGAGATCAGTCAAGCGGCATCTGAGGCTGGGCAACTCTGCGCCACCGTTGACTCTGCGTCCACGCACACTGTGACTCACAAAACCTCACCCTCAGCGCAATATCAACGCGCACAAGGTGTTTGCCCGGCGGATCGCGGCCGACCGAGCACAGGCGCTCAGCGCTTCGCCGGCACCGGCTCGATACCCAACGCCGCCAACCGACGATCGGAGGCCTCGTGGCGCACGACCTGCGGCCACCAGAACCATTTGCCCAGCAACGCCGCAACGGCCGGCGTCATGAACGAGCGCACGATCAACGTGTCAAACAACAACCCGAGGGCGATCGTGCTACCCACCTGGGACATGACCTTCAGATCGCTGAACGTGAAGGACGCCATGGTGAATGCGAACACCAGACCGGCCGAGGTGACCACCGAACCGGTACCGGCCATGGCCCGGATGATGCCGATCTTCAGGCCTGCGTGCAGCTCTTCCTTGAAACGCGACACCAACAGCAGGTTGTAGTCGGAGCCCACGGCCAGCAGCAGGATCACCGACATCGGCAGCACCATCCAGTGCAGCTCAAGGCCAACGATGTGCTGCCACAACAGAACTGACATGCCGAACGACGCACCCAACGACAGCAGCACCGTACCGACGATGACCCCGGCCGCCACCAGACTGCGCGTGATGAGCAGCATGATGATGAAAATCAGTGATACCGCCGCGATTCCGGCGATCATCAGGTCGTAATCGGCGCCGTCGTGCATGTCCTTGTAGGTGGCTGCGGTACCCGCCAGATACACCTTCGAGCCCTCAAGCGGCGTGCCCTTGATGGCTTCCTTGGCGGCCTGTTTGATCGGGTCGACGTGAGCAATGCCGTCAGGGGTCGCGGGGTCGCCTTCGTGCTGGATGATGAACCGCACCGACTTACCGTCCGGCGAGATGAAGTTCTTCATGCCGCGCTTGAAGTCCTTGTTGTCGAAGGCTTCTGGCGGAAGGTAGAACGTGTCGTCGTTCATCGAGTTGTCGAAGGCCTCGCCCAGAGCCGATGAGTTGTCCGACTGGGCGGTGCGCTGGTCCTGCTGGCCCTTCTGCGTCTGATACATGGTCAGCATGTACTGCTTCATGTTCGTCATGACCGAGATCATGTCGGGCATGAGTGCGACCATCTGAGGCATCAGCGTGTCGAGCCGCTGCAGCTCCGGCAGCAGATCCTGCAGATCGTCGGTCATGGTGTCGATGCCGTCGAGCGTGTCGAAAACCGAACGTATCGACCAGCACACGGGGATGTCGAAGCAGTGCGGCTCCCAGTACAGGTAGCTGCGGATGGGCCGGAGGAAGTCGTCGAAGTCCGAGATGTGGTTGCGCAGATCCTGGATGTCCTCGGTGGTGTGGACCATCTTCTGCGTCATGCTGTGGGTGACCGCAGCCATCTGGGTGGTGATGCTCTGCATCTTGGTCATCGAGTCGATGCTGACCTGCATGTCATTGGCCTGCTGCAGCATGTTGGCCATCATGTCCTGCATGAACTTCTCGTTCATCTTGCTGGTCACGCTCTGCATGCCCATGATGAACGGAATCGTGGTGTGCTTGATGGGTTTTCCGTCGGGCCGCGTGATGGTCTGAACGCGAGCCACGCCCGGTGTGTGCACGATGGCTTTGGCGATCTTGTCGATCACCAGGAAGTCCGCAGAGTTCCGCAGGTCGTGATCGCTTTCGACCATCATCAATTCGGGGTTCATGCGGGACGCGTTGAAGTGCCGTTCGGCCGCGGCATATCCGACGTTGGCAGCCAGGTCCTGCGGCAGGTAACGGCGGGCGTCATAGTTGGTCTTGTACCCAGGCAGGGTCACCAACCCGATCAGTGCCAGCGCGAGGGTCCCGACGAGGACCGGCCCCGGCCAGCGCACCACCAGGACACCGACCCGGCGCCAGCCGCGCGACTTGATCGCCCGCTTGGGGTCGAACAGTTTGAAGCGGCTGCCGATCACGATGACCGCCGGGCCCAGCGTCAATGCCGCGACGACCGCGACCAACGTGCCGACGGCGCACGGCACACCCATGGTCTGGAAGTACGGCAGCCGGGTGAAGCTCAGGCACAGCATGGCGCCGGCGATCGTCAGCCCCGAGCCCAGCACCACGTGTGCGGTGCCGCGGAACATCGTGTCGTACGCCTTCTGCCGGTCCTCGCCGTCGCCGCGCGCCTCCTGATAGCGGCCGATGGCAAAGATCGCGTAGTCCGTACCGGCCGCGATCACCATCAGCGTCAACAGGTTCACCGCGAAGGTCGACAGCCCGATGATGCCTTCGTTCGCCAGGAACGCGACGACGCCTCGGGCGGATCCGAGTTCGAGGAACACCATCAGCAGGATCAGGATCATGGTGGCGAACGATCGGTAGACGAGCAGCAGCATCACCGCGATCACGACCAGCGTGATGATGGTGACGCGCAGGATGCTCTTGTCACCGGCGTGGTGCTGATCGGAGACGATCGGAGCACCGCCGGCGACGAATACCTTGAGCCCGGGCGGCGGATTCGAGCCCGAGACGATCTCGCGCACGGAAGCCACCGAATCGTTGGCGAGGGTCTCCCCCTGGTTACCGCGCAGGTACAGCTGGACGTAGGCCGCTTTGCCGTCGTTGCTCTGTGAGCCGACGGCGGTCAGCGGGTCACTCCAGAAGTCCGCGACATGCTCGACGTGGGCCTTGTCGGCCTGCAGCTTGGCGACCAGGCCGTCGTAGTAGTGATGCGCTGCCGCACCGAGCGGCTCGTCACCCTCCAGCACCACCATGGCGTTGCTGTCTGAGTCGAACTCCCCGAAGTTGGCGCCGATCTGCTTCATCGCGATCATCGCAGGGGCGTCTTTGGCGCTGAGGCCGACGGTGTGGGCCTCGCCCACCTTTTCCAGGGACGGGACGAAGGTGCTGGTACCGATGTTCAGCGCAAACCAGCCCAACACGATGGGAATCGCAAGGACCCAGATCAGATGACCGATCTTGGATCGCTCGGCGTTCGTGGCGCTCATCGAGGCACCCTTCCATCAGGCCCGACATACCCATGGAGATGGAGCACTCGTCGGCATTACGTACACAGTCTCGCGCGTAATATACCTAGCCAGTCAAAGTTTTCTCTACTCCGTCGGCCTCAGGGCGCCAGGGACGGCGTGATTTCGATGTAGGCCGTAGCAACACCGAAGGCCTGACTGCCCTTGTCGAGGCTTCGTTCGAAAACCCGCATGGCCGGCGTCCAGTTGGCGGCGATCACCGCCTCAGCGTGGGAATGTTGCGCCTCGGGCAGGATCCGCGCGATGCCGGCGACCGGCCGCCCTGTCGGTTTTCCGCGGAAACTGCACGGGACGACGACCACGTGTGGGTTGTTGCGTAGTCGCTTCACCTTCCCGGTCGAGGCGTCGGTACGGACATAGATCACCCCGCCGGCCACGCCATGATTGATCGGGCTCGGCATGGCCTCGCCTGACCGTTTGAACGTGACGAGAAGAATCTGCCGGGAACGCTCGAAACCCGCGAAGTCGGTTCCGGTCGGAGTGCCGATGTCGAACGCCGCGCGGTGACGCATCATGTCCATCCCGCGGAACATCGCCGTACTGAGCACCGAAACCAGACCACCAGCCATGTGCAGGCCTCACCTTCCACGCGGACAGACGCTCGGTGCCCCAGAATCATACGTTTCTCACGAGGTCGCGGGCCGGTCCGCGAGTAGCTTTGACGATATGGTCAATACCGTCAGCGGCACGTTCGGTCAGCGGTACGGCGAGGTGTTACTGGTCCGCCAGACACCGACGGGACCCGAGGTGACGGTCTACAACAGCTTTCCGCTCAACGACTGCCCACCAGACCTCTGGGCGGAGCTCGATCCCCCGGCCATCGCAGCGCAGAACGACGCAGCAGTGGCACTTCTGAACGGCCCCCGCTATTGGCTCATGAGCTCGATCGAGAAGGCAGGCGCCGAGGACCCCGAACGGCGCACGTTCGGGGGCATCGAGATGATCCGGCAGGCGACCGTGGAACTGTCGTCGATGAATCCCGCGCCGTACACCGTCAACAAGGTCAGCCGGCACACGGTGTTCGTATTCGATTCCGGTCGGCCGATTTTCGAGCTGGTCGATCCACCGGGGCAACGCTGGGTGATGCAGTCCTGGAGTCAGATGGTCGACCCGACATTGTCGTTGCCGGACCTGGCAGACCTGGCCGGCCGCATACAGCTGCCCACGGGCTGGCGCTACGAATCATCGACACCCACCAGCACCCTGCGGATCGACACCACAACGCAGGCCGCGCAGGTGGTGCAGGACAACCTCGGCAATACGTATTCGCTGGCGACCTCGCGTTAGCGCAGACGGCGAGCGCGGATCATCCCCGCCGATAATCGGCCTTCGACAAGACGGTGTCACCTATGACCGAGGTACGCGGATCTCGCCCGACGATCATGACCGGCTGCCGTCAACCTGGTGCCTGATCTCGGCGACAAAGCGCCGGCCGTCACTGGTGATCAGAGTCCACATGATTGCCGCCATAGATAGCGGACCGCATCACGCGAACCTCAGCGAGTACACCGGGCACGATCCGATGGACGGGAGCCAGGGAGGTGCGTGACTCACCGCTCCCTGTGGAGAAATCCGAAGGGTTGCTGCCCATTTCGAATAGCGGCAGTAGTCCGATCCTCATCGGAACCTCTCCTTCCGCGTTCGATCTATCTATGAGACAGTACATCCAGTATTAGTCTGCGGCGCAGATGCGGCCACCGAGGTCATGGTCCTTTTCCAGCACAACGAAGCCGACGCCGGCGAGAGTCCGCCCGAATCGTTGTCTTCCAACGGCTTTCCACGCTTCGGCCGGTAAGGATCGCTGATCCACTTGGCATCGCCGGTGATGTCGAGACAAAAATTGCACATGATTGGGGACTTGAAAGCACGACTGGCCGCGAGCGCGCATATCAGCATGTCTCACGACGCGGCCACCGCCGGACCGTGGCTACTGCACAGGATCACATGCGCGTGCGTCCATGTGCCAAAAGTGTTACGAACCAGTGAGTTTAGGCGGGCGTCGTCTTCGCCCGAGTATTCTTGGCGGCAGACTTCTTGGCCGGCGCTTTCTTGGCCGACGCTTTCTTGGCCGGCGCTTTCTTGGCCGGCGCTTTCTTGGCCACCGAGTCACCGGTAGTAGCTTCGGCTGAGAGAGGAGGCGCGACACGCATTCCCAACAACCGAATCGCGGTTTCCGCGATCTCTTCCGGTGTCAGCTTCTCGACCGGCCGGTACCACCGCGACACCCAGATCATCATGCCGAGAATGAGCCTGGCGGTGACCCGAGGGTCTCCCTTGTCGATGTTCCCGTCACGGATGTTGGCAGTGACCACCTTCACCCAGAGGTTCTCGTACTGTTTAGTCCACGAGTGCCACCGCTCGAAAACGTCAGCCGGCAGATCACCGTCACCGAAGAACACCGGCATGTAGCGCCGCATCTGCACTGCGGCACCGGCCTGCAACCTGATCAATGCTGCCAACTGCTCTGACGAACCGGCGGCCGCTGCCACCGCAGCTTTCGACTCCTTCGACAGCTGGCGGGTGCGAATCTCGAAAAGGATGCCCAGCAGATCCGATTTGGTCGGGACCGTCCGGTACAACGTGGCCCTGGATATCTTCAGCCTCTCGGCGACTTCAGGAACTCCGACCGCTTCGTATCCCCCCGCGGCAAGTAGCTCTGCCACAGCATCAGCGATCGCTTCATTGTCGATGGACAGGCGAGGGCGGCCACGGGGACGCGATACCTGCGAATCTTCGTTGGCCACGGCACTCCTTCACTATCCATGGAAAATCTCAAAATGTTGCTGCCACCCGCCCATTTTAGAGATAAACCGTTCGCAAACGATGTGTTTGGTCGCCGATGTGCATCACCTGCGGATCCGCACGCAACACCACCCTAAGAGCGACGTCCGGGGAACATATCCCAACGAAGGCCACTTCCGCAGGACACCCCGGGCCAGTACTGACATCAGTGACGAAAAGCCATGTCCTACAATGGCCTCGCCGGTTGTCTCAAATATCGCCGCAGGCAATTGTTCGGTAACTCGGTTGGGTCGGAACAGATTTGGCGAATGCCCTTGGCGGCCGCGTCAACCAATTTACGATATCTATCGACTCATATATGCATACGGCGCTGCAGCGGCTAACGCGACCTGAAGAACGTGAAGTTGATGTGGAGCGAGTCGGTCACCACCAGGAATGCACCCCGGCGACCAACAGGACGATGAATGCCACGATCAACACGAGCACCGCCAACAGTTGTAGCAACCAGCCTGTCGCGGACTGCGATATCGCAATCAGGTCCGTCGCGTCACGCACGCCTGCGAGGTCAGTCTTGAGCCCGGCCGAAGGCAACGTGGTCGGCAGCACGACGTCAGTTTACGAGTCGAGACCGGCAAGTAGCCGAACATTGCCCAGATCGATTATGAGTCGGATTGTCTCGTAACCTATCGAGCCGCGCGTAGCACTTGCCGTTCATCGAATCCTGCTGGCCACCGTGGCGCTGGTGATGCCCTGAACTGCCGGACGCCTCTACGGTTTGGGCTTCCGCACTCACACCTCCGGCGCGGTGCTCACCCGCCTGATGGCGTCGCGAAACCTGCTCTTAGGCATCGCGCCGACGGGCCCACTCAGCCTCTGCTGACCAAGCTCAATGTCACGGTCGACGCCATCGACATCGTCACGGTTACCGACGAGACACGACGCGGCGCATTGCCCCGCACTGCCACGATCGTCGGCATGCTTACCGCCGGCGCGGCTGCGGCGCTGGGCGCCGCAGCCCTACGCACTGCAAAGTAATTCGGCGGTCAGAAACCCGAAAGAATGACGGCGTTGGTGGTTCCGGCCGCGTGGCGCAACTTGGCCGCCGCCTGGTACGCATCGGAGTAGTACCAATCATTGGCCGCCTGAACAGATTCGAACTCCAGCAGGACCGTCTGACTGCATGTCCAGGTGCCCTCGATGACGGTCGGCTTCTGGTCGAAGGACAACACCGTGGCCGCACCCATCGTCGGGCCCGCCAGCTTGGCGTACTCCTTCATACCTTCCGGATCTGTGATGGTTTCCTCAAGCAGGACATACCCTTTGGCCACTTCTAGTCTCCTTCGGTACTGATGGCTTGTTCGGGACAACAGCTGACCGCTTCGTGCACTGCCGCAACGTGTTCGGTAGGCACTTCGTCGACCAACACCTCGGCATAACCACCGTCGGCCAGGCCGAAAACTTCAGGACAGATCGTCAGGCACATCCCGTGCCCGCGGCAACGGTCCTCGTCGACAACGGCTTTCATGATCTCAAGCCTTGTCGAACTCGAGGTGCAGGTCGATCAGGCCGCGCAGGATGAAGGTCGGGATGTACCGGTAGTTCCGGTTGTCGGCGGAGCCGTGCTTGGCTTCCGAGATCCGAATGTCCGTAGTGCGGTCCAACAGTCGCTCCAGCGCCACCTTGGTCTCGGCGCGCGCCAACGGCGCACCCGGGCAGCTGTGGATGCCGCGGCCGAATGCCAAGTGCTGACGGGCGTTCTTACGAGCCGGATCGAAGGTGTCGGGGTCTTCGAACCGCCGTGGGTCACGATTGGCGGCACCGTTGAGCACCATCACCGTGGTGCCCTCGCTCAATTCCGTCTCACCGACGGTGACGGGGCAACGCGACAACCGGAAGTCGCCCTTCACCGGGCTCTCGATGCGCAGGCACTCTTCGATGAAATTCGGTATCAGGCTGCGGTCTTCGCGCAGTCGCTGCTGAACCTCAGGCTGCTCGCCGATCACCTTCAGCGCGGTACCGAGCAGACGGACGGTGGTCTCCTGGCCGGCCGAGAAGACGTTGGTGGCAACGCGCGCAACGTCTCCCACATCGGGGGTCGAACCGTCGGGGAACGTCGCGGTGGCCATACCGGTCATCACGTCGTCGCGCGGGTTCTCGCGGCGGTCCGAGACATACGAGGCGAACAGGTCGTACAGGAATTCCAGCGGGCTGTGCGCCAGCGCCTCATCGCCGGTGCCACCGACGCCGCCGCCGGCATTGTGGCTGATGCCGTCGATGAAGCTGCCGCGGTCCTCCTCCGGGATGCCGAGCAGGTCGGCGATCACCAGCAAGGTGAACGGGCTCGCGAAACCCTTGATGAACTCACCCTCACCGGTTTCCAGGTAGGTGTCGAGCACCTCGTCGGCCAACTTCCACATCGCGTCCTCGTTCTCCTTGAGGCGCTTGGGAGTGATCAGTCGCATCAGCAGGGCACGGTGGTCGGTGTGGGTCGGCGGGTCCAGCGTCGGCAGCTGATCGCTGAACGGCAACTCGGCGCGGTGTTTGTCGATCAGCGCACTGATCTCTTCCTTGCTCTTACCCTCCAGCGGCACCGGGAAGCCCGGGAAGGGTCCGGTCACCGAGGTCACCGACGAGAACGTGTCGGCGTCGTTGTAGACCGCGACGGCTTCATCCCAGCCGCTGATCATGGTCACGCCATGGTGGTTCTCCGGGGTCACCGGGCACTTGCTGCGCAGTGCCTCGAAGTACGGATACGGGTCGGCAACGAGCCGGTCGTCCCGGAAGAAATCCATGTCGGTCAGGCTGTCCGCCATCTGCGCTCCGTTTCAGCGATCTCGCAATAGGAGAACGTGACTCTCGCTATTGAACATCAAGATTTTCATACCCCTCGGCGTCCGTCAACGGTAGGCCCCAGGGCGCCTGCGCCCGGCCTCAAATGCTGACCCTGGTCAAATTTTAAAATTGGAGTTATCGTGCGAGTATGTCCGAGAACGTGGCGGCCAACGGAGCTGACCGTAGTCAGCGTCGGGCTTCGCTCTCGCAGGCCCGGTCCAAGGAGACCAAGCGCATGCTGGTGCAGGCCGCGATGGCACTGTGGCGCACCAAGGGCTACGCGAACACCACAGTCGCCGAAATCTGCCGGGCCGCCGGTGTCTCCAAGGCCCTGTTCTACTTCTACTTCCCACGGAAGGAAGATGTGCTGTTCGAGGTCGGCGTGATGTCGACCCGCTCAGCGCAGCGAACCGTCGTCGACCATCTCGGCGGCGACTACGTCATCGGCGACGTGGTGCTCGCTGCGCTGCGCAGCATGGAGAAATCGATGGCTCGCAATCCCCGCGAATTGATCATCGAAACGATCCTCGAGGGTTATCGCCACGAGCACCGGATTCTCGGCGCCGGCGGGGCCGGCTCATTCGATACCGCCGGCGGGGCCGGCACATCCGATACCACCGGCCCACCCCCGGACCTGGACGGTGGCATGTTCACCGAACTGTTCACGCGGGCCCGCGAGGACGGCAAGCTACCGCAGTCGGCCGACGTCGACCATCTCGCTTATCTGGCAATGACATTCGTCAGCGAAGGTGCTCGGCACTGGGCCGCCGGATCCTTCGGGGACCGGTCTTTCGCCGAGGTGGTCAGCGCCGACATCGCCACCCTGATCGCAGGAATCGTCCACCCCACCAATTGAAGGAGCAAGCATGGCTTGGGATTTCGAAACCGATCCACAATTCCAGGAGTTGCTGGACTGGGCCGATGCATTCGTGCGGGACGAGGTCGAACCGCTCGACCTGATCTGGCCGCACCTCCAATTCACTCCGCTCGACGAGACGCGCCGCAAGGTCGTCGATCCACTGAAGGCACAGGTGCGGGCAAAAGGCTTGTGGGCCACGCATCTTGGACCAGAGTTGGGCGGTCAAGGCTACGGGCAGCTCAAACTCGCGCTGCTCAACGAAATCCTGGGCCGCAGTCAGTGGGCGCCCATCATCTTCGGATGTCAGGCACCCGACACCGGCAACGCCGAGATCATCGCGCACTACGGGACACTGGAGCAGAAGGAGCAGTACCTACGGCCACTGCTCGACGGTGAAGTCTTCTCCTGCTATTCGATGACCGAGCCGCAGGGCGGCGCCGACCCGACCCAATTCAAGACCTCCGCGGTTCGCGACGGTGACGACTGGGTGATCAACGGCTATAAGTTCTTCTCCTCCAACGCCTCTACTGCCGCGTTCCTCATCGTGATGGTGGTGACCAACCCGGATGTCAGCCCGTACCAAGGGATGTCGATGTTCCTGGTGCCCACCGATACGCCGGGTGTCAACATCATCCGCGACTCGGCTCTCTACGGCGAGTCCGACGGACACGGCTCACACGCGCTGATCCACTACGACAATGTGCGGGTACCGAATTCGGCGGTGCTGGGCGGCGAAGGTCAGGCGTTTGTCATCGCGCAAATCCGCCTGGGCGGTGGGCGAATTCACCACGCGATGCGCACTATCGGCCTATCCCAATGGGCACTGGACATGATGTGCGAGCGGGTGCTTTCGCGGCACACCGCAGGCAGCCTGCTCGCCGACAAGCAGGCCATCCAGGCCTACATCGCCGATTCATGGGCGCAGCTCCAGCAGTTCCGACTGTTGGTGCTACATACCGCGTGGAAGATCGACAAGTACAACGACTACAAGAAGGTCCGCAAGGACATCGCTGCCGTCAAGGTCGTCATGCCGACTGTGCTGCACGATATCGCTTGGCGCGCCATGCAAGTTCACGGAGCACTGGGCGTCACCAACGAGATGCCCTTCCTGGGCATGGTCACCGGTGCCGCCGTGATGGGCTTGGCGGACGGACCGACCGAGGTGCACAAGACAACCGTCGCCAAACAGGTACTGCGCGACTACCAGGGCACCGACGGGCAATGGCCCACCGAATGGCTGCCCGGTAAACGCGAAGCCGCACAGGCCCGCTACGCCGAATTCCTCGGCATGGTCAGCGGCACCGCCGGCAGCGACCTGGAGGTCGGAAACCTGTGAGCGACAATGCCCTCAGCGCAGATGCCCTGGCCCGGCTCACCGCCTGGATGGATTCTGCGGGCCTGCCCGGCACCGGCGACCCCGTCGAAGCCAAGTTTCTCTCCGGCGGCACCCAGAACGTCATCTACCTGATCACGCGCGGCGAGCACCGCAGCGTCATCCGACTCCCACCGCCGGGCGCACCAGCTGATCGAGACAAGGGCATCCTGCGCGAGTGGCGGATCATCGAGGCACTCGATGGCACCGACGTCCCGCACACCAAGGCCATCGGAGTGTGCCCGGACCCGGCCGTATTGGGCCGTCCGTTCTACGTGATGGGTTTCGTCGACGGCTGGTCACCCATGGATCAGCGCACCTGGCCCGAGCCCTTCAATTCCGACATCGCACTGCGGCCGGGACTGAGTTATCAACTGGCCGAGGGCATTGCGCTGCTCTCGAAGGTCGACTGGCAAGCCAAAGGTCTGCAGGACCTCGGGCGTCCCGACGGCTTCCACGAACGTCAGGTGCAGCGGTGGACCGGCTTCTACGACCGGATCAAGGGCCGTGAACTGCCGGGCATGGACGAGGCCACCACGTGGCTCCAGCACCATGCTCCACTGGATTTCATCCCCGGCCTCATGCACGGCGACTACCAGTTCGCCAACGTGATGTACAAGCACGGCGGCCCGGCACAGCTCGCGGCGCTGGTCGACTGGGAGATGGGGACCGTCGGCGACCCGAAGTTGGATCTCGCGTGGATGGTGCAGACCTGGCCCGACGATCCTTGCGCCCCAGAGGCTTCCGATACCGGGTACGTCGACATGCGGTATATGCCGACCCGCGATCAGGTGGTCGCGCACTATGCCGACGTATCGGGCCGCCAGGTCGACGACCTTGACTACTACCTGATCCTGGCCAAGTGGAAACTGGCGATCGTGCTGGAGCAGGGTTTCCAACGTGCGGGCGATGACGTCAAGTTGCAGGCGTTCGGACCCATCGTGCCCGAATTGATGGCGTCGGCCGCCGATTTGGCCGCATCGACCACCTATGCGGGCTGACCATGCGTGCAGCGGTCTGCCCCGAGTACGGACAACCCGAAGTCGTGCAGATCTCGGATCTGCCCACACCGACGCCCGGACCGGGTGAGGTTCAGGTGAAGGTGACGATGGCTGCCGTGAACTTCCCCGACGTGTTGCTGGTCGCCGACAGGTATCAGGTCAGCGTGCCTCCCCCATTCGTGCCGGGAAGTGAATTCGCCGGATTGGTCATCGGTTTGGGCGACGGGACAACCGGTTTCGCCATCGGGGACCGAGTGACCGGCACAGCCATGTACGGCGCCTTCGCCGAGCAGGTCATCGTTCCCGTCGGTACCGTGGCTCCCCTCCCCGACGCACTGGACGACCGCACTGCCGCGGCCTGCGGCGTGGCGTTCCGGACCGCATATCACTGCCTACGCTCCCCCGCTGCCGTCCAGGCCGGCGACGACGTCATCGTGCTCGGTGCCGGCGGCGGTGTCGGGCTCGCCGCGGTGGCACTGGCATCGGCCATCGGTGCCCGCGTCACGGCCGTCGCGTCGTCAGACGAAAAGCTCCACGCAGCAACACAACACGGGGCAGCCGCGATGATCAACCATCGCAACACAGATCTGCGCGCGGCATTGAAGGCTGCGCTGCCCAACGGTGCGCAGGCAGTCATCGACCCCGTCGGTGGCAATCTGTCCGAACCCGCGCTGCGCGCATTGGCCCGCGGCGGCCGGTTCGTCACTGTGGGCTATGCATCTGGGACGATTCCCTCGATCCCGCTGAACCTGGTGCTGGTCAAAGGAATTCACCTGCTGGGCTTCCAGTTCCAGGACGTGCCCGCCGACGAGTTCATGCGCAACGAAGCCGAGCTGCGAGCCCTACTGACGTCGGGGGTCGTGACGCCACACATCGGTGCGGAGTTCCCATTGGCCGACACCGCGGCCGCGTTGCGTCTGGTGGCAGACGGCAAGGCCATCGGCAAGGTCCTGATCGACGTCAGTCGATAGTCGCGTCGGCCACGACAGCACCGGTCAGCTGGCGGGCACCAGGTCGGCAGCCACGGACGGACACGCCATGACGCCGCAGCGGAACATCTCCGCACCCGCGACCGCACCGGTCTCACCCAGGGCAGCCATCGCCTGGAGCTTGAAAGCCCTTGCTGCGGCGCTCAATTCGTGCTGAACGACGTCAACGGTGGCGTCGAGTTCAGCCGGCCAACTCTCGCCCCACAGGGTGACCTCGGTCAGCCCCTGCTCCATGGCGCCGAGCACGCCTTCACGCACGCGCTCATCGGTGGCGAACAGATCAGCCGCCACCGCGACGGTCTGCGGGTGCGGTCGCTGCTCCCACAGCGCCATCGCCGATTCGAGGTCGGCGATCTCGACTCCGAGGATCCGCAACGAACGAAGCGAGTCGGCGTCGTATTCGCCGGAGATCATCACCGTGACGTCCCAGCCGGCCATCACGCGGTCGACCAACCAACCACCGGCAGCGCCGACCACATCGGCCACGCTGGGGGCGACGACGTCGAGGCGGTATCGCATATCGGCTTCCGGCATCGCGCTCACGCGTTCACCGGAACCACGGCGAAGTCCCGATCCAGACACTCGCCGTACCCCTTGAATACCGCGACCAGAGGAATCGAAGGGTCGAGTAGCCATGCGGTCTCCATTCCATTGATAAATGCCAAGATTTCGACGGCCTTCACGGCCGCATCGATGTCTGTTCGGTAGCGGCCCTCGTCCTGGCCGGCCCGGATGATGTCGGCGACGATGTTGGTCGCGGTGCGCTGACGACTGAGCAACCTGTCGTGCAGCGGCGCGTCGGGCGCGATGTTCTCGATCAGCAGGACCGAGAAGGTCCCGACGAGTTCGGGCGCGCGGACGAAGCGCTCGGCGACTCGGCCGATCTCGTGGGCCAGGTCGCCGGACAGGTTGGCGTGGGTGTTGTCGTCTTCGTCGCGGGCATCGAGCACCGCGTCGAGCAACGCTTCCTTCAATTCGAAGTGGTGAAGCAGGCCGGCCGGGCTGACTCCCGCCTCCCGGGCGATCTGCGCCAGCGAAGTGTTCCGCGACCCGTTGCGGGCGACCAAACGCTCCGCGATCTCGAGAATCCGCTGCTTACGGTCCTCCCCTTTGCCAACAACGATGCGTATGGCCTCGGTGTCTCCGGGGACGCGGTCACAGACAACCTCTCGATCAACCAACCAACTGAACACACAGTAGGTTGGTTTGGGCGTTGTGGCAAGCGTCACTTTGTTCCCGCAGGTGGTTTGCGATTTCGGCGCGATGTGTAACGGTCGGCCTAGGGCACGAACCCCTGCCCAGCCGCGCAGAACCGCCGCTCCGCGAAACGCCGAATCGTCAGAGGCCCAGGTCTTTGGCGATGATCACCTTCATGACCTCGCTGGTACCTGCATAGATGCGAGCCACCCGGGCATCGGTGTAGAGCCGGGCGATCGGGTACTCCATCATGTAGCCGTACCCGCCGAACAACTGCAGGCAGCGGTCGATCACGCGGGCCTGCATCTCGGTGCAGAACAGCTTGACGCGTGCGGCATCAGGCGCCGACAAGTCCCCGTCCACGTGCAGAGCCACGGCCCGGTCCAGCATCGCCTGGGCTGCTTCGACTTCCGTCGAGCACGCGGCCAGTTCGAACTTGGTGTTCTGAAACGACGCCACCGGGGTCCCGAAGGCCTTGCGGTCGCGGGTGTAGTCGATCGCCGCGGCGATGGCCGAACGCGCCTGTGCCACAGAACCGACAGCCACCGTCAGGCGCTCCTGCGGCAGGTTGTGGCCGAGGTAGCCGAAGGCTTCATCGACAACGCCGAGCACGTTGGTCGCCGGCACCCGCACGTCGACGAACGACAGCTCCGCGGTGTCCTGGACTTTGCAGCCCATCTTCTCCAGTTCGCGCCCGCGGGTGAATCCGGGCATGCCGTTCTCGACCACGAACAATGTCAGACCGCGACGCCTGTTGGCGGGGTCGGTGAACGTGCGAGCCACCACGATCACCAGGTCGGCCTGCATACCTCCGGTGATAAAAGTCTTGGCGCCGTTGAGAATCCAGTCATCACCGTCGCGCACCGCGGTCGACCGCATGCCCGCGAGGTCGGACCCGGTACCCGGTTCGGTCATGGCCACGGCGGTGAGCAACTCGCCCGAGGCCATCCCCGGGAACCAGCGAGACCGCTGCTCGGCATTCGCGTAGTGCAGGAAGTAGGGCAGGATCACTTCGAGTTGCGTGCGCACCGTGGAAAGCGTCACCAACGCGCGAGCCGCCTCTTCCTGCAGCACGACGTTGTAGCGGTAGTCCGGCATCCCGCCGCCCCCGTACTCCTCGGGGATCATCAGCGACTGGATCCCGATCTGCTGTGCCATCAGCTTCCACGTCGACGCGTCGAAGCCGGCGCCGAGGTCCATCTGCCGGCGGACCTGCTCCTCGTCGGAGTGTGCGACGAGGAACTTGCGCACCACCGAGCGCAGTTCCTCGCGCTCCGGGCTGGGGGTCAGACTCATTGACGCTCCTCGCGTTCGGTGGTCGACAGCTTGTGTAAATAGTACAATAGATGAACTAATTGGATCAATCGTAGGCACGACCCGAAAGGTGCCCATCATGTCGGAGACGTCGACCACGGCGAGCTTCCAGACCATTGCCATCCGCCACGAGGGGCCGGTGGCAGTGGTGACCTTGAACCGGCCGGAGGCGATGAATGCCGCCGATGCCGTCATGCATCGTGAGCTTGCGCAGATCTGGGACGTCATCGCCGCCGACACCACCGTGCGGGCCGTTGTCCTCACCGGGGCGGGCAGGGCGTTCTCCGCCGGTGGTGATTTCCCTCGGATGGTCGCCACCCAGCGCGACCAGGACATCCAGGACGAGGTCTTCGCCGAGGCGCGGCGCATGGTCGGCTCGATGGTCGACCTGCCTCAACCGCTCATCGCCGCGGTCAACGGTCCGGCCGTCGGGCTGGGTGCGAGCCTGGTGACCCTATGTGACATGGCGATCGCCGCAGAATCGGCCTTCATCGCCGACCCGCACCTCGGTGTAGGCCTGGTGCCCGGCGACGGCGCCGCGTTGCTGTGGCCCCTGACCATCGGGCTGATGCGCGCCAAAGAGTACGTTTTCACCGGCGCCCGCATCCCCGCCACGACGGCCCGCGAGTTGGGCCTGGTGAACTCCGTGGTGCCCGC
>ERZ650309.317-NODE-317-length-24261-cov-14.920681_pt1 | contig 24261 bp, 17 predicted proteins | sample MGYA00376245_ERZ650309 | MGnify/ENA primary metagenome ERZ650309 (study PRJEB26733, sample SAMN07839294) | wastewater metagenome | biome: urban; feature: wastewater treatment plant; material: waste water | place: USA: North Carolina | collected 2016-04-26 ...
CCCAATGTAAATACAGTATTATAAACTAGGCAATGTATTTATGAGTTAACTATAACAATAATTCAATTTAGACTTCGCAATCTGCAATGGTCACACAAATGCGAAGTTTGTTCTAAATTATTAGGGCATTATTATAGATTATTTTATGGATAAAATGACAGGTGTATGATCAGATGGACGTTCAAGTTTACGTGGAGCAGTATCGATCACACAAGATTCGGCTCGCGTAATTAAGCTAGGCGTTATTAGCAAATGGTCTATGCGCAAACCTTGTTTACGGCGAAAAGCCATATTGCGGTAATCCCACCACGTATATTGGCGATCTTCTTGATTAAAATGACGGAAGCTATCGGTTAAACCCAAAGCAATTAATTGATTAAACGCAGCTCGTTCAGACTCACTACAAAGTACACCACCCTCCCAAAGATTAGCATCATACGTATCGCGAACTTCTGGAGCGATGTTATAATCCCCAAGCAAAACTAACTCTGGATAAATTTGAATCTCACGCGCTACATATTGCGTCAGCTGTGCCAACCACTGCAATTTATACTGATATTTGGCACTTTCTAGGCTTTCACCATTCACAAAGTAAGCACAAATAATTCGCACTCCGTTTATAGTTGCAGCGATCACTCGTTTTTGAATATCATCATAGTGAGGAATATCTAAAACAACATCTTCTAATGGAAACTTACTAATTAATGCAACGCCATTATAAGTTTTTTGCCCGTTATAAACATAGTTATAACCAATTGTCGTAAATTCAGCAATCAATTTGGCATTGGCAGCATTATCCATTTTTAATTCTTGTAAGCCAAGTACGTCACAACCAGTTTGTTGTAACCACTCAATTACATGAGGCAATCGCACCTTTAATGAATTCACATTCCAGGTTGCTATTTTCATATTTATATAATTCCTTTGATCCACATTTTAGAATTAAATTGACTTTACATAACAACAAAAGATAAGCAAGAGATATCTTCAAGCTATTTTAATAGAGATAGTAAACCTGCTACTTTAACATCATGACACTTTGTGTTATACCTAACTTGATACAAACAGTTTTTTGTAAAAACTATAACAACCAAATGAGGCATAAATTATTAAATTGAATCTTTACTTAGCTTCAGGCATTCTTCAATAAAATCACAAAATAATTGAGTTTTCAAATCTCCAATGGACTGATGGCGTACTAAGTAATATTTTAAATCAAAAATATGATAATCTGGCAGCACCCGGACGACATCATTCCGTTCAATTATCAAATCAGTATTTTCAATAAATCCGCAAATCACTTCATCTGACTGCAATAATCTTATACCATGTAGTGAATTATTCATAACAATCCGTCGCGGCATTTTAATTACAGTTGAAACCTTAGTAACGTTATGCGTCATAACAACTTCATTTGCGATGCTTTCATCTGCCTGCAAAAAACCAGTTACTAGATGATTAGATAAATCATTGGGATTATTTGGCATGCCATTTTTTTCAGCATACGACTTGGTACAATACAAATTCACCGATGCGTTAAACACGTTTTTGACATTCAATCCAGGCTGTGATGGTATGTGATTGAGCATAGCTACATCATAACCTTCTCGAACTAAATCAATATTGCGGTTATGGCTAATCGTAAGATTAATCTTAGGATAACGTAACAAGAATTTTGGTAAATGCGGTGTAATCAAATCAAAGGATAAAACTACTGGCAGCGCAACCTTAATCGTTCCAGATGGCTCTGATTGATTCTTGGAAAAATTCTCCAAGCTACTAATTAAATTATCAACTGCCTCTGATTGCTGCTTAATCAAATTATAAACTTGACGTCCAGCATCAGTCAGTTCAAATTCTCTAGTGTTAATGCGTAACAACGTAACACCAAGATCACTTTCTAGACTTTTAATTTTTCGAGCAACCGTTGGATGCGTAATTTTTAATAACTTTGCAGTATGAAAAAAACTACCAATATCAACTACTTTAATAAACAACATTAAATCATCAACATTATACATTTAAACTCCTTATAAGATAAATTGCGAATCGACGAAGTGTATTGCAATAACCATTTTTAAATTATAGTAAACTTATATATAATCAACAAAAAATAAAAATACGTCTTCTCAAAAATGCTACAAATAACCACTTTACATCAACAATTACACAAAATAACGCAATAAAATTTAACTTATAAATTCATTATACAATACGCTTGCAAACTATCTATTTTGACAAATTTAACGATACTTTATGACAATAATACATAATTATACAGTTATTTATAAACATAATCGTAAAAATCGGTCCATAATCAAACAATTATTTTAATTCTAAATAACGAAAGAAATCTTTATTTGGAGTAAACCATAGACTGATCAACGATATGTAACTAAAAAACATTATTAACAATGACGGAATATATAAATTATTAAACGTAAACATCATACGCATTACAATAAATCCGGAAAATCCAAACATAAGTCCCCAAGATAAATTATAGGTTAAAGCAATACCATATAATCGTGATGGGGCTACAAAAATGCTATTTAAAATCATCAAAATTTTGGATGCCATCAACCCACAACAGAACAAACAACTTGCACCAATAAACATAACAAATTCAAAATCATGACTAACATAGAAGTGAAACATTAAAAAAAGTAGTAATTTAAGCAATAATCCAAGCGACAAATGAAATTTTCTACCAATTCGCGCATGAAAAATACCACCCAAAATAAAGCCAACAATACCACAACTGATAATAAACAGCTGCATTAAATAGACAGCCTCTACTGAGTAATTCAAAAATTTAACCAAAAAATACGGCATAACCGTAACAAAATAGGCATTTAGACTGGCCATGAAAGTGATAAAAAACGTAAAGCGCAAAATAGACCCACGATTTTGTTGCCATGTTTTACCTAACGACCAACTATGGTTAATACAAACATTATCGATATGAAAATTATGCCATAAGCTGCGATAGCTAAAAATTAACAGTGCAAGCAAAACATAAGCCATGGAAAAGTATTCATTAAAATGATATAAAACATCTTTTGAGAAAAAATTTACGCCAATGATAGCTGCCATAATTGCTAGATAAAACAGAATAAAGAATAAATTCCCATAGTTAACACGCTCATTTAAATTATAACTTTTGGCGTAGATATACAGAACATATTGTGGTAGCATTCCACCTAATAAGGCTCCTTGTATTATTCTACATAACATAGCAAAATACAACATATTAGGCAAATAGATATGATGGCTAATGAAATTACTAATTACACTTAGCAATGCATCAGCAAGAAAGATGTAAGGAAAAATATAATTTGAACTATGTTTTTGTAATTTGGCAAATAGCAAGCCACCAAATGGAGCCATTAATGAACTAAACGTATATGGGGCAACCGTAAAAACAAATGCAACAAAACTACTATTTGCCGAATAAAATTTATTTGCTACATTACTGGCTTCTAAAGAAAAATTATAATAGTGATAAAACAAAAAGACCAAACCGACAAACATGACATTCATGTGCGGATTATGCGTTCTAAATTTAGATAGGTTCATTATTGGGCACCATTGGCATTTACCAACCATTTATAATAGAAAAGATGACGTTATTTTAAGTTATTTTTTGCACGTCATAAACAAATTTCAGTTAGAAAATGCCACTTTGCCAACAATAAATAAAACTAATGCACACTCCTAGGGAAAATTAGTAACAATTCCAAATGGCGAAGATAACGCAGTACCACTAAAAATACACGGATTAAACCACCCAGTCACTGGGTCAATTTGACAACTAGAGACAGAATCTATACGAGTATTGGTAATATATGCAACACCATTACTAATACTAATGCCACTTGGTATATAAAATCCCTCATCAGGGTTTAACGCAGCACAATTGGAAAGAAGGCCATTTTGATTTACCGCACATTGAATGATAAAACCACCATTAGCACCATCATTTCCACGAGATGAATTGGTTATATAAGCAAAACCATTATTAATCGCAATTGACGATGGATTAACAAAAAGACTATTGTCATCATTATCAACTGGTGAATATTGGGAACAGCTAGATAATGCCCCGCTGGATGGATCAATTTGGCAAATTAGAACAGCTGATACACCATTAAAAACACCAGTTGTATATAAATAACCATTGTTCGTAGTCATACCAGAGAATGAATCATTACTAGTATAAATTTCGTCAGCAACACAGTTACTTAATCCACCACCAGAATCGGCAACGTTACATTTTTGAATCGTTGCAACACCTCCAACAATGCTGGAAATATATGCTAATCCATTATTAAATGCAATTCCATTTACATTTGATAATCCAGATCCAGCGTCAGCGCAAGAACTAATTCCCGCAAACCCCAAAGCACATTTACTGACTGAACCAGTTGTACTCGTCACATAAGCAACGTTACGATAAATAGCAATTTGGCGCGGATTCGAAAACCCACCATTAACTGCTACACGACAATCACTCAGTTCACCAGTGCTTGTATCTGCGATACATTGAGTAATTCTACCACTAGCTGAACCACTGTCAACAATATAGGCATAATTTGGTAATGGCAATGTCCCCAAATTTACAATTTCATACGTAGGATTCATAGATACAATCTGGCTACGCCCATCAGTACTAAATAAAGCGCTAAGAATCAAATCTGTATCTTGATCCAATAACGTCTGATTAACCAGATAGGTTGCAGACATCGATAAATTATCTTTACCCATAATACAAGTCTGAGTTAGAATACCACTAACAACATCTGAGGTACACGCAGTTAAGCCTATTACGGTAGGCGGAGTCACAAAATAATTTTCCATTTTAGTAGTCACTGTAACATTCAAAGTATCATCCGCATTAGCTAATAAATGACTAACCGTTATACTTTCACTACTAGTTCCAGGTTCATTAACTGTAATTGTATTAGCCAGCGTCGCCTGATTAGACTGTGCATAAATAGTCGTACCACCTGTTGCAAGATTTGGCTGCACTTGGAACTGCAAATTTGAGTTACTTTCACCTTGATAAATTAATGTCGGAACTATAATACTTTCCGCATAAACAGCACCAACCGATGCACCTAAAGCTAAAATATTAGTTTGAAGTACGTTCTCATACTGAATATGACAAGTGTCATTAGGTTGCAAAATAGCATCGTTATCACAACTATTACCATCGCCAGGCATCGACCAAGCATATACAGAATTAGTATCTTGTATGCCGGTTATCTTTACCGCACTATTACCACTATTCGTATAAGTCAAAGTAATAAATTTACTTGCCGAGTCATTACCATCAAATACATATGGCACATCAAACAAACCATTACCACTGCTCGAACCACTCGCTACTTGACTCATTAATGACAAACTTAAGACATAGGCTTGCACTTGCCAATTTATATGGCTCGACACACTACCAGATGGTACCTGACCGCCAGCCGTATAATCAACCGTATATATAACTGTTCCACTCGATTCAACACTACTGTAAGTTGGACCTAATACCAGCGTAACTACACACGAACTATTTGCACCCAAAGTAGATGTGCATGTATTTGAACTCTCCACTAAGTAACTTGGTTGATTACCAGTTACAGATAACGTAATATTTGCCGGTAAATTACCACTATTACTTATAGTTAATTCAGTAGAGGTTGATTCCACGCTATTTCCACTAATTGTCATGCTCGCAGTTACTGGTGTAATCGCAACTATTGCACCATTAGCTATTGAGTTGTATATTATAGGAAGAACACGGCTATAAGCACTAGTTCCACCGACTCCAGCATAACTAGCACTGAAACCAACATTAATTTGCTGACTCAAATCAACCTCATTATCATTCACATTTACAACATAAGTACATGATGCACCTATCGCTAATGATTCAAGACTACTACATGCATTAGTTCCAAGGGTCGCTGTTGCACTACCACCTTGTACAATGGGGTTGGGGATACTAATATTAGTTAACGCATAACCACCAATATTAGTAACGGTAATTGTTGTACTACCACCAACTGTAGCTGAGAATGATAGAGGATCATCTGAACTCGACATAGAAACTAATGCAGCACCACTGCCGTTATACCATGTGACATTACCAACTACATTGCTCGCACTACCACCAGTGTAAGGAACCGTAATATTCGCGCTACCACCAGATTCAGTTACATTAAAGTTTATCGTACATGTTGCCCCAACTCCCAGCAAAGTAGAGCTACAGCCAGATAAATTACTAATTCCAGCTCCTGCCGTAACAGCTCCAATTGTCGCAGCTTGATTACCTGAGTTACGAACTAACATACTGCCGCTTGTGCCATTAACTGTATTAATCAAAGGCACCAAACCTGTAGTTAAGATTGCACCCGCTGTAGATGGCTCAACTGTAATTGAAGCACTATTACTGAATTGACTTGTATCTGACAATGATTTACCTGATTTACTCGCCATCAGGCTTTTATTTAAACTGTTAGTAACTTGACTACTTTGAGGTGAATTAGCAGACTGCGTAGAATTAACTGTAATAGTTGCACCAATTGCAGAACTCAAAATTGGAGAGCTAACTTCTACTGCTTGTACAAAGTTAGATTGAATTTGATGACCACTAATATTTCCATTCGCTACTGTTACTGCTGGTTTATCAATTATCATGCTAGAAACATCATAAACCTGATTTTGACCACTACCATACAAATAGACCACTCCATAGCCAATAGAATTACCATAACCAGAAATACTTACACCAGTCTGAAACTTAGCTCCAGATGGTTGCAAATTATTCTGCACCTGTGCATAACTAATTAATTGAGTGAAAGTTGTAACTTTATTATTCAGAGTATAGCTAGCTTTAACTTCCAATGAGCCCTGAAGATTGCTACCATTTAAAACAGGCGTAAATATAGATAAAGGACAAGATTGACCTGCTGCTATCGTTGAACATTGGCTACCGTTAACTACAGCAGATAGACCTTTCTTAGAATTCAACAGGCTTAATAATTTACTACTAAAACTACTTTTAGCACTGGAGTTTAGCTCCAATGCAGAGTAACTAATACCGCCAACCGTAGTATTACTATTGTTATGCACATATACAACAGTTGACGTCGAGCTATTCCCAAAAACAGGGATCACTCCAGCGTTATCTATCGTTATTACTGTCGGGGTTACCACAGGAGTGCTGCCACCACCTCCGCCGCCACTACTTGATCCTGAGCCACTGCAGCCAGACAACCCAACAAATACAAGCGCTCCAAGCAACACCTTCAATAAACCAAAACTCTTAGATAACAACGTTCTTTGCATTTTAATACAACCTAATCAATTATAAATTTAGTAATTCTTTATTTAAATTATAGTTTAACATACACTATTTACATTTTGGTAATCCAAATTGGATATTCATAATAATCAATCTCACTAGAATACTCTAATATAAAATATCATAAATAATGCGCCCATGTTAAAAGCAAAGCAAAGCAAAACAAAATAAAAAGAATAAGATACTTAAAAGATTACAGTTTTATTTCCATTCACAAATATACGATCTTCTAAAGCCAATTTCAACGCCCGAGCCAAAACAATTTTCTCCACATCACGCCCTGCCTGCTGCATCGCTTGCCAATCATATGCGTGATCAATATGTATCACGTCTTGCTCAATGATCGGGCCCTCGTCTAAGTTTTCGTTCACAAAATGAGCCGTCGCACCAATAATCTTTACCCCGCGCTCAAAAGCTTGCTTATATGGATTAGCCCCAATAAACGCAGGCAAAAATGAATGATGTATATTTAAGATTTTATTTACATAGCGTTCAGTAAAATTCGAGCTCAGTATGCGCATATATTTAGCCAATACAATATAATCAATTGAATCAAACATTTCTAATGTATTCAAAATCTTTGATTCGTGCTCCTCACGAGAAATATTTTCGGTAGAAATATAATAATAAGGTAAACCGAAATGCTCACACAATGGGCGCAAACTGTTATAATTAGAAATAACACCAACTATATTGGCATCCAATTGACCTTCATGATAACGAATTAATAAATCTCCCAACACATGCGCTTCTTTTGTTGCCATCAAAACAATATTTTTCTTACGAGCTAATTTAATCGTAATGTTAATACCTTCAGGTAACGCGTCACTAAGTAAATCTTTAAGCTTTTTAGCATCAATATCACCTGAAATAACACTACGCATATAAAATAAATTTTGCTCATTATCCACAAACTCATGGTTGCTAATTATATTTAAGCCATGCTCAAAAAAAACTTTAGCTGTCTTATAAATTAACCCTTGAGTATCTGGAGCTTGAATTAAAACACGATATTGATTCATTTAACTTTTATTCCTTACTTTGATCTATAACTTATACATTTACTAGCTGATTTAATCAACTTTATGAACTCACGTTAGTTCAATCCATTAACCACTTAATTTAATCTTTTGTTATCATAGCATTATTTCAATAGTTTAATTTTTCTGCCTAAAACTTAAAACTAGCCCAGCACCAATAATTAACGACCAGCAAATAAAGTCAATGCCATCATCCATTGATCCTGTAGTATCTTTTAAATAACCAATTACATATGGACTGACAAAACCAGCCAAATTACCCACCGAATTAATCCACGCAATTGCACTGGCAACCATCAATCCGCTAAAAGCTGTGGTTGGCAAACTCCAAAATAGTGGAATGATACTTAAAATTGCAGTAGTCGCAACACTTAGCAATACCAAGCTAAAAGCTAAATTATTGGTAAATAACGTCGTGGCATACAGACTAATCCCAGCAACTAATGCCGCAATCGATAAATGCCAACGTCGCTCATTACGTAAATCAGAACTGCGTCCAAGCAGCAGCATACCCACAATTGCACAAGCATATGGAATTGCAGTTAAAACTCCGATCATCAAGTCACCAGTAACACCAGAATCCTTCACCAAGGTTGGCAGCCAAAAGCTTATGCCATACAACCCAATTACAAAACAAAAATAAATCGCACTTAATTGCCAAACAACTGGATTTAAAAACACTTGGTGAAGCTTAAATCTGGAGGCTGAATTGATTTTAGCCTTAGCTTGCAAATTACGCAACAGCGTTTGTTTTTCACGTGGCGTTAACCAACGTGCAACAGTGATGTTATCATCAAGATAAACAAATAAAACTATACCCATGACAATGGATGGGATTGCTTCTAATAAAAACAACCATTGCCAGCCTGCTAGGCCATGTAAACCAGCAGAACTTTGTAAAATCCATCCAGATAATGGACTTCCTATAACTCCAGCAATCGCAACTCCAGTCATGAATAAGGCATAAATCCGCCCACGCCGCTCTTCTGGATACCACATCGCCAAATAATAAATTATTCCAGGGAAAAAACCTGCTTCAGCAAAACCTAATAAAAATCTTACAGTATAAAACATTAGTGGCGTTTTCACTAACATCGTACAAGCTGATAAAATTCCCCAAGTTAACATAATGCGAGCCATCCAAACCCGTGCACCAACCCGAACCATAATTAGATTACTCGGAACTTCAAATAAGAAATAACCAATAAAAAATAAGCCTGCACCAAGACCATAAATAGTCTCGCTAAATTTTAAATCACTTAACATTTGTAATTTGGCAAAACCGACATTCACCCGATCCAAATATGCCAAAATATATGAAGCTAACAAAATTGGGATTAAACGCCAGCTAACTTTTCGATAAAGCTTGGTTTCATTAAAATTATTCGCCACAGGAATTAGTCCTTTTTGAATAAAAAGCAGCAACCCTCACCCGGATTACTGCTCTCAAAAAATATTAAAATTATTGGATATTCTAAATTAACCTCAATTAAGCTTAATTATTTGCAATAGCTAACGCTTCAGCCAAAGTAAATTTATTCTCGTACAATGCTTTGCCAATTACTACACCATGTACACCGAGTTGCTTTAATGCAGTAACATCGGCTAATTTACCAACGCCACCAGAAGCAATCAAATTCAAGTCTGGATAACGTTGCTGTATTTGACGATAAAGTTCAATGCTTGGACCTTCTAAAGTTCCATCCACACTAACATCAGTACAAAGAACATATTCAGCACGCGGGTAGTGATCTAATAAATCATACACACTTAAAGTACTTTCATTTTGCCAACCATGCGTTAAAACTTTGGGAACTCCTTCGGCATCTAAACTACAGTCTAAGGCTAGCACAATTTTATCCGCACCAAATTCATCAATCCATTGATTAACTAAAGTTGGATTACTCACACACACGCTACCAACTACGGCACGTGAAACTCCTGCTGCAAATAATGCACGCACATCTTCAGTCGAGCGGATTCCACCACCAACTTCAACCTTTAACGGAGCATTAGCAAGTAATTGACTAATTAATTCAGCTTGTACCACACTCCCAGCTTTTGCACCATCTAAATCTACCATGTGTAACCAATTACTACCAACCTCAGCAAACTCAGCTAAAACCGCAGCTGGATTAGTGTTATAAATCTTGGTCGTGGCAAAGTCACCTTTATATAAACGTACACATTTACCATCACGTAAATCAATTGCTGGATAAATTACCATTTACTACCTCAATAAAATTTTTTAATAATTGTTCGCCAAGGCTACCTGATTTTTCAGGGTGAAACTGCATTGCATAAAAATTATTTCGCTGCGCCATTGCAGCAAACTCAACACCATACTCACAACTCGCAAGCGTTGCTGAGTTAACTGGTGCGTAATAACTATGGACAAAATAAACATCTTTACTTGGATCAACGTCACAAAACAAAGCTGAGTCTTGTAATGGTATTAAGTTATTCCATCCCATTTGCGGCACTAATAAGCCACCATCAGTTGAAAATTTACGTACTTTACCTGGCAAAACTCCCAAACAAGCTACATCACCTTCTTCAGAAGACTCATAGAGCAATTGCATACCTAAGCAAATCCCGAGTAATGGTTTACGATACTTTTGCAATACGCTGATTAAGTCATGTTTTTTCAACTCATGCATTGCATATTCTGCAGAACCAACTCCAGGAAATAAGACTCCATCGGCTGCAGCAATAACCAGAGGATCAACGGTTAATTGATAATCAACACCCAAACGCTGCAATGCAATTTCAATGGAATTAAAATTAGCACCACCGCTAGTAACTACCGCTAACTTCATTATTTTTAGAATCCTTAAAACCATATAAAGAAGACAAACTTGTATTTTATTTAATTTACAACCATTGGCTTTTTAACACGAAATGCCCAAAATTTGCTAATCAAAAAAGTTATAAACGGTGTAACAAAAGTTGGTGCTAACCCCCAAGCAGGACTTAACAATAAGACTTTAGTAATTACCCGCACTCCACCAACATTAATCAGCAAACCTATTCCTGAAGTAATCACAAATTTAACAAATTCGCGTTTAGAATAACGTTCTTTTTTAAAGGTAAATTTAATATGCCCAACGTAGGCAACAAACATCCCACCAATATTTCCCAAGATCATCGCTACCGATGGAAATATTGCATAATAACGATGTGCGGCCCAATAAATCAAATCCTGTACTGCCAAGGCTGAGATTCCGACCATGCCATAGACCATCAACTCACGAATATGATGACGATAAATTTTTCTAACATGTTGTTTAATCATTTGCGCGGAAATCCTTTTTTTGCATAGATTTGCAATAATGAGATTGCAGCAGGAGTCATTCCTGATAAACGCGAAGCCTGACCTAAATTTTCAGGCGTTAATTTAATTAATTTTTGGACAACTTCAACTGATAATCCACTAATTTGACTATAATCAACATCTTCTGGCAAACGAATATCATCTAAATAAGCTTGTTTACCAACTTCTTCTTGTTGACGCGCAATGTAACCGGCGTATTTAATCTGCGTCACAACCTGCTCACAAATTCTCTCATCTTCACTCACTGGCTGCTCAAAGCCAGGTAAATGTGCCAATGTGTCATAATTAAATTCAGGACGTTTAAGCATATCGTGCAATGAATACTCACGCTCTAAGGCAGAACTAAATAACTCCTGTGCAGGAGTGCCATTAATATTGGCGGGATGAATAAAAACTTTTTTCAAGCGCTCAATTTCACCAAATACAGTGTCGCGCTTACAACTAAACTCTACCCACTGTGTATCACCAACCACACCTAATTCACGACCTTTTTCAGTTAAGCGTAAATCAGCATTATCTTCACGCAATTGTAAGCGATATTCAGCACGTGACGTAAACATGCGATATGGCTCGGTTACACCTTTGGTAATTAAATCATCAACTAAAACACCAAGATAAGCTTCACTACGCCGTGGACACCAACTATCTTTACCTTGCACTTGCAATGCGGCATTAATTCCAGCTAATAAACCTTGTGCCGCGGCTTCTTCATAACCTGTTGTACCGTTAATTTGCCCAGCGAAGAATAATCCACCGACAACCTTAGATTCGAGACTTGATTTTAAATACGTTGGGTTAAAATAATCATACTCAATCGCATAACCAGGGCGCAAAATATGCGCATTTGCCAAACCTTTCATTGAACGCACTAAGTTCAGTTGAATATCAAATGGCAATGAAGTTGAAATCCCATTCGGATAATATTCATGCGTCGTCAAGCCTTCAGGCTCTAAGAAAATCTGGTGCGAATCTTTATCCGCAAAACGATTTACTTTATCTTCAATTGATGGGCAATAACGTGGACCAACACCTTCGATCACACCTGTGAACATTGGCGAACGATCAAAACCGCTTCGAATAATATCATGAGTTCCACTATTAGTATGCGTAATCCAGCACGAAACTTGCTGTGGATGATCCTCACGCTTACCAGTAAAGGAGAAAATCGGCACTGGCGTATCACCAGGTTGCTCTTCTAAAACACTAAAATCAATAGTTCGTCCATCAATACGTGGTGGCGTTCCTGTTTTTAATCTACCAACTGGTAGTGCATACTCACGTAATTTCTCAGACAAACGTACCGCTGCAGGATCACCAGCTCTTCCACCAGTATAACTTTGTAAACCAATATGGATTTTACCGCCAAGAAAGGTTCCTGAGGTTAAAACCACAGTGTTTGCTTTAAAAGTAATTCCACTTTGGGTAATCACGCCAGTTACACGATCTTGCTCAATAATTAAATCATCAACAGCTTGCTGAAACAGTGTTAAGTTTGGTTGATTTTCTAATTCATAGCGTACATAAGCTTTATACAACACACGATCCGCTTGAGCACGAGTGGCGCGCACAGCTGGACCTTTACTACTATTTAAGGTACGAAATTGAATACCACTATGATCTGCGGCACGTGCCATAACTCCACCCAAAGCATCAACTTCCTTAACTAAGTGCCCTTTGCCAATTCCACCAATCGATGGATTACATGACATTTGTCCCAATGTTTCAATGTTATGACTAATTAGTAATGTTTGTAGTCCCATACGGCTAGCAGCCAAACAAGCCTCTGTTCCAGCATGACCACCACCAATTACAACAACATCAAATTTTTTATCAAAGATCATCATTTTTTCCAATACGCAACTGCGTAAATAATTCTTTACTTATCATAAGTTTAACCCGTAATTCTAGCACACAATCCACTTTTACTCAATATCCACATTAAAACCAATCACATCACCTCTGTGCGGTACAAACTACATCATCAAGCCATCAAAAATTAAGATATAGCATGTAGCCATTACTAATGAAATTTAATTCTAATTTGTTCCCAATCTAACAAATAATTGTATTCAAATACAATTTAATGACAGCTAAAAGCTAAATTACTAACAAAAATCTATAGAGATAACTCCAGCCTAAGAGCATAATTCAGCTAAAATATTGCTCTGCTAAGATTATTCTGACGAAAGAACCCATGCTAAATATTAAAAATCTCTCATTGGCCTACGGCCCAAAAGTGCTTATTGAAGAAGCAAACCTACAACTTTACAAAGGTCAAATCACTGGTCTGGTTGGACAAAATGGTACTGGCAAAACCTCATTCTTTAAATTAGTTCTTGGACAAAATCAACCCGAAAGTGGTGATTGCGAATTACCCGCTGATACACTGATTAGTTATATTGAACAAGAAATTGAAAATGTTAATCAAGAATTAATTGAATATGTTTTAATGGCACACAATATTTATGCCGAAGATCACACTGATTTACCTGAATATTACCAACTACGCCCAAATGCCGAAAAACTCCTCATGAATTTAGGCTTTAAATTGGAAGAACTAACTCAGCCATTACAAAGCTTTTCAGGTGGATGGCAAATGCGCGCTAACTTGGCAAAAGCCCTCTTCTGTCCAAGCGACCTGCTGCTACTCGATGAACCAACCAACCATCTGGACATTGAAACAGTATTATGGCTTGAAACTTGGTTAAAACGTTACCAAGGCTTGGCATTAATTATTTCCCATGATCGTGAATTTTTAGATAATGTAACCAATCAAACTGTACACGTTGCCAACAAACAATTAACTCTGTATGGTGGTAATTACTCAACTTTTGAACGTACACGTGCGGAGCAAGAAATGCAGCAACAAAAGAATGCTGCACGAACTCAAGCCAAAATTGCACATTTACAAAGCTTCGTTGATCGTTTTAAAGCTAAGGCCAGTAAAGCTAAACAAGCCCAAAGCCGCATGAAAATGATCGATAAATTACAATATTCACCAACGCTTAACTCCAATCGAACTTATTCTATTGAGTTTTACAGCCCTGAATATAGCTCTGATCATTTGTTATCTTTAATTGATGCTAAAATTGGTTACCCTGAGAAAACTTTAATTGAGAATGTAAAATTACAAATCTTTGCCAAAGATCGAATTGGCTTACTAGGTAAAAATGGTAAAGGTAAAACCAGCTTAATCAAAGCAATTATTGAGCAAACTAGCCTTCTAGATGGCGAAATTGAAATGAATCCAAAGATTAAGATTGGCTATTTTGCCCAACAAACCATTGATATGCTAAACACTAATGATACACCGTTTTCATTAATTAGTTCGACGGATAAACGGCTAAATCAACAGGAAGTATATAACTTCCTTGGACGATTTGGTTTTGATGCCGAGACCTCAAAAAAGAACGTCGAAAAATTCTCCGGTGGTGAAAAGGCTCGCCTAATTTTAGCTTCAATTATTTTGACTAAGCCAAATATTTTATTCTTGGATGAACCAACCAATCACTTAGATATGACAATGCGGGAACAATTAGCAATTAGCTTGCAAGATTTTGAAGGTGCCGTGATTTTGGTATCCCATGACAAATTCTTGTTACAAAGCGTGGTGGAAGATTTTTACTTAATTGAAGACAATAAATTACAAGCCTTCACAGGTAGTTTAGATGATTATCAAGATTATCTACTCGCTCAAGATCCCATTGAAAACTTGGCAAAAAAAGCAACAAAAGATAAGGCTCCAGCAGCCGAGGATACTTTCAAAAAAGCCACCAAACTTCGTCACGAGATTACCCAAGCTGATCGTGCAATTAGTAAGCTAAATACTCAATTGGAAAAGTTACAGCAACGTTTAGAAGCAGCAAATGCAGCTAGTAGTGTAAATCAATTACTAGAAATTAATGCTAAGATTGACCAAGCTAAAGCTGAGCTGAATAAAACTGAAGAAGCCTGGCTAATTCTACAAGAAGAGTTGGCTGCTTTATAATAAGTGCATATTTATAACATACGCAGAAAGCAGTGGTATCACACCACTGCTTTTATTGTAGAAGTGCTCTAGTTTAATTACTGTTGCACACAATAAAGACGCGACGCATTACCCTGACTATAGCAATTTATAGTACCAGGATCACCACCTTCATCAGTATAAAGATAACCAGAACCATTCTCATTAAAATAAGCTAGTGCACTGACCGCACCATATGTACCGTTACCAGCATTTCCGCTTGCCCAAGTTCCGCAATTATTATTAGACACACCCCAATCGGCATCAAATCCACTCCACACCAAATCATCATCATTACCTATCGAGAAATTCAAAACTGCTGGTAATTTAGCATTCGCGTCAGTCGTACCAATGGTATAACCACGTTGGTTTTTATAAGGCTGATTGGCTTTTAGAACCCAATCACTACCGCCAGGAACTCGATTGGCTCCTGCTAACAAAGCTTTATAAGTGCCAGGGTATGTTGTCGTATTTGTCGCCGCCTGCAAATTACACAAATAATCCCCTGCCGCCAAACCACTAGTTAGCGCTGGACTTGGCGCAGGACTACTATTATTTGCAGATTCTAAAATATATCCACCTTTATAGGTAGCTGTTGTAACAAAAATTAATGGCGGTGGTGCTTTACCTAAGTTCGCTATTGCAAACAATGGATTCATCGATACAATCAAACCATTATCCGACGCATCATTAGTGAATAAAGCCGTTAGATCCAAATCAGTACTAGAATTAAGCAAGGTTTGATTAACAGCATACGTTACTGAGCCTGTAAGCTGAGCATCACTTAAAGTACAGGTCTGCTCACGAACTCCATTAACACTGCTCGATGCACAAGTAGGAGAATTAACACCTTGACCGGCTACAAAATAATCTTCCATCTTAGTTGTTACAAATACACTACTATAACCCGTTGCATTAGCAAGTATATGACTAACCGTTACACTTTCACTACTGGTTCCAGGTTCATTAACTGTAATTGTATTAGCCAGCGTCGCCTGATTAGACTGTGCATAAATAGTCGTACCACCTGTTGCAAGATTTGGCTGCACTTGGAACTGCAAATTTGAGTTACTTTCACCTTGATAAATTAATGTCGGAACTATAATACTTTCCGCATAAACAGCACCAACCGATGCACCTAAAGCTAAAATATTAGTTTGAAGTACGTTCTCATACTGAATATGACAAGTGTCATTAGGTTGCAAAATAGCATCGTTATCACAACTATTACCATCGCCAGGCATCGACCAAGCATATACAGAATTAGTATCTTGTATGCCGGTTATCTTTACCGCACTATTACCACTATTCGTATAAGTCAAAGTAATAAATTTACTTGCCGAGTCATTACCATCAAATACATATGGCACATCAAACAAACCATTACCACTGCTCGAACCACTCGCTACTTGACTCATTAATGACAAACTTAAGACATAGGCTTGCACTTGCCAATTTATATGGCTCGACACACTACCAGATGGTACCTGACCGCCAGCCGTATAATCAACCGTATATATAACTGTTCCACTCGATTCAACACTACTGTAAGTTGGACCTAATACCAGCGTAACTACACACGAACTATTTGCACCCAAAGTAGATGTGCATGTATTTGAACTCTCCACTAAGTAACTTGGTTGATTACCAGTTACAGATAACGTAATATTTGCCGGTAAATTACCACTATTACTTATAGTTAATTCAGTAGAGGTTGATTCCACGCTATTTCCACTAATTGTCATGCTCGCAGTTACTGGTGTAATCGCAACTATTGCACCATTAGCTATTGAGTTGTATATTATAGGAAGAACACGGCTATAAGCACTAGTTCCACCGACTCCAGCATAACTAGCACTGAAACCAACATTAATTTGCTGACTCAAATCAACCTCATTATCATTCACATTTACAACATAAGTACATGATGCACCTATCGCTAATGATTCAAGACTACTACATGCATTAGTTCCAAGGGTCGCTGTTGCACTACCACCTTGTACAATGGGGTTGGGGATACTAATATTAGTTAACGCATAACCACCAATATTAGTAACGGTAATTGTTGTACTACCACCAACTGTAGCTGAGAATGATAGAGGATCATCTGAACTCGACATAGAAACTAATGCAGCACCACTGCCGTTATACCATGTGACATTACCAACTACATTGCTCGCACTACCACCAGTGTAAGGAACCGTAATATTCGCGCTACCACCAGATTCAGTTACATTAAAGTTTATCGTACATGTTGCCCCAACTCCCAGCAAAGTAGAGCTACAGCCAGATAAATTACTAATTCCAGCTCCTGCCGTAACAGCTCCAATTGTCGCAGCTTGATTACCTGAGTTACGAACTAACATACTGCCGCTTGTGCCATTAACTGTATTAATCAAAGGCACCAAACCTGTAGTTAAGATTGCACCCGCTGTAGATGGCTCAACTGTAATTGAAGCACTATTACTGAATTGACTTGTATCTGACAATGATTTACCTGATTTACTCGCCATCAGGCTTTTATTTAAACTGTTAGTAACTTGACTACTTTGAGGTGAATTAGCAGACTGCGTAGAATTAACTGTAATAGTTGCACCAATTGCAGAACTCAAAATTGGAGAGCTAACTTCTACTGCTTGTACAAAGTTAGATTGAATTTGATGACCACTAATATTTCCATTCGCTACTGTTACTGCTGGTTTATCAATTATCATGCTAGAAACATCATAAACCTGATTTTGACCACTACCATACAAATAGACCACTCCATAGCCAATAGAATTACCATAACCAGAAATACTTACACCAGTCTGAAACTTAGCTCCAGATGGTTGCAAATTATTCTGCACCTGTGCATAACTAATTAATTGAGTGAAAGTTGTAACTTTATTATTCAGAGTATAGCTAGCTTTAACTTCCAATGAGCCCTGAAGATTGCTACCATTTAAAACAGGCGTAAATATAGATAAAGGACAAGATTGACCTGCTGCTATCGTTGAACATTGGCTACCGTTAACTACAGCAGATAGACCTTTCTTAGAATTCAACAGGCTTAATAATTTACTACTAAAACTACTTTTAGCACTGGAGTTTAGCTCCAATGCAGAGTAACTAATACCGCCAACCGTAGTATTACTATTGTTATGCACATATACAACAGTTGACGTCGAGCTATTCCCAAAAACAGGGATCACTCCAGCGTTATCTATCGTTATTACTGTCGGGGTTACCACAGGAGTGCTGCCACCACCTCCGCCGCCACTACTTGATCCTGAGCCACTGCAGCCAGACAACCCAACAAATACAAGCACTCCAAGCAATACTCTCAATAAACCATTTTGTTTGAAAGACAATGTTTTTTTCATTTTAATACAACCTAATCAATTATAAATTTAGTAATTATTTGTCTAAATTGTAGTTTAACATACACTATTTACATTTTAATAATCCAAATTGGATATTCGATAGATATATTCAATAACTATTGAACTAAAAAATGTTATAAATACACAATATAATACTCAGAACTTAATAAATCTAATTTTTGATTTCCATAAAAGCACTATGTTAAAATTACACTCGCCAAAACATAATCTCATAGTATAAAAAATAACTAGAAAACAAAAATAACTAAGTTTATTGCAGGATCACACATGACAGAACACATACAATTTAAACAATTACTTGATTATTTGGATAGCAAAATCGTCGGTCAATCTGACTTAACTAAGCGCTTAATCATTGCCCTTTTATCTTCTGGGCATTTATTAGTTGAAGGAGCTCCTGGATTAGCTAAAACTACTGCCATAAAAACCCTTTCAGGATGCATTGATTGCTCATATCATAGGATTCAATTTACTCCAGATCTACTACCTGCAGATCTAACTGGTACCGATATTTATATTCCCGAGCAACATACTTTTCAATTTCAACCTGGACCATTGTTTCATAACTTTTTGCTCGCAGATGAAATTAATCGTGCTCCGGCTAAAGTTCAATCCGCATTACTTGAGGCGATGGGTGAAAAACAAATCACAATTGGAAAGCAGACCTATCCACTTTCCAAATTATTCTTGGTAATGGCAACCCAAAATCCAATTGAGCAAGAAGGAACTTATTCTTTACCTGAAGCACAACTTGATCGCTTCATGTTATTTGTTAAAATTGGTTACCCTGATGCTAAGGCCGAAGCAAAAATCTTAGCGCTCAATCGTAGTGACAATCAAAATCTTGATATTGATCGTCCACGAATTACTCAAGAAACCATCTTTGCAGCCCAACAACAATTAAATGCAGTCCATCTAAGCACTGCTTTAGAAGAATATATCATTCAATTGATTATGGCAACTCGCTATCCACAAAAATACTCGGACGAATTAGCTAAATGGATTCGCTTTGGTGCTAGTCCACGTGGCACAATAGCTTTAGAAAAAACCGCTCGCTCACACGCTTGGCTTGAAGGGCGTGATTATGTAACACCACACGATATTCATGTCATGATCCATGAAGTGCTACGCCATCGAATTTTATTAACTTTTGAAGCCGAAATCGAAGGAATCAATAGCGATCAGGTAATTGATAAAATCTTAACTTTAGTACCAATTCCATAAGATAAATTTAACATTTGTGGTTGATTCGTGCAATTGAAAATTAAGCTTTGGTCTTATACAAAAAATAAGACTTCATTGCTTAAATCAAGCGGTTATGAATCATTGCAATTGCAACAATAAAATCAATTAAATTAAAATTAATTTACTAGGTAACAAGAATGAGCACAGGCATCACGCCCGACATTAATCAATTATTGGCATTGCGCCATTCTGCCAAAGAATTACAGCTGTTTAACCCCAATAGGGTTAACTCATTAAACGCAGGAGTAAACTTATCGCATGCACGGGGTCGAGGAATGGACTTTGATGAAGTTCGTCGCTATCAAGCAGGTGACGACATTCGCTTAATTCATTGGCAACTTAGTGCACGCTTAGGCAAAACTTACACCAAAATATATCATGAAGAACGTGAACGCGCTCTATACTTAATTATTGATCAATCTTTAGCAATGCAATTTGCCACAAGAGTTGCATTTAAAAGTGTGATCGCGGCAAACTTAGCGGCTATTTTTGGCTGGGCAGCGCTTGGTGCTCATCAACAAGTAGGCGGTGTAATCTTTAATGAAACACATTCAAGTTATATTAAACCCAAACGTAGCCGACAATCATTGCTAGATCTTTTTAATAATTTAACTAGCAACAGATTAATTCGCACATCAGGAGGATTAAATAATTCATTACAATTTATTCTACAGCAAGTGCAAACTGGGAGTAATGTAATTATTCTCAGCGATTTTAATCAAATGAGCTATGAAACTGAACGTTCATTACGCCTAATTGCGCATAAAGCAGAATTGACCAATATTTTAATTTATGACCCAATTGAAGCTAATTTACCAAACTCAGGCTGCTTTACGTTCACCAACCAAACACGACAAAACTTAGAAATTAATGCGAATTCGCGTAATTGCGAACGCTATGCACAACCATTTACGCAAAAAAAAGAATCTTTACGCCAATTTTCAGAGAAAAACGGCATGCAATTTTTAAGTTTTGCAACCAATGATGATTTAATTACGACATTAAAACGAGGTATGCATCGTCATGGAAAACAATAGTTTAGCCAATTTAAAAGACTTACAACTACCTGAAGCTGTTTCAATTTTCCCACTAGCACCAGGTTGGTATGGCGTAATAGCCATTTTAGTGCTCATCATGTTTGCAATCGGCTACTGGCAAATTAAGCGTTTGCATAAACTGCAAAGAGTTTCTAACATAATAACGTTATTAGATAGCATCGCCTTACAAAATAATCCACAGCTATTAGCCGAAGTATCAATTTTACTGAAACGCGTTGCGCGCGAAAAATTTCCAGAGCAACAACCACAAAGCTTATTTGGTGACAAATGGCTGCAATTTTTAGATAAAAGCGGCAAAACCACCAATTTTACGCAAGGTGCAGGATCAATTCTACTTGACGTTTATCAAAATAAACCTTTAGAAAATCCAGAAAAATTAATCACTATCATAAAAACATGGTTAAAGGTGGTGTTATGATTCAAATTGCTTACCCATGGGAATTAATCACAGTATTTCTACCATTTCTGATTTATTATACATTACCTAAAGCTAATCAACAAGCTGCTAATGCATTACGAGTTCCCTTTTTTGAACAACTCTATCAGGCATTTTCAAATGAAAATACTCCAAATAATGGCAATACTAAATCTAAATTAAAATACTTACTAGTTCTAATTTGGATTCTGATGGTAATTTCCGGCTCTGGAATTCAATGGCTCGGTAAACCAATTGCACTGCCTCAAACAGGTCGCGATCTTTTTATGACTATTGATTTATCGGGAAGCATGCAAACCCCTGACATGGTTGTAAATGGCCAAGCACAAACCCGTATCGATGTCGTAAAACAAGTTGCCAGTCAATTTATTGATAATCGTAACGGTGATCGCCTAGGTTTAGTGCTATTTGGTTCGCGTGCTTATTTGCAAACTCCGCTCACTTTTGACCGTAAAACTGTTGCGCAAATGTTAAATGATGCAACCCTTGGAATTGCGGGACCTCAAACAGCAATTGGTGATGCGCTGGGACTTGGCATAAAACAATTAATTGATCATCCTAAAAATAGCAAAGCCATAATTTTACTTACTGATGGCGGGAATAACTCAGGTGTGATGGAGCCATTAGCAGCTGCCAAACTTGCCGCACAAGAACATATCAAAATTTACACGATTGGACTTGGCGCAGAACAAATTGCAGTACCAGGCATGTTTGGTACTCAAATTATCAATCCATCTAAGGATCTAGATGTGGACAGCCTTAAGCAAATTGCTCAACTTACAGGTGGAGAATTTTTTCGCGCCGAAGATGCCGCATCACTTGCTAATATTTATGCACAAATTAACCAATTAGAACCAATCAAATCAGCTGAAATTACGATTCGTCCAATCACACCGTTTTATCCATGGAGTTTAGGTTTAGCGTTAATTCTTAGTTTTATTCTAATTTTAATTAAGTTACGGAGAAGCTAATCATGCTAACTTTATTCCATTTCTTACGCCCATGGTGGCTATTAGCATTAACTCCAGCAATGATCTTAATTTATCTTTGGTATAAAAACCAGCAAACAGCAAAAAATAGTTGGCAACAACATTGTGATCCACACCTACTTAAACATTTACTAATGAACCAGCCATCGAGCAAATCATCAGGGATTGTTGGCATACTTGGTATATCTTGGTTACTGATTATTTTAGCCTTGGCTGGACCAACTTGGTCACTCTATGCAGCACCGGTTTATCAAAAAGATCTTCCACGAGTAATCGTTTTAGATGTATCCCAATCAATGAATACAACTGATCTTAAGCCATCACGATTGCAACGTGCTAAATACAAAGTTCTAGACTTACTCCACTCCATCAAAGAAGGACAAACTGGAATGTTGGTATTTTCAAGCATGCCTTTTGTTGTATCGCCTTTAACCAGCGACAGTAATACCATTGCCAATATGGTACCAATTTTGGATTCCAATATTGTGCCAGTTCAAGGAGTTAATATTGCTCAAGCATTAAAAAAAGCCGGTGATTTACTTCAACAATCAGGCGCAAATAATGGACAAATTATCTTACTAACCGATAATACCCCAGATGAAGCAGCACTCAATCAAGCAGCATTACTAGCCAAACAAGGATACACGACATCCGTGCTTGGGATTGCCGACCTAAGTGGCGTAGATTCGGATAATGCATCTAACTTAGATATTTCAGCATTAGAGAAATTAGCCAAAAGCGGTGATGGTGAGTATTTAAACTTTCAAGGCGATAATTCAGATGTAACTCACTTGATTGATTCAGCAAACCAAAATAATTTAACTGCACAAAATTCGGCTCAATCACAAACTGAAAACCTCTGGGATGATAAAGGTATTTACCTAATTTGGCTAGCTATGTGCGTAATAGCTCTTTTGGCACGCAAAGGATGGTCTAACAAACTATGTTAACACGAAAAATATCTTGGCTAATTATAGGTATAAGTCTGCCACAACTCGCTATAGCGCTAAATTGGCAAGACCTATGGCTTAACAATAATCAACAAGCTGCACAACTCCTCAATGCACATAAGCATACTGAGGCTGCGACAAAATTTACCGATCCAAATTGGAAAGGCGTTGCATATTACCGTGATAAACAATACGAACAGGCTTATAATGAATTCAAACAAGATAATTCTGCACGTGGACTATATAATCAAGGCAATGCGCTTGCAAATTTGCAAAAATATGATGAAGCGATTGAAGCATATACGAAAGCTCTTAAACAGCAACCAAATTTCCCTGATGCAAAACATAACCGCGATTTAGTTGAAAAGCTAAAAAATCAGCCGCCGCAAAAAGATCAAAAAGATCAAAAAGATCAAAAAGATCAAAAAGATCAAAAAGATCAAAAAGATCAAAA
>ERZ650309.318-NODE-318-length-24218-cov-3.976576_pt1 | contig 24218 bp, 19 predicted proteins | sample MGYA00376245_ERZ650309 | MGnify/ENA primary metagenome ERZ650309 (study PRJEB26733, sample SAMN07839294) | wastewater metagenome | biome: urban; feature: wastewater treatment plant; material: waste water | place: USA: North Carolina | collected 2016-04-26 ...
TACAGGAGGATACCCCTTTGAAGAAACACCGGCTGGTGCTTTTCTCAGTGAGCCTATTTGGTTAGACGCCCCTCTGGAAACGAAGGTTACCGCTTTTTTCCCGGAAAAAGATTTTTGTTTGCGCTCGCTTGTTGCCTTCTTCTGCTGCCTGCGTGTAGCATCCGGTTTCTCAAGAATTTGACTTCAACTGCCTATGATTGTCCGCTAAACAATGAGTTGTACGCGATCACACCCGAGCTTCGTCGTTCGATTCGATGAAGTGGGATTTGTGTATCCATCAAAGACAACTCATTTTCCACAGCCAATCCAACTTCACCATTCACCGCTTACCGTCTATAAGCAGACAACCGTTAGGAGACAATCGAAATGAGTTTTGACCGAACCTTACTTCAACAATATGGTTGGAACGATTTTTTTGAAGCCACTTTCACACCACTTGCCGAGCAGGGATTTGTTCCCGGTCGCGTCGCGTTGGAGTACAACCAGTTTTATCGAGTCCTGACAGAAAAAGGGGAATTGCTGGCCGAAATCACCGGCAAGTTGAAACACGAAGCTGCCAGCCGCGCCGACCTTCCGGCAGTCGGCGACTGGGTCGCGTTACGGCTGGTCGAGGCCGAAAACAAAGCCACCCTTCACGCCGTGCTGCCTCGCCGGAGCAAATTCGCTCGCAAAACCAAAGGTTCCAAAACCGAGGAGCAAATTGTCGGAACCAACATTGACACAATCTTTTTGGTCACCTCCCTGAATCAGGATTTCAACCCGCGCAGGATTGAACGCTATCTGACCATTGCCTGGGACAGCGGAGCCAGTCCCGTGGTTCTGCTGACCAAAACCGATCTGTGCGATGACTTGGGAAACAAGCTTGAAGAAGTGCTGGAAGTGTCGTCAGGAGTTCCCGTTCACGCCGTTTGCGCCATCCAAGGCGAAGGGCTGGAAGAATTGGAGCAGTATTTCAAACCCGGCCAAACCGTCGCGCTGATTGGTTCTTCCGGCGTTGGTAAGTCCACACTGATCAATCGCTTGATTGGGTTTGAACGGCAGATAGTCAAAGAGGTCCGTGACCACGACGACCGCGGCCTGCACACAACCCGCCACAGAGAATTGATCCTGATGCCGAACGGTGCGTTAGTGCTGGATACTCCCGGCATGCGTGAGCTTCAGTTGTGGGACGCCGATGAGGGAATTGAAACCACGTTTGAAGACATCGAAGAAATCGCCACAAGCTGTTACTTCACCAACTGCAAACACGAAACCGAGCCACGCTGCGCTGTTCGCACCGCAATTGAAACCGGCACGCTCGACGCTGGCAGATTCGAGAATTATCTGAAGATGCAGCGGGAATTAAATCATTTGGCCCGCCGACAGGATCAATTTGCCCAACGCGTGGAAAGACATCGCGTGAAGAAATTGACGAAGATGGGAGAAGAACGCGCCAAGTGGAAACGGCGCTGATGATGCATCGCCCACCGTACTGAACCTGGAAGTCAGATATACCCTAGTTCGATTCCTTTCAGCACGGCGCGAGTCCGGTCGCGCACGCCGAGCTTGGAAAGCACGTTCGAGACATGGTTTTTGACCACGCCTTCGGACAATTCCAGGCTTTCGGCGATTTCACGATTGCTGTACCCGCCTGCCATTAGTCGCAGCACCTCGGTTTCGCGGCGCGTCAACCGGTCAGGCGGATTTAAGCTTTCAAAGTTCGGAACGATTTGGCGAACGCGCTCTTCAACACGTTCGGTCACGGCAGGCCGAATTAGGGAAGCGCCAGCGTTTACCTGGCGAATGGCGTCCGCCAATCGTTCGACTGAAACATCTTTCAGCAAAAAGCCGCGCGCTCCGGCGCGGACGCCTTTCAGCAACGCTTCGTCATCATCAAAAGTCGTCAACAGAATTGTCGGCGGCAAGGCATTCCGGTCGCGCAAAGTCGTCAGGACTTCAATGCCTGACATTTTGGGCAAGCGCACATCCAGCAACACAACATCAGGCTGAACTTCCGGAATCTTCGCCACGGCGTCTTCGCCGTCCACGGCTTCCGCGATGACCTCGATGTCCCCGGTCAGCGCCAGCAATCCGCAAATGCCTCGGCGCACCAACGTTTGGTCTTCCACCAACAACACTCTGATCATTGCGCGCCTCCCGCGTTCGGCAAAAAGACTTCGGCAGAAAATCCTGCGCCGCGTTGTGCTTCCAGCTTCAATCGTCCGCCGAATTCTTCCACGCGTTCGCGCATGCCGCGCAATCCGTTGCCTGGTTTCAACTCATCCACTCCCTGACCATCGTCGCGCGCCCGTAGCGAAATGCCGCTCTCGCCTCGTTCCACTGTCAGCCATAAATTGCGCGCGCTGGCATGGCGAATCGCATTGGTGATGATTTCCTGCGCGCAACGAAACAGCGTATGCGCCTGCAACGGATCAGCGTCTTTCAGTTCGTCATGAATTTCGATATGAATGACAGGATGCTTCACGCCAGAGGCAAGCGTTTCGATGGCCGAGCGCAAATCAATCGTAGATTCGTCGCGCAACGAACTGACAACTTCGCGCACATCGGCGAGCAAGGTTCGTGCAATCAAATGGGCTTCGCGGACGGGAGTGGCAGCTTCCCCTTCAGTCAAATGACTGGCAAGTTGCAGGTTGACGCTCAGCGCCGCCAAATGATGTCCAATCGCATCGTGAAGTTCGCGGGAAATGTGCAACCGCTCCGCCAGTCGAGCGCTTTCGGCCTGCAACTGCTGCGTCGCTTTCAACTCTGCATTCATGCGCACCAATTCGCGCCGATGCCGCCATTCCGTCGCTCCCAGCAAGCCCAGGCAATACGAGAACAATAAGATCATCGGAAACATGATGCCCTGAATCAGCAAGCTCAATCCGCGCGGCCCCTGGTTCGGAAGGATGTTTCCTGAAAACGAAGTCGTTGCGGCTTCCTGCGGCATCGCTACAATCACCAACAATCCAGCCACCGTCAGCCCCAAAGCCAATGCGCTGGCGCGACGCGGTTTCAGAATGAAACAGGCTTCTGCAACAACGATGAAATATAACGGCGGAGCCACTATCAGCCCGATCAACGATTGCAGCGCCAGCAACCAATAACTCGACCGTCCTGAACTCAACAGACGTTGACCATCCATCGCGCGCCAAAACGACCAGCCGAAAACGCCATAACAAACCAAATCCAAAACCAGAGCCTGTGGTCCTGGCGAAATCATTCCAGCATAATGACGCACCACGTCCGCCAGCCCAGCCATGTCCGGACTGGGGCCGATGTACATATGCGTGAACATTGTGCTCACGCCCGTCACGGCGCAGGTAATCAATCCGACCAACCGAAAAACCCGGTCGGGACGCGCCAACGCTTTGTCCACACGATCGAGCATGAAACTGTCCTCCGAAGGCGAAAGTTTGCCGCACCTATTCTTCGCGGGACAGTGCCGAAAGTCACGCGGACTCCCCTGACTTCCGGCACTGTCCGCCTGAATAAACATTGCTGTACTGTCATCCCGATCAAATAGCAGTAAAATTCATTCGCGACTAACAGGAGCGATCTTGACCGAGGTTCTGGAAAATTCAATGGAAGCGCCCAAGCCCGTCCCGGCATTGAAAAGCGGTGGGCGCAATCCACAAAATACCTGGCAGCGATGGAAGGAATCTTTTCGTATCGCCGTGGCGGCAATTTTGTCCAACCGGCTTCGCTCTTCCTTGACCATCATTGGCGTCGTGATTGGTGTGGCTGTGGTCGCACTGGTCGCTTCCCTGCTGGAAGGCGCGCAAAAATTCATTACCACTCAGGCGGCAGGACTTGGCCCCGGCATCGCCCGTGTTGAAAAAGCCGCGTTTCAGGATTTCGTCGGCGACGCGCAGCAGTTTGAAGAAGCCAAAGCCAAACGCCCGGATATCTCAATCGAAACTCTCAAAGCCCTGCGCGAACGTGCCGGAGATCGCCTGGAAATCGGCGCATTGGTCGGCGGAGCCTTGCCGGTACGATTCGGCAGCCAGGTCATCAACGGCGTGGCAATTCAAGGCGCGACGTCCAATATCTCTTCGCTTTCCACACTGAAGCTTGATCGTGGCAGAGAGCTGGGCGAATTCGACGAACAATACCGGCGAGATGTGTGTGTCATCGGCGCGGATGTCGCGGATTTCCTGTTTCCCGCATCTGACCCCATCGGCAAACCCATCAAACTTGGCGCGTTTCCCTATGAAGTCATCGGCGTTTACGCACCGCTCGGCTCTTCATTGGGAGCTTCGCAAGATTCCTTTGTTCAGATTCCGCTTGGATCTTTCGCCAAATTATTTGGCGCGCGTTCGCGTTCCATCGCACTGCTGGCCAAAGCCAGGCCTGATGTTCCGATGTCCGATGACGACCTGGACGATTGGTTGCGGTTCGGTATGCGACAGGTCCGCCGGTTACAGGCGGGCGAAAAGGACGACTTCAGCATTACAACTGCCAAAAAGGTGGCCGCATTTGCCGGAACGATTACGGCCATCGCCGCCGCCGTGCTGTTTCCGCTGACCGGCATTGCGCTGGTGGTCGCGGGAATTGTCGTGATGAACATGATGCTGGCATCCGTGACGGAACGGACGCGCGAAATCGGCATCCGCATGGCAATTGGCGCGCGGCGGCGCGACATCCTGGCCCAATTCCTGTTTGAATCCACCATCCTGACGGTTTGCGGTGGCTGTCTGGGATTGTTGATTGCTGTTGGATTGGTCGCGCTGCTGGCTCGGTTGACCACGTTCGCTGTGGGAGTGCCGCTTTGGGCGGCAGTCGCTGCGCTGTGCGTATCAGTCACGGTTGGTGTCGCGTTCGGCGTGGTTCCCGCCAAACGCGCTGCCAAACTGGATCCCATCGAAGCGTTACGGGCGGAGTAAACACATGATGAAACACCAACTGCTCAAGGATATTGTTTCTACCGTTTGGGATTCGCTGCTGGCGCACAAGCTGCGGTCGGCGTTGACCTTGCTGGGCGTCATCATCGGCGTGACAGTCGTAGTGCTGGTGGGTTCGATTCTGGCCAGCTTGTCTGCGGCGATTATCGCCAATGTGCAAAGTTTTTCGCCCAACGTCATCTATTTCACCAAGGAAGAAAAGATCGGCCCGCAATTTGGAACTCCCACCGCCGAAGAACGCGCGCGCAAAGACATCAGTTACGAATGTGTCGAAGCCGTTGCGGCGCTGGATTCGCCGTTGGCGGTTTCTCCGCAAAAAGTGCGCGGCAGTTACGGCCCCAGCGCCGACCAGCCCAAGATGAGCGCGAGAGGACGCGAAGCCATCAATCCGTTGATTTTGGGTGTCTGGGACAATTATCCGGAAGTCAATTCGGTGGATTTAGCGCAAGGCCGTTTTTTCACCGAAACCGAGCGCAAAAGCCGCGCAAAAGTGCTGGTGATTGGCTGGGCTGTAAGCGCGCAATTGTTTCAAACAACCGATCCCGTCGGGCAAGACGTGCGATTGGACGGCAGTTTGTATCGCGTAGTGGGGTTGCTGAAAGACGATGGCGACGAATTCAGCGGCAAGATTTGCTATGCACCGTATGAAGTCATCGCCAGCGAATATCCCAATAATGAAGCGAACATCATTGTCGTGCGCGCTCCGCCGGGACGCGAAGACGAAGTCGCCAACCAGGTGACCTACACGTTGCGCCGCTTGCGCAATGTGCCAGTCGAAGCGCCGAACAATTTCGGCGTCAATCGCGCCGAACAGGTCTTTGAGGCTATCCAGGGAATTCTGGCCGGGATTGCCGCCATCGTTGCGCCGATTGCGCTGGCGGGTTTGGTGGTCGGCGGTGTGGGTGTGATGAACATTATGATTGTTTCCGTCACGGAGCGAACGGCGGAAATCGGCGTGCGTCGGGCCATTGGTGCGCGGCGGCGAGATGTGTTGACGCAGTTTCTTATCGAAGCCGTTATGCTGACCAGCATTGGCGGATTGCTGGGGATTTTGGTGGGTTTGTTGCTGGCGTATATCGCCAGCCTGTTGCTTGGATTTCCGCTGTCCGTGCCGCTGTGGGCAGTGGCAACGGGGCTATTGACCTCCGCAGCAGTTGGCTTATTCGCAGGCGTTTATCCCGCAGTGCGCGCCGCACGGCTTGATCCGGTCGTCGCGATCCGTGGCGTATAAAAAACCGGCCATACCACGAATCTTTATCAACCAGCCCCGTAATTGCCACAAGTGGCGTGCATTTTTCGTCCTCAGCAACATTTCAATCGCTGCTTTCCTTGCCGGATGCGCCGACTAATTTCCCAACTTGCAGGGCTGTCTGTTACCATTCGTATCGAGTTGAATTTCAATCATTTCCCGAACCGAGGCGCATATGAAATCCATGGTGAAGTCCCGAAAATTCGTTTGGCTGGCGGCAATTTGTCTGGTGACAATGACCGGAACTTGGGCGATCACATCGGCGTCAGATGCTTTGAGCGTGAAACAGGCGCGCGAATTGTTGCAGCATCTGGGCGGCGCAAACCTGGGCAAAGATCAGGTGCAGATCAAAAAGATCGAATCCGGGTTCGGCGGCAACGTGGTTGTCGAAGCGCAGATTGAAACCTCGTTTCGCGTCAAAAAAGAAAAAAGCGGATGGCAAATTGCCGAAGTCCGCCTGGGAGATCGCCAGTGGGAATCCTTCGAACTGGTGGAAGAAGCCATCAAACGCGAAAAAGCGCGGCGAACCACCGCTTTGCTGCAAAAGCTGGCCGAAGGATTGACGGCTTATCAAAAAGATCACGGGCAATTCGCCGAAACGGATGAAATCTCGCAATTGCTGGATTTTCTCTCGCCGCGTTATCTGTCCACGGCTCCGCGGTTCGATCTGTGGGGGAAAGAGTTTGAATACAGAGGCACAGCATCCAATTACCGTCTTTATTCCGCAGGTCCCGATGGCAAACGAGGAACCAAAGACGACCTGATTGTAGAAAACGGAACGCTCAAAGCCTCTTCTGAATAATTTATGGAATACATTCCTGTCCAACATCAAGAAGCGCTCGGCCAGCGGTATCGGACGGCGGCAATCATTGTGATGGCATTCATCATTTCTGTTCTGGTTTATATGGTCATTGCCAAATTCATTACGGTGAATGACATCAAACCCGGCACCGAGTCCTGGATTCAGCCGGTGTATTCAGCCGCTATCGTTCTGGGAGTCGTAGTCGTTGCCTTGCGCCGTTTTTTGCTGTCAAAAACGGTTATGGGAACTGCCAGGCAAACAGGCGTGAGCGCAGTCCTAAACCAGTTGTTCACCATGACCATTATCCTGTGCGCACTGGCTGAACTCACAGGGATCGCCGGGCTGGTTCTTTATCTGCTGACCGGAAATTATGACTACAGTCTGCGATTGGGCGCAGTCAGCTTGATCGTCTTGCTGTACACCTTCCCGCGCAAAGGCGAATGGGAGCGCGCCGTTGCCGACAGCGCCAAAGCACAATCCGCAACCGCCCGGTGAATGGAAAAATGATGAAGGTTTTTGCATCGCGTTTTCTATTGCTAGTCCTGCTATTCGCCCTTTTCTCTGCCGATAGCCAGGCTGCGGTCTTTGACCAGCAAACCCCGGCGCTGTCATCCAATTTTTCCGCGGATTCCCAACAGCGCCAGAAAGCCTATCTGAAATTCATTGAAGCCCGGCGGTTGAAAAACGAAGCCATTCGCGCCAACAGCCGTTCCATTTTGGAAGAAGCCATTCGCGCGTTCCGCGAAACCATCCAATTGGATGCGGCGGCTTCCGAACCGCACGTTGACCTGGGCGAGATTTATTTCTTTTTCCTGAACCAACCCAACCTGGCGGAACGCGAAAGCCTGGAAGCAATTCGCCTTGACGCCAAAAGCATCGGCGGCCATTTGCTGCTGGCGCGGCTTCGCATGTTTGCCGCGCGCTCGGACAATAATGTGCGCCAAGCGCTGCTCGACCCGGCCATAACCGCGTATGAAAAAGTCGCCGAACTGGATCCGTTAAATGCCGAAGCATGGGCGTTTCTGGCAGAATTGTTCGGCCTTAAAAATCAATCGGCCAAACAAACGCAGGCTCTGGAAAAATGGGCGGGCGCTCCTGTGCCAAGCGATCAGTTCTTTTATCAAACCTTGATGAATGCCGAACTGACGCCAGATCGAGCGTATTATCAGCTTTCGCAGATTTACCTGAGTCAGAATCGCAATTCCGAAGCCATCAATGCCGCGCGCCACGCTTACGAAATGAACCCGGAAACCAGCGATTACGCCCGCAACTTGATCAGCATTTTGCATGTGTCCGCATCCAGCGACGACGAAGTCAGAGTCCTTGGCCAGTTATTCAAAACAGCAAACAGTCCCGGTCTGTTGATTGGTTATGGTTCCGCGCTGATTCGCGCCGGACGGTCTGCCGAAGCCATCGAACGATTGCAGGAGTTCATTGCCGAAGAACCTGAGAATGCCAGCGCAGCCGGTTTGTTGGCGCTGGCGCAACGCCGTGCAGGTCAACGCAAAGCCGCCATCGAAACCTTGAAAACAGCGTTGGCGAAAATCGAATCCGAAACGCGCACGGATCTGATGTTGGAACTGGCGCAAACCTACGAAGAGCTTGGCCGTAACGAAGAAGCCATCGCGCAATATGAACAAGCGTATGAAAATTACACCGGCAAAAATGCGTTGACGCCTGCCAACACGCCGCTGTTCAACGAAATCGTCAACCGGCTGGCAGTCATCTTTCGCCGCACCGCCAATCAAACCAAGATGCAGGCATTGCTGACGCGCACCCGCCGGTTGATTGACGAACAAAACCCGCTGGTCGAATTGATCACGGTTGAAAACCTGTTGGACGACGGCAAACGCCGCGAAGCGCTGGATATTGTGCGCGCAGCCATTCGCCGTTACCCGGACGAAAAATCGCTGAAATACACGGAAGCGCTGACGCTGAGCGAATTGAAACGTCCGGAAGAGGCCGTCGAACGATTGCGCGACCTGCTGAAAGGGCGCCCGGAAGATGCAACCGAAGATGCCGTCGCCAATCTGTTGATCAGCGGGATTTACCTGCAACATGGAAAGCTGAAAGAGGCGGAAGAAAGCGCGCGCAAATCCATTGCCCTGAATCCGGACGATCCGGAAGCAACGCTCAAGCTCAGTTCTGCGCTGGAAAAATCAGGTAAGCCTGGCGAAGCCGAAAAAGTTCTGCGCAATCTGTTGAAACAGTCGCCGGATAACGCGACAGTCTTGAACAATCTGGGATATTTCCTGCTGGAACACAGTAATCGCCATCAGGAGGCGTTGAAACTGATTGAACAGGCCATTGCCATCGAACCGATCAATGGCAGTTTCCTGGACAGTTTGGGCTGGGCACAGTTCAAACTGGGCAACGCGGAAAAGGCCAAAGAAAGTTTGGAAAAGTCGTTGCTCTATTCACGCCGCAACGCCACCGCGTATGAACATCTGGGAGATGTTTTGCAAAAACTTGGCCGTACGGCTGAAGCGCGTCGCCACTGGGAAAAGGCACTGGCGCTTTCGCTGGAAGACGTGGAAATCGCCCGTCTCAAAGTAAAGCTTCGAGACAGGCGATAACCGATTCCTGACTTATACGTACGACCCGCCCGTCACCAATACCACATGTCCTGTGACGTAATCCGATAGCGGCGAAGCCAGAAACAGTACAGGCCCGGCGGCTTCTTCCGGCGTACCGGCTCGTCCAAGAGGAATGAAGTTCATCGCCGCCTGCCGCATTGAATCCGGAATGCCAAGCTGGATTTCGTTTTCTCCCACGTGAACCGGCGTTTGTGTTTCTTTGGCAGCGGTGAGCCGTGTTTCGATAAAGCCATACGCCACGGCATTGACGTTGATGCTGAACCGTCCCCACTCTTTGGCCAGCGTTTTGGTTACGCCGACGATCCCCATTTTCCCTGCCGAATAATTCACCTGGCCAGGATTTCCCGCGACGCCGGAAGTTGAAGACACATTGATGATTTTGCGATGAACGCGCTTGCCTTCCGCCATTTCGCGCTTGGCAGCTTCGCGCATGTACGGCGTTGCGGCGCGAATGATTTTGAACGGCGCGGTCAGGTGAACGGCGATCATTGCGTCCCACATTTCATCCGTGACGTTTTGAATCACACCATCCCAGGTATACCCGGCGTTATTAACTACGATGTCCAGCTTGCCAAATTCCTGGACGGCGGTTTGGACGACCTTTTCAGCAAAATCCGGCGCGGTTACGCTGCCGACGCAGGCCGTGGCGACGCCGCCAGATGCGTTGATCGAATTGACGACGCCTTCGGCAGTGTCGCCGTCCAGATCGTTGACCACAACGTGAGCGCCATGCTCAGCAAACAATGTGGCGACGGCTCGGCCAATGCCTCTGCCGGAGCCAGTGACAATTGCAGATTTTCCTTCTAGCAGTTTCATATGTTTCCTTTTGAATTTGAGATTGTGATAAGCCCTAAAACAGACATGGCTAAGTCGGTTCATTTTCCATTCGCCAACTTCCATTTTTCATTTGTCATGACAGGTGACGAATCGTGCGTTGACAAATGACAAATCCAAAATGACCAATGGAAAATTCGTTTGCCCCACCTCACTCAAAGCTTACAAACTGCTTCGAATCAGTCCGCCATCCACTTGCAACGAAACGCCAGTCAAATAGCTGGCGCGTTCCGACGCCAGAAACGCCACGACTTCCCCGACTTCGCGCGGTTCGCCCAATCGTCGTAGCGGGATTTCCGCTGCGACCCGCTGAAAATGCTCCTCGTAGCTGATTCCCTGCTCTTTCACACGCACATCGGCAATCGCGTTTTGCCGTTCGGTCATGATTTGCCCCATCAAAATGGCGTTGACCGTGATGTTGTCCGGCCCCAACTGATTCGCCATCGTTTTGGTCAAGCCTGACAACCCGGCGCGAAGCGTACTGGAAATTGTCAGTTCATCAATTGGCTGTTTGGCGACGAGTGAAGTCAGGTGAATGATTCTTCCCCACTTCCGCTGCTGCATTCCCGGAATCACCAGCCGGCATAATCGGACGACATTCATCAGCGTGGATTCAACACCCGCATGCCATTGTTCATCGCTGAGCTGCATAAACCGGCTGACGGGAGGGCCACCTGTATTTGTCACCAAAATATCCGCTTGGCCAAAGTTTTCAACTGTCGCCTGATACCAATTTTCCAGGCTTTGCGCCGAAGAAACGTCGCCAACGAATGTTTTAACTTCGCCATAGCGGGCGAGTTCTTCACCGGTCGCCGCAAGAGTTTTGGCGTCGCGCGAACAAATCGAAACTTTGCATCCTTCCTGCGCCAAAGCCAAAGCGCATGCCTTGCCGAGTCCTTTGCTGGCCGCAGCAACCATTGCCACGCGGCCTTTCAATCCTAAGTCCATGTCTCTTTCCTCCAGAAAGCCAGAAAACCAACGAGTAATCTTGATGCTTGGGAATCTTATCAACCAGAGTTTAACCCAGAATGCATGCGCCGTGTATGGAAGGAACTGTCACCAGTTCAAGAGCAGTGTTAACGTGCAACAGTAAAACCTAGATCAAATTTTAGTCATTTGCATGGGATTAACTACGGGGAGCACAGGGCATACCGGGAAGAAAACCTGCCCCCAACAATTCCCAGTGTTCCCCGTGGTTGAATCTTCCGCACACTCAAATGAAACCTGGTCTAAAAATGGAGAAACACGACATGCGAATCAACTTAAAAAGAGTTTCCTGGACACTTCTCGCTTTGGGAACTGTCTTGTTCCTGGCAAATTCCACATATGCTCAAGAGGATAAGACGCCCAAAAAGCGATTGCGGACTCCGGCAACAGTCAAGGGCTTCATTGGCGGCGAGTCGCATGACAGTTATGTAATTCGCGCGCGGAAAGGCCAAATAATGAGAGTGCAAATCTCCTGGCGACGCAAGGATGACAATCGCGCTGAGTTCACGGTTAGCGAATCCCCGAACTTCTTTAACGGCGAGCAAGTGACTTTTGGGAAGTCTTCTGACGATGGCAAGAGTTGGAGCGGCAGAGTTCCCAAAGCAGGAAATTACTACGTTTACGTGGTTGCGCATCCAACCGCAAACTATACGCTCAGTGTCACAGTCAAATAGTTCTCAAGATGGACAATTCTTCTTTCTGACAATTCCTTGATCGGGCGAAAAGAAAAAAGGCCACGAAGCCAAACAGGATTTTCACCCTGCCGAACTTCGTGGCCAAATGGACTTTAGCCGAATGAAGCAGAACTAGAAGTTAAATCTCACGTTCATATCCAGTTGGCGCGCGGCGCCAGCGCTGCTCGGGATTCCGAAGAATGCCGACCCCAGCGTGCCACTGTAGTTGTTAAAGTTGACGCGGTTAAACACATTGGTGACGCGCAGTTGCAAAGTGAGGCTGTAGCGTGAGCTTTCATTGCCACCGAAGCCCATCATCATCGGGCCTCCGCCGCCGCCCATAATCATTCCACCACCCGGGCCGCCACCGCCGCGCATTCCACCGCCGCCTCCGGCGTTACCGCCGCCACGACCGCCGCGACCACCGCCTTGATTTCCGCCCTGGTTTTGAGCGTTGTTATTGTTGCTGTTTACTTTGCCAAACCCGAAGGTTTTGCTGATGTCCATTGAGACGTTGAAACTGCCTGGTCCCTGAGCGACAACGCCGTTCGGGTAGGCTTGCTGTAACCACGATCCCAAATTGACTCTGTCGGCATCGCTGCTGCAAGTCTTGCCCGGCGGGCAAATCAGACGATTGAACTGGGCCGTTCCATAAAGGGCTGGCGACAAATTGGAATTGCGTTGAATCGGTTTGCCATCCAATCCAAGTGGACGGTCATTGATCTGACCATCGCGGTTGGCATCCAACCCAGTCGTGATGTTAAACGGTGAGCCGGATGAGGCGTTAACCATTGCTCCCAAACGCATGCCCCACGGCAAAGTGAAGTTGTTTCCGCTGAAAACGCTATGGCGGCGATCCCCGTTCGAACGTCCCCACTCACTAAACAAATCGTAATTGTTTGCAGGGCTGCCTTCGCCGTTGGAACGAATCCAGGATAGTGAATATCCGCCGAACATCATTGCGCGCCCCATTCTGCGGTTAACGTTAAAGCGAACCTGATTGCTGGTATTCAGCGCAGAAGATTCGTATTGGAAAATCTGCCCCGCGTTGGGAAATGGAACAATGAACTGACCCGGATTTGCCGGATCGGCATACGGCGCATTGATATTCCGTGTGCGGAACTGATGAATGCCCCGCGTGAATTGATATGTCACCGATGCGATCAGGCCTTTGGGCAATTGCTGTTCGACCGAAAGGCTGGCGTTAATGTCGTACGGCGATAGCAGGTTCGGATCCAGCGGTCGCAGCGTCGTGCTTTGCGATGAAGTCAACTGAGCGGCATTCAAGCGAAGCGCTTCTTCCGCCGTAGTGGCGAAAATTGCATTGCGAACCAGATAGCTCTGTTGCAAAGCTGCGCCACCGCCATAGCGAATCGCATTTTCGTAGCTGTTGCTTCGCAGACGTTCAAAGAAAATGCCGCCGCCCGTGCGAATCGTCGTCTTGCCGCTCTTAAACGGAGACCACGCGACGCCGAAACGCGGAGCAAAATTCAATTTGTCCTGCAAATGCGTTTGGAATTCGTGACGCAACCCGAAGGAAACCGTCAAGCGAGGTTGAATGCGCCAGTCGTCTCCGACAAACCACGAGCCACGGAACATGCTGTAATCCAGCGCCGGGTCGCCTCGGTTAATGGTGAATTGCGTGGCGCGAGCCAGCGGATTGGTCGGATCAGTCTGCGCCAACCGATATTGATCCAAACTTGAAAACGTAAACGTGCCGTTGAAATTACTGCCGGTCAAATCTTCAAACTTTTCACGGTCGAACTGCACACCGCCTTTAATTGTGTGCTTTGCGCCTTTGGTTGTGTAAGTCAGGTAATCCTGAAACTCGAACTGTGTGGTGCGCGTGAAGTTCGGGCAGCAGGTCGAACCGCCGCCGCTGAACGCATCCAACACGTTGATCGCCAAGCCCTGAAACAAGGCCTTCTGGTCAGTGGTATCGCGCGAAAATTGAAAGCGTGATTCGTGAATCATCTTGGAATTGATGATCCAGGTTTCGGAAAGCCGCAGGTTATGACCTGTTGTATTGCGGTTCGATCCGCGTTCCGGCAGCAGGTTGGATGTGGTTCCGCCTCCACCGCCGCCACCGCCAAAACCACCGCCGCCACCACCGAAACCGCCTCCACCACCGCCGAAGCCGCCAAATCCACCGCCGCCGCCAGCGGAAGCAAATTCCTGATTCATCGAATCTGACTGGCGATAGTTATAATTTGTATTCAGGGTGTTTCTATCGTTCAGCAAATAATCCGCGCGAACACCAACATTGGTGCTGATAGTTTCAATCGGCACGTTGGCAAAAAAATCGCCCGTCAGAATCTTTGCGTAAGTGTTATTGCTGCCATCGGTCATGTTTCGGTCGGCAAATAAGGTCGCCGACATTTTCTTTTTAATGATCGGGCCGCCGAAGTTGAAGTTAAACCGGTTGGTCTTTTGATCCGGGCGCACCAGAGCAAAAGCATTACGAGCATTGAGCGCGGAGTTACGAAATCCCCATCCGCCGCTCCCACGCCAACGATCATTGCCTGGTTTGGTGATGATTTCGATGCGATTAAAGCCAGGGTTAGAAAACTCAGCCGAATACGGGCTTTGATTGATTCGGATTTGCAGAATGGATTCTTTCGGAGGCAGCCGTCCGCCACTAAAACCATCCACCAGAATGTCTGCGCCATTTCCATTGCCGCTGGCGCCGGACGGGCCAACCAGATTGTTGAGGTATTCGCGCAAATCATCTTCGTTATCCGGCAAGGACTTGATGAATTCTTCGGTTAAAACCGTTGCACTCATGTTTTCGTCAGGATTGGTGGAAACGCCAACGGTATTTGCAGAAACATCGGTCACGACATCAATCGTGCCAACGATCATTGTGATTTCCAGCGAAGGTTTATCCAGCGGAATTTTTAAATCATTGATCACCACGGTCTGGAACCCTTGAAAAGCGCTGGTCAAGGTGTAAACGCCGGGTGGAACGTTCGGAATACTAAATTCGCCGTTGACGCCGCTCTTGGCTTTGCGCTGTTTGCCATCGGGCGAATTCAGCACAACGTCGGCGCCGGGAATTACGGCTTTCAGTTCGTCAATCACTTGCCCGCGCACGGTTGAGTTTTGCGCGAAGCTTGCGGAAGCCATCAACAACGTCATCATCAACGTTGCGGCTGTCGTACATAGGATCTGCTTGATTCGGTTCGTCATATTTTTCCTTGTTATTCCTTGATCCCCTTCTCCGTCACGGCTAAAGGTCACGGACTTTACATACTTTACAACTATTACTGTTGTCTTGGTTTGCGAGGACGAGATGCTTGTTTGCCCTCACGTCCAGAAAGACGATTGCTTCAAAAAAGCAGTTTCAATAAATTTTTAGATGGAAGCCATTGCGTTAAGACTTTGACACCTTACTGCCTTTCCCGTAGCTTATCGCCTTGGTCAGACTTACTTGCTATTCACCCCAACAATCAGGAGACTCACTTTGACCGACTTTGTTCGCATCACACGTGGAGACAATCCCTACAGCCGCGAAGTCCAAGGTAAAGCCAATCAGCCGATTACTGTTGCCGCGTTGCTGGATCGCAGCCGTTCCATGCTGGGGATTCGGGACTTAAACTACTCGCTTAATGCCATTTACGACCGATTGGAAAACAACGCGCCTCGTGTTGCGATCATCGGCGGTTCGCCCGATCACCCAGCACACATCATGGACGTAGAAACAACGGCGCGCGCCGCGATCCGCATCTGGCAAAACGGAGGCGTGCCATTCGCCTTCGCGACGCCTGTGCTTTGCGACGGAACGGCGCAGTCCAATGTGGGAATGAGCTATTCACTGGAATCGCGAAATGCCATGACCACAATGATCGTCAACCAGATGGAAGCGCAGAGCTACCACGGAGCGTTTGTCATTCAAGGTTGCGACAAACAGCCGCTGGCGGCGGTTGCCGCGCTGGCGGCATTGGATGTAACCCGCCGAGCCAGAGGCGATGCACCGGTTTTTGCGACCTTTGCGCCTGCACACGTGCTAAAAGGCGGCACATTTCCTGACGATCTGCGCGCTGATATTGAGGCGGCGGCGCAAAAAGCTGAAGCGGCCAATCATCACGAAATCGCCGATGACATCCGCGACGGATTGGCTTATGTGCTGCAATGCACCACAAACACGCAATTTCAAGGCGTATTCACGCGAGCAGTCGCCGCAGGAATCATCACCCACGAAGAACACAAAGCCTTTGAAAAACGCCTGGCCGTCAACACCTGCGACGGCAAAGGCGGCATTTGCGCGTTCAACGGAACCGGCAATTCGTCACGGCATGTCGTTTCCGCCCTTGGCCTGGTCCACCCGGCGCTGGAACTGCTGGCCGAACCACCCAATCAAGCTCAGGTCAATCAGGCTGTTGACGCATTGTTCGCCATCTGTAACGAATCAGACTATTCCGTTTCTGAAGTTGTCAAAGCCAATATCGAAAACTGCGTTCGCATACACTCCACTACCGGCGGTTCGACGAATTTGATGATGCATATTGTGTCGGCCTTCATTCACGCCGGAGTTGATTTCTCGATCTGGGATTACGACCGCATTCGTAGAGCAACGGCCATTCCCGATCTTTTCAATTACAGCCTGACGCAAAGCCGTACGATTTTTGAACTGGCTCAACAATGCTGTTCGGGTCAAATTCGGGGTATGGAAACCGTGATGTACGAACTGACGCGCAATGACGTTCCCATGAAATTGAGCGCTGCAACCGTCACAGGTTCGACCTGGAAAACACGCCTTTCCGATACCAGCAATCTATCCGCTGATGGCGTCACCGAGAATCCGATCATCCTGAGTAAACCTCGGCGGGCCATCAGTGGCGTAGATGTGTTGACCGGCAATTTCTTCGATTCCGCTGTCGTAAAAATCAGCGGCATGCCCGACGCGCAGCTTGATGATTTCGATACCAAACTGGCTGTCGTTCTGTATTTTGAAAACGAAGACGACGCCAACCACAGCTTGCTGGATGATCGGTATCTGGATTCGATTAAATTCAACGAAAATCTGAGCCACACCGATCTATTGCGAATTTACGCACACAATTCCGCCCAGCAACCCGATGCGCAAATTACCGACCTTACCCGCGAAGAACTCTTCGATCATTTGCTGCATAAGCGTTTCATCAAATTCGCCGTCGTGATCAGCGGACAAGGTCCGGAAGCATACGGGATGCCGGAAATGTTCACGCCGATGCAGCACATCAACGCCAACCGTCACCTGAAAAAACTGGCTATGATCCTGACTGATGGACGATATTCCGGCGTCAGCTACGGAGCCGCCATCGGCCACATCACGCCCGAAGCCAAACGCGGTGGTCAAATTCTTTATCTGGAAACCGGCGACATCGTCCAATCCAATTTACGCTCCCGGCGATTTGTGCTGGTTGATCGAACGGCTTTGCGCGCCAATGGCTCTGTGATCGAAAATGCCGCCGATCTGGCAAACGAACGAAAGGAACTTGGCGAAGAACGGCTGCGAAAAATCAATGCTCGAATCCAAGCCATCGTCCCAACCAATCGCATGCGCGACGTGACAGATGCTTCGCGCGGCGTGGTGCCGAATTCCGTGGCCGAATGCGCGCACCAACAATTCGTCGAATTCGCCAACCGCAATCTGGCAATGGCAGGGGATTAACAAGAGTAGGTTATGGAAGGCAAACGAACAATTCATTCAATTAAACTGAAAAACATTTTGTCCTTCGGCCATGAAGAACAGAAGATTGAGTTACAGCCGTTAAACGTTCTGATTGGGCCAAATGCTTCCGGTAAGTCTAATTTTATTGAAGTCTTCAGACTGCTTCGTGCGTTACCAGACAATCCTGTTCAGGTGATTCGTGACGGTGGAGGGGTGGCAGAATGGCTATGGAAAGGCGGAGAGCCCAATCCAATTGCAGCTATTGATGTGACATTTGAGAATATTCCTTATCGTCTAAAATTTGCGAAGGTTGGCTATCAATGGGAGATCACCTATGAGGATATTAAGCTAAAACCCCATACTCAGCCTGTGACAAGAGAGGCAAACTATCAATCCGAAGAGTCTTTATGGAATCGCCTAAAACATAAGCCTGACACCGCCTCTTTAGCCCAAGAACTGTCATCTATTGGCATATACAAGGAATGGAATTCAGGACGCTTCTCACCGATCAGATCTGCACAAAGACCTGATCTTCCTGGAAGGCCTCTTCGAGAGGACTTGAGCAACTTTGGATTACTCCTGAACAATCTTCCATTTCGCATCAAACAACAAATTACAGAACAACTTAAGGAAGTTTATGAGGGTTTCGAAGAAGTAATCACTCAAATTGATGGTGGAACGGTACAAACCTTCATTCAAGAAAAAGGACTATCGTCTTCGACTCCATTGCTCCGAGCGTCAGATGGGACGCTACGCTATCTTTTTCTGCTCACACTGCTAAACCAACCTGAATTACCTCCATTACTATGTATTGAAGAACCTGAAAGCGGATTGCACCCAGATGTAATTCATATCATCGCTCAATTATTGATTGAAGCTTCTCAAAAAACACAACTAATCGTGACTACGCATTCAGACATTCTGGTATCTGCGCTTTCCGAAGTTCCTGAAGCCATGCTGGTGTGTGAAAGATTTCCTTCGGGAACGCAGCTTTTTAGACTTGATCCAGAACAGTGGAAAGAGTGGATTGAAAATTTTTCGCTTGGTGAACTTTGGCGTAGAGGTGATTTAGGGGGTAAAAGATGGTGAAAGAAATTCGTATTTATTGGGAAGGCGGAGGGGACAGCCAAACCGGCAGAGATTTCTTAAGTAAAGGACTTAGAACCTTCCTTCGTGACTTAGTCTCAATGGCCCGAAGCAAAAATATGCGTTGGAAATTGGTAGCTTGCGGCTCACGGGGTAAAGCCTATGACAGCTTTCAGTTAGCGACAAAGACTTTTCCGGAAGTTTTCAATGTTCTCTTAGTTGATGCTGAATCCCCAGTCAGGCTTCCAGCTTGGCAACATTTGAAACAGCAAGATAATTGGCCGCTTGCACAAGAATTCGATTCCCAATGCCACTTAATGGCCCAGGCAATGGAAGCTTGGTTCATTGCAGACGTTGACGCTTTGGAAAAATACTTTGGCCAAGGCTTCACTGCTAGCTCAATACCGTCAACACAAAATGTTGAGCAAATCCCCAAAGACCGCTTGGCGGCTGCCCTTAGTGAAGCTTCTCGCCAAACTCAAAAAGGTAAATACAAAGATAAAAAGATCAAGCATGCTGGAGAAATTCTGCAAATACTCAGCATCGCAAAAGTTCGCGACGCCGCCCCTCACTGCGAGCTATTGTTCAAGACACTTATGGAGAAAATGAACTGAGTGATGAAACTTCTTCCCTTCACTTTTCGCCCAATCTGGCTGGCAATGATGCCGCTACTGCTGACAACTGCGGCGTTCGCCCAACAACAAACACTGACCATCGAAGAGTACGAACCGAAATCCACGCTCGTCACCAAAGAGCACAAAGTCGAACGATCCAAGTTTCCATTCGTGGACATTCACAGTCATCACGGAAATCCGAAGCCTGAAGAAGTAGACCAACTGGTCAAGGAAATGGATTCGATGAATATGCGTTTGATGGTGAACCTCAGCGGCGGCACAGGTGAACAGCTCAAACAAACCGTCGCTGTGATGAAAGGCCGCTATCCGGACCGGTTCATCGTCTTCGCCAATTTGAACTTCAACGATCTGAACGAACCCGGCTACGGCAAACGCGCAGCGGCAAGGCTGGAACAGGACGTGAAAAACGGCGCCCAGGGGCTGAAGATTTTCAAAAACTACGGGATGGATTTGAAATACAAAGATGGCCGTCGCGTCCACGTAGACGATCCTGAATTCGATCCGGTGTGGGCAAAATGTGGCGAACTTGGGCTTCCCGTGCTGATTCACATCGCCGAACCGGCGGTGTTTTTTGAACCGATTGACCGATACAACGAACGGTGGCTGGAGTTGAAACAGTTTCCTCAGCGCGCTCGTCCGCCGGAGAAGTATCCGACGTTTGAAACGCTGATGACCGAGCGTAACAACCTGTTTGCCAAACATCCCAAAACGAACTTTATCGTCGCCCATCTAGGTTGGCATGGAAACGATCTGGAACGGTTGGGGAAACTGTTCGACACGTATCCGAACGTTTATGTAGACAACGCGGCGGTGCTGGCGGAATTGGGTCGCCAGCCGTATGCTTCGCGTGATTTCCACATCAAATACCAAGACCGGATTCTGTTTGGCAAAGACATTTACAACGTCGAAGAATACAAAATGTATTTTCGTGTGATGGAAACCCGCGACGAATACATCGAGTATTACCGCAAACGCCATGCATTCTGGCGAATTTACGGGTTCGATTTGCCGGACGAAGTGTTGAAGAAGGTGTATTACAAAAACGCGCTCAAATTGATTCCCGGCGCGAACGCCAAACAGTTTCCGAAATAATCTCAACGAAGGAGCACCAATGAAACTGACGCTACTGGCCTTTTCCCTGCTGTTTCTGCTCATGCCATCGGGCAATGTGATGGCACAAGACATCGAAAGTCGTGTTGAAAACGGATACGCCGATTCCGGCGGCGTAAAGATTCATTACGCCGCGCTCGGTGACAAAAAGAATCCGTTGGTGGTGATGATTCATGGCTTCCCGGATTTCTGGTACACGTGGCGCGATCAGATGACGGCTTTGTCCAGTGATTATTATTGCGTGGCGATTGACCAACGCGGCTACAACCTGTCGGACAAACCCAAAGGCGTCGAAAATTACGACATGCGGTTTCTGGTGGGCGATGTGATTGCTGTGATCAAACATCTGGGCCGCGACAAAGCGATTATTGTTGGTCACGATTGGGGTGGAGCCGTTTCGTGGTCGCTGGCGATGGCCGCGCCGCAGTTTGTGGACAAACTGATCATTTGCAATTTGCCTCACTTGCGCGGATTGAATCGCGAATTGGCCAACAATCCCGAACAGCAAAAGAACAGCCAGTACGCGCGCAATTTCCAGAACGAAGGCGCGGAAAAAGCCTTGACCGCCGAACAACTCGCTTTCTGGGTGAAAGACCCCGAAGCGAAAAAGAAATACATCGAAGCCTTCAAGAAATCCGACTTTGAAGCGATGCTGAACTATTACAAGCGCAATTACCCGCGCGAACCTTACACCGAAGACAAATCGCCAATCGTCAAAGTCAAAATGCCTGTGCTGATGATTCATGGGCTGGGCGACACAGCACTGCTGCCCGGCGCACTGAACAATACCTGGGATTATCTGGAGCAGGATTTGACCTTGGTCACGATTCCCAAAGCCAGTCACTTTGTCCAGCAGGATGCTTCTGACTTGGTTTCGCGTTCAATAAAGATGTGGTTGAAGCGGTAATTTCCTGGTGAAAATGATGAACTTCAGACTTCTTTTCGCAGTTCTACTACTTGGCGTTCTGGCGACTCTTGCACTTACGCAGGGGCAGGATTTTTCCAAAGTCGAAATGAAAGCGACGCGCGTCGCCGGAAACGTCTGGATGCTGGAAGGTTCCGGCGGAAACATCGGCGTTTCCGCCGGCCCGGATGGCTTGCTGATAGTGGACGATCAGTTCGCGCCGCTGGCCGACAAGATCAAAGTGGCATTGAAAGGAATTGGTGACGGCAAACTCAAGTTTGTCATCAACACGCATTGGCATGGCGACCATACAGGCAGCAATGCAATTTTCGGTACGGATTCCACCATCATCGCGCACAGCAATGTGCGCAAACGGTTGAACAGCACCAACACGGTGATGAACCAAACCGTGCCGCCTTCCCCGAAAGCTGCGCTGCCCGTCATAACCTTCGACGAATCATTGTCGGTGCATTTCAATGGCGAAGAGATCAAGGCGATGCATTATCCCAACGGCCACACGGACGGCGATGGCGTCATTTACTTCACAGGCGCAAACGTCGTGCATATGGGCGATGATTTTGTCACTTACGGATTTCCGTTTGTGGATTTGAACAGCGGCGGCAGCGTCGAAGGAATGGCCAAAAATATCGGCAACGTGATTGCCAAATTGCCAGCCAACGTAAAAATCATTCCCGGCCACGGCCCGCTTTCCACCATTGACGATCTGAAGAAGTTTCACCAGATGCTGATCGAAACATCCGGGATTGTCAGCAAACAGATGAAGGCCGGAAAGAGTTTGGATGAGATCAAAGCCGCTGGCTTGCCTGCCAAATACGATTCTTTAGGAAAAGGCTTTGTCACAACGCCAATCTGGATTGAAACGATTTATAAAAGTGCGACGCAAACCTCCGGGAAGTAATTTCGCCAACGTGGAACCGCAGATGAAATTGCGGTTCCAACGTTCTCCTTCAAAAACACTTTCACTTTGCCTGCGCTTTCAACGCAGCAAAGCGCTTTCGCAACTGGCTCAGCCTGTTTTTCCACGCAGGGTCATTCACCAGATTGTGAATCTCTTGCGGGTCCTGTTTGAGATCAAACAGTTCTTCCGTTTTGAAATCCGGCCAGAAAATGTACTTCACGTCGCGCCGCACCAGGGCTTCTGAAGAAGGAATGAAGCTGGTGTCTCGAATCGTCGCGTGTTCATAGAAAAACTCCTCTCTCCAAGCAGGCTTCTTTGCCAACAAATAAAGTGGAGCAAAATTTTGCCCCTGCATTCGGTTGGGAACCGCAACGCCTGCCGCAGCCAAGATCGTGGGTGCCAAATCCACATTCAGCACAAAATCATCATTCGTCGAACCGCGCTTGGTTTTCGGCATCCGTGGATCGCGAACGATCAGCGGCACACGAATGGATTCTTCGTACGGATACCATTTGTCCGCCAAGCCATGTTCTCCATGAAAGTATCCGTTGTCCGTCGTGAAAATCACCAGGGTGTTGTCGTCCAATCCCTGCGCTTTCAGTTCCGACAACACTTTGCCCACAACGGAATCCACTTCGGTGGCCATTCGGTAATACGCCTTCATGTACTGTTGATACTTTTCCGGCGTGTCGAATCGCCAATGCCAGCGATTGCGCCCTTCGTTCTTTTCGTTGGCGATGAATGGCGGTAAGCGCCTGAAGAATTCATCACCCGCTGTCTTAGGCATCGGGATGGTAACGGTTTGATAGAGGGATTCGCTTTGCGGCTGGTACAGGTACTGCTTCGGGTTCTGGTCTTCGGCGTGCGTGGCAAAAAACGCCAGCGTTAACACAAACGGTTTGCCTGATGGCCGAGTCCGTAAAAACTCCAGCGCATCGTTTTCGTTTTTCTGTGTGACGTGGATAGTCGAACCGTCTGGCTGTTTGAGGAAATGCGTTCCCGCGTACGACCTGCCGAAATCAAACTGCTCCGCCGGGAATTTGCCATTGTGCCATTTGCCTATGTGTCCGACGTAATACCCATTGGCGCGCAGCAATCCGGGAAAGGTTTCGCTCCACGGAGTTTTGAACATTTCAAACGCTGGATTGCCGTGTCGCGACATCCATTGGCCAGTAAAGAGCGTTGCCCGGCTGACTCCACAAATCGAAGTCGTCACCTGTGCGTGAGTAAATCGCACGCCTTCACTGGCCAGCCGATCAAGGTTTGGCGTTTTGACAATCGGATTCCCCGCGATGCCCAGCGTGTCGTGTCGCCAATCGTCTGCGTACAAAATCAGAATGTTGGGCTTTGCTTTCGGCTGTGTGTTTGCCGCAACGAATCCTGCTTGAAGCAAACTGAGCAGGCCCAACAAGATCAGCACAGCAAATGTTCTTTTCATAACGCCTTTGGTCGAATGCGCGCTTACGCCAGTGCAGCAACGGCAACCACCGCATCTTTCTCTTCAGCGAGCTTGACCGGATTCCGCAACGTTCGCCCGAAATCTTCGAACTGAACATTCATCACGTCGCCATCATTCAGGCGAACACCCGCGCCAAAACTGAATGCATCCGCGCCGAAAAAGTGAACGTGCAAATCGCCCGGTCGCCGATGCCCTTCAAACTTGAAGTGATGATGTTCAATATTTTTCAGGCTGTGGCACATTTCGGCGTCGCCGGTTTTGATTTCATGCGCCCAAACCGTCTGGCCGTCGCGTTCGATGGAAACCGTGCCGGGCACAGATTGAAATTCGTGATCAATCACCAGTTCCGGCCCGATGGCGCAACAGCGCAGTTTCGATCCGGCGAGATACAGGTAATTGTGTTTTTCAAACTGGTGATCGGAAAAT
>ERZ650309.319-NODE-319-length-24181-cov-5.710893_pt1 | contig 24181 bp, 22 predicted proteins | sample MGYA00376245_ERZ650309 | MGnify/ENA primary metagenome ERZ650309 (study PRJEB26733, sample SAMN07839294) | wastewater metagenome | biome: urban; feature: wastewater treatment plant; material: waste water | place: USA: North Carolina | collected 2016-04-26 ...
TTCTACCATCTGCTGCAAAACTAGGTTGAGCATCCCAATAATTTGTATTTATAGGCTTGTTTATGCCTGTTGCATTGGTCCATTCTTTACCATTAAAATAAGTATAAAATATATCGCAACTTCCAAATACATTTGCTCTATTACAAGCTGTAAAAAACAACAAATTACCATTTGCAGAAATACTCGGAGAACCTTCATTTTCGTTATTTGTATTTACTTTTGCATCTAATGCTACTGCTGCTGTCCAATTGTTCTGCATCAATTTAGATTGAAAAATATCTTCTTGAAATCTTTGGTGATAAGATAAATGCACTTGAAAACAAACAAAGATTTTACGAAAAGGTTTTAAAAAAAAGTGATCAACTTTAAGGAGAAGAAAAGATATTTTTTCAAATAAAAATGTTTTTAACACGTATTGGTGCCAATGCCAAAGCCATCATAACAGGAGATCCCACACAGGTGGATTTGCCAAAAAATCAACAAAGCGGATTGAATAAAGCTACCAGAATTTTGAAAAATATTGATGGCATAGCACATGTAGAATTGGATGAAGAAGATGTGGTTCGTCATAGACTTGTAAAAGCAATCATTAAAGCTTATGACAAAGATGCACATCAGCATGATGGAAAATAAAAATTGAAGAACCCCCCCCGGCCTAGACCCGTCAATTTTGGACGGGTTTTTTATTTTTAAAATTTAATAGTGTAACATTTATTTTTGACCGCATGAAGTTGATTGAGTTATTTCTTGGTATCTGCTCATTTACGTTGTTGGAGTCTTGTAACAATGCATGCCCTCCTCCGGCAGATGACCCTTTAGTGGCAGCAAGTATTTTTTTAGATAATTGTTTAAAAGGTGAATTTGAAAAAGCCTCTTGTTATATGCTACAAGACAGTGCAAACAAAAGATTGCTTTTTGATGTAGAAAAAAATTATAAAACCAAAAGTAGTAAGGAGCAAAAAGAATATGCCACTGCTTCAATTCAAATTGAAAACGACGAAGTGATTGATGAAAAAACGCATATCATCTATTACCAAAATTCTTATGATAAAATAGCTAGAAAAATAAAACTACTACATCAAAACAATGGATGGCTTGCAGATTTTAGTTATACATTTAATGGTAATTTATGACCACTAATTTTCAAAAGGCTGCTGCCGTAGAAATAATTTAATTTCTTCTACAATTTTTCTGTCATTTGATAGTCGGGGTACTTTGTGCTGCCCACCAAGCTTGCCTTTACTTTTTAACCAATCTCTAAATAAACCTGTGGGGAGTATTTGTACAATCGGCATACGAAGCGCAATACTTTTATGTCTCTTGGCCTCGTAATCACTATTCAATTTTTTAAGTTCATTGTCTAAAGCTTGAGTGAACATAGGAATGTCATCAGGAATTTTTTCAAATTCAATCAGCCATTCATGGGCACCATTTCCATCCCCTGAAAAATATACCGGTGCGGCTGTATAATCAGTAACAATAGCACCTGTAAGTGTACATGCCATAGCTATTGCTTTATCTGAATTATCTATTATAATTTCTTCGCCAAAAGCATTAATAAAATGCTTAAGTCGGCCACTCACTTTAATACGCCATGGGCCAAGTGAAACAAACTCAATAGTATCTCCGGTTATATATCGCCATAAACCACCTGTAGTAGATATAACGGGTGCATAAAGTTGATTACAGACCACATGTTCAAGACCAATAGTCTGTGGATTTGGTTTGCCATATTCAGACACAGGCATAAACTCATAAAAGATACCATGCCCCAAAAACAGTAGCATGCCGGGTGCTTGCGGTCCATCTTGCGCAGCAAAGAAACCCTCACTGGCATTATACATTTCCATGTACAGCATTTCAGGTCCGCAGATTTGATTAAACTGCTCTTTGTATGGGGTAAAGGAAACGCCACCATGTAGATACACTTGAAGATTGGGCCATACTTCTTTGAGATTGGCTTTTCCAGTAATTTCAAGAATTCGTTTGGCTAAAATTAAGGTCCACGTTGGTACTCCTGATAGTGAAGTTACATTTTCTTTTATGGTACTCTGAGCTATGGCTTCAATCTTATTTTCCCATTCATCTAACAAAGCAATGGATAAATCCGGTGTTCGGATCCAATGGCCCCAGAAAGGTGAATTTTGCATGAGTACCGCACTCAAATCACCATAATATATTTCCTCGCTTAATTGGCTTACTTGGTGGCTGCCACCCACTACAAGACCCTTGCCTGTTAATAAATTGCTATCCGGAAAATCATGATAAAAAAAAGTGATTACATCTTTTGATGCCTGGTAATGATTGTCCTCCAAACTTTCCTGTGTAACAGGTATAAACTTACTCTTATCACTTGTAGTGCCGCTGCTTTTGGCAAACCATTTTACAGGAGTATTCCATAATAGATTTTGCTCGCCCAGCATAAGCCTTTCTATATATGGTTTCAAATCATCGTATTCCTGAATAGGCACCTGCTCTTTAAAATTGTGAAGCGTAAATGTATTCGAAAAATTATGCTTTCTGCCAAACTCTGTATGCTGTCCATGTGTAAGCAATTCTTGTAATATTTCCCTTTGCGCAGCAATGGGATCTTCTAACCAATGTGATATGTTGCGATAACGCAACCTGGCAAGTCTCGATATGGCAGAAGCAATAATACCCATAACTCTGTGGCAATATAAATGCATTCGCAAATGCGCATAAAAAAAATTTCTTCTCTGAGATGAATAAGATTTGTATTCGAAAACATCTTCAGGCAAAAACCCGGCAAAACCGGGCTTTTAATTTTAAATCAATTTTCTAAAAATGATTATCCTTTCTTTTTTCTTGGAATAAATTTTATCCAGCAAATAATGGCTATACCTATAAGTGTTAATGGCCATATACTGATAAAGAATAAAAGAATATTTCCGAGTACAGCAGTTCCAGTATGAAAAGTTTTATTTATTTTTTGAGAAAATGCAGTATTTTGACCCGCACCGATATATCCGTTTTTATATTGGAAACACGATAAATTGATGGTGCTGAATGAACTGCTATGCTGTAGTTGATTGAGCCTGGCCGTGGCACTTTCAATAGACTCTTGTATCTCATTGATCTCACTTTGCACGGCAAGTACATCTTCTATTTTTGAAGACTGTCTCAGCAATGCAAGATATTTTTCCCTCACCTCTTTCTTTGTTTGTAGTCTGGCTTTGGTATCAATGTATTCGCTGGTTACATCCTCTGAGCGAATGGTTTTACTAATCATGCTTGAGCCAGGTGCCTCTAAACTATTTATAAAATCTGTAAACCCTGCGGTTGGAATTTTTATTACAAGATTATTACCTGTACGAAAGTCAGTTTGTTCCATTTGTTCTTGAGCAATATATCCATCGGCCTGTCGAATAAGTGCCGTAAGTCTTTTGCTATATTGAGTATAATCATCTACAGACAATTCAATGTCCGCAGTTTTTACAATTTTTTTATCCCAGTCTGGTTTTGCACTTGGTGTTGAAGATTTATCTTTTTTTTCAATACCATTTGTAGTGGCATTATCATTTGGACTTGCTGTAGAATCTGCGGCACCAATCGGGATTTGCTCATCGGGCGGTGGCGCCATTTCATTTTCAGCCACAGCCCCATCTGCTACCATGTTTTCCGAATCAGCGCCACACGCTGCAAGCATTATAACGATATAGCCTAAAGTCCATATTTTTTTGAGTTGCATAATATTGATTTTATAAGTTGATATGACAAGCAATCATTTTTTATTCCCTGAAAAATGAATAAGATTTATCTGCATCATGTATCATCAAATTGCTATCAGATGACCAGCTTAAAGTATAGGAATCTATACTACTGTCTCGTTTTATATATAAAGTATCAGCACTGATGTTCTGATAATATTTTATTTGCAAAATGGTACTGTCATTTTTCTCGGCAATGAGTACACTGTCAGCCTGAAATATCAATTCCAATTTTCCGGTACTATCAATGATTGCAGTATTAAAAAGCGAATCACTAACACTACTATCGCCTACAGCTATCCAGGATCCTGAAAGTTTTTGATGCGGCTCATCATTTATTTTATTTCCAAAAATAAGGTCGCAGGATGATACAAAGATTCCACATACTGCCAATACGCAGGCAGCAACAAATTTACGTTGCATAATTTTAATTTTTTATGAATGAATGAAAAGAAATAAGAGCAGGCCTGTACACATTAATACAACGATGATTCAGAATGTAACCTGAAGAAAATTGTTAAAGATTTTCTGAGAACAAATTGCTTTAAATATAATTTAATTGTACAGATTCATTAGTAATAATGAGGTTGTGTACTCTACCGCATTGTAATGGATAATTTTTTGTTGCATGCCCTACCGGAAAATCAAAACATACAGGAAAAGAATATATTGACAAATGCTCTGCAATACAATCATACACATCTTTTCCGAAAGGAATAACCGTGTCTTTCATATCTGTAAAAGCCCCCACTATTAACCCCGCCAAATGATCAAAAATGCCTGCCCTTATTAATTGCACCATCATGCGATCAATGTTATAAATATACTCCCCTACATCTTCTATAAAAAGAATTTTACCCTGCGTATTTACAGCACTTGGCGTGCCAATGCTATGTGCTATCATGGCTAAATTTCCTCCGGTTAATATACCAGATGCCGTACCCTGTTTATTGTACGAATGAGTAGGGATTGAATACTCCATTTCCTCTCCTGAAATGATTTTTCTGATGGATTGTATATAAACATTTTCTGCACCACCATCATTAAAAGCCGCAGCCATAGGAGCATGAAGGGATACAACATTCCAGCAGGCGCTAAGGTGATTGTGTAATAAAGTAATATCACTATAACCAATCAGCCACTTTGGTTTTTTAATAAAGTTGGTAAAATCAATTTTGTCAATGATACGACTAAGCCCATATCCGCCTCTGCCAAATAATATTGCGTGTATTGCAGGATCATCCAGCATTTGCTGCAAGTCTATAAGTCGTTCCTCATCAGTACCTGAAAAATAATGAAATTGACCACCTGCTGTTTTACCCAGCTTCACTTCAAACCCCCATGCAGTAAGGGTTTTAATACAGGTCTGCATTTTTTCAAATGGCAAATAGCCGGAAGGGCATACCATACCAATAACATCACCGGGTTGTAGATTTGGAGGCAGTATCATGGCACAAATTTGCAGGAGATAATGGTATAGTGGTAGCATGAAGCCATAATTTCTCAAATACGTGTTTCATTAGGATGGGTAATAATGATTATTAAACGCATAGTAGTAAAAGAACCCATTTCAAGCATTTGAGAATACAAAGACCTTTTTTTCCATCAAAATTTGTTATTTTTAATATTCTTATAAACTTATGTATTCCTTTTCCACACATCACTCCATTTCCATAGTATCACCCTTTACTTTGCAGCCATGCAGGATTATTTACTTGGATTGAATGAATCTCAAAAACAAGCTGTAGAGCATATCAACGGCCCGTTGATGATTGTGGCGGGTGCTGGTAGTGGAAAAACAAAAGTATTGACCACTCGTATTGCTCATTTAATGAATCACGGTGTAGATGCTTTTCATATACTGGCCCTTACTTTTACGAATAAGGCTGCCAAAGAAATGAAAGAACGAATTGAACATATTCTAGGCAACAATGAATCAAGAAATCTTTATATAGGTACTTTTCACTCTGTGTTTGCACGTATTTTAAGATTGGAAGCACCACGATTGGGCTATCCGGCAAACTTTACCATTTATGATACGGATGATGCAAAAAGTGTGATTAAAACGGTAATACAGGAACTTGGTTTAGACGATAAACATTACAAACCTAATTTAGTATATAATAGAATATCAGCAGCAAAAAATGCATTGATAGATGCAGATGCATATCGCACTGATTATAATCTACAACAAGAAGATGCTCAAGCAAATCGACCCGCATTTGCAAAAATTTATGATGCCTATGCCAAGCGATGTTTCAAAAATGGTGCAATGGATTTTGATGATTTACTCTTGAACTTTTATAAGGTTTTAAAATTTTTTGCGGAAGCGCTTATCAAATATCAAAGTAAGTTTAGGTATATCATGATTGACGAGTATCAAGATACCAATGCTGCGCAATATGAAATCATAAAACTACTCTCTGCACAGCATGAAAATATATGTGTGGTTGGCGATGATGCACAAAGCATTTATAGTTTTAGAGGTGCCACCATTCAGAATATTTTACAATTTAAACATGATTATGATGATGTGACCATTATCAAATTAGAGCAAAATTATCGCAGCACAAAAAGCATTTTAGAAAGTGCTAATGAACTCATTAAAAATAACGTGGGTCAAATACCAAAGGATTTATGGACAGATAATCAGCAAGGAGAAAAAATAAAAATTGTGCGGAGTTTTTCTGATAATGATGAAGGAAAATTTGCAGCAGATACTATCAAAGAACAAAAGCTGAGAAATCATTTTTACAATAAAGATTTTGCCATTCTCTATCGTACAAACGCACAGAGTAGGTCCTATGAAGAAAGCTTGCGCCGCATGGGTATAGAGTACATTATTTATGGAGGCATCAGCTTTTATCAACGAAAAGAAATTAAAGATTTTATTGCTTATCTGCGTGTGGTGGTAAATCCGCAAGATGAAGAAGCGTTAAAGCGTATTATAAATTACCCCATGCGGGGAATAGGAAAAACATCCCTTGATAAATTAATTCTTACAGCAAATAATTTAGGAGTACCCGTATGGGAAATATTGCAAAATCCAACGAAAACGGGCATTAGAGGTGGTGCCGAAGAGGCGGTAGAAGCATTTGTCATTATGATAAAAAGTTTTCAAAGCATGCTTTTAAAACATAATGCCTATGATGTGTCTATACATATTGGTAAGCAAACAGGAATTGTAAAAGAGCATTTTAGCGATAAATCTTCCGAAGGAGTGGCCCGTTATGAAAATATTCAAGAACTACTCAATAGTATAAAGGAATGGATGGAAACACCATTAGATGAAGAAAGCGGGGAAGCTGGCGATAAAAGTTTGGGTAGCTATCTTCAACAGATTACTTTACTTACTGATCAGGATAAAAAAGACCCTAATGCAGATGTGGTAAAACTCATGACTATTCATGCAGCTAAGGGCTTGGAGTTTGAATGTGTATTTGTAGGCGGATTGGAAGAGCAATTGTTTCCCAATGCCATGAGTATAAACAATCGGGATGACCTAGAAGAAGAGAGAAGATTATTTTATGTAGCTATAACGAGGGCAAGAAAAAAACTCTGGATTAGCTATGCGCAAAACCGTTACAAGTTTGGTAGTTTAGTGACTAATGACCCCAGTAGATTTCTTGGTGAGTTGCCCCCAAACTTATTGGATACAACACTTTCGGCGGGTTCGGCACAAAGACAAACCAGTTTAGGATTTGGTGGAGCATCAGCATTTGACCGTATGCATGGCGGCTGGAATAATGCCAAGCAAGCAGAAAGTAAATATGGACCTCCACCAGGAAAAACTGTACAAAGCACACCGGGATATTTACCGCCAAAATCTCCCATACAAAAACCTACCGTGCATACACCTACCGAAAATTTTGTGCCCAGTGATACCGCAAATTTAAAAGCCGGACAGCGGGTAGAACATCAGCGTTTTGGATTTGGTATCATCCAAAATATGGAAGGTAGTAACCATAATCCAATTGCTACGATTTTGTTTGATGCAAATGGAGAAAAGAAAATCATGCTTCAATATGCCAAAATCAGGATTGTAGATTAGAGTCTTTTGGTTTTCGTAATGGACAATAAATTTTAATTCCCAAATCCATAATCGTATTTTTTCTTTTTTGTTTTTCACTACACCTCGTCAATTGATTGTGTATAAATCCTAAATCCGAATCCCTATTTTTGCCCGCTTTAAATCATATCTGGCATTAACACGCAAAAATTTGTATGAAAAAAATATTGGTAACAGGTGGTTGCGGATTTATAGGCTCACACACCATAGTTGATTTATTTGAAAATGGATTTGATGTAGTCTGTGTAGATGATAATTCAAGGTCTAATGCGTATATCCTAAATGGAATTGAAAAAATAACGGGAAAAAAGATTCAATTTTATAAAGTTGATTTAAAAAATTTTGATGATACCCGTGCTATTTTTGAAGAGAATAACGACCTGGCCGGTATCATTCATTTTGCTGCCTATAAAGCCGTGGGAGAGTCTGTAGAAAAACCATTGGATTATTATGAAAACAATATGTTTTCCTTAGTAAATCTAATGAAATGTGCAACAGAATTTAATGTACCAAACTTTGTATTTTCATCATCCTGCACGGTTTATGGAAACCCTGACAGCATACCCGTTACAGAGCAAACGCCTCAGAAGAAAGCTGAATCACCTTATGGTGCTACTAAGCAAATGGGAGAGCAGGTGGTACAGGATGTGGCCAAAGCACATCATACTCCTTCTATACTATTAAGATACTTCAATCCTGTGGGAGCACATCCTTCCACAAATATTGGTGAATTGCCCGTAGGGCGCCCACAAAATCTTGTTCCCGCTATTACACAAACTGCTATTGGCAAACTGCCTCAAATGCAGGTGCATGGTAGCGACTATGATACCAGAGATGGAAGTTGTGTGCGGGACTATATCCATGTATGTGATATAGCACATGCACATACACTGGCGTTGCAATATTTACTGGATGGAAAGAACAAAACTATTTGCGATATTTTCAACTTGGGTAGTGGTAATGGCGTTACCGTTTTGGAAGCCATACAGGCATTTGAAAAAGTAAGTGGCACAAAACTCAATTATAATATTGGGCCACGCCGCGCCGGAGATGTAATTGCTATTTATGCCAATAATGATGCAGCGGTACAAGGATTAAACTGGCAAGTAAAATACAACTTGGATGATATGATGCTTACTGCATGGCAATGGGAATTGCGAATAAAAGAAGATGAACAATTGCTCAATAGTCAAAACTCTGTTTTAAATTAAAAAAATCATCAAATCAATGATAAAAGATATTCAAGTTCTGAATGAAAAAGAAACCAGAGGTGGTTTTGGAGAGGGTGTACATGAAGCCGGAAAAAGGAATGAAAATGTAGTGGTGCTTACTGCAGACCTTGCAGGATCATTAAAGTTGGGACCTTTTATGAAAGATTTTCCGGAGCGATATGTGCAGTGCGGCATATCAGAAGCAAATATGATGGGAGTGGCTGCGGGAATGACTATTGGAGGAAAAATTCCCTACACTACCACATTTGCAAATTTCAGTACAGGAAGGGTGTACGATCAGATAAGACAAAGCATTGCATACAGTGGTAAAAATGTAAAAATATGTGCCAGCCATGCAGGTCTTACCTTGGGCGAAGATGGTGCTACACATCAAATTCTTGAAGATATTGGTTTGATGAAAATGCTGCCGGGCATGACAGTAATAGTACCCTGCGATTTTAATCAAACTAAAGCCGCAGCCATTGCCATTGCTGATTATGAAGGCCCGATATATCTGCGTTTTGGCAGACCAAAATGGCCAAACTTTACATCAGAAGACGGATCCGATTTTCAAATAGGCAAAGCACAGGTTTTAAATGAAGGAAATGATATAACCCTATTTGCCTGTGGCCACTTGGTTTGGAAAGCAATAGAAGCCGGAAGAATTTTAGAAGAACAAGGGCTGAGTGTTGAGCTCATCAACATACACACTATAAAGCCATTAGATACAGCTGCAATCATTCAATCCATTCAAAAAACAAAATGTGCTGTAACTTGTGAGGAGCATAATATTCTTGGTGGTTTGGGTGATAGCATTGCACAAGTAGCATCCCGTCATTTTCCGATTCCCATAGAATATATTGGCACCAATGATACATTTGGAGAAAGCGGAAAACCTGTGGAGTTATTAAAGAAATATGGCTTAGATACTCCGGATATTGTACATGCTGCTAAAAGAGCTTTGTCCAGAAAGGTTAGATAATAAATGAAAATTTGAACCTTGTATTAATTCAATACATAAGGGGAATAAAATAAAAAAAGCTGCTCTCATTGGGCAGCTTTCTTTTTGATATGTGTAATCAACTAAAATCTTTGTTTGTTCTTTTTGCAACCAAAGTTTTTTGAAATACCAATGTTGATAGTTTGACCAAAATTGAAATCAAAAATAGAACTTCCTTCAGAGGCTCCTTCAAATTTCAGTGTTTCATAATTGATTCCACCAAATGAGAAATTTAAGCCGAAGCTCTTATTTACATTTATAAAAACCGCCGGAAATAAACCTGCATTGAATCCATTGGTTTTAACATCTGCCTGATCTTCAGTTTCAAATTTGCCAGATACGAAGCCTCCTTGCAATTGCATGTAGATTGCAAATGTGTTGCTGAGTGATTCTGAATACCTTACAAATGGGCCTGCACTAAAGGAGGTAAATTTATCTCCATCCTGAGATTCTGAAGATAATCCCAGATTGGCTCCTACTGTCCAATTGTCATCAAACTGATAACCAACTCCTGGGTTAAAACTGAAGCTATTCGTGGCTTCATCACCAGCCGGTTTTGTAGAATTGTAGCCTACATTTCCATAAACTAAAACGGTTCCTTCTTGTGCACTGCTGTACTGAATAAGCGCAGCTACGGCAAATAATGACATTAAAATCCTTCTCATAAATATTAATTTTGTTTGTACAAAGAAAGGAATATAGCAAGAAATGGTTGTGTAAATTTTGTTGGAAAAAAATTTCTTCAGAATTATTTGTCTTTTATAACATGATTCTTGTCCTTTCAATTCTGCATATTTAAACAGGAAAAATGCGGCATATAAGTTCCTTTTAAATGAGAATATTTTTTACTATGTTTATTTCTTAAAAATGAAATATACCGCAAGTATCAAAAAAGTAAAACCAATTAAGTGATTAAAGCGGAGGGTCTCTTGCTTAAATACCAATATGCTGTATAGGGTAAATACAATAAGGCTAATGGCTTCCTGTATTACCTTCAATTGCCAAAGATTATATGGCCCACCATTTTCAGTATAACCAATTCGATTTGCTGGCACTTGTAGCATGTATTCAAATAATGCAATACCCCAACTTATCAGAATAACTCCAAAAATGCCCACATTTTTTAGCCAGCTGATGTCTTTAAATTTCAAATGTCCATACCAAGCAAGTGTCATAAAACTATTGGATAATACCAGCAAGAGGATAGAGAAAAAACCTTTATTCATACAAGGAATTTAGTAGTTGCAATAATATTGTTTGTAGAAATATTGTGTTTCATATAGGAGCAAAAAATGTTTTGGGTTTTTTATCATACTCAATAATAAAAGCCATTCTACGCATCAAAAAAAATGTCAACCCTTAAGAGTTGACATTGTGAATGCATATAAAATATTTTTATTCCCAAATGCCACCTATGCCTGCATCCCAGAGTAATTTATTGAGAGCGGGTATTTCGGTATTCAGCAAATGTTCACCTCTTTTTTTCAGCTCTGCCCATTGCATATTCATCTGCTGCATTAAATCAATATTTGGCTGGTTTACACGAGGTAAATCACTTTCCGTTTGGTTGATGAGATAGAGATAATCAGAGGTGAATTTATTGGGAAAATTTTCTACATCATCATAAGCTTTTGATTTACGTTGTACCATTTCTTCATCCCAAGTTTTCATTTTTTTCACTAAGGAATCACCCACAGTTTTTACTGATTTATATTTTTCATCATCACCCAGTTTATTCAATAAATTATGGAGTTGTTGTTGTTTTTTATACACACTGTTAATCATATTATGCATGGCAGTAAGCTCAGATTCCATGCTGCGCATAGTTTGATCATAAGCAGTGTAATCTGATGTTGTAGTGGTGTATAATGGATTCTTTTCAATTATAGCTGTGGTACTTTTTATAACATCACCTTTTTTTAATGTAATGGTATAAGTGCCAGGTATTGCCTTATGACCACGATAGCTACCTTCAATATATACATCAGGCACACCCGGCATAATTGCATGACGCAAATCCCAAACAAACCTATTCAATCCTTTCTTTTTGCTCAGTGTTGGAGCCGAGGGGGGGCCTCCATCGTAGTAGCTAAAATCCTCATCTTTCTTGCTGGATATATTTCTTACAACATTGCCATTGGCATCTTTTATTTCTAAGCTAAGTGCTTCGTCATCTTTCATTTCCGGAAGGATATAATACAATACCATACCAGTGGCAGGGTTTACACCCGAGCTGCTACTCAGACCGGTAAAGGATTCATCTGTGCTATTGAGTGCACTCCCCCCATTTGAAATATAAGTAGGTGCAATATCAAGTAATGCAAAGTTGCTATCACCCTTCTTGTATTGTTCTAACACTGTTAAATCATCCAAAATCCAAAATGACCTACCACTTGTAGATGCAATCAAATTACCCTTATGCACTTTTAAATCTGTAATGGGTGTAATGGGCAAATTGAGTTGAAATGAAGACCAGCTTGTGCCGCCATCCCATGAAAGGTATAACCCTGTTTCTGTACCTGCAAAAAGTAAATCTTTCCTTTTGGCATCTTCTCTTACTACACGGGTAAAAGCATTGGCAGGGATACCATTATTGATTGCCTTCCATGTTTTACCATAATCCGTTGTTTTATATAAACCTGGTGTGTGGTCATTAAATTTATAACGTGTGGTGGCAATATATGCTGTGCCTTTATCAAATGGAGATAATTCAATTGCATTGATCAGACATTCTTTCAATCCAGCAGGTGTTACATTTTGCCAAGTAGCACCATTGTCTTTTGTTATAAACACATAGCCATCATCGCTGCCTGTCCATATTACTCCTTTTTCATGCGGAGATTCAGCAATATAACTTAATGTACCATAATTTTCTGCACCTACTGCCTCATTGGTGTAGGGTACTCCGGGTCGGCCTTGTTTACTTTTTTCATTGCGGGTAAGGTCTGGGCTTGCTTCCGTCCAAGTGCGGCCCATATCCTTTGTGCGCAGTAGATATTGGCTTCCATGATAGAAAGTCTGGGGCTCTTGTATGCTACAGATTATTGGTGCATTCCAGTTGAATCTATACTTATTATCTTTAGCATCTCTGCCCAGATATTGTATGGGTGCTGCCATCACATTTGTACCTGCTTTTGCAGCATAGTCTAATATTTCCACAGTACCTTGATAACTACCTCCCATTACATACCGTGGATCGTCAGGATCAAAGGCCAGAAAAGCACTTTCGCCTCCGGCGGAATAAGTCCAATCTGTTGAAGAAATATCATATCCGCCCAGTGATCTACTCGCAATTTTTACTGAACTATTGTCTTGCTGTCCACCATAAATATTATAAGGAAATAAATTGTCTGTATTAATTCTGTAAATCTGTGCAGTAGGCTGATTATCCTGGCTACTCCAACTCCGGCCCCCATTGAAAGTAATGGCTGAGCCCCCGTCATCAGAAATAATCATATTGGAAGAATTTTTTGGATTGATCCATAAATTATGATAATCACCATGTGTAGAGGATACATCTTCCCAACTATTGCCTCCATCAATAGAACGCATGGCTGGTGCACTCATGATATATACTTTTTCCTCATTGAGTGGATCCGGAAATATTTCAATATAGTACCATGCTCTCTGTATGAGGCGATGATCGCTACTTACCTGGCTCCAACTTTTACCTGCATCATTGCTTACATACACACCACCTTCATCATTATCCCAATTGCTTTCAATCAAGGCATACACTTTTTCACTATTGCTGCGGCACACCGCTATGGCCATTTTACCCATATCCTTCGGCAGGCCATCTTCTAACCGCTCCCAATTGGCACCACCATCAGTTGACTTATATAATCCACTGCCCTTGCCACCACTGATTACTTGCCAAGGCTTGCGACCATGATGCCACATAGAGGCATAAATAATTTCTGGATTATTCATATCCATACTCAGCTCATTACAACCTGTACTATCATCTACATACAATATCTTGTTCCAAGTTTTTCCTCCATCTGTACTTTTAAAAATGCCTCTTTCTTTTGATGAACTATATAGTGGTCCTTGTGCTGCCACATACACTACATCTGGATTTTTTGGATGGATAAGAATCCGTGCTATATGTTGAGTAGGTTCTAGTCCAATATGCTTCCAGGTTTTACCTGCATCAGTACTTTTATACATGCCATCGCCGCTACTGGTCATTACCCCTCTTATAGCATGCTCTCCCATACCAACATACACTACATTAGCATCACTTTCCGCCACAGCTACTGCTCCTACAGTACCTGTTTTGAAGTAACCATCTGATACATTAAACCAGTTGATGCCCATATCCGTAGTCTTCCACACACCACCCCCAGTTGTACCCATATAATACGTGGTGGGATCATTAACAACACCAGTGGCACATACACTCCTTCCTCCTCTAAAAGGTCCTATACATCTCCATTTGAGTGGTTTGAATACATCATTAAAGTCTTTATTTGTTTGTGCAGATACTTGCACAGAAATAAAAATGAATGATAGAATGGCTATTCTTTTGATCATGTGCAAATTTATTTTTGACGCAATGTAGGGGGTTTATTTTGTTTATATCGCTTATGTTTGATAGCGTTTTTGCAAGCTCTTATTGTTACCTATTTTTTTACTCAAAAATTTTATCCAAATAGTATCCATAAAATCTACTAATATGCATCGGGATACACAGTTTTTCATATGTCACTCTTTTGTTGTAGGTAATGAAAATGAGTAAGATTTTTGGTCATGATATATGAGTAGGAAATCAGATACAATAGATATTACAGTATGGCAACTTTTTGTTTGAAGATATAAAAGCACTTTTCTAATATCTTTGTTATATGATACAGAACGCCACAATTAACCTATTGAATAAGTACAAACATCAGTTTCATCCGGTAGTACCCTTTACAACAAATCCAATCAGAATTTTTCCTTTAAATCTATCTGCTACAAACAAAACACTCACCCCAGAAATTTATAATGATATTCATTTTTTTAGATCTTATATAGATACCCATCTTGAAATGCATCATTGCCAATATGCTATAGGTGGTTATAATGAATGGAGAGATATATATAGCTCCAGCAGTCTGTTTGATGGCTTAGCATCCCCACGAAGATTGCATTTGGGTGTTGATGTGTGGGGCCATGTAGGTACTCCAATTTATGCTTTTATGGGTGGCATGGTGCATAGTTTTGCATTTAATAATCGGCTCGGAGATTATGGAGCCACACTCATTCTTTCTCATCAATTGGATAGTATTTCATTTTACACTTTATACGGTCATATTGCTTTAAACGATATTTCCATTTTACAACCAGGAAATTATGTAAGCAGGGGAAATATCATAGCACATATAGGGGCACCTGAAGAAAATGGAAATTGGCCACCACATTTGCATTTTCAAATTATAACAAATATAGAATTGTATGAGGGGGATTACCCTGGTGTATGTAGTAAAGAGGAGGCTGAAAAATACCTCTTCAACTGTCCAGATCCTGAATTGATTTTAAACCTCAAAAGCCATGTTATCAATATTTAGGATTCCCCTATTTTTGGCCGCACAATAAAATTATTTTATGTCTGACCATTCTCAGGAACCAAACGACAGCAGGAAATATACACTCACTGCTTTTCTTGCTTTTGCCACAGTGTTTTGTCTTTTAATGTTGATGATGACTTGTCATGGAAACTTTGTGCCTGGTGGCGCACACGGTAGTAATCATGATGAAAATGCTACTACACATCACGATGCAGATACACATGCATCAGGTGATGCGGCAAATCATGAAAATTCTGAGGCTCATGCAGAGCCGCAGGTAGAATCATTAAAATTATCCCTGCCGGGAAATATTGAATTGGATGCTTACAAAGGAGGTATAGAAGATCAATTGATCAATTTTATCAAAAATGGATATGATAACTTCAGTGACGATAGCTTGAAAAAAATATGGTTTGATTTTGATCATATCAATTTTAAAACAGGAAGTGCAGAGCTTACTCCAGAGAGTAAACATCAGGTTGAAAACCTTACTGCAATTTTAAAAGCATATCCCACACTCAAATTAAAAATTGGTGGCTACACAGATAAAACCGGCAACGAAGCAGTCAATAAAAAATTGAGCGCAGACCGTGCAAATGCTGTAAAAGCAGCACTTACAGATGGCGGAGTGGGCACACAGCTTACAGGGGCTGAAGGATATGGAAGTGAGTTTGCAAAATTTGCTGCTGATGCACCAGAATCTGACCGTATAAAAGACCGTCGTATTGCTGTAAGAATCAGTAAATAAAATTTTTAAAAACATGTAACACCTTTTGTATGCAAATGCAAAAGGTGTTTTAATTAATAAACAACATTAAAGAGCAATAGCATTTTTTAACTGTGAAATAATGACTATGCAAATACATTTGACAAAATTTATTCTTCCTGAAAAAGATTGATAAATATATCATAGGTAAATTTCTTACAGCATTCTTCTTTTGTTTAATGCTATTTACTGTAGTTGCGGTGGTGATAGATGTAAGCGAAAAAACTGATGATTTTGTAAAAGCAGGATTAAGTGCTGCAGATGTATTTGTAAATTACTATATGGGTTTCATCCCTTTTATCAGCGGTTTACTGTTTCCATTATTTGTATTTATTTCAGTCATTTTTTTCACATCCCAAATGGCAGGTAGAAGTGAAATAGTAGCCATACTTGCCAGCGGTACCAGTTTCAATAGATTTTTAAGACCTTATATTTTTGGAGGAATCATTTTAGGTTTCATTTTACTGCTCCTCAATAGTTTTATTATACCTCCGGCAAATAAAATTCGCACAGATTTCGAAGCAAAATATATAAAAGTAAATAGTAGTTATGACCCTTTGGTAAACAGACAGGAAAGAAATATATACTTCCGAATAGATTCATTTACTTACGCCGGTGTACGTAGTTATGACACCTTTAGCAAGAGCGGTGGACCATTTTTTTTAAATAAAGTAAAAAACAAAAAAGTAGTATTTAATCTTCGAAGTGATCGTATTTATTGGGATACGGCAAAAAAGCAATGGAAGCTCCAAAATGTATATGAAAGATCTATTGATACGCTGAAAGAAAAAGTGATGCAACAAAAGGAAAAATTTGTAAAATATAATTTTTCATATACCGATTTAGCTCGGGATGATTATGCAAAAGATAAATTAACCAGTCCAGCACTTTTTGAATATATTGAAAAAGAGAAAACAAGAGGCACCGAAGGGCTTAAAGTACTGCAAGTAGAGGCATATAGGAGAATCGCAACACCTTTTGCAGTACTCATTCTTACACTTATTGGTGCAGTTATTGCCAGTAGAAAAGTACGGGGAGGAAGTGGGGCCCATCTTGGAATCGGACTTGCCATTGCAGCCATTTTTATCATCATGGACAGGTTCTCCACCATCTTTTGCACAAAAGGGAATTTACCTCCATTGATTGCAGCATGGATACCCAACTTCATCTTTTTATTTGTGGCAATTTACGTATATAGAAAAGCACCAAAATAATAGTATATGTATTTGCATCTTCGTTGTTATTGATTACACAATGGAAAATTTTCAATCTTCAAATAATCATCCATAATTCATGCAAACGCTCATCATAAAAAACATTGGCTTATTGGCCGGCATACTTCAAAAAAGTAATGTACTGAAAGGGGATGATTTAAAAAGAATAGAATCTTTAAAGCATGCTTTTCTGCATATTGAAGATGGACTTATCTGCAATTGGGGCAGCATGGAAGAACTTGAAATATACCTTAACACCATGCATGAGCAGGCAAACTTTTATGATGCCGAAAGAGCTACCATTATACCCTGCTGGGTAGATAGTCATACACATATTGTTTTTGCTGCTACAAGAGAAGATGAATTTGTAGATAAAATTAAAGGTCTTTCCTATGCTGAAATAGCAGCCAAGGGTGGTGGCATTCTGAATAGTGCCAAGCGGCTACAACACACATCTGCTGACGATCTTTTTGTAATGGCATGGAAGCGATTGGAGCAACTCATTTGTATGGGTACGGGTGCCATCGAAATAAAAAGTGGATATGGCTTAAATATAGATTCAGAATTAAAAATGCTTCGTGTTATCCATAAATTGAAGGAAAAATCTCCCATTCCTATAAAGGCAACATTTTTAGGGGCACATGCATTTCCTTTGGAGTTCAAAGACAATCATTTGGGATATATCAATATGTTGATAAACGATTTGCTGCCACAAATTGCAAAAGAAAAATTAGCAGATTTTATTGATGTTTTTTGTGAGCAAGGTTTTTTTAGCACGGATGAAATGGTACAAGTGATTAAAGCTGGGGAAGAGTATGGTCTTACTTCTAAATTGCATGTAAATCAGCTATCCAGTATGGGAGGTTTGCAGGCAGCCATTCAGTGTGGTGCGTTATCAGTAGATCATCTGGAAGTAATGACAGACAATGATATTCAAACATTGGCCGCATCAAATACCATTGGCACTATGCTGCCCACTGCTGCCTATTTTTTGCGTATGCCTTATCAGCCCGCAAGGCAAATGATTGATGCTGGCTGCACAGTAGCATTAGCCAGTGATTATAACCCTGGCAGCAGCCCGGGTGGGAATATGCATACCGTTGTGTCTATGAGCTGTGTGCAAATGAAAATGCTGCCCGAGGAAGCTATAAATGCTGCTACCATTAATGGAGCATATGCAATGCAATGTGAAGCTATATGTGGAAGTATTACAAAAGGCAAAAGAGCAAATTTGCAATTTATGCCACCCATGCAATCATTGGCGTACATACCCTATGCATTTAGCCATCCCATTATAGAACGTGTCATGATCAATGGATCATTTGTTTAAAGATTAATTGTTGTGCTATAATGAGTAGGTATCTTTTTTGTCTTTAATGTTTTTACATTTGTTTATCTAATACAAAATGAATCAGATTGTACACATATAAAACAGCAGTAGTTATTCTTAATTATAATGGTAGAAATTATTTAGAAAAATTTTTGCCTTCGGTAATAGCATATAGCTCGGATGCTGCTATCATTGTGGCAGACAATGCATCTACGGATGATAGTCTTGTACTCCTTCATTCAAAATTTCCTACAGTACAAATCATTCAACTACAAGAAAACACAGGATACGCAGGTGGCTATCAAGCTGCTTTAAAACAGATAGATGCAGCATATTTTGTACTCCTCAATTCAGATGTAGAAGTAACTCCAGGATGGTTAAGTACTTTGATTGATGCTATGGATGCAGAGCAAGAAGTGGCAGCCTGTCAGCCCAAAATAAAAAGCCATCATCAAAAAGATTATTTTGAATATGCAGGCGCCTGCGGCGGATGGATAGATAGGTTAGGATTCCCTTTTGCCAGAGGCCGCATTCTTGACAATTGCGAAGCAGATAGTGGACAGTATGATACAGCTCAAAATATATTTTGGGCCACAGGGGCATGCTTGGTTATACGCTCCAGGTTGTATGATGCTGTTGGCGGTATAGATCCGATTTTTTTCGCACACATGGAAGAAATTGATTTATGCTGGCGTTTGCAGCGTGCAGGTTATGAAATAAAATGTTATCCTCAATCATTAGTATATCATGTGGGTGGGGGTACATTGCCAAAGGGAAATCCCAGAAAAGTATATTATAATTTCAGAAATAACCTCATTATGCTTTCAAAAAATCTTTCTACTTTGGAAAAGATTTGGATGCTGCCCACCAGGATGGCTTTGGATGCTGCATTTGCATGGAAGTCTTTGCTGACGGGCCATATCGCCGATTTTATTGCTGTAGTAAAAGCACATATTCATTTTTTTTCATGGTATTTCTCAAAGCATAAAGATGTGGCATTGCCCCATAAACCAATGCATCGGCTTATAGGCTGCTACCCTGGATTAATTGTCTGGCAATATTTTATAAAACGAAGAAAAACTTTTTCAGAAATCATTTCAAACAGGATGGATATTTAATTACATGCCCTTACTTTTGCCAACGAAAATTTTATATATGGATAACCATAACGTAGAGCATAAGGAAAAAGAATTTGGGTACAACTGGGTAAACTCATCCCGCTTTTTATTTTACCTGCAGGTTTTGGTTTTTGTGGCTTTTGTAGTAGGTGGTTGCTATAATTTGTATGAGCATCGTTATAAAGGCAAGCCAGATGTGGAAGTGCCGGGCAATACAGAATACACACCAAAATATAAATAATATCAAGAAAAATTTTGCAATGTAGAGTAGAGCTCTAAATTTGCACCTCCGGAAAAACTTATATGTTTAATTTCGGAAAAGTTCTTTGTAGTATCAGCGGAAGTAGCTCATTTGGTAGAGCACAACCTTGCCAAGGTTGGGGTGGCCAGTTCGAGCCTGGTCTTCCGCTCTCATTAAAAAAGTTATCTTAATTTGATAACTTTTTTTTTGGATGCCCTGGTGGTGGAATTGGTAGACACGCAGGACTTAAAATCCTGTTTGCAGCAATGCAAGTGCGGGTTCAAGTCCCGCCTGGGGCACAAGCCGAGAGGTTGATTGAAATTGGTATTACAACAATATACCAATTTTAGTCGCCTCTTTTTTATTGGAATAAACTAAGCAATTTTCTTTTTTTATGCATACTTTAATTGGTCATGATATTGAAAAGGCTGCATCATTTTTACAACAAGGTGCATTAGTGGCCATACCTACAGAAACAGTTTATGGCCTTGCGGCTAATGCATTGAGCGAAGCGGCCATAATAAAAATTTTTGAAGCAAAAAATAGGCCCCGCTTCAATCCACTTATTCTACACAGTCATTCCATAGAATCATTGCAATTGTATGCAGATTTTTCTGACAAAGCCCTATCCATAGCAAAGTCCTGCATGCCCGGACCTTTATCCTTAATGCTTCCTAAAAAATTGATAGTGCCAGATGTACTTACTGCTGGTAGTGATAAAGTAGTTGTAAGAATTCCAAACCATATAACCACACTATCATTATTGCAGTCCATTACATTTCCGCTTGCCGCACCCAGTGCTAACCCATTTGGATATATAAGCCCAACTACGGCACAGCATGTATATCAAAAGTTTGAAGGTAAGCTTCCCTATATATTGGATGGTGGAGAAAGTGCTGTTGGCGTGGAGTCCACCATTGCAGAGGTTATGCATGATCATATTTTGATACATCGTTACGGTGGCATGTCGATGGAGAGCCTACAAGAAATTTCCGGACTCGATACCATTCTGGCTCCTGCACATAGTGCTACTACATCTGGAAAATTAAAAAGCCACTATGCTCCCGGCATACCTCTATACATGGGTGATGTGGAGCAGTTGAGTCATCAGTTTCAAGGAAAAAAAATCGCTGCAATCAGTTTTTATAACGATTACAATTACTTAGCATCTGTAGAAAGTTTTATACTATCCCCAGAAAAAAATATGTCCATTGCGGCAGCAAAACTTTTTCAAACATTGAGATGGATTGATGCTGGTGCTTATGATATTATCTTAGCAGAACCATTTCCTGGATATGGGCTTGGCAAAGCCATAAATGACAGATTGCAAAGGGCACAATGGATACATAAATGATTCCCCTTTTTGTTCAATCACAAATTACAATTCCCTTATTTTTGCGGCCCGGTTGTTACAACAATATGTTGTATTAATAAATTACTTACTACGAATGCTTCGCAAATACTGGTGGAAATTATTAGCTTATTTGTTGCTGCTTTATACAGCGGTGATGGGCTTTTTAGTAAAAATTCCAATTTTAGATGGACGGCTACAGCAGACCATTCGAAATTTATTTTTTCATGTTCCTATGTGGTTTGGTATGATGATATTACTCACCACTTCTGTCGTATATGCCATAAAATATTTAAGAAATCCATTGCCAAAATATGATGCTTATTCCACTGCTTATGCCACTACAGGTGTGGTGTATGGTGTGTTAGGATTAATAACCGGAGCAATATGGGCAAACTACCAATGGGGAGAACCTTGGAGCGGAGACCCCAAGCAAAATGGTGCAGCCATAGCACTATTAATTTATTTGGCCTATTTTGTATTGAGAGGCAGCTTGCAAGATGATGAAAAAAAAGCACGTATTGGATCGGTGTACAATGTGTTTGCATTTGCTATGCTTTTCCCCACACTTTGGATATTACCGAGGCTTACTGAATCCCTTCACCCGGGTGGAGAAGGCAGTGAAGGAAATCCCGGATTAAATGGCGGAGATCTTGCCCCCGAAATGCGTTTAGTATTTTGGCCTGCCGTGTTGGGTTGGACTCTTTTGGGTGTATGGATTAGTACAATACGTATTCGGATAGCGTTATATCACCAAGAAAAATCATTACATGTATAAAAAGACTTTGTTTTTAATAGCAGCTTTTTTGTTGTTTGAAACTATTGATGCATTTGCACAGCAGTCTGTGGAAAGTTCACCTGAAAACTTTATGACCAGCGAAGGAAAAATATATGTGGTTGTAGCGGTAGTGGTTACCATCATTACCGGTCTTTTTATTTACTTGTACAGGTTAGATAGAAAAATTTCTCGATTAGAAAAAAGCAAATAGGTTTAGCAAACAAAATTTAGCGCAAAGTTTCATTCAAATCAAAAACGAACATTCATTAATCTTAAATTTCATAAATCATAAATCATGTCAAACTACAGTTTTTTTGAGAGCGTAACCCGCAGTTTTGATAAAGCTGCACCCCATACTGGTTGGGAAAAAGGATTGCTTGAACAAATAAAAGTATGTAATGCAGTTTATCAGATTCGTTTTCCTATACGCAGAGACGATGGAAGCATTGAAGTAATAGAAGCGTATAGAGTACAGCACAGTCATCATAAAACACCATGTAAAGGTGGTATTCGTTTTAGCGATGAAGTAAATCAAGATGAGGTAATGGCACTTGCTGCTTTGATGACTTATAAATGTGCTATTGTGAATGTACCCTTTGGTGGTGGTAAGGGTGGAATAAAAATAAATCCTCGTAGCTATAGCGAATTTGAATTGCAGAAAATAACAAGACGTTATACTTCTGAATTGATAAAAAAGAATTTTATAGGCCCGGGTACTGATGTACCTGCCCCAGATTATGGTACAGGTTCCAGAGAAATGGCTTGGATATTGGATACTTATGTAGCTATGCATCCCGGTGAAGTGGATGCTGCCGGATGTGTAACCGGTAAGCCAGTAACACAAGGTGGTGTAAGGGGTCGTACAGAAGCCACAGGTCTTGGTGTATATTATGGTGTAAGAGAGGTTTGTCAAATGGAAGATGTAATGACAAAGCTTGGTCTTACAAAAGGTATTGAAGGCAAAACGGTTATTGTACAGGGCATGGGTAATGTCGGATTCTATAGTGCTAAGTTTTTCAGAGAGGGTGGTGCTAAAGTAATTTGTATTGCAGAATATGAAGGAGCTATCTACAATGCGGATGGATTAAATGAAGAAGATGTATTTAAACATCGCAAAGCCACGGGTAGTATTCTAAACTTCCCAGGTGCTACAAACCTTGCCAAATCATCTGATGCTTTAGAAACTGAGTGTGATATTTTGATTCCGGCTGCTTTAGAGAATGTAATTAATGGCAGCAATGCAGATCGTGTAAAAACAAAGATCATAGGCGAAGCCGCCAATGGCCCTCTTACTCCGGATGCTGATGAAATACTAGGCAAAAAAGGTGTACTTATTGTGCCGGATATGTACCTAAATGCTGGTGGTGTAACTGTATCGTATTTTGAATGGTTGAAAAACTTATCGCACGTAAGTTTTGGTAGATTAGACCATCGTTACCAAGATAACGCTTTTAATAAAATACTTGATTTAATTGAAGATAGTACCGGAAGAAATATTTCTGCACGCGAACGCGATAATTTAAAAGGTGCTGACGAATTAGATATAGTGCGCTCCGGCTTAGAAGACACCATGATAAATTCTTACGAAAACATACGAGATATTTTTAAAAAACATAAAAAAATGCATAGCCTCCGTACTGCAGCTTATGTAGATGCATTAGAAAAAATAGGTATAACCTATCAAAAAATGGGCGTTTTTCCTTAATGTAGTTATCCACTTGTATTGATATTTAATCACTTATAAAATTATAAGAAGTGATAAGTTTACCTTACAATAAACTCAAGTAATTGTAGTGTAAATTTTAAAAATCAAGAAAATG
>ERZ650309.320-NODE-320-length-24180-cov-10.383834_pt1 | contig 24180 bp, 35 predicted proteins | sample MGYA00376245_ERZ650309 | MGnify/ENA primary metagenome ERZ650309 (study PRJEB26733, sample SAMN07839294) | wastewater metagenome | biome: urban; feature: wastewater treatment plant; material: waste water | place: USA: North Carolina | collected 2016-04-26 ...
GCTACGGTGATGGCGAGCTTGTTGGGATATTTCACGCGGATTGCGGGAAGCGCGTGCTTGACGGCATTGACGCTACGATAGCTATGGCTGGTGCATAACACCGGCCATAAGGGGCAGCGACGTTAGGAGCTGTCCAGTGAGTGAAACGAACGGCCTTCATGGCCGGTGTTATGCACCAGCAACTACTACAGAGGAAATGGTATGGAGCAACCAACAATAGCGGAAATGAGACGGGTGATTGATGACTTTTTTCAGTGTATTGATATATCTGGAAGCAGAAGCGCAGCAATTGTAGAGCTACTTGATATGCGGAGGAATAAAACTTCATGGGTTGGCAAGGAGGAAAACGACTTCCGATTTAATGTTGATGAGTTTCTTGATGAGGTTTCTCCCGGATGGAACAAGCCTTGTTATGGGGAGAATTGCGGGGCATTGGTTGCCGAAACGCATTCTCCAGAATGCATCTTAGAGGCCGCTGAGTCACAAGGGTGGATAGACGCGCCGGAGGCGATTGCGGCAAGAAAGCAGATTGCGGCACGAAATGCTGGTGCATAACGCAGAGCTGAGGGGTGAGCGAAATGAGTGCAACGAATGAAGCGAGTCCAGCGAGCGAAACGAGCGATGTTGAGCGGGTTGTTATGTGCCGGAGATGATTTATGGATCACTTAGAAAAAGCAAAAGCCATTGCAGAATGGCAGGAAACTATGGAAGCGATGGAAGAACACCAGAACAAACTGGCTGAATTTTTCCGGTGCGCGTTTGATGCGCCTCTTTTTAAGTCGATTGCATTGATGCAGTCGAAGTACACAAAAGCCGTTGCTGCAAGTGTTGGCGACGAAAACGACTGGCTGCTGTGGTATTGGATGGATAACGATTTCGGCAGAGGCAGCCTAAACGCTGTTTTTGATGGGGTTCGGTACCCTGCGCGAACAGCGGGAGAGCTTGCGACAGTGATTGAAAGGCATATTGCTGCCGACATAGGTACATAACTACTAATAGACACCAAGTGACGTATAACATCCGATAAAGCAACAAAAACGACATTTTACAGATAGGTGTCGTAGTCCCTGCCGCTAAGTGTGATGTCGCGCTTTAGCATCATCATGTACTGCTTGTCTGTGTCTGTATCTTTCCACGCACTTGCGCCGAAAGTTCGCACAGCTTTTTCGACAAGCACGCGCTTGTACTCTGGCACACCAACATCGGATAACGCACTGACAAGCATAGCGTCCGAATCTGCGCGGGATTTTTTGTGAGTGCTGTACAGCCAGTCATGCACAAGGCTGGGGGCAACTAAACGCTGGTCTGATGCTGGATAAATCAACTGCCAGAAACCGACTGGGACGTTTGCGCCGTTCCACCAATAGCCAGCAGGAATTAGCACGTCTTTGTATGCGTAGTCCTCTAAAAGAATCCAGCCCCACGCGCCGTAAATAGCGTTATATCTCGGCTCGATTTTTGGCTGTTTTATTCTCATAAGTGCCGACCCAACCAAGTCACAAAAGCAGAAATCGCGGCGGCGACACCGGCAAAAATCCATTTGCTGGCAAGATTATTTGTCGGCGCATTTGTTTCCAGCAAGCGCAAACGCGCATCAAAAGTATTTGAGATAGCCTCTATCGCTTTGAACGCTCTATCTAACGCTTGACCTTGGGACATTTGCCGCTCTTCGAGACGTACCTGCTGGCGAGCGACAGAAAGCAACTCGTCTGTATTTTTTTTTATTCCTTCAAGCGCTTCGGCAAAGCGAATGTCGTTATGCTCGACTTCGCGCAGGCGTTCCAGCACACTCTCGCAAGTGTTATTGCTCATGTTGCATGCACCCATTGTCTCAATTTATCCTTGTCTCTATTACAGCTTATGAGTGCGTTTCGCATCTCTACCAGAGCAGGTGGTAAATCCCCCCACGTTTTTACATCCACAGCAGGCACGGAGCAATCCTGCAATAGTGCAGCAGGCGGCTTGGCGACAATCGATTCAGTTCGCGTTGTCGCGCAGCCAGCCAAGCACATCAGCAGGCACAGCGTTATCAATACACGCATCTCGTGATCCCTCCACAATGTTTCTGTATTTTATTCGAGCGGTCGCCGCCTGTTTTTCAGCCGCGTTTTTTTCTGCTTCGCGTTTCGTAAGTAACGCGTCAGTCTGTTTTGCGAGTTTGTTCGCGGATTCTAATTCGTCGCTCAACTTTTGAGCCGTTGTTTTGTATTGCAGCAATTCAGCTCTGTAATTATCAGCAGCATTTTGCGCTGCGGTTAGCCGCGCTTTCGTGACAACAAAAAAACCAGCCAGCGACAGAATCAGCGACAGAAAAAGCGCAACGCGCCAATTGTTCAACACCGCTGCAATTAAATTAAGCATTCCACTTACCTGTTGTACACATTTGATACTCAGCCGCGCGGCGTTTCGTCAAACCTTTCAATACCTGTCCGCCAGCTTTATCCCACCGCTTCAATTCGCTGCACCATTCCTGTCCGGAGTTCAGCTTTTTCATCAACGTGGATTTACACGCCGCACCAGCGCCTACGTTATACGACCACGACAGCACAGCAGCCGCCTCGTAGGGTTTTATGTCTCTGGTAATACATGGCGCTACTAGCCGAGCATGCTCAGCCAGCGAAGCGCCCAGCAGAGCCGTGCATTGCTGACTATTTAATGTTTGAAAACTGATAACGTCCTTGTCAGTTTCTCCATAACAGATAGTCGGGATCCCAACCGGATCGGAATAAGTATGCGGCACATAACCTTCAAAATTAGCCACTAATCCGCAAGCAAGCAGAATGGCAGAAAATCCCAAGCCAGCTTTTTTATTCATAGCGTTGCTGCCAGAACAAATAGATTATCTAATTGCTGATCTGTGATATTCAATGCCGCCGCCATTGAAATAATCAGAGGATTCTTGTGCTCAATATCCAGCGAGTATTCCCACCAATCTTTTGTTGCTTGATCGCTATTCGCTACGGCATTCTCTACCGTTTCGCGCAGCCCTGCGTTGTTTAGAGCAAGTCGAATCTGACGCGGCGTGACACGTTGCGGCACAGTGTTATCGGATTGCGGTAGCGGAGGAACAACATCACCATGCACATACACGTCATAGCCGTTTGCCACTTTTCGTACACGAATCTTGTTTGGTATTGCGTTGGCTTCTTTTGCGCTTTGCACAGTAATCATCAGCCGAATCCTCTCTGAATAACATAACTACTCATAATCGTACCCACGTCCGTTGTGCCGGACATTTCCACAGTGAACGAGATATATACGCTGTCTGTTGTGATGTTTGGAATAGTTATAGGAGCAGGATAAGGGTCTGTGCTGGGCACTCCAGGTTGTGAAGTCGCACACTGTATTGTTGATGCTGTTGTATACATTAGCGCAGAGATATTCGGATAACTCAGCTCAGCAGCAGCCATTGTATACGTTGCAACAACGGGGTCTGTCAGATCGCCATTCGCGCCGATTCTGATTCTGAATGTTGCGCTATCCGTAGATCCGGATTTTGCAAACGCAAAATTTGAAACAAGAGGCAACCCGACAATCAAATAGCCGGTCAGCGTTTGATATTGTGTGAGTATTTGTTCGTCTCCCGACAGATCGCTATCGGACGGCAAATCAGTAGAACCAATAAAAAAATTTCCTGAAACTGGAAGATAAAGACCGAGTGGCGACGAAATAAAAATACTCTCTATCAGAGTAATACCTTCGTTAATTTTGATCAAAGACCCGCTAGGAAGCGTAAGAGGATCGGGACGACCAGCCCAGTCGCCTGAGTATTTATATTCGAGCTTATTATTTAACTCTGATTGCGTTACCTGAGAAAAAGACCAATCCATAAAATTACCCTCGTTTAACCCGCTGCAGGATATGAAAAACTACCAACTAATAACAGTTTATCACGCCATGTTGACATGTCAGTAGATGCGTCACCTGACAATAAATGCAGAAAAATTCTATCTTCTGCTGGCAGAGGAGCGACTTCTGCTATGTGTTGATATTCAGGAATGTAGTACGAGCTAGTCGGGCTGGGCAAAGAAGATACATTGCTGATTTTTGCCGCCCCCGTCACAAGAAACCTTTGACCGCGAATTATTGGATCGGTGTCTTCCCCCATCAATGTTCTATCAGGAGTTACAGGAAGCCCATATATAATAAAAGTTCCACTTGTCACTCCAGCATCTTCAAGCACTTCAATTCTGAAGAAGCAATGTACAACACCATCCATCACCTGATATTTTGCTTGCTTTTCGAGGATCAGACCGGCATCTGTTGCCAGAGCAAATGTATCCCAATCAAGCAGATCAGAATCAACTATATCTCCGCCTGTTGAGCTGTAGCAGTGAATTAAAACGCATTGCTTTCCTAGGTTTATCCCTTTTACCAGCGGCTTTCCTGTTCTTGGTTCCATTTTCAAATGCGATAATCTGTTGTTCTTAACATCAACGCCATTAGACAAAACAACACAGCCATCAACATTATTTGCAGAGGTCGAGTTGTCGAATGTACCTAGATGAATTTCGTTAAATTGACTATCTCCTGTTATTTTTACTGCATTTACAGCGGTTGATTTTATGTTGATATTTGATGCTCTAAGATTGTTAGAGTCATTTATCACGAAGAAATCAGACAAATTAAAGAAACAGTCTGTCAGTTTTATATCGTCGGCATTATCAATTTTTGAACCGCAAGTGCCGACATTCCCTGTTGAAATCAGGTTCTCAATAACCACATCAGAGCAGTTGTACACATACACCGCGTTTGTCTTTGTATTGATAAGCGTTGTATCCGACACGGCAACACTATTGGCATTATCACCAAGGCATAAACCACTGCCGTCTGCTCCTGCGAATAGCCCAGTATCCTGAATAACATTTAGGTCTAGCTTAAGTCCTTCAATAGTTGTACCAGAGAACAGTACGCCTTTAGCACCAACGCCTTTTATTACATTATTGATGAAAAAGAATTTATCTATCGTGCTTGTGCCGTTAATAGCCCATCCACCTGTATTGCACAGCTCCGCTTTAATCTCGCACCAAGTAAAAATTGAATTTATAAGGATGGCAGACGAACCGCTCAGAACGCCGTCAAAAGGCAGCGCATTAGATGATTCCGATACAAACGTGATGTTACAAATTCTCACGTTTTCCATGCGAACAATGTCGAACAACTTGGACAGATTGCTCGACTTGATAATGGTTTGTCCTCTGGCTCCGCAAATCTCCACGTTTTCCGCGTTGATTGTTACCATCGAATCTATGTTATACACGCCAGCCGGAATAAAAATCTTGCCGCCAGTCTGTGAAAAAATATCACTGAAAGCTGGAAAATTGTCAGTGGTTCCGTCACCAACAGCGCCAAAATCATCAACGGCGTTTTGCGTGTCATTGCCGCCAGTTGTTATCTGTCCAGAGTCAAGAATTGAATAGACAAGCTCGCCATTTTTGTTTTTAACCACCATCGAATAGTTGCCGGATGTAAAAACATTGATTGGCGATCCGTAGTTCGCCATGTATCCAGCCAGCGTTCGGATTGGCTGTGCAACGGGGATAGTTTTTGCATTGTCGGCAAAGACTTCTACGGGATTCGTAACAGGGTTTAGTCCTGCTTCGCCGATATACACAAATCCGCCCTCTAGTGCCGAGCCGTCTATATCATTGAAAAATGGAAAAGGAACTTGTACGACTCTCACTGGTTATCTCCTGATTCTTCTTGCGCCAATGCTTGCAGCATTCCAGATATAAACTTCTGCTTTTCGCTAAAATCTCTACTTACACCCATTTTTTTAGCAAGGTTTGCGAATGCTTTGGATGATGCAACTCTATTTATCGCTGTTTTTTCTGCATTGCTTCCAGCTTCTTTGCTTGCCAAAGCTGCAAATTCATCGCTATTCAAAAACTTTGTTACAGCCAACAAACGATCATTCGGAGTCTTTGCAATTTTTTCCACGATTGCATTTGGGCTGATTGTTCCGAAAGTAAACGGTGATGTAGCTTTAGCGGCAAACTGTCCGCCGTTCGACTCCGCGAGCCGCTGTATAAGATTCCCGCTGCTTAATGCCTGAATTAGCGGCTGGTTTGCTTTTCCTGTTTTCGATATTAAACGCTCTCGCGCATTCACTCGTTTGGATATCAAATACATATCGCGCAAGAATGTCTGCTCGGCAGGCGATAAATGCTCTGCGAACTTTGCATAGACCTGCGAGTTATTGCGCAGTCCGCGATAAATATCCTCGAAAGCGCCAACGCTGAAATGTCCATTTTTTGACGATAGCGCCATCAAGCCGGACATTAAAACCTCTTTGCGATTCTCTGGCGGCAAAACCTTTAGCACTTTGTTGAGGCTGGTAATATCGCCGCCTTTTCCTGTTGTGATTGCGGTTTTTAATCTGCTGACGATACTGCCTTCGCCTTCTTTGCTAAATCCCTCAATTATTCTTTTCTCTATTTTTGACGCTGTTGTATTCAGTTTATTTGCTGCCAGCAACTTCCCAGCCTGCTCTTCGCCGCCAACCTTCAAAACGGTTTGGTATTTGTCATCAGCCATCGCACCGTAAATGCGTTTCAATGATGACAAATCAGAGCGAGATTGCCCCTGTGGGACATACGCGCTTTGCCTGCCGCCAATCGCTGCACCAATCTCTTCACGCTCCCGATTCATTGCGGCAAGCGTGGTAGTAGGATCGTTCACCATATCCCACAGGCGCTTTTCGCTGGCATTCAGACGATCAACACTGCCCATCTCGTCAATAGTTTTTTGCAGAGCGTTTCTGGTTTCATCAACAACAGCAGGCGTGCTTTTTGGTGATGCGCTGTCAATCTCCTTGTACAGTTTTCTGGATTCATTGCGTGCTGCCGTCATTGCGCTGTCGAGATTGTCTTTTACTTTTTGAGACACGACCGACAAATCTGTTGAAGCATCCATTGCTTTCAGCGTGGCTTCTAGCTGATCGTTTATTTTTACCCGCGCAGCATTCCATGCAGTCGATTCGGGGGACGCTTGTATGCCTCGACCAGCCGCCATAGTTTCGGCAAACTGCCGAGAATCCGAAAGCAGGTCAGTTGGCAAATCTATACCGAGCCTTTTTGATGCTGTCAAAAGATCGGGATTTAAAGCAATGGCTTTTGCCAATTCTTGTTTTGTTTGATTCGCTCCAAAACCACCGGCTTTCGCTTTTTTCACCAAGTCCGAAAACTCTTCATCAGTCATTGCGGCGGGCTGCACAGCAACCTCGTCAGCAACAGCAGGCGCAACAATTCCAGCTTCATCAGCCGCCGCCATTGCCGCTTTGGGCGATTCTGGAGCTGCAGCAACAGCAGAGGCGGCATCGTCAGCAACAGCGCCGTCTGCGCCGCCAAATATCTTTCCTGCGACCGCTTTAGCGGTTTTGCCGACAACTTTCATCGGCAACTCAATAGCCGGAACAGCCGCCGCCGCTAGTGCCACTTGGTCTGCGTCGAAAGTACCGCCCGCCGCTTTCTCTGCCGTTTCAATGCCGCCCTGTACGCCTGCCGAAAGCAGCGCTCTACCTGCGACCGTTTCAGGTGCGCCTGCGGTGTATGCAAGCGTTTGCCCAACAGCACGAGGAATATCGGACGCGCGTAATCCAGGCTTATATGCGTAGGTTTTTCCGTCTGTCGGTGAAACAAAAAGGTAGTTGCCTTTTTCGTCCTGAGAAACCTGCATATCAGGAAATTGCGATTGCAATATCTTTGCTGCTTCGTCGCCGCCAGAGAAAAAAGTACCCGTTCCAGCTAATAGCGACTGCTTTGGTGTGTTCACCAAACCGGAAAAGCCAAGTTCAGGCATTTCTGTCCAATCTGGTAGAGCCTCGGTGCTTTCTACTCTGCGCTCATTACCAGTAACCGATTCTTTTAACGCATCAACGCCTTTTTCAAGCATACCACGAGTGTCTGCAACAGGCATTTCACCAATGTTTTTGTTTTCGTCTTGACCAGCAAAAGCGTATAGCGCATCTAAATCCTCTTTTGGTATTGCAGAATTTTGCGCCGGTTGTTTAGATTGCGGCGCTTCATCTTGCGGAATATCGCTTTTTGCAAACGCATATAAAGCATCCAAATCATCAGGGGCGGCGGATGCCGTTTCTGTCTCATTTATTTGTGGCGCTTGATCGCTGGCGAACAAACTCGGATTGTTTTGCATACCTGACATTACACGAGCGCGGTAAGCCTTATTGACTGGCCCCCATGCTTTTCTGTTTGTGCCACCGTGGTATTCGCCAATCGCCTGCTCAATATCGCCATTGTTTCTGTCTAGTGACTCTTTCATCAACAAGCCAGCGGCTTCTGACGCATTCTCTGGACTTAAATACGGATCAACGCCGTATTTATTGATAATGAGTTTTCTTGTGGATGGCGTGAATTGATAAGGCGTTCTAGCGCCAACAGAGCTAACCTGATCCGCGTTGCTTTTTTCGCCAAAAAGCCGCAAAGAGGAAACAGAACCCGCTGGAAGGCCTAGTCTCTTTTCTGTGCTGGTATCTAGCTGATTGTACGTTTCGTCCTTGTATGACGTAGGGAAGCCTTTCACGTCATTTGCTCATTAAAAACTTGACGATTTTTTCTCTAGGAACATCCGGCGCACTAATCATGTACTTGTTTACCATGCCTTCCGTTACCTGATTGCCTGACGCATTTTTGCCAATAAAACGCCCGCCTTCTGTTCGCAGGTTTCCATCGGCAATAATATCCTGACGTCTTCTTGTGAGGATTCCACGAATAATGCCTAGATTATTTTTCAAGCTTTCTGCGCTTTGGTCTTTTGTTATATTCGCCACTGCGTTTTGTATTTTTGCGCCTTCTTGCTCAGTGAGGCTTCCGAATGTTGCGCCGCCAGCTTTGGCAGCAAGAAGATTGGACAGAAATTGCTGCGCCTGCACGGTTTCAAGGTTTGTTCTCGCTTGTTTGCCTGCTGAGCTATTTAGGTATGATGTAACGTCACCGCCCGAACCAACAGCCTGTGCAAACCCTTTATCGCCCAACACGCGATCAATGGTGTCAATTGAATCCTGAAATGAATCCAACGACGATTGAGCGGCTTGGTATTTTCCTTCTTTTGTTTCCATCAGTTTTGATTGCTTGTCGTCAATCTCAGATTGAATCTTCATGCGCTCTGTTTCATTTTTAGCTGCATCTAGCTTCAACTTGGCTCGGTCAATGTCACGCTGCAAAATTTTCGATTTTGTTTCTTCGCGGGTGTTCTCAATATCTGCCGCGCCTTTAGAGTATGCAAGATCCCCTTCTGCCATTGATTTTTGCGCGTCGCCTGCGGCTTTCATTACTGTGTACGGCTGTTCTTGCTCTGCTCTTTGTTCTTTTCCTAGTGATTCAAACGTGGAGCCAAACTTATCCGCGCCCATAATTGACGAAAGAGCAAGACCTGCCGATGTTCTCAGAAAATTAGGGTTGCTGTCTGCGCCCATAATCATGGCTTTGTATGTGTTCGCCTTTTCTGCGTCACCGGAATTTACTGCTGCATCGTATTTGTTTTGCAGAATTGATTTTGCGAGATCATTGTTTCCGGTTGATGCAGCCGCGTAAACCTGACTCATTTCATTCAACAAACTGCTTTGATTTTCAGGGCTTTGCAGCTCCCAAGACTTCTTGAGATTGTCCATTGATTCTGGAAACATAACGCCGAAACGCGCATAGTCTTTTGCTGTTGCGTTTGGATTTTGCGACAGCTCATAAAGACCTTGATTCATCGCGCTGGCACGTTGTTGTGCAGCAGCTTGTGCATTTAATTGTTCCTGATACTGACGAATGCCAATGCCCTGCTGCATTCCCTTCATCATGGAATCAATGGGGTTTTCTGCTTCAACCAAAAAAGGATTATTAGTCATTATTTAATCCAGCCCCAAAATTCCAATACCCACCAGATGAGTCAGTGTGTGGCGCAAAGCTAGAACCTAAACCGGAACCAGAACCAGTATTACTGGGCTGCATATTCTGCGCTTTGTATTGTCCGTAAGCCTGAGTAAGCCCACTAATAAGATTAGAAATGTTTGTGCCTTGAGCGATAGCCGACTGAGCCCCGATCATTCCTTGGTTTTGCAGCAAGCCACTCATTGCGTTTACAGAATTTTGGTTGAAACCACCCTGCTGCACCGCCGCATTTTGCCCTGCTCCTGCCAATCCAGCTAATTTTGCATACTGGTTTTCAATGGTTTGCGCCAGCATTTGCGGTCTAAATTGCGCCAAAGCTGCCGCTGTATTCCCACCACGCAAGCCGCCTGTAGCAGAAGCGTTTTGCCTCAGAGCATTTTCTCCCTGCTCAACTTGCGAAGTGAAGTACGGCGACAACTCCAACGCATCAATCGCGCTTTGTTGTGGTTTTGCGCCATTCAATCCGATCAAATCCAGTTGCGCAGCAAGTCCTTTTGTGCCAGCTTTACGATACGGCGCAAGCATTTTCATTATTTGCTGCTGCATCATCAACTGCTGCATTTGCGCGTCTTTGTTTGCGCTCGACGCGGCATCGGATGCGTTGCTGCTAGCGGCGTAATTAACTACGCCCCCAACCACAGTCCCGCCAATGCCTACCCAAGTCATTGTATTAACCCCTTGACATCGGAGTACGAGAGTTTTTCAAACTCTTCGTAGCTTTTTGCTATCACCTCTTGCTCAATTTTTTCTAAATCGGTTTCAATGTCGCAAACAACCGTTGGGTGATAGGTTGTCCATATCGTATCGGTTTCGGCATACACAACGCGCTTTGTGTGCGGCTCAGAAATAAATACAATAGGGCTTTCTGTAGCATCAAGAATATCAAAGCCAAATTCAGTTTTTACGCGAGCGCGTCCGCGAGATATGCAATTAAGATGGCTGTGCTTATGGATTTTCCCAACAATCACGGAACCAGCGGGGATAAATATCTCTCTAGCGTACAGGCCTGGTGCAAAATGATGCTTTAGAGGAAAATCGACAGCAAGAAGATCGCCGGAATCTATCAGGTTTTTAATAGCCGCTTCACATTCAAAAGCAGCGCTTCTGAATTGTTGTTTTTCTTGCTCGACTTTTTCCAGCATAACACCCTCATTACAGGATGCGCCGCTGGCCGCGCTCTTCTCAGCTTTTGAAAACAATATCAACAATTTACTAGGATTGCAAGAAGCCGTCTAAATTGGTTGCCGTGATGCTAGACGCTGATCCAGCCTTGGCTCGGATAGAGCCGCCGGACGCGATCACAGGAATATCCACATCAAGATAACTGTTTGCCGCAATAGAGGTTTCTGGCAGACAGCAATTTACATCCGTTGCCGAACCGCCTGACGGAACAGACCACGCCTCGATTGTCACTGCGCCGCCAGTGGTATTGGCAAAACGCACCCTAGCATTTCTCAAAATTGACGCTGTTGGGGTAGCCGGAACCGTGTACAGCAGTTGCGGAGTTGCGGCTACCTGAACAGGCGGAAAAAGGCTGATAAATTGTATTGTCATGGTTATATCCCCAGATAAGCCTTTATTTCTGCAATGTCGGTTTTAATCTGTTGCAGGTTTTCTTTTCTTGTCAGCAAACCGTAAACCAAATCTTCGAGCACTGATATATTTTCCGGCGTTAATTCCGTTGCCTGCTGAAACAGATTCTCGAAAGCCACAATCGCTTCTAGCGTTGGCAGGAACTTCGCTAGTGTATCGCGCCGTAAAACCCTGTTTTCAGACATACAGTGGCTCCATCTGCGCCTCCAAGCGCGCAACGGATAAATGCGCATCGCTTGTGCCGCTGAATCGCTGTATGCGCCAGTGTTGCATCATACCCTGCTGCAACCACACAAGCCTTGCATTGCGCTGCCCGACCGTTCCAGTTGGCGCGGGGAAGCGCTGGCTCCATGTAATGCCGTCTGAACTAAAATCCGTGTACACCATTGGATTTTCTCTAACTGCACATCGACCCAATAGTCCGACTAATTCCAGTCTGTGAAAAATTGCGCCGTTGGATTCATTGTAGATAATCTGCGTTCCAAACTCCCACGAAACTGGCTGACCCCAGTGGTCGGATATGCCTTCTTCCAGAGTTCCAACTCGTGATGACAGCGGATCGCCAACGATCCATTTCCCGTAGCAGCGCACAGGATAACGAGCGCGATACGTTGACCCATCACCGATTCCGGACGTGAGCACAAACCATGCAGGAAAGCCTAGCGCCTGAGAGGCTGCTGCATCAAAAACTAGCGTCTGCTTTGGTAGGTGGATATAAACAAATTGATGTCCGTTGTTTTCCATGTATTCGACAACAGTAGACGATAACTGAGCCTCGGAATAACTATTGAGCAGTTTATCAATATCCGTTGTGCTGATTTTCATCGAGCCGCCGCTGGTGATTGCGTGAACGCCGATAGATTCGTTTCGTCCACTACCCACCAAAATAATACTATCGTCTAAGGCGCATGCAGCACGATGCCCAACGCATCCTTTTTGCGATTGTGCGCCGCGAATTACCTGAAACGGGAAAAAACTACCGCCGACATTCTGGAATGTTTCAGATGTGTAGCGGTTTATTGCGTGTATCTCACCGCGCAACTTCAACACGCGCATAATGGGGTCGGGGTCAACTTCAGAACTGCCATATTTCAGCGGGTTTACTGACATTGGATCGTTAAGCTCAGTGACAACAAGGAACTCTCCATCTGTTGTCATAAAATAGCCGTCTACAAACACAAAGTCGTAAACGTCTCGCAAATCTACGTCCGTTACCTGTGTCAGCGTTGCGCCATCCCAATAAAACAGCTTTTTATCCGAATTGATAGCCAATCGATCAAAAGAGTAATCCATCACAACAGGATCACTACCACCAACATCACCAAGCACAGTAACAGCACCTGTCTTTGATATTTTTACGAGTTTTGAACCGCAAACGCGATACATTTCATCGAGCCAATTTATCCCGCCCCTGTCCATTCCGCCAACGTCAGCAAAGTGCTGGATCCCGTAAGCGGGGCGTAAATATCCCTCACTTATTCCGCTGACGTTCGGCACAGGGAAAAGGTTTCGCGGATACGAAACACGAAAATCACCGTTTCTGTCGGTATAAATACCGTTCAGAATGGGAATCTTCATCAGATGCCTTTGCCGGTCATCACGGAGATAGTTGTTCCGAGCGGAGAAAAATAACTCAACGCATTATGCGACTGTGGCTTGGTGATAACACTAGACTGAGCCGGAAATACCGCGTAGTCAGAATCATCTGCCGCCTCTACAGTGCCTTTCGAGTCATACGTCTGCACATACGCAACATTGTTGCCGCTATTAACAATCCTAACCTGATCGTCATCGGCAATGATAGGAATGCTAGCTGCTGTTCCGGTGGCTGTTAGATTATTGTTGCTTTTAAACGATGGTGAAAAAGGGTTCATAATGCCTCACTTATACAATGTTAATTCTTCCGATTCTGACTATGTTTATAAAGAAGTTTTTGACGTAAATGCTATCGCCACTATGCTCATCAGTCAGCCAGACCGCCAACGTGTCTCCAGCCGCCATTGGACTGGTAGAGTTAATGACTATTTGCTGCGGCTTGCCTGTTCCTTCTGTCAATGTGGTAATAACTTCCTCTGCGCCACCCGCCGCATCCGCAGTCCCAATAGATGCTTTAACGACATGCGTACCTGCACTGCTGTATGCCGACATAACCACAGAAACATTATAAAGACCGACGTATCCTGATTCCTCTTCGTGCGTGTTTGTGATTATCAATACGCCGGATATTACCTCGCTATCAAAACCTGATGCCTGATCTGCGCCACTTTGCATGGTTACGGCTGGAACATATACGTTACCAGTTTCAATTACTGTAGGATTGTCATTGATGCTGCGCATAAAGTAATAAGGCTGATCCTGTGGCGCATTCGTGAAAGAAGATACGCAATACCACCGCTTCATAACAGCATCATATTTAAGACGTAAACTGCCACCAGCAAAAAGTAAAGAGGGCGCGCCAAATACGGTCATGCCGGACGCAGAATACGTCAGCTCAATATCGTTTGTAGTGACTACCAGCAATTCCTGTTGATCCGCTACGGTGGATACATCAGGCAAAGTAATCTGACCAGAAAAACCGCTGTCAGTTGGCGTGATAATTAGCCATGTGCTTTGACCAATTCCGCCGACAACAACGGTGAACACTGTTTCTGTTGGAGAGCTGTATTGCGTAATAAATCCACCGCCGCCAGATATTCCTATCAACTCGGATATAAGTTTTGATAGGGCAGTCATTGATGCTTTTGCTGCATCACCGTTGTTCGTGCTGAAAAATGGAAATACATCGCCAGCCGTTAATTTTCGTGTCGGTAGATTGTTAATCTGTGTCATTGTCTAAATCCTCGCCGTCAAGCGCATCATTTCCAGAAAACTCAATAAAATTATCATTGCCTGCCGCCAATCTGTTCGGCGCTTCTGGCAAAAAGTTATCAGTAACACTTTTTCTTCCTGCGCCAGCAGGCATATAGCCTAGCGACATTTCATAAGCCGTGATGTTTTTCGTCAGCAAATCCGTATAGGCTTTTTTTGCAGCAATTCGCAAATCAGGTGGCACTTGTTTGCCGTGCATCGGCGATATTTTGACAGCCAGATTTAAGTAGATTGCTTCATTCGCTGAATCCGGCACATCGGTCGCATCGTCAAGATTGCTGTATTTTGGATTGTCAGCCATCGGGTAGCCAAGCCGAATACCCGAAGCGTTCCACGTTGAACACATTGCATCAAGGCGCTTCACCGCCGCCTGCAACTGCTCCGGCTGCAACGTAAAAACGTAACCGGCAAGCCCAATTTCTTCATAGGCCGCCGTTACAAATTGGCGCTTACTCCAGCCCACTGATCGCCTCGGCTACTTTTTCTGCCAGCTTCTTGTCAGACCAGCGACCGTCAACACTGATACCAAGTTCTTGTGCTTTTTGCTCAAGTTCTTGTCGTGTTGGTGGCGCATTTTCGTCAACGGCTTTTGTCTGCACATCGGCTACTTTTTTGCCGTGCTTTGTCGCGCCAATGGCATCGCTACGTGTCAAATACCAACCGTCAGCTTGCAGCAATTCCAATTCTTCATCGGAGTTGCACTGCTTCCAGTCATACGTTGCGCCATCAAAGCTGTTCGCTCCAGGGCTTTTGTAAACGTGTATTGGATATCCCATAGCAACAATCATCTCAAAAAGTGTCGCGGGACAGCAAAGCCATCCCGCAACGGTTACTCGATCAGGTCTGACCGAACAGGATAATACCAGATTGCTCTGGATCAAGGTTTGCAACACCAAACAATGTGTCAACGCGTAAATACGTTTTCATCGTTTTGATGTCGTATTGCTTCTGCATCACGATTTCAATGCCTGACTCTGTTGTGCCGCGCAAGATTGCTGCACCAGCGTCAGTAGGCACTGCGTAACGACCTGGCAGCAGACGGATAGCATCTTTTTGCCAAAACGGGTTCATCGCTGCAGTTGCAGTGTTAAGCCAAGTGATCGAGGCAGATGCAGCAGGCGTTACGACACAGTTTTTATACTGCGCTTCTGCCTTGCTTGAGCCTTGATTAGAAATGATCGGCGGCGTAATAACCATCGTCGTACCATTCGTCACAGACACAACACGGAACGTCTTACTTTGTCCTGTTCCCGACTTGCTAATCAAATGAACCGCTTCCACGCCATCTATACGGAACGCATCACCTGCCGCAACATTGGTCGTAGAGCTGACAGTGATAGTCTGGAATCGGTTGTCAACATTCGACACCTCGCCAGTTACCGCTGTGCTGGTCGCTTTAGGGACGTAGTAGTTGGTAGCAGTAGAGCGCGTATCAATAGTGATTGCACCGCCACCAGCCGCCGCTACAAGGCGTTTTGGATAATCCAGCTTGAACGTGTCAAAGCCAGACACCATGCCGACGTTAGAGCGCTCATACGCAGTAACGGGCTTGCCCTGCATTGTCTGACGATTCGCCAGATTACCAGCCATGCTGTTGTAGTCGCGGCTTGACAAAGCCAAAACGCGATCATATTGCGGCACGCCGATTTCGTTCATCAAGCTGTCACACTGCGCAACATCGTCGTAACCTGTTGCCGCAGCAGTACGCTTAACGACCAAAGAGCCGTAAGCGCAGGCAGCACCAAGCACAGCCACATTGATGTCGGATGCAAGTTTTTGCTTCGCGGCATCGCCCAATCGGTTTTCTTGCAGAGCATCACGCAATTCTTTCGCGTCCATTACCCACGGGCTGGATTTGCTATAGCCCATAGTTGCTGGAACAGAAAGTTGCGTGACATTGCCGAAGTTGGCAGATTGATCCATACCATCGAAAGATTCAGCGATGTACGGCTTAGGCAACCAAATAACGTCGTTTGTGCGAGCCATCATTTGATCTTCGGTTTGGTATTTGCTGACGTTGCGAGACATTACTTCGGCATCGTTAAAGCCTTCCAGTAAGTCTTCAAACGCTACGCGCTCTTCTTTTGAAAATGCATTAGCCATGATTTATTCCCCTTAAAAAAGTTTAACCTTTTGCGCGTTGCTGTTTTCGGTACTGCATGACTTTGGAGTAGTCTCCGGTTTTTTCAGCATCAGCGCGAAGGCGGTCAAGTTGTTTGTCGATTGCGCCAGACGGACGACCGGAACCCGAAACAGATTTTTCCGGCAAGGCGGCTGGCTTTTTGGATGAGACTTTCATGGTGGCCTCCAGTTTTGCAATCGCAAAAGCGAATTGCACAGGGTCTTTGATTGAGGAAAGTTCTTGAGCTTTTTTGGGATTTTTACCGATTGCATACGCTACCAGTGCTGGATTATCACAACCAGCAACGATAATTCCCTGCTGCGTGTTGGATAATGTGCTTGTCAGCACTTCCTCAGCATCGTCAAAGTCTGCTACTTTCAGAGAGGATTTTGCTTCACCATAGGCATCAAGTTTTTGTTGCCATAACTTCTGCTGATTTTCCTGCTCTGTTTTTTTCTCAGACTCTAGCGCATCCACTTCGCGCTTTTTCTCGTACCATTCATCAAGCGCTTTTTCGTACTTTTCAGAATCGTAGTCGATACCGTCATCATCAAGCTGTGGTTTTTTGCCGAGCGCAGGCGGTAGTTTTTCAACACCACTAACAGCCGTAACCTTAGCTTTCAAATCGCGGTTTTCGCGCTCAAGCTCTCGCTGACGTTTGCGCAAATCCTTCACCCAATCGGGCGCTTTCTCACGCAATTCAGCTTCTTCCTGTTCCTCTGGTGTTGGCGATTCACCGTCTAACGAAACAACAATTTCACCTTCTTCCTCGTTTTCCAGTTCAGCATTCTCATGCTCAAGCTGTTCGCCGAGCTCTTCGATGTTATTGATGATTTCGTCTTCTGCCTTTTCTGTGCCCATTACTGAATACCCCTATGCTCGTCCATCTGTCGGCAGGACGGGTGCCGTTGGTTGCTCGACGACTTGAGGCGCGCCGGATACCTGAAACTGTTGATTTCCAGCAGACAATCTCTCTAGCGTTTGCAGATAGGTTGTTGCTGCATCTAAATGCGTTTCTGCCATTGTTTTTGCTGTGTCTGCGCGAGTTTGCGATGTTTCTGCAATCGTTTTTGCGGTGTCGGCGCGTGTCTGATCGGCTTTTGTCATTGTGTACACGGTTTCTGCGCGAGCTTTTGCTGCGCCAGCCTGTTCTTTTTCTGCTGCTGCCCGCAAGAAAACAGTGTTTGCATCTGGCGGTTGATTCGCCGCCTGCTGTTGTTCTGCCATCAACTGCTGCTGTTCTTCTTGGGTTGGTTTTACCACCCCCATGCGCAGCAATTTCTGACGGAAATAACCGCGAATATCCTCAATGCCCTCTGCATCAAGATTCATCATCGCAGTAGCCGCAAGCACTTGTTGCGTTTCTGGATCAGGTACTATCCCCATGATTCCGGTAATTGCGCGCACTGTAGCCATGCGACGCGATGCACTGGATGGGCCAACTACTGCCGTCACATCAAAATCAGCTTCGGATAAATCATTTTCGTATTCAGTCTCACCGGATTCAGCATTAAGCACAGGGCGATTGATCTCGACAGACGTTGTTTCTCCATGATCGGTAATGCCTTTCATTTTCCGACCATCTTCGACATAGATTTCACGCGCCATGCCTAGCCAGATTTCGCCGCAACGCTTTTCTGCTTTTGCAAAATTGCTCATGTAAATAAATGTTTGCATGTCAAGGCGTGTTTGTTGCAACTCCATAGCAACGCCGGATATTTGCGGGTTTATCTGTTCGGCAGAATCCGAGCCGCCCAAAATATCGCGCATATCCTGTTCGGTTAATTGCAACAGCGCCGCCATTGCCGGTGGGACGTTCGGCGCTCTAGTGTAGGCTTGTGGCCCAACTGCAGTAGGATTGCCGTTCATGTCAGTAATGGCGTTTATGTTTAGGTACGGATAATTTTTGACGTTATCCTCAGCCCACATCACCTCGTGTCCAGCGGTTTGCTCTGGGGTCAAAATAGGCTTTTCAATGGCAGACAGAGCCGCCGTTTCGCCCAACTTCGACACTTGCATGTTTTTTAGCCGCTGAGAATCTTTTGCTAAACGCACATGTCCCATGCAGCGCTCAACATTATCAATTACCCATCGCTTACCGTAGTAAGGCACAATCGGGATATTTTTTCCGGCAATGTAACCGCAATCCTCAAGCACTCCGCCACCGGAAAGAATGTATTTATGGATGCGCTTTCTCTTTACGGTTTTTTGTCTGACTTCACGCTGTCCGGTAGCAGCTAAAAAGCGCTGCAACTCCCCATCATTTTCTTCCAATTCTTGAGCAGAGTATTTCTGTTCTTCGCCCGTCAATCCGCGAAAAACATGCAGCTTTTCCTTTTTAATTTCGCACTCGTAATACTCGGCGATGTAGACAGTGTCCTTACCGACCAGCCAATCAAATTGCTGCAAGCTGACGGGCTTCGGCCACGTTGCAGGATCGTCGTTGTATTCCTCCTTGTACGAGTCGTAAGACATTGCCGACAAAATATAAGCATGCTTCGCATCAGACTTGTCTTGTCTCTTTGCATTAATATCAAAAAACACGCAGGAATCCGCATCAAAGATAGGCTCTATGCGGATGCGCTGACGATCATTGTCCTCGTCGTACTCATCCTCTTCACAAGCGCGCAAGCGCCATGCGCCAAACCCACCGCCGACACCATCTTCAAAGGCGTTATCTTTTGCCTCGTCGCCGTTTGAGTCTTCCATGTCTGCACGGTAGAGATTGTTTGCATTTTCTGCAGTTTTTCCGCCATCTCCGCCATCTTTGGGCACAAACGTCACCGAAACGCGGTTATTCCTGTACTCATTGATTATTTTTATTACCGCCAAATGGATCTTATTAACCTCAAAACGCGGCTTGTTTTCAAACTGCGCTTCCAGTGCGCCCTCCCATTGCGCACCAGCTATTGAGTAAAAACGGCGGTCGGACAGGCATTGCATGCGCTCTTCGCGCACAGCGCCTTGAATGGCATCAAACTGCCTTAACGCACGATCGTGCAACTCGGCTAGTTTCTTTTCTTTATTCACATCAACCATCTACAGGCTGACCTCCACGATTTCTTGTAGCCTATATCTTTTATCGAGGTTTGTAAATATACAAAATATTTCGATAGTGCTAGTTCCACCTAGAAGCAACCGGCATCGGCCTTGCCTCGACTTTGGGCTTGTCTTTTCTGCGTTGTATTCGGTTGCCTAGCGCATACCTGAGCGCATCAATGCCGTGGTTATGCGCGTCGATAATATCCGAAGTTGGCAGCTCTGTGTGTTTGTCGATTTTGTAGCTGTATAGCCCAAACTCGGTTATCAGATTCTTGCAGCGCGGGTGAATATAAATCTTGTCATATGCGCCGCGCATGTGTGCAATGCCGTCAGCAACCGAGCCGCTCCACTTGTCAGCGCCGACAATATCAAAGCCTGCACCGCGCATATAGCTGATCGTTTCCGGTCTGGCACAATCCGCATATATTCGATTGCTGCGAATATCGGGGATTCCGTCAAACATTGCGGGTAGCTCCAAAAGCTCCACCTGCTTACCAAAAGCCTCGTGCGACACCCACAGGGCTTGATTGTGTACAAACGCCCTAACGACCGCCGTAGGATCGACAGAAAAGCCCCAGTCAGCGCCGAACAGAGGCGTACCCATACCGCTATCGTCAAACTCTTTGATTTCCCACCGCCCAGCCATAACCTGAGCGTCTGATCGCGTTGTGCATTGCCCTTCCCAAACGTGTAGGTAGGCATCCTGATCGCGCCGCAGCAATTCCACGCGCTCTCTTTCCAGCACATCTGGAAACCACGGATTATCGCGCCAATTGATTTCTGCAATGGCAATAGATTCAGGAGGGTTGAGAATAAACCGCTTTCGTGTCGCCGAATCTGTACGCTCAGGGTTCCATGTCAGCCAAATCTCTGAGTTTTTACCGCGAATCGACGGGATCAACTTCAGATAGCTTTGCTCGCTAACACTCTCGGCTTCATCAACCCAGCATACAGACACATCACCCAAGCCCTTCAAGCTGTCGAGATTGCGATACAACCCTGCGTAGAAAATCTCACTGCCAGTCGACAAGCAACGAATATAGGTTTTTCCGCACTCAAAAAAATCAGACAGACCCATATCTTCTACAGCAGCGCACAACTCTGCATGTACCGACTCTCTTATCGAGTTCATGATCTCTCTGGCACAGAGGATGCGGCACTTAGAGCTATACGCACGGACGATTGCCATCCGAGCAAACGACATGGTTTTACCGCTTCCACGCCCGCCATAAGCGCAGCGATAGCGCACATAATCAGCCGAGAATACAGACTCTAGCTTTGCGGGGAGCTTAAGCCTTAGCTCTGTCACTGCCGACGAACTCTACCAGTATTTTGCTTGGCGGCGACATGGTTCCATCTGCGCTTGATAGGTCTAGCCTGTCCCCATATTTTTTTGGCTTGAGCTTTGAAGCCACCCACTTTCTCGAATCAATCCGAAGCCGCTGGTGGTTGACAGCACCCGAATCATAAGCGCCCGTTGTAGGATTCATTGGCGGTATCTCGTCGGCAATATCCAGTATCTCGTCTGCCATTGTTTCTGCCTGCGCCTCCCTAGCTCTCGCGTATTGCTCCGAAAACTCACGATCTTCGGCTAACCACAGACAAACAGTGCCAACTGTCGGCATATCTTTTTGCAGGCATATTTTTCTAAGACTCATTCCGTCGGCAATCTGCGAACAAATCCGCTCGCGTAGGTCATGCGTGTAGATTGATGGTCTGCCAATTTTCTTTTTTTCTTTTGTCGGCTTAGTCACTGCAAATACTCCGTAATAGTATCCTTCGCTGCCTGCCAGCCAAAACAAAGCTTCGCGGCGTAGCCGGCACTAGCCATTCGATCCAACCAGTCAAGTTGTGCTTGTGTCAGTTTACCTGCTGGTGATGTATTAGTTTCGGGTGCTTTCATTTCAATCCACAGCCCGTGAAACCGTTTTGCCGGTAGCGCGAGAAACAAGTCAGACACACCGGCTTTCACTCCCTGTTTCTTCATCCGTGCAGCTTCACCGGCATTGCGCTTGCCACCGTTCGGAATTGCGATTAGCCAGTCTGCAATCACACCGCCGTTGTGTCGTGTAATGCGCGCCCACTGCATCAGTGCGCACTGCTCCATGTCTTCTCTGTGCTTCATGCGCCAACCCATGCCAGTATTGCAGTGATGATTAACACAGCCAGCGCAGCGGTGAACGCATAAGCAGCCGCCTCGTGGCGGTCTAAAAATTCATCGTCATCATCAGGCAGCATGACTCTTTCCTTTCAGTAGTTGCAGACATTCACCTAGCAGTTGTTCCTGTTGCCCGTACATACGCTCAAACTCAGCTTTGTCAGGATGCACAGCTACCAGACCAACAGCACCCGTACCTTTTTGATGATGACCAGCGCAGAGCGGCAGCACTTTTTGATGCGCCCCAGGCTTAGTGCGTCCGTCAATATGGTGGATGCTAACCCATGTGTTTAGCCTGCCATCTTTTCTGCATGCGATACAACCTAACTGGCACAACTGATCCCACAGCATCTTGTCAGCTTTGGACGGACTGCGCCCTTTCATGCCACAAACCTCGCTATTTCGGTTATTTCGTCTAGGGCTTTTTCAGCCTCGGCTTTTGTATCATACCAATCGCTGACGATAAACACACCGTCCATCACGCAGTAAACATGTACGATCTCTGTATCCGTCCAATGCGTTGCTCGGCTTGCGATCCAGAGATTCACGCAGCGCTCCTCAGTTCAAGATATTCCCCGTACATCGGCAACGTGCAGCCGATATGCGCCGCAAATTCTGACACCAAGTTCATGTGTGCTGTCATTTCACCTTTGTCGTAGCGCGAGTACGATTTCAGCGCAGGCATAGGCTCGCCGGTGAGCAAGTCTTTGGATTCGATTCGGATGCCGTACTTGCGTTTCAGATACGTTTTTACTGTCTCTTCGTCGTAGTTGTTCCCTGCTGTTTTGTTCATGTGCAGGGTTATATGCCGAATCCAAACATGGATCAAAGCATTCTGCCCTAGTGATCTTTTCTCGCCAACCGACCACTTAATCAACAACGGCTTGGCAAAGTCCCACGATTCAACAACATGCGCCACAAACGTATCAAACTGCGAACGGTCACGGCATGGCCAGTGCTGCTCGCTCATGCCAGCTTTCTCGACAGAAATGACTGCGCCAGCGCGTTAAACCCTTCCAGCTTTGGCGAATCGCTGACAGATTTTCTTTTTGTTTCGACGTAGCCAGTGGCGCGAAAGCTTCTTGGCTTCGATAGCCCATTCTTGATTCGATAATTTTTAATTAACTCAACCGGACGATCTATAATCTCACCGATCACCTTGTCCGTGTAATCCTTCCATAACGCGTTGATCGTTGTTTTTTCGTCATCAGTCAGCGGCGCGTTTTTTGTGTAGCGGGTTTTTCTGTGTGCGCTCATATCTGCTCCTGCTGTCGTTTTTGTTGCTTTATCGGATGTTATACGACATTTGGTGTCTAAATCATGTTAGCTGGCACGCAGCCAGTCGGTTTTGCGTTGCAGCCATCTCTTGATCCGGCCACGCAGCGTCGCAGCCACCGCAGCCTCCCTCTCTGCTTTCAGCGTGGCTTGATAATTGATCGCTGCAATCGCCTCCAAGAATCCAACCGGCTCGCCGGATCGAATCTTGTTGCTGATTTCTTCCATGTATTCGTTGCGTTGCATAATTCCTCCGCGTAGATGCCAGCTAACAATTCATTCAAGCCGACTGCGCTTCGTGGCTTGATCGGGGTTTGTGTCAGCCGCAGCGCAGCGGCTTAATTCAATCGTTATGCGTCACACCGGCAGGCATTGCATGTCGCCTGCCATGAGCTGTCGAACTTCGGTATCACTTTGCAGCCATCTGCAAGCCACTGGCCTATTATGCGGCCAGCATCTTTCCTGTCTGTTCTGGTGTAGTCCAGTGCGCCAATAATCAGACCGCACTGACATTCAGCAACGAACCCTGTTGGTTTTTTCTTTTTACTCATAGATTTCTCCAATCGTTTACGCATAACTACGCGGTGAAGCAGACAAGCCGCTTACCGCAATGTTAGGCGTCAACTACCCACTGCCTGCGGCGCTCTGCCATTTGTATCGCCAGCCTCACAATCTCAACATCATCGTTATTTTCAACGCTAATGCGAACATCAACGCCCGCACCAACAACGGCAACATAAGGCGGTTCACGCCTAACAAGTCGATGAACATCGCTCGCTTTACTCGCTGGACTCATTTCGCTGTCGCTCATTCGCCTGTTACCTCCATCGTTATGCGTCACGCTTAATCCGCGCCACGTACTTTTTAACCCGCTCTTTCTGCTCTGGCGTGAGCCACAAGCGCAGCTCTACCAGCCCGTTTTTCTTTCTGTTGGCGCGTGTGGCGCGCATGAGTTCAGCTTTTGACTTCATTTTATCAACCTAATAAATATTTGGCGCTCATACAAACAAGCACACATCTGCAAGAAAAGAGGCTTTTGCTTCTGGGTAGGCTTTCATCGCCCAGTCAAGGTTTTGTTCTACAGCATCAACTGCTCTTGCTTCACTGTTGCCGCGCTTAATGAGTAGAGCGATTACTTTGTTTTTCATGTCTGCATCTCCGTGTGTGTGTATTCATTATACACAGTAACGCGTTACTTGCAACCACTTCTAGCAATTATTTTTACT
>ERZ650309.321-NODE-321-length-24177-cov-12.094229_pt1 | contig 24177 bp, 23 predicted proteins | sample MGYA00376245_ERZ650309 | MGnify/ENA primary metagenome ERZ650309 (study PRJEB26733, sample SAMN07839294) | wastewater metagenome | biome: urban; feature: wastewater treatment plant; material: waste water | place: USA: North Carolina | collected 2016-04-26 ...
CTTAAAGCAGAGAACGAAGCTTATGAAAAATCTTTAGCATCTGCGTAACATCAGTAAATAATTATTTATTATATCAACATGGTATTTCTCTTATTGGACCAGAATTCAGACAATTAATTAAACCTATTGATATAACCGAAGTACAAAGAGCATGTATACGAGATTTATTTCAGGAATGGGAACCAAAAATTCTAGACACAGAATGGCTAGACAATAGTCATTATCAATCATATATTGTTATAAACTTATGTCGGATTCTGTATACTGTCATACATGGAGTTACGGGCACAAAAAAGACTTCTGCTGAGTGGGTAAAAAAGCGATTTGGATTGCCATGGAGTAATCTAATTGAGCTCGCTGTAAATTGGGAGTACGGCAAAAAATTATACTCAAAAAATGAAACTATTAATTTCATTAAATTTTGTGTTCACGAAATTAAGCAAACAGAAACACATAAACAGATGTTATTCAAAAATCCTGGTAGCCGTATACAAGAATTGAATAAAATTTAACTAATTACAAAGTAAGGCTTTAACATGAAAAAAATATTAGTAGTTGGTGCAGGTGTTGCTGGTTTAGCAGTGAGTTATTGGTTAAAAAAGTTTGGTTTTTTACCTATCTTGATTGAAAAAAGTGACTTCTTTAGAACTGGTGGTCATGCTGTAGATATTCGCAGTCCAGCCGTAGATATAATTAAAAAGATGGGTATTTATGAAACAACATTCAATATGCGTGCTCGGATAGAGAATCATTACCATGTTGATGCAGAGAATAATATTATAAGGGAATCATGTGGAGAAGAATCTGAGTTTAATCATGGCGATGATATCGAAATTGTTCGCAGTGATTTATTAAATATCTTAATGGGTTCTATTAAAGATACACCATGTTATTTTGGTCAAACTATAACTCAAATGAAACAACGTGAAAAAAATGTTGAAATCACCTTCAAAGATGGTAGAACTGAGTATTATGACTTAGTTATTGGTGCTGATGGTCTGCACTCATCTACTAGACAAATGGCTTTTGCCAAGGGTGAATGTGATTTCATTGACCTAAAATCTTATATAGGAGTATTCAGTATTCCAAATTATCTTAATTTAAGTAAATCGGAAATTGATTTTGAGTCGGATAAAAAATTAATTTCTATTACAGTATTTAATGATAAGCATCTTAGCACAGCAATTGTGGCATTTTCATTTAGTTGCGACAAGAAATTGAACGATGTACGTGATGAAACAGAGCAGAAAAAGTTACTTAGAAGCACATTCATGAATATGGGATGGGAAGTAAATAGGTTGCTTCAATTAATGGAAAATAGTGATGATTTTTATTTTGATAGTGCTAAACAAGTAAACATGAAGTCATGGACAAAGGGGCGGATTGCGCTTATAGGTGACGCTGGTTATTGTGCTGCTCCATTATCTGGGCAGGGAACAAGCCAAGCGATTGTTGGGGCATATCTCTTAGCTTTGGAATTAAAACATTCTGGGGATAATCATTCTATTGCATTTGACCGTTATAATAAATTATTGCGCCCATATGTTGAAGCTAATCATGATCTTGGATTGTGGGTAAGTAAAATGTACTTTTTGCCAGATAATGTGTCAGAAGTAGACGTAGAATTAAGAATGAGTAAGATTAAAGAAAAATTACAAATAGCGTCAAATGCAATCAAATTGCCGGATTATGGTTCCAAGATTTTACACTTTTGAGGGGTTGGGTCAAAACACCCAACAACTTATTTACCATTTAATAATGAGCTAATTTTTATTGATGGGCGTGATCCAGAACAAGTCACTTATGCTGTTACAGAAGCCAAGCGCTCTAAATTTAGAATAAGTATAGTTTTAATTGCAGCTAATAAATTCCGTGATTTGCTCAAAGAAAATAATCAACTTATGTTTTATGACCAAGGGGCGGTGTTGTCTAAGAAATTTAATATTCGTCATGTTCCGACTATTATTTATCAGGATCAGGTGAAGCCAACTCAATTACGTATTGAGGAGGTTAAGCTATGAAGAGTTTGATTATTGCGCTAATAGGTAGTAGCTTACTTGGTTTACTGTCTGGTTGCTCAAAAAGTAAAGCTCCAGATATTAATAGTTGTTATTTGGAGCGAGATAAGTTGACCGCATCGTATCAGAAATCTCAAGAGCAAATCAAAGGATTAATTCGCAATATGGAATCCGAAGTTAAGCAACAAACTTTAGATAAACGCAACGAACTAAATCTTAAAATTGAATCTTATCAAATTTTAACTGAAAAGATCAATATAGAAAACCAAAACTACCGCGAGAAACTACGTGCAGTAGTGCTACTTAGTCTTGTTGGCATACTTATAAGTATGATTCTAATTAATTTAGTGATTCTCAGAAAATATTTAAACAAAAAAACAAGGAAGAAGATTTATGAAGAATAAACTTTTAGCATTAACGATTGGTCTATTATTGGTTGCAGAGGCTGCTGAAGCTCAGTGTGTTGGTAGTTGGCCAAATCCAATTACAGATATTTGCTGGAGCTGTATGTTCCCATTTACCATGCTTGGTATTACGATTGATAATTCACGCGGTGAAGAGCCAAGTGGAGCATTCCATGCACCTGCAGTTTGTGCTGGCCAAACAGTGATGGGATTTAAAATTGGAATTGGTATGGACTTCTATGATCCAAATAAAATCGTTGATGTAACGCGTACACCGTATTGCATGGTTGGACTTGGTGGCGTAGATCTTAGCGCTGGTATCGGAAGCTTATACAAACGTCATGGTGAAACTAAACCTGAAGATATTAAATTAACTAATTTCTATCAAGCTCATACATATATTGATCCACTACTGTTTTTACTTGAAGTTCCAATTGATATGTCTTGTACTCAGGCTGCATATTTTGATATTGGTTACTTAACTGAACTAGATCCGCTATGGAATAATGATAATCTTACTTTCTACTTAAATCCAGATGTAGTGCTTTATGCAAACCCATTAACACCAATTACCACTGGACTTGACTGCGTTAATAACATGCCTGGTTCATGGAATATTAGTAGTGGTTATGTGTATTGGAGTGCAGGATGCCAAGGCTCAATGTACCCATTGGATGGTAATTTGTCGGGTAGTAATCCCATTGATGATAGCGTATTAACCATGCAACGTTTATTACATAAAAATCATCGTGAATTATTAGAGTATTCAACTGCTGGTCCGACTGCATTATTTGTGCCATTTGTACCGCAACCGATTATGGATAAATCTGAATACAAATATAGCATGCTGTATCCTGTAAATTTCAATGATCCATTATCTGGTGGTAAGTGTTGTTCACCATTTGGTAGAACCACGACAGGATGGACAGCAGGGCATTCATTCCCAACAATGGGGGAAGATTTTAGTTACCACATATACCAACGCCGTGATTGTTGTAGTGGAATTACAATACCAAATTAACCTATGATTGGATTTTTATGAAAAAAAGCATTTTACCCCTGCTAATTATAGCAATTACCATTTGTTATGCGGATACAACAACCGTAAATTTAAATGCACTTAAGTTACGGAATGAAAGTCAACTTAGTCAGGTATCAACCAACTTTGGTAACTTATCCAATAAAAACATGAACGACATGGCCGATGCTAATATTAAATCGGCGAGAAATACCAATAAGATGCAGATTGATAACTTAAAAATAACTGGCAGTAATATGCCAGATATTGACATGAGTAAAGTTGTAGCCAATAAGATTGATATTAACGAATTAATTAAAAAATCTCAGCTGCAGCTGTCTAAAGATCCTGCAAATACCGACATATCTTTATATTTAAGTTTCACAACATTGGATAAAGATACAGTACTACTTTACGCCGCTCAAGCGGTTAAATACAAAATCCCAGTAGTACTCCGTGGATTCATTAATAACTCCTACCAAGAGACATCTAAGTACATTCGGCAAATTCGTGAATTATTTCCTGAGTTAACTATTCTCATTGATCCACCTGCATATGAAAAATATGATATTACCGAAGTACCGACTCTAGTGGTTACCAAGGAACCAAATAGCCCAACCAAAGATGGTTGTGCAGCTCCTGGTAATTTTAGCAAAGTTTCTGGAGAAGTATCAATTCAGGCATTATTAGACTATGTAAGCTTAAATAGTAAAAATCAAATTTTAGTGGCTGCAGCCACGCAAAGGTTAAACGATGTGCGTAAAAAACGCTACTTTAAAGTTAATTAATATTGTAGTTATTAACTTAGCTCAATTAACGATGGTTTATGCGAATGATTCTTCTTTAGTTAATCCAAATAATCAGAATGAGGCAATCCAAAATGCAATGAAGCGCATAGACATAAATAAAATCAAAGAACAGCAAGACCAAATAAATAAAGACAATGTTCTAGCAGCAAAGATTTATGATGCAACCTCAATTCCTAGTTGGCGTAATTTAGCCTTTATCCGTAATTCTAAAGTATCTGGCAAAATCAGCAAACAACTATTACTTACGCAAATTAATACGTTTCTAGTATCAAATAGTCATAATGAGTTAAATAATCATCAAAAGCAGCTTATTGAAGCTGATGTCGATAAGGTTTATGCACCTTAAATCAAAGAAAAATACCCATGAATGGGTATTTTTTGTTTTCGTGAGCTTAATACAATTGCGGGTTAAGCATTTACTTAATTATTTATAAGGAATAAATATGTTGATATTTATTGAAATGGTAACATTAATTGCATTACTCTATCAATCATATGTTTTGTATAAAAGCAAAGTTGGTGACACATTCTTTTTAGCTCCATACGCATCTTTTTTGATTTTGGTTGGTTATATTTTTTCAAATAAGACATTTTATAAATATGTCGGAGTTGGGTTTTACATATTGTTTGCAGAAGCTATTCTCATGCTATATTTATTTACCCGTAGAGCAAAAAGACTTCAACAAATGGAAGTAGAACAGGAAGAGCAAGAAATTGATGAATATCAACATACTCTTCTCCCAGATTTACCTGAATATCAATATACAGAAAAAACATCCAAGTTATTTAGTCCACAGAGAAATAAAACCAAGTTAATGAAAGAACTAGGTTTCACCTGGTTAGAACGGTTCTATTTTAAATATGGTGACAAGATTTTATTTGCTTGTTTATTTGCTATGTTTACTGGAGTGATTTGGTCGTATTTTATTATTGATTACAGTTTTACCGTAACATCAACAATCTTATATTTGCTGGCAGGGTTTGCTTTAGTCGCTTTTGCAGCTGCTGGAGTTGCAAGCATATCAGATATTATCACTCCACATGCTGACGCAAAGTTTCCTTTTTATCACGACAATTTACTCATAATAAACGAAGAAAGTGAAACTTATAGTCTTCTTCGTCCATTTAGGTTTTTAGTAACAAATATTCAGAATGTAAAATTGCAGAAACTTATCAAACTTAATAACTTTAGCTATGTAACGAACGATATAGAAGCAACAGACAACGAAATTGAGTGTATGAATTTCATGGCAAACCACTTAGGTATCAACTCCACGGCAAAATATGCTGGTCGCATTTACGGTAGTGATCACATTTTATTAATTAACTTAAGGACTCAGACTATTCAAGAAATTAAGATTGAAAAGAGATTAAGTAAGAGTACTATCAATATAAAGGAGAGTAGTAATGTTTAAATGGCTTGGGTTCGGATTATTAATTTTAAGTGTTACTATTGATTTAGCTATGGTGGTGGTTGTTGGTTATATATTTAAACATGTATGGATTAATATAAGCGAAGTATTACCAGTCGCTGGAATTCTTATAGCGTTGGTTATGTTTATTTTAGTAATTATAATTGCTGAAAGTAAATTCACAAAAAAAGATCCAGAATATCAATTTACGACAACAGATAAAGGTCAGAGAGATATAACTGTGTATAGTAAAACTGATATTAGCAATCTATCTTTAATTTCTGCTCCTGAATACACTCATTTCAACCTAAGAGCAAACTTTGTTTTATATGAAGCATTGGCTGCTAATCATGAGTTCACAAACCCAAATATTTTATATTTAACTCAGTGTAAAGATGGCGTAATGTTTATTGCCAGTTATGTTGATGGTAAGTTTATTCAATTTAAATATCCTAGATTTGCGAAGTTAGAGTACCTTGAGGATTCAATTAGTTTAGGATTTTCAATAATTGGTATTGCTCGTGGGCTAGTAAATAAAAATATTTCTTAATATCACATATAAATACGTATTAATTTAGATCAAAAGGTAAAAGTATATGAAAAATAATTATAAAGTTAAATCAATTTTAATCTGGACATTAATTTTTTTGGGATTTGCGGTTATAGCCAAGCACAATAGCAAATATATTGTCGCATTTGCGGTAATCTATTGCTGCATTGAATTCGGGGTTTTATTCTACAAAAATCGACGAAAAAATACTATTTCAATCCCCACGAAAAAATATGATGTTATGGACTTAAAAGATGTAAGAACCCTTGAATCGATCTTAAAAACTAACAAATTAGCTTATCAATTTGAAGAAGATAAAGATGCTTTGGGTGCATTTATGATGTACACGTTTTTAGGTGGACAAAATATAGATATCAGCAATGACATGGCTCGATTATTTGAAAAACACCTTAGAGTTGAGGATTTTTACTTGGATATAGATGAAGATACCGAACAAGGTAAAGAGATGCGTAATAATCAGAAAGATTACATATTTGTCCCATTTATTGATGTAATGGAAAGTTTAGAGCACAATAGGCTGGTATTTGATATGTACAAACCTAGTGCTAAAGTTCCAAAAATAAGATTAGATGGCGGTATTAAAGATTTTGATTTAATAGCTTGTAAAGTCGATGAGTATTGTGAATGTGAGCAATTTATTAAAGGTGACATCCTAATAGTAGAGCAGGGTAAATACGTAAATGAAGTCATTACATATAAATCTAATGACAAAGAAATTACTGTTTATGGCCGAATACTATTTGCGCAGCACATTGCATTATCTTCTGGTAAAGTTACCGTAGAAAATCTTGAGCAAGGTGAACAAAATAATAATTCCTAATTGAAGTTTACTGTTAACTTATTTCTATTCATTGGCCAGACGTTGTCTGGCTTTTTTATTGCCCTTTATTTTTAAGACCGCCCCCACCCCAATATTTGACCACAACGACCAGTATTGAGTTTTGCCGCCACGTATCTATGTGCGCCGTAAACTTTGTGTCGGCAAATCCTCATGCTTTTCACACTCAAGAGAGCCTAAATCAAAAACATGTTTTTGTTTAAGGCGCTCTAGACATGCAAATTTTTTTGAATTTTTTTTGCTTTAAACGTCCATGCTGGCAGCCTGAACTAAGCAAATAAAATTTGAAGTGAACAATAAAATTGGCATGCAACTCTCTACTCGTTCCTCGTTCCGTTCGTTGGTGTTCATCGTTGTGGTCTGCAATTGGGGTGGGGGCTGCTTGCAGCCTAAATCTAAAACTAACTTAATATCGAGGAAAAGTAATGAGAGCAGGAAATAAAGAACTAGCAATTAATAAAATACAGCAATTTGTTGATAATGTAAGTGTGTTTAATGAATTAGCTAAACCTATATCAGACGCTAATGTTTTAAAATCATATAAAGGTTTTGGTGGGTTAAAACGTTGTTTTTGGGATAAATCTTTATATGGGCAATTAATAAGTTCAATTCGTGCGAACGTAGGCAGAGAGGCAGAAATACAAACATTGGAAAGTTTGCGTAATAGCTCAAGTAGCGCATATTACACACCAAAAGAAGTCATAATTTTTATGTATAAATATCTAAGTCAAGTATGCAAATTTACGGGTGGAGATATTTTAGAGCCAGCATGTGGCAACGGTGCATTTTTTGAGCATATGCCTGAGGACATTAAATTAAATAGCCAAATAACTGGTATTGAGTATGATATTTTAACCAGCAAATTAGTAAGTAAAATCTATCCTAATGTAAATGTAATTAATAGAGGGTTACAGGATGTTAATTTTGATGGTAAAAAATATGATTTAATTATCGGAAATCCACCATATGGAAAAGAAATAATTGAAGATGGTGCAATGTCAGATATTAGCGGTTATTCAATTCATAACTACTTTATAGCAAAGTGCGTTCGATTATTAAATGATGATGGTATTCTAGCATTTGTTATGCCGTCATTCTTTATGGACAAACCCAAAGGTCATACAAGGCATATAGTAAATAATGAAGCAGTCATTGTCGATGTAATCAGATTACCAGACAATTTATTTGAACAGGCAACAGTTACAGTTGATTTGGTTTTTATTCGTAAAACTGGCAATAAAGTACATGATATAAGCATTGTAACTGAATTAGTACAAGGTAATGCCAAAGATGAAATAAATGAGTTTTGGGTTAAAAATCCAAACCGTGTACTTGGTGAGTTAAAATTAAAATGGGTTGAATGTTATAAAAATTATATTCCAACCTGTGAATCACCAAGTAGGCAACAATCATTAAAATACCTATCACTTTGTAGTTTTACTCAAGAAACAATTGAGAACTATCAAAAAGTGATTGCATTGATTCCTCAGAATGATGCTAAGTTAATGGACAATGAAAGTAACAAAGTTATACAATTTGCTATTAATCAATTAACTGATAATGTCTTTTTGGAATTAGAAAAATTAACGGCTGAATCTATAAATATCACTAGAAAAATAACATCGCTACATGAAACAATAGATAGAATCAGGCAAAACTTATGTAATCATATTGATAATCAAGCAGCGTAATTAAAGTTAGGTGAATTGATGAATCAGCAGGGAATTATCCCTGCTTTTTTGTACTTGTAAAAATCGGCGGGCGCACTGGCTGCTACAGCTTATATAATCAGTGGTAAGAAGTTTACCTATTAATTATTATCCATCATTCGCACAATACTTGCGCGTATCGATAAGAATTAATAGGGGATTGATTACGATGGATTTGTGCCAACGGCGCAATTGTCACAAACCCATCTGAGTACCACAGATTTTAATTTTATAATGCAGCCAGTACGCCCGATTTAGCCAGCTACCCTAGAGGGTTGCACGCGTATTAACGGCGAGCACCGCTGAAACTAATTTTTAAGATTATATAGCTAATATTATTACTATTCATCAACCTTAAATTTGATATAATTAGCTTAATAATAGTTAAGGGTACTTCTTATAATGGCAAAAGTTAATTTAGATGCAATTATTCCACGTGAAGATTTTGAAGTAGATAATGTGACAAGTACAGGCAAGAAAAAAGAAACTATATCAATTGAGGATATAAAATCTGATTCATTTTTTTTCACAACAGTAAGAAAACCAGATTTTCAAAGAGAAACTACTGAGTGGGATAGTAAAAAAATTTCTAATTTTATACAAAGCTTCCTAGATGGAGATTTAATACCAGCCATTATTTTATGGAGAAGTGCTAGTGGATACTTATTTATAATTGATGGTTCTCATAGGCTTAGTGCACTAGCAGCTTGGATAAATAATGATTTTGGCGATGGTGAAATATCTAAAATGTTTTATGATGGAATAATACCTGAAGACCAAATAGAGATAGCAGAAGAAACAAGGAAGCTTGTTAGATCTGAAGTGGGAAGTTATAGTGATTATAAGTTAGCACTCACCAATCCAGAAAAAGTTCTACCGAACTTATTAATTAGAGCAAAAAATTTAGCAGCATTAGCTATACAATTACAGTGGGTTGAGGGAGATGCCGCAAAGGCAGAACAATCCTTTTTTAAGATTAACCAACAAGCAGCCCCAATTGATAAAACTGAGTTAGTTTTATTAGAATCTAGAAATAAACCAAATTGTATTGCTGCTAGGGCAATAATAAGAGGTGGAAAAGGACATAAGTATTGGTCAATTTTTTCAGAAGAAAATCAAAAGCAAATACAAAATTTGGCCAAAGAAATTCATGAGATATTATTTAATCCTACATTACAGACTCCTATTAAAACACTAGATTTACCAGTAGGTGGAAAATCTTACTCTGCACAAACACTACCACTTATATTAGATTTTATTAATATTGTAAATGAAATACCTCATAATACATTTAAAGACAAATTAGAAGATGACAGTACAGGAGAAAAAACTATTGAAATACTAAGAAAAATGAGAAAGCTAGTATATAAAATTAATAGTATTCATGCATCTTCTTTTGGACTTCATCCTGTCGTATATTTTTACTCTAAAGAAGGTCGTCACAAAGTAGCATCATTTTATGCCATAGCTGCTTTAATCATGGATTTTGATGAAAATATGTCAAATAAATTTATTAAAATAAGAGAAAAATTTGAAGAAATATTGTTAGTCTATGATGATTTAGTTCAACAAATAAATAGAAAAAAAAGAAGTGCTTTAGCCAGCTATACCTCAATAAAAGAATACTATTTAGAACTCATCAATCGGTTGGATGACAATAAATTAATTGAAGCAGTAATCAAAGAAGTGATGGCTTTAGGAAGTTTTAATTACCTTATGTTAAATGAAACGAAAAATAACATACCAACTTCAAAATTCTCCAGTGATACAAAGTCTGCCGTTTTTATTAAGGATACATTATCTACAGCACCTCGTTGTAAAATTTGTAATGGCTATATTCATAAAAACTCTATTACAATTGACCATATTGTAAGAAAACAAGATGGTGGTAATAGTAGTGTAGATAATGGGCAGATTACACATCCATATTGCAACACAACAGTCAAAAATTAATTAAGATTGATGCAAGATCTCTAGATATATCCTTGCTTATTATATGTAGTGATTATTAAGCAAGGTAAGTATGTAGATGAAACTTTTATGAGTATGTGTACAGCTGAACTAGTGGTGGTCTAATTAACAACTAGATCTAAAAATTTACTAAATCTAGCTTTGATTTGCGTCATGCGTTTTGCTTTAACCTGTTTCTCGTCTTCACTATCTAGGAGATCTAAGCCATTGCGCTCATCGGATAATGACATCTCTTTCTTAATTTCAGTTATATCAATATACTTTTTATAGTTAAGTTTTAGGCTAATTCCTAAATCTGGCCTATCTTCATTAAATCTATTTAATATAAATGGATACTCCTTAATAGCCTGAATAACTGGTAGTTTTAAATGATAGATATATTTACCTCCGATAGTAAGTATGCATTCACCAATGCCCAAAGAAGTCAATTGTGGTGCGGTGATTATATCTTCCTCTATTTCCTGCATGCCATAGTTTTTTCCGACTCCATCACCAATGTTTGCATTGGGTGCCATTTGTAAGTTTTGTCTACTTTCGCTTGAGCTTTCTGAGTGTGTTAAGGTGTATTTAATGGTTTTAGTTTTACCTAAAGTTTCAACAACTCGTTTTGCAGTATCTAAATCACCAACTTTAAAATAGACTTTGTTCCAAGTATTACCTTCAACAATAGATAATAATTCATCACTAACCTTTAAATAATTGGCGTGAGTCTGTACAGCTGGCATCATTACGATTCTGGCCGAGCGAGCTTGCTCAAATAATCGTCCCCAAGAATCATTAACGTAAGAACCAGCTTCATCCATTGAAGCAAGGAATAAAGGCGATGGTTTTTGGTTTTCAGGTAATTTCAAGACCCATGAAACAGCAGTTCTTAAATCCGATACTAGAATCTTACCAAAAGCATTAGCCGCTTCAGTTTTACCCAAGGTTGGTAACTTAACCCAAAGTATTTTATTCTTAGTAATTATGTCAAACAGATTAACATCAGGATTGTAGGTACTAGTGATCTTGCCAAATTTACCAGTACCAAGTTGGAAGATACGCCCACCAACGCCACCAAACATTGATTTCAAATAGATTGTATCAATTTTACCTTTCTTAATACATTTACTAAGAAAGGTTTTAAAGTTGATAGTTTCTTCAGCAAATTCATCAATTGCGGTTAATTTCTCATCGAGCTCAATTAATGCCTTATCTGACATTAAAAGTAGCGATAAGTCAATCATTGAATAGGCAAGTCCTGCCTTTTGTAGTGCTGCAACAAATGTAGTCAATGCAATAGTAGCTTCAGAGCGGTAGTGGTCCGCTCCTGGACTACCTTCAGAAAACGGAATAAGAGAAACAATTCGTGTAGCTACTTCGTCTGGATCGCCGTAAAGAATTGGATTATATGTGTTTGACACTTCTGGGTTATCAAAATCAATCACTAGTACATCATCACCTCTACCGATGCTTTTAGCTAGGTTATAGAACTTTAAAAAATCTCCATCATCATTTTTACCGTCAACATGCAGCATACCGCCACCAGTTAAAATGTGCTGAAATAAGATTGAGCGGTTAAACACTGATTTACCAGTACCAGACTGGCCAACAATAGAAATATGCCTTGTCATAATTTCAGAGTAAAGTCCAACTGGAATTCCTTTATCTGTGGTGTATCCAACCAGCAAGTCTTTATTATTTTGAAATTTAGCATGTGCTTCACTAGAAATAAAGTTGGTACTGCTATTAATCAACGAAGAATTGCGATAACTATCCAGAACCCGATAAGAAACACCAATTGCACCTAAAATACCCATTGTTGGGTATAAAATAGAATTGAATGAACTATAAAATAATGGCATCTGACCAATTAGTGGACTGAGCATTAACGATAAGCAAACCGTATCGCGATTTCCACCAATTTTAAATTGATTAAATTTATTTAACATAAGGATTCCTTTATTATGATTAAAACGTTTTTCTTTTGTGGTGTTATAGGTTTATGGATTTTCTACGCTTACTTAGGTGCTACGCCAGAAACGCGTAGCTATCGCGCTTGTTATCCTATTAAATTAACAGTATTTGAATTACCAAGTGAAGTAATTTCACGATGGGATTACAGTGCTGGTGTTAAGTGGGATCAATGGGGCGCTCATACCTTTACTAATTGTCAGTATGCAGTATACAAATCAATTTACAGCGCCCCACAAGCATTTAACCAAGCAGAAAGCACCAACACTACTCATTAACAATTTTCCATGCACGCCAACTTTTTTGAATTTGATAAATTTTTAAGCAATTTGGTATAGTGGTTAAATTCTTTTCAACTAAATAGTTGAAATGATATTTATTTAATTGTGCACATGATACAGTTCCATTAATATCAATCTCTTTCATGATTTGCTGAATGCCTTGATCATTAGCCCCAACTTCCATAGCTGGGGCTATTTTTATGCCTGAGCTATAAAATGGTACATAATAATTTGATTGGTTGGTACCAAGCACTATTGACCCAGCTGGAATAGTAAATTTAGGGATTAATTGATAGCAACTGATTGTCATTGGCAAAAAAATAGCTAGACAAAGTAAGACATACCTAGTGATTGGTGGAACTGTGAGCTTTAATTGGACAAGGCGTATAGCAACTAAGATGCAAAATAATCCAGAAATTATGGCAGAATAGCGGATCATATTTAATGAGGAATAACACAATATTAGTATAACTGCAGAAGAGGTTGGAGAATTCCAATCTACTAGTTTGAATTCATCTTTAATCTTGTGATATAGATTTAAATGCAGACATTTTAAGTTAGGTCGTAATTCAGTAACCTGATTCATTACAACATTCTTATAGCTATAGAGGTAAATAATAAGTGCGGTTGAAGTAATTGGTGTTAGTAAGAGTAAGGCTAAGGATTTATTTTCACCAATAATGGCTAAACGATTACTGTTTAAAATACCAAGTTCAAGAATACTAGTGAACCATTGACCATTAGAATAATTCTGCCAAAAGGCCATAGTTACTAATAAGAAAAGAAATGCCGCAAATAATCTGGTTCTAGCTATATCAAAAACTACGAGTATTGCAGGTATATAGAAAAATGCTAACCAATAACCTGGTATCATCAATAATCCAATTAATAGCCAAGTAAGTTTCCACATTGTCCTAGTTGTAAACTTCAGCCACAATCCCCAGAAAATCCAACACGTAAAAATCATTTCAGGTCGAGCTAAAGTTAATCGAATCATGGTGTAATTATTCAAAAGTAGCATAAGAATTATTGTTAGATAAACATAGCAATTCTTATCTTTACGCATGAAATGTAGATAAATCAGAATGCATGGAGCTAGAAATAGAATGTGGCATAACGATTGAATTACATGAACCGTAGCCAGTTTACCAATTAAAAGCACACTCCAATGCAGCATATGATCAAACGCAATGTATTGATTGTATTTGGCCAGTAGTGGCGCATGTACGTATAAGTTAGTGTAATCATAGCCGTATTCGCCAGCTACTACGTCTCTTAGCAAATCATCCTGTGGCATTGGTAAGTTAAATGCAAAGATTATTACTATCATTATCAAATAAAGAAACGGCAATCCAATAGTATTTGATTTATTAATCATTGCATTGCCACCTTTAATAATTTGAACATATCCAAGAGTTTAATTTTTTTACCAATAATACGTGGCTCGTATTGGATAGGAGTAGCAATGATCTGTATGTTATTATATATGCATAAAAGATTTAGTTCAGTTTCTAGCTCAAACCCATGAGATTTAACGTGGCGTAATAATCCAGTTGGAATAATTCTCATCCCAGTTAGGCAGTCTAATATAGTTCTTTTATATCTGAGATATAAGCAAAATTTAATAAGACTATTTGCCAGTCTAGATCGTAGCAACATCTTGGATTTTGGTCTAACTCCAATAATCATGGTGTATCGGTTCACATCTTCTTTCATTAAGTACTGCATACTTTCTATTTCATACTCATTGTCAGCATCCATTAGAAACACAAACTCGCTATTAATGTATGGCAATGCAGCTTTAATTGCTAAAGCTTTTCCTCTTCTGGCCTCATGAATTAATTTGACACCTGTAGATTCAACAATTCCTATGGTTCCATCAGTTGATCCATTATCAACAACAATTATTGGCAGATATGGATAATGCTTTTTTATATCATTAATTACGGAATAAATTGTTTTTGCTTCGTTCAAGCATGGTATTAGGACTGTCATACTGCTCATAATTTTCCTTTGTAAAAGTAATCAATTGTATAAGCTTCTAAAATGCAAAAAATACCCGTGGATGGGTATTTTTACTTTAGTTGCTGAACGTAAAATTACGTATGTCAGGGTAGTTATGGACAATAAAAAAGCACCCATAATTTGGGTGCTTAGGAAGTTGTTAAAAATATGTATGGATAATTCGATGGCTTGAAGTAACCAATATTTTATTCAACTAGAAATCTTTCGTCATTGATCCAGAGTAGCTTGTTGTGATTTAGTGATACTGCATCTAAGAGCTTTGCACCAATTAGAGAGCAGATCTGATTTGATATAAAGATTTGAACTTTGACAGTAATTTTTCTAATACAGAACTATATGGCAGCAGCCTAATGAAACTGCCAAAATAGTCCATAGGTAATTTAACATTACCTATATATATCGAAATTTTATTTGTGAATTTGCAGTTCTTTGACAAAAATAATTAAGTTTTATGGTTTAGCTAGAGGATAAATCAATATAAATTAAGTAGTTATAGGATAAAAATATTTTTAACTTTTTTATTATTTAGGAGTATATGCAATGTTTTACGGAATAGATGACGGTCATGACGCGGTAAAGCTAATTAATGGTAAGAAATTATACACACCATCAAGGGTTTTATCTGGTCATTATCCATACTTATCAATTACTAGTGAAGAAAATGAAAGCTTTCTTTATGAAGTTGATGGGCACAAGTATACAGTAGTCGAGCAACCATCAATTAATGCTGGACATAGATTTTTACAAACCAGAACGGATGATTTTCCATATAGTGATCTTAACCTGGTCTTAGTTCATCACGCATTAATTCGTGCTGGAGCAGAGGGTGAGTGTCATATCTGTACTGGACTACCACTTAATCAATATTACCTCGAGAGTGGTCAGAAAAATCGAGATCTACTTGATAAGAAAAAACTTTCATTTGAGCGCGAAGTTATCGCATTAAATACAACTAATAAACCAGTTATTGTTGAGCATAGAGTTTGCGCAGAGGGTGTTTCTGGATACTTTGATTTGAAATACAACCAAGATGGTACTATTAATCAAGAAACTGAAGAATTAGCTCAAAAGGGTGTAATTTGTATCGTAGATATTGGTGGTAGAACTACAGATATAGTTACTTTAGATTCTGAATCAATAGATTTTAATCGTTCAAGCACTATTGATATCGGCGGCCTATGGCTTAAAGATAATTTAATATCTAAAGTTAAAGCTAGATTAAATGTAAATGCCATCCCAGACAAAATGATTGATGAAATTATTAGAAATAATGGAGTTTATGAAGCAAGAAAGATTGATGTTACTGATATTTTAAACAGCCTAAAGATAGAATTAGCTGACGAAATCGCCAATAACGTTAAGCACAAAATCAAGAATACTGGTGATATCAGCTTAATTGCTTTTATTGGTGGAGGATCATTATTACTTAAAGAACCACTTAAGAAACTTTATGATCCATCATTAGCTAAATTTGTAAAAGATCCTATCCATAGCAATGCGCGTGGAATGTTGAAGCTCCTTAAGTTTGAAAGCTAAAAATGGCTAACAATCATAAACGAACAGCTGAGTCCATGTCTGTTCGTTTTAGTGGAAAATATTTAGAGTTGCTTGATGAAATCAAGGAGATCTCTACTAAAACTGAACAATCAAATAATAATGTTATGCGTTATTTAATGGCGATTGGTCTAGAAGCCTATAAACGTGGTGCTATTGCTGGGTTTGATGGCAAAGTTGTTTTATCTGATGATGAAACTGAATTAAGTGGCCAACAGACACAACATTTAAACCAGCATGATTTGGCAACTATATCTAATCCTCATATAACTAACGATGTTGCGGCAGAAAACTTAGGTGGTGATGTAGGGATTCCAAGTAAAAAAATTAGTTCTAATTTTTTAGATTAGTAAATTGATTATATTATTTTCAATAAGGGGCTTTTGAGTGAGCTATAAGAAATATATGCTAATTGGATTAATAGTGTCTTGGCTAATTGGAGTATCTTATTTATGGGTTGAAATGTCTAAACAGGATTATCAAATACAAAAATCACCTAATTATATCAATTCAGACAAAATGAAAAAAGAGCTTGCTGCATGGTTTTACATAGCGCAGAACTCTAGATTATTATTGTGTGATGGTTGGAATTTAGATTGTGATGCTTATTTAATTGCAAATGATTTTACAACTTTGACAAATCAACAAATTGAGATTATCAGCGAAAATAAAACTTTTAATTTTATTTGTAAAGTTGGTTTTGATGATAATCAATTTTACAAACAATTTCCAAATTATGTAGGTGCAAGTGAATCAGCAACATTTGATAAATCAGTGGATATAATCTTAAATGGCCCTTCTAAGCTAGGTTCTAGAAAAATAGTTATAGAACAATTTAAAAAACAGTTTACTAAAAATTGTAATTTAATTTACTGTTCAAATAATAAATATAAATGCTTAATGAAATAAATCTAAGAAAACATTATGCAAAAATTATTAAAAATAATATTATTTGATTTACTTAAGATTATATTTGCAATTGTGTTTTTATGTTCAATTATTGCTGGATCTTGGTGGTTGACACTTCATATACTAGCTTTTATGATTAATCATCCAATGATCATGATATTCACAATATGTACCATCATAATAATTCCAATTAGCATATACGGTGTAATTATTTATATTCAATCAGTTAAACGAAGGATGTCAAAATGAATTTAGAAGCTAGATTAACTCAGAAGTTTGTGGATTTGGTATTAAGCAAAATAATTAATTTATCAAAATATGATAGTGACCATAAATTAGCAAATTTACATTATAAAAGATCTAAAATAATTTTAATGGCTGCTGGTATGACTTGGATGATATTTAGTTTTTTAGAGAATAAAACATTAAACTTAATTTTGGTTCTGCTGGGGCTTTTTATAGCGTTATCCTGTATAGCATTTCAACGTATATTATTTCAGAAAAACGTATTAGATATGTCCGAACGTCAAAAAGAGCGTTATGCACTACAAGTAAAAAATAGTGATGTTTTTACAGTATTATTTTTCTCACCTATTTTAATCGTGGTTATTTACATTGTTTCAATTTTACATAAATCAGGGATTTTATAGATCTAATCTATAATAGAACGTTAATGAAAGGGTTTTTATGATATTTTACATTTGTGCAGGATTTTGCTTTTGCATAATACTAGTTTTAATATTCGGTGTATTAATAGGTAATCTTGAAATGAGATTTTTAGGGATGGCAATGTTTTTGTTAGTTATGTGTGGTCTATCTACTTATCAGTATTACCAAAGTAATATTGATAATGCACAAATAAAACAAATAACCACGGAAACTAATATTTCATCTATAACTAATTTTGTTTTTACTAAAGAAATAGCAAATAAAATAGATAATCAAGCTGAAAAAAATGCAACTTGTACTAAAGATATTTGTATTTATGTTGGGAAAATTACTCAAGATGGTCCTATGTATAAACTAACTCTATTAACACAACAAAATATAGTTTTTGAGTGTACTGTTCAAAATAAATGCAAGTTGTCTTCATACATAGAGCATGGTGCCAAGTACTTAAAGGTATCAACTAATTAACTTTTTAAGGTTTGACAGAAATGAACATAGAAAGATTAAGAAAAGTTGTGATTATTGTTATATCTATAGCTGCATTTGTAGGTTTGCTGTATTTAATAGGGAAATTGATAGCTATCTACATTTCACCTGATGCATGTGTAACATCTGGTTTGGCTGTTGGTGATCCTATAACACCTTTTTATAATAGTTGTAATCCATTCATTAGAGTATTATTAACTCTTGCATATGGCTTTGTGGTATTTCAATTATTCATTTTACTTGTAATTTTAGTCGAAAAATTGTACGATAAACATAGATAAATATAGTATATCTAATAAATTTTATAAAAAAGGACGCGCAAGGCGTCCTTAAAATTTGTTAAACAAAAAGTAACTTAAAGTTACTTCCCACTATTCCCAAATAATCTAAACTATTCGAGAGATATGAAGCAATATAATATAGCTTCGTACTTAAGTTTGAATTAGGCGAACCATCTTCTCATTTAAGTGCCATATTTGATATTAATATATCATCTATGCCCAGCACATTTTCAGCACGCTGAAGTACTGTTGATTTACCTATTAATTAGTTAGACCAATTAATTGTAAATTAAGCTTTGAAGCTTACTACCACTTTGCTAAGGTAGGTAATTGTAAACTCATTACTTGGTGAACTGAAAGCCCACATTTGCCTACGAGCTATCATTAACAAAAACTTTGTTAATTGATAAACACGCTACTGACCGAAAATTTAAACCATCATGCCTTGTAAGGCATTTAGATCCAAGTAACAGCGATGTCAGTATACAGTTATTTACTTGATTGTTGATTGTTGAAATAAAGACTACCATGATATGGCTCCTAAAAAAGGAGCATGCAACGTGTGACCCACTATGGGGCACACATTGCATGCTCCCACAGTGAGTTAATGATAGTCTGACAACCTAAAGATACAACTATCCCATGCCAAGACGTATAAACGTCTCAGCTAATCCATAACTTATTACTGGCGCCAACCAATAATAAATTAGAATATGGGCTAATTTTTCCCTATGAAGTCAAACTAGAATGACTTTGTTTTTTAAAGTACGAAGTACTGCTAAAATACTTAGCCAACTTTTACCAAAAGAAAAAACATTGCATATTGTGGTTACCCACAACATCCATATGTACGCACTCTATAAAATAAATCTCATAGACTACGTACAATTCCACCCTCGGTTTTCGTTCACAATGTGCTTCGTGCTGTCGCTTAAGAACTATTTCTAGTTCAACATTGCTATCAGTTTCCGACCTATAATTTTGGTGCCAACCAAAACCAAGTCTACAGTATCTGAACCTACTTAGTCTTACGACTTCACCGAGTCTCCCACGCATAGACTTGCTGTACATTGTTAATAGATCTTCACAATGTTAACTTCACTTGCTTATTGACTTATCCTACGATAAACCTACCATCACAAGTTACTCAAATCATTAGCGCTTCCCCGCATAATTACAACTCATTTATCACACGCTGTTAGTCGTCTTGCGATATGTTCACTTTACCATTAAAGGTATCTATGTGGATTACAAGGTTCCTAAAAACTCATCCCCATAGCAGCTTATATACCGTAACAAGTTACACTAGCCTTATCGGCGCGAACTCATCTGTGTGTTTACGCATAAAACCCCAATTGGGTCTCTGTACATTCTTAAACTATGTCCAGCGATCCAGCATTATTCCATAACTCAGTATGGTTTTTTGCTGGTACCAGGTAATCCAACAGCCTTTCGACCATCTCATACCCCTGCGTCCTTTCGGAACGCCTCAGCAGCCTTGAATGTGCGTCTCCGTCGCCAACCTTTCGGATGGATAGGAGGTGGATTAGTGAACTAGCTAGTTCACGGAACTTCTTTTTGCATTTTTAAACCTGAACAGGTCGCGTACATAGTCGTTCTTTGTCACCACTTTAGTTGTAACAGGCTCGTGTTGTTATTGATTTAGGTCGTGGCTCGCGCCCTTTACCTACAACACTAAGCTACATCAATCAGAGGAGTACCGTAGCACTCTTGATTACTGTGTAGCCAGCGTATTACTACGCCTGCCGGCTCACGGTCATCCAACCTAACTACATGTATTAATTTTTGTAGTTACAGAATGTGGATAGATGAGGGTGTGACCCCTCAGCCCCACTCGTAGCGCAGCGAACCATTCTTCACAGTACTGCGCTTCGGCTTAGGAACTAACTCAAATTGGCGATCTGAGTTAGCTGCAACACTTGCAATTAAATAGAATTGGCGGTTCCATCTAACTGCTATCTTTTGGTAGGTTAAGTATGAATTGAACTGATTGGCAATCAGTTAATAAGATGAATTGTGTCTGCGCGGTTTGACTCCTTTCGCTGCGCAGACATAGTTTAAAGTTTAATAAAAAAATTAATGTAATGACCAGTGTGATCATTACCTATGTTTGTCAGCGTCAGGAATTGGCAGTTCCATCTGCAATCCAACTCGACTCTACTGATTTAGCAGTCAGTAATAGTCTCCGCATACTATTTGCATGCGATTCTGTTGATTACCCAATTCTAGCATAATTGGTTTTTAAAAAAATACCCATTCTGGTAGATTTTTTTGTTTTTTGGCACTCGCTTTAGCTCCTGCCTAGGAACCTTTATTACCTTATCACAATTTTGTTAAAGCAAAATTGTGATTAAGTTCAGAATTTGGAGGAAAATCCTCCAAATTCAACAAAAATTTACCAAATATTAAAAAATTACTGCTGTAACAGGAATTTTCATTAAAAATACCCGTTATTGGGTATTTTATTAATTCAGTAAAGCTATAAAATTATTCTAAAATAATTTTATAGGAAGAACAATGTCAAAATTTAATCATAAAGCAGACTTAAGTAAAATATTTTATATTTCAACGATGATTGAGTTTATGAGAGCAATACAAATTAGCGCACAGAAAGGATATATTTATTATTTCGATGATGATTTTGAGATAAATAAATTAGAATCGGTATTAGGAAAACTTGATAGTGAGTATCATATTTCAGATGGCAGAATGGATCGCAATAGGAGACACAATGAATATAATAGAGCAATAACAATAGGACATTTTTTTTACGCTGGTGGTGATCTGGTCTACTTTATTTTAATGTCAAAACCCTCACCAACTGGTATTAAGCATAATAATTTTTTTGATAAACTACCATATAAAGATTTAACACGAAACAAAGAAAACTTCAGTATCAATCATTATGTTTTAGCTAGAAGCAACCAAGAAAAAAGTAAATTAGTTGATGGAGAATGGATTACAAAAAATGTAAACGAAGTATGGAGTTACGGGTTAAGTGAAAAATATCAGACAAAAATAATCGTGGAGTTCCAGAAATATATCAATGATGGAAAATGGGTAAAAGTAGGGTGTTTATTGAAAGAAATAAGCTCCTCATTAGCATTTAGCCAAGTTAGAAAAGACTATTTGAAGTTAAGAAAATCTATGCTTAGAATTCTTAATCGATACATTAAATCTTCTGGTATTCCACCACATGAAATTTGGGAGAAGATTAATTTTAATAGTCCTGCAAAGATGGGATATATTCTGCATAATAGGATTAATCGCTATGCAATGACAGATATTAACAGTGGACTTATTCTCAAGAAAATACATAAAAACATCTAGGGAATAAATTAATTTGGCGTTAAGCGAGAGCTAAAGGCACCCTCGCGCTCCGCCTTTAGTTCATTTTTAATAATCATATAATTTTATAATTAACGTTAACCGTTCCGCGTAGATCATGTGAATCTTTGCAAGCAAAACGTGCTTTTCTCTATTGATAAAAGTTGATAAGTGTGGACAAATTATGGACAGCTTACGCTCTGCTACCTGACCACATTTTGCACAACATCTTACCAAACAATTTATCAACAGTGCGCACTAATTAACAGCATCTACGCGGAATAATTATTATTAATTAGTGAGGGATTTTGCTCATGCGCCTCGTGGCTATATATTTAAGAAATAGTTATAGTGTTTTAAAATTAGCTAACTCTGGTGGATACCATTCTTTATAAAAATGCCAGAAAACATGATATTTATCAAAATATAATTGGTCAGGAGCATGAAAATTTACAAAAGGTGACATGATTAAAAAATCATAACCTAAATGATAATTAACGATTGGAGTAATGTTTACTAAGAACAAAATTTTTATTGAGATGCCGCATTATAACAGTGTGAGTTATTCAACAGCAAGCTACAGCATCTCTCATGCTAGTTAAAGACCTATTTTTCAAGATACTCCATGGCGCCATTCATATATAAAATCACTCCATGATCATATCCATCAATTAATCCATTCGGAATATCTCCAGACTTCATTAATTCCCACATTTTATTAGCTAATTCAGGATTGTCATAATATTGTTTTTGGGACATTTCTATCCATAAATCAATCCATTTCTGAGCTAATAGCTGCACTTCTGGAGAATATGGATCTTTGCCTTGTTTTAAAGCTATAGTAGCTTGAGTAAATAGATCTATCCATGGCTGAGTATAATCAACTTTAATTTTTTGGAACATTTTATCACCGAAAAATTTGCGTTCTTCAGTTGAAAAATTGCGTTCCGACCATTCTTTAGTGAGATCATTATGTGATATCTTAAATGTGTTTAGCATCTTACTCATGATGTTCCACTTAATATTACCCGTTTTAGCATATTGCTCAATGCCATTTTTAACGATAACTATACCTTTATTAAGTTGCGCAATATGATCAAGTAAAATATGTTCTTGTAATTGCAATGATTTCATAAGGTTAAACCCTGGTATGGTTAGAATTTGTTTAATCTGTTTTAAACTAAAACCAGCATACTTTAAAGTGATGATTTGTTGAACGTTTAATAGGTTTTCATCTGAATAATAACGAGCCCCACTTTCTTTTTTATAGCTGGGAATTAAAATATTTTGCTCATCATAATAATGTAATGTACGTATGGATAAACCAGTTATTTTGCAGAATTCTTTTACACTCCATTGTTGCGTCATGATTACTCCAATCACAAAATTAAAATATTGTGTCTTCAATAGCTATTAAATTATACCATAGTTGTGAAAAGCAACAAAATCGTTTAACCATTCAGTCATCATGCTAAGTTTAAAATATATATTTATTTCAGTATGTAGTTATGGAAATAAAAATTAATCTAATAAAATAATTCTTACTTTGTGCTTGAACATTACCTTGCGTGATGTTTTATAATGGAGGAAGTGTATCAATTAATCACTGAAATATGGATAAGATAATTAACATATTTATTAAGTTAGTATTCAAATAATTTCTTTAGGCAGGAAGTTTTTTTATGAAAAACCGTTTTATACTTTTATTATTTTCTACTGCTATTTTAGCTTCATGTAATAGTGGCGGCAGTGGTTCCTCTACATCCCCGCAATATTTAACTGCTGGTTTTTATACCGCTACAATTTCTAATTATAGTTTGAGTGGTACTCTTCCAGATGGAGTAACGTGTGATAGTAGCACTTTTTCTCCAAGTAATCCTATCGTAATTAATGCTGCAGGGGTAGAATGTGACGCTAATGG
>ERZ650309.322-NODE-322-length-24081-cov-4.864272_pt1 | contig 24081 bp, 21 predicted proteins | sample MGYA00376245_ERZ650309 | MGnify/ENA primary metagenome ERZ650309 (study PRJEB26733, sample SAMN07839294) | wastewater metagenome | biome: urban; feature: wastewater treatment plant; material: waste water | place: USA: North Carolina | collected 2016-04-26 ...
ATTGGTATTGCCATTGGCGACAAAATTGTGATTCATTCAATCGAGCAGTACGACCAGTCACATCGAATCTCTGTAAATCAAAACAAAGAACTTTTCATCAGTGAAAGTGTTGCGAAGAACATTCTTGTTCACGGCAAATGAAACAATTCATCGGTTGAATTTTAATGCCAGTACAAAGGGCAATTTAAAAACTGCTGTTGATCCGTCGAGATTCAAAAGTTCCACCACTGAGACATAAACACCAACGGGTGCCCTGGTTCCATTCATCGTGATGCCATCCCAGCTAAAGACAGAATGATTTCCGCTCAGGGTATTTTCTGAATTTTTGGCAACCATGCCACCATCTTTGTTGTAAATGGTGTAGTTTACCAGATAGCCGGCGTGGTCGGGTGATACAGCAAAACTCACAACATCCTGATATCCGTCCTGATCGGGTGAGAAAATTTCTGGATAAACCATAACCGTATTGCTCGTTCCGGGAACATTATTCAATTGAGAGTTTGGCAATCCCGGTGTTGCTCCACCTTCATAGGGTGAAGCGGAATGCCAGCTGTCGCTGAAATCGGAGGGTCGGTCGGGATTTATTTTTTCAAGTGAAATACCCTTATGATCGGTAAGCAATGGGAAGTGCATTTCTTCAAAATATCTCAGTTTGTCGATTACCACACCTGAAACACTTAACCCAATATATCCTTCATCAACATTCATTGCAGGCAGATTATCCATTCGGCAGAAATTCAAAGGGAAGGAAGAATGGTATTGCAGAGCGACAGCTTCAGGATCTTCTGTCAGCACCAGTATTTGACCCGGAAACAATAACCACGATGTTGGAGAAATGGCTTCACTTTCCTCAATCATTTCATTTTCGGGATTTATACTCACCAAATTAACGTTCTTCAAATCAACAATGCCTGATCCGTTGTTGATGATTTCCACAAAATCAAATCCATTCTCTCTGGGATTAAACAACACTTCATTCAATACCAGCGCCCCTTGGTCAATGCTATCACCCAAACCAAACTGCAGAGTTGTTGATCCTGCCATTACATTTCCGGCACAATCACTGATATTGTTTATAGAAACTTCATATACCAAACCGGGAATTACGGAATCGGTTAAATTGATTTTCACTCCGGAGAGTGTGGCATCGGCAAATTCCACAGACAGAATACCCAAAGCGGAAAGGTTGAAGTTGTTGAGGTTGGTTGCTGAAGCTGCATTCAATGCTTCACTAAATTCCACAATTACTGATGAGGCATCAGGGCACCAGGCGCGTATAGCAACCGGAGGAACGATATCGGAAGTAATTCCGTTGACGCTGTTGAGATGGGAAGGTGTTCCTCCTGAAGGATCAACTGATGGTGCCCAATTGGAAGAAACAATGCAGGTGAAGCCGGGATCAATTCGTTCGAGTGACCAGCCACCATCCTTCTTAAATGAAGTTCCGAACCAGCTGTCGGAATAAGTGACCGAATCAATGGGCATGCCTGAAGGAGAACGAAGGGCAATTTTTTCTCCGGTGTTGGTGAGCGACATGGATGTAACCCCTGCACAATTGCCATAAGGTGCCAGCAGGCTGATGTTGGAAGCTGCACAAATGGTGAGAAACGAATCGGGGAGCAATGTCACCGGGGGAAGGGCTCTGACACTTCCGTCGAACAATGTCCAGCCACTCAGGTCCACCGGTATACTGCTGCGATTCATGATCTCAACAAATTCCGCTTCAGGTAATCCCGCAGAAGGGTCGGGGTCGGCAAGAATTTCAGTGATTACAACATCAAATACTGCATTGCCTGAATGGGTTTTGTCTGAGGCATTAGGTGTTTGTGCTGCTACAAAAAACGGTACTCCTGAAAGGAGCAAAAGAAAGAAAAGTTTCATAGAAAAATAATTTTGAAAAGTTAGAAGTGTAAAAGTAGTAAGTTCTTTTTAATTTCACAAAACCAAAAAAATTTTATATAACTTTGACAACATACTACACTGATATGGATCAGCTGAATTTCTATCTGCACTACACACTTTTTACTCTTGGTAAAGTGGAGTTTTCTGTATTGGGCATCATCAAATTTCTCATTGCTATCCTGATTCTGGTCTGGTTTTCCAGAAAAATTAGAGATGTACTCGTCAACAAAGTTTTGATACGTTACAACGATGATATTGGGGTAAGGCAGGCTTTGGGTACAATTGCGCGATATCTGATTGTTGTCACCGGACTATTCATCATTGTGCATTCAAGTGGCATTGACTTAAGCGGACTGGCGCTTTTGGGAGGTGCATTAGGTGTTGGTATCGGTTTCGGTTTGCAGAATATCACTAATAACTTTGTAAGCGGGGTGGTAATTTTACTCGAGCGACCCGTGAAAGTAGGCGATCGTATTGAAGTGAGTGGTACCACCGGTGATGTTGTGAAAATCTCGGCCCGGGCAACTACAGTTGTTACGAATGATGGTATCAGTGTGATCATTCCTAATTCTGAACTTATTTCCACACGTGTAACCAACTGGAGTCTGACCGGGAAAATGGTTCGATTTAAAATTCCGGTCCCGGTGGCATATGGCACCGATCAGAATAAAGTTTTAAAACTATTGCTGGAGGTCGCTGCTGAAGATCCTAATGTTGCTACCGATCCTCCTCCTTCTGTTCGTTTGAGTCAGTTCGGCACCAATGCCCTCACTTTTGAACTGGTGATATGGACCTCCAAGCTGATGCACCGGCAGGGGATGATGAGAAGCAGGATCAATACAGCCGTTTATCAGAAATTCAATGATCACGGTATAGTCATCCCATTACCTCAAATGGATGTGAGGGTGAACAATCAGGGTTAAGCCTTAGGGAAATAATTTTGGTTGAGATTTTGAAAACCGTATCAAAATAGTAGCTTTGCTTTCAAACTGATTTCGTGATATGAAAGTTGCTGTTGTGGGTGCTACCGGACTGGTGGGCACCATCATGTTAAAAGTGCTTGAAGAGCGTAATTTTCCGGTAACACATCTGATTCCTGTCGCCACAGAAAAGTCGGTAGGAAAAATGATTTATTTTAAAGGGAAACCCTACCCGGTGGTTTCTATGGAAGATGCCATCAGTCAGAAGCCTGATCTGGCATTGTTTTCAGCCGGTGGAAATACTTCTGCCCGTTGGGCTCCTGAGTTTGCTGCTGTGGGCACCACTGTGATCGACAATTCTTCTGCCTGGCGCATGGACCCTGATAAAAAGCTCGTGGTTCCTGAAATAAATGCTGATGTTTTAACCGCCGACGATAAAATCATTGCTAACCCGAATTGTTCCACCATTCAAATGGTAATGGCCCTGGCTCCTTTACACAAAATGTATGGAGTGAAGCGCATTGTGGTGAGTACCTATCAATCGGTTACCGGTACCGGTGCCAAGGCATTGCAGCAGCTGGAAGATGAAAATGCAGGGAAGCTCACCGAGATGGTTTATAATTATCCCATTCACAGAAATGTGATTCCTCAGTGTGATGTTTTCACAGATAACGGATATACAAAAGAGGAGATGAAGCTGGTGAATGAAACCAGAAAAATACTCAGAGACGATTCTATTCGCATCACAGCCACCACTGTTCGTGTTCCTGTAAAAGGCGGACATTCTGAATCGGTGAATGTGGAGCTGGGTAAGTCCTTTACACTTGATGAAGCTAAAAAGCAAATCAGCGAAATGAAAGGTGTGAAAGTTGTAGATGATCCGGGAGCGAATCAGTACCCCATGCCCATTCATGCAGAAGGGAAAGATGAGGTTTTCGTAGGCCGGATCAGAGTTGATGAAAGTAATGCCAACTCCCTAAATTTATGGATTGTAGCTGATAACCTGCGAAAGGGAGCTGCAACCAACGCGGTGCAGATTGCCGAATATTTGATGGCTGTGAAACTCATCTGATTGCATGATAAGAGACGCCATCATCAAACAAAAATTCGGGCCGAAATCGGTGAGGTGGCGATTGCATTCAGCAACAAGAATGGAAAGTTTTACCGATTCCGTTTTTGCATTCGCTGTAACTCTCCTGGTGGTTTCTTTAGAAGTGCCGGAAACCTTCAGGGAATTAGTCATCAACATGAAAGGGTTATTTGGTTTCGCCATCTGTTTTGCAATGATCATGCTCATTTGGTTCGAACAATACTCGTACTTCAGGAAATACGGACTTCAGGACACCAAAACCATTCTGCTGAACTCCATTCTTCTTTTCGTGGTGCTGTTCTATGTGTATCCACTTAAATTTTTATTTTCCTTCCTTACGCAGGGAAACAAAATTACCCATGCCGATGGTTCTGTGGCTGCCCGGTTTGAGTTTGATTATCAGATGGGGCAACTGATGATTATCTATGCGATCGGTTTTATAGTCATTTATCTTACCTTTTTTGTGATGCACCAACATGCCCTGAAAAAAAAGGATGATCTTTTCCTGAACCCTCTTGAGGTATACAATACCAAAACGGCGATGTATGGGAATTTGTGTATGGCATTCATCGGAATGTTATCATTATTGTTTTCAGTTTTGAGTTTAGTTATGGGTGGTATTTTTTCATTCTTTGCAGGAATGAGCTATGCTCTGATAGGAGTGGTGCTGGGTCTTTTTTATACACACAGGGCCAAGCAAATAAAAAAGAAATTCACCGAGTCGGAAATAAAGGAAATCTCAGAGCAATCGGTTACAGTTCAAATCACCAGTGGCCCCACATTGAAATCGTAAATCAAGAAGTTCATTCATAAATTAAAAAGTCATGGCAATAATTTCATTAGTAAGTTGGCTGTTGTTGTTTTACGGAATTATAGGATTAATTTTTACATTTCTTGCCATTCGCAGAACAGATAAGTTTGGCGCCGACCCAAAGAATCCTGACCGTAAGGTGAATCTTCCGCTGCATAAACCGGCAATACTGGCAGGGATCATTGGAATTTTCATGACCAACATAATTGTTACCATCGGTGCTCAGGATGTAGGTGTGGTCATTACTCCGGCAGGAGTGGTAGATGAAGAGTTGCACACCGGATGGCACCTCATTATGCCATGGAACGATATAAAAATCATGGACAAAACAGTTTGGGTTTACACCTGTGCTCACAGTGCCAAGGAAGGGGAGAAGGCCGATGCTGATGCTATTTGGGCTCCTACAAAAGATGGTATTAAAATGGGTTTTGATGTTTCCGTCAGCTGGAAGATCATTCCTGATGAAGCGAGCTGGATTTATCAGAATGTATCAGAAAACGATGGTGGCACCACCGGACGATATTACTGGCTTGAGGAAAATGTGATCAGGCCAAAATTGAAATCGGCACTTGCACTAACGGTCAGCAACTATACGCCAATTGAAGTGTATTCGGTAAAGCGTGAGGAAATTCAGATGAATATCATCACCAGAATGCGAACAGAATGTAAAGGATACAAACTGAATATTGATCAGGTCGATTTGCGTGAGGTGTTTTACAATCCTGAATACGAAACTTCTATCAATGCCAAGAAACTGGCAGAACAGGAGGCATTACGACTCATTGAGGTGACTAAGCAAAAGCAGGAGCAACTGAAGCAAGCTGAAATCGAAAAGAATATCGCCATTCAAAGGGCAGAAGGTGAAGCAAAAGCACTGCAGATAAAAGGAAGTTCCATTGCACAGAATCCAAAAATTATTGAACTGGAATGGATCAACAAGTGGAACGGAGCCCTTCCCACCTATATGTTGGGAAGTGGTCAGGGAGTAATGCTTAACCTGGCCAAATAGGATTTTTTTACTTTGACTTAGATGAAAGCGGATTGGCAAGGCCCGAATAACCTTTCAGGTCCATCTTGATTGAACCGACAAGTATCTCGGCTTCGGCACGCACAACAATACGGTTTTTGTCGTCGGTAACCCATACGGTCATTCCCTCTTCTTCCTTAAAAACCCTTCCCTCAAGAAGCATTGGGCGGAACTTAATGCAGTTGAAAGTACCAAAGTTTGTTTTGATTTTTTCACGACCCACGAACTTAATATTCATGGCAAATACCTCGTCATCAAGATAGGCATTAATAGGAAATACATCGCCAATAGCGGCATTTGTGAAATCGAGCGTTCTGGCATAATAAAAAGATGAAACCAGATCCTGAATGTAATCGGGTACGGGAATGGTTAATTTATCGGATGTAGCCGTGTTTTTATAATGATTGAAAGTTACATTTTGGTTGATGGTATAACCTCCTTCATCTACTCTTCGGATAAAAACCCAGGGCATTAACGATTCGGTGTCGATATAACTTTCGTAGCGATCGCGGACCTTAAAAAACCAGTCGAATGCACCTTTGGTTTTACCGGTTCCAACCACATGATAACATTTTCGTGTTCCCATGGGTTGCAACTGTTCTTTCACTTCAAGCACAGCTTCACCGGCATCCATAAATCCGTAGTGAATACGGTATTGCAGAATTTCTCCTGCTTTGAAAGCTTCATTTTTAATAGTGCGGAACTTATCCTGTGCTGTTACAGGTAAGGTGCTCACAAGAAAGCAGATGCAGACTGCTGCCCGAATAAACTTTTTCATATGAGCGGTGAATAGCAAATGGTGTTCCAAAAAAAGAAAATGGAGTTATTCTCCGGAATCGCCAACCGGGCCATTTGATTCGTCGATGATCTCTGGTCCGGCATCATCGTCCGTAACTGGCTCATTATCAACAGGTATTTCTTCTTCTATACCCATTGGCAAACCAATTTCATTGGCTTCAGCCGATTGAATATCTTTCAATTTAGGCAGGTCCTTAACGGAACGGAGTCCGAAATGGTCCATGAAATTTTTACTGGTTGCATACAGCAATGGTTTGCCGGGGCCATCACTTTTGCCTGCGATCACGATGAGTTCTTTTTCGAGGAGTTTCTGAATAGAATAATCACAGCTTACACCGCGAATGTGTTCCAGTTCGGGTTTGGAAATAGGTTGTTTGTAGGCAATAATGGCCAGTGTTTCGAGAGCTGCTGTTGAAAGGCGTTTCTTTTCTTTCAGTTGCAGCATCACATGGATGGTAGAATGAAATTCCTTTTTACTCAGAAACTGGAACCCTCCGGCAATCTCATTGAGTTCAAAAGCAAATTCCTCTGATGCATATTTTTCACGTATGGCATCAGTGATCTGCAGAATATCTTCCTTCTTCAGCTCCCAGCCGTAAACCGCTTTCAGGCATGCCATCATTTCATCAGGAGTGATGGCTTGTTCGGTGGTGAAAATAAGGGCTTCAATGTGTTGATGTAACAGTTTCATTTTTGTTATTGTTATTCTTCAATGTTAAGTACAATTTTTTAGTGGTCATATTCTTATAATCCCACAATACAAAGGTTCACTAATCACTTGTCACTATTCACTCGTCACTATTCACTTGTCACTAATCACTCGTCACTGATCACTATTCACTTCTCACTATTCACTCGTCACTCCTCACTATTCACTCGTCACTTGTCACTATTCACTCGTCACTTGTCACTAATCACTCGTCACTATCCACTTATCACTCTTCACGAGAAACTACACCACCACGTTAACAATTCTTCCGGGAACCACAATCACTTTTTTGGCTGCTTTGCCTTCGAGAAAGCGGTTCATTTCGGCCGATTGCATTACCTGTGATTCAATTTCTTCCTTTGACAGATTCAGTGGTATCGTAATTTTGAATCTGGTTTTTCCGTTTACGGAAACAGGGTATTCAAATTCATCTTCGGTAACAAATGCTTCGTTAAATTCAGGGAAAGTTGTCGATGTAACAGAAATTTCATTTCCCATTTTATGCCATAACTCTTCTGCGATATGTGGTGCAAAAGGGGAGAGGAGCACAGTAAGTGGTTCAAGAATTTCTTTTTTATTACACTTCAGATCTGTGAGTTCATTAACACAAATCATGAAAGAGCTTACAGAAGTGTTGAATGAAAACTTCTCAATATCATCACCGATTTTTCGGATGGTTTTGTGAAGCACTTTAAGTTCTTTTTTATCTGCAGGAAGAGCTGAAACTTCAAAAGATCCGTTCTGGAAAAACAATTTCCAGAATTTTCTCAGGAAACCCGATACGCCGGTGATGCCATTGGTGTTCCATGGTTTACTTTGTTCTATAGGACCGAGGAACATTTCATACAAACGAAGGCAATCGGCACCATATTGTTCGATGATGAGATCGGGACTAACCACATTCCATTTTGACTTCGACATTTTTTCGACTTCAGTACCGCAAATGTATTTTCCATCTTCAAGTATGAATTCTGCCGACGCATATTCATCTCTCCAGTTTTTGAATGCTTCAATATCCAATACATTGTTATGAACCATATTCACATCAACGTGAATGGCAACGGTATCGTACCGGTCTTTCAGATTCAGTGAAACAAATTTGCTAGTGCCGTTGATGCGGTAAACAAATGAGGATACTCCCTGAATCATTCCCTGATTGATCAGTTTTTTTGCAGGTTCCTGAATAGGAATCAAGCCAAGATCGAATAACACTTTGGTCCAGAAGCGGACATAGAGTAAGTGTCCGGTAGCATGTTCTGATCCACCGAGGTAGAGGTCGACTTCTTTCCAGTAATTCAGTGCTTCCTGTGAAGCAAAGGCGGAATTATTTCCGGCATCCATGTAGCGGAGATAGTACCATGAAGAGCCGGCCCATCCGGGCATGGTGGTGAGTTCGTAATCGTAAACACCATTGTATTTCCAGTCTTTTGCCCTTCCCAGTGGTGGATCACCATCTTCTGTTGGAAGAAATTTATCTACTTCAGGAAGTATTAAGGGCAATTCTTTTTCAGGAACAGGATAAGGAATGCCATCTTTATAATAGATTGGAATGGGCTCACCCCAGTAGCGCTGACGTCCGAAAACTGCATCGCGAAGTCTGTAATTGATTCTTTTTTCGCCTTTGCCTGCTGCAGTAATTTCGCTGATAGCTTTCGCAATAGCATCTTTGGCTTTCATCCCGTCAAGGAAACTGCTGTTCACCATAATGCCTTCTTTTGATTCAAAAGCTTCAACAGACAGGTCACCTCCGGAAACGACTTCCTTCACAGGCAAACTGAAATGGCGTGCAAAGGCATAGTCACGGCTGTCGTGGCCAGGCACTGCCATAACGGCTCCGGTGCCATAGCCGGCCAAAACATAATCACCAACCCAAACCGGAATTTTTTCGTTCGTGAATGGGTGCATTACATAAGCGCCGGTAAACTGGCCCGTTATTTTTTTCACATCTGCCATTCGCTCTCTTTCAGAGCGGTTTTTGGCATATCCGATATACTCGCCTACTTTTTTCGCATATTCGGAGGTCGTTATCACATTTACAAGCTCATGCTCGGGGGCAAGTGTTACAAAAGAAACACCGAATATGGTATCAGGTCTTGTTGTGAATACTTCGATAAATGATTGCAATTGCTGATCTGATCCTGATGACTGCTGAATGGCAGTAGTGGTGGCGCTGTCAAAGTCAAAACGAATCATGGCACCTTCCGACTTCCCGATCCAGTTACGCTGAGATTCTTTTAGTGATTCGCTCCAGTCTATATGGTCAAGTCCTTCAAGCAGTCGTTCAGCATAAGCGCTGATGCGAAGGCTCCATTGCTTCATCAGTTTCCGTTCAACGGGATAGCCACCCCTTTCAGAAACTCCGTCTTTCACTTCTTCATTTGCCAAAACAGTCCCTAATGCAGGACACCAGTTTACCATTGCTTCCGACAAAAAGGCAAGGCGGTAATTGAGCAGCTTTATTTGTTGTTCAGATTCTGAAAACTTATTCCATTCATCGGCAGTGAAGATATCGGTAGGATCGCAGGCAGCATCAACATTTTGATTGCCGTTCGATTCAAAAATTCTGATCAATTCTGAAATGGGTTCAGCTTTTTGTGTGGCATTGTTGAACCAGCTGTCAAACAATTTCAGGAAGATCCACTGGGTCCATTTGTAGTAACCGGGTTCACAGGTGCGTACTTCTCTTGACCAGTCGAATGAGAATCCGATTTTGTCGAGTTGTTCGCGATATCTGCTGATGTTAGTTTGTGTGGTAATGGAAGGATGCTGTCCGGTTTGAATGGCATATTGTTCGGCAGGCAGTCCGAAGGCATCATATCCCATAGGATGCAAAACGTTGAATCCTTTAAGGCGTTTGTATCTTGAAAAAATATCAGATGCAATGTAACCTAACGGATGGCCTACATGCAGTCCCGCTCCCGAAGGATAAGGAAACATGTCGAGGACATAGAACTTAGGTTTGGAAGAACCGGTTTCGACTTTGTAGGTCCCCTTTTCCCTCCAGTACTGTTGCCAGCGTTTTTCGATTTCTGTAAATTGATATTCCATAAATTCAATTCATCTTTCGCATCCCCGTGTGCCTGAACGGGACGGGTCATATCAACCAGCTTGGAAAGGCTGTGTGAGGGCGGAAAAATGAGGGTACGAAGATAGCAAAAAGGGGGGCAGGCTGAATCCAAAACTGTTAATAATCGTGTGAAAACAGGGGGTGCCGACTGCTAAAGGAGGGGAAAAAAAGCTACTTTTGTGCGATCTTAACCAGAAAATGGCACCAGAAGGCAATAAAATGGCCCGGAAAACCCTCCGGACATCCTATATCTCAACAATTGTAAGCATTTCATTAGTGCTGTTTATGGTTGGAACTTTGGGGGTTTTGATTCTTCATGCCCGAAAGATTTCCAACTACGTTAAAGAGAATATTCAATTGTCGGTCATGCTGTTACCCGAGGCAAGCCTCGAGGAAACCGGCAAGTTACTGTCGATGCTTGAAAAGTCGGAATACGTAAAATCAGCTACATACATTACCAAAGATGAAGCTGCGGCCAAACTGAAGGAGGACCTGGGAGAAGATTTTGTGGGCTTTTTGGGGTACAATCCTTTATTAGGTTCCATAGATGTAAAGCTGAAAGCACAACATGCTGATAACGAAATAATTAACAAGCTAAAAACGCAAATTTCGGCCTCCCGGGCGGTTAAGGAAGTGTATTATCAGGAATCGTTGTTGGAAGCGATTAATAAAAACATGCGAACATTGGGACTGATCATATTGGGATTCAGCGCCTTGTTGTTTTTTATTGCTGCTGCCCTCATCAACAATACCATTCGTTTGGCTTTGTATTCACGAAGATTGCTGATAAAAAGCATGAAGCTGGTGGGTGCGACCAGAGGTTTTATCAGGAAGCCATTTGTTTTGAGTGGCATTTTACAAGGTTTTTATGGCGCCATCATAGCCAACATATTGTTAGCGGGGTTGTTGTATTTCGCTAAAAAGGAAATTCCTGATCTTGTAGAAATTCAGGATTATGAAATGATTTTAACTCTCATGGGAGGTGTTGCGGTTTGCGGAATTCTTATTGCCGGAGCCAGCACCTTCTTTGCTGTAAATAAATACCTGAGCAGCAATACTCAGGATCTACATTAATAGTTTGCTAAACTCACCGCCATGTCAAAAACCGTTTCAAAGGAAAAAGTAAAAGCAGATTTTGCTTTCGGCCGCATCAATTACGTTTTGATGTTATCAGGTATTGGTCTCATCATTCTCGGATTTTTTCTGATGTCAGGTGGAGGCACAAAAGATCCGAGTGTTTTTAACGAGGAAGTCTTCAGCACCACACGCATTACCATTGCGCCGCTGATTGTGCTGGCCGGATTTGCACTTGAGATTTATGCAATTGTTAAGAAAGCAAAAGACTGATTAGTCTGACATGACCGTAATTGAGGCAATCATACTTGGTATTGTTGAGGGAATCACAGAGTTTCTGCCGATTTCATCAACCGGTCATATGATCATTGCATCATCCCTCATGGGAATTGCAGAAGACAGTTTCACCAAAACGTTTACTGTTTCCATTCAGTTCGGCGCTATTTTGTCGGTGATTTTCCTTTACTGGAAACGATTTTTTCAATCGATGGATTTTTATTACAAACTGTTTGTCGCTTTTCTGCCTGCTGTTGTTTTCGGCAAATTGCTCAACGACTTTATCGATTCATTACTTGGCAATGTAGCAGTAGTGGCGTATACTTTACTTGCAGGAGGAATTTTCCTGATCTTCATGGATCAGTTAATCAAAGAAAAAACCGATTCGACAGACGATAGTATCAGTTATAAAACTGCCTTTAAAATCGGACTCTTTCAGGTCATTGCCATGATACCGGGAATTTCGCGTTCTGCAGCTACCATTATTGGAGGATTAACACAGGGCTTATCGAGAAAAACTGCTGCTGAATTTTCATTTTTTCTTGCTGTGCCAACCATGTTTGCCGCCACCGTTTACAAAGTATATGAATTTTATAAATCCGGAATTAAAGTTGAGGATAATCAAATCTCGTTGCTGGTGATTGGAAATGTTGTAGCTTTTATTGTTGCTGTTCTTGCCATCAGATCTTTCATAGGTGTGGTTACGAAATACGGATTGAAAGTTTACGGCTATTACAGGATTGCTGTGGGGGTGCTCATCATTGTTTTGATGGTGCTGGGTGTCGACCTCCAAATTGTTGACTGATGGGAACCGATTTTGAAGCGGGCGCAGTCCTTTTATTTGACAAACCTTTACGATGGACCTCCTTTGACCTTGTAAAAAAAGTTCGTGGAATTACACGAGTTAAGAAAGTTGGTCATGCAGGAACACTGGATCCGCTGGCAACAGGATTGCTGATTATTTGCACCGGAAAAAAGACCAAAGAAATAGACACGTTTCAGGCGCAGATTAAAGAGTATACCGGTACTTTTTTCATTGGGGCAACAACACCTTGTTATGATATGGAGCAGCCGGTTGACAAGGTTTATGAAACGGCGCACATCACCGAAGAGATGATTCGTGAAACGGCGAAGCAGTTTACCGGATCTATCGATCAAACCCCACCGCCACATTCGGCTGTCAAGGTCGACGGCAAACGGGCGTATGATCTGGCGCGTGCAGGTAAGGAAGTTGCCGTTAAAAGCAGGACCATAGAGATAGAGACTTTTGAAATTACCGGTATTGCGTTGCCCGTGGTGAGTTTCAGGGTGGTTTGTTCGAAGGGAACTTACATCCGGTCGCTGGCTCACGATTTTGGAAAGGCCCTTGGATCAGGCGCGTATCTTTCGTCGCTGGTAAGGACCCGGATCGGTGAATTCAGGCTTGATGATGCCATCACCATAGATGCATTTTCAGAACAGCACAGCAAATCCAAATAGCTGAAATTCAATTAATTGTTCAATATTTTCATGTGAAATCGCACTTTTCAGTAAAAACGGCTGCTTAGCTCAGTATCAAATAATTGAGGGTTCCGGTCGAAAACGGTCATTCTTGGCGTATCTTTGCACCCCGATATAAAGAAATCCGTAAATTATCTTTAATCAATTGATATGAAACTTTCTCAATTTAAATTCAACATCAGTGACAGTTTGCTGGCTACTCACCCTTCTGCCAGCCGTGATGAATCGAGGCTGATGATTGTTGACCGCAAAACCGGCAAAATCGAACATAAAGTATTTAAAGACATCATCAATTATTTTGGTGAAGATGATGTCATGATTTTGAACAATACCAAGGTATTTCCTGCCAGGCTGTATGGTAACAAGGAAAAAACCGGTGCAAAAATTGAAGTTTTTCTTTTGCGCGAATTGAACCGTGAAAGCAAATTGTGGGATGTGTTAGTTGATCCTGCAAGAAAAATCAGGATCGGTAACAAGCTTTACTTTGGCGAGAACGACATGTTGGTAGCTGAGGTAATTGATAATACCACTTCCCGTGGAAGAACTCTTCGGTTTTTATTCGATGGTACTCCGGAAGAATTCCGCAAGACCATTGAAACATTAGGACATACTCCGCTTCCAAAGTACATCAAGCGCAAGGCTGAAGCTTCCGACAAAGAGCGTTACCAGACTGTTTATGCAAAGCATGAAGGTGCGGTAGCTGCTCCAACGGCAGGGCTCCATTTCAGCCGTGAACTTTTAAAGCGTCTTGAATTGAAAGGTGTGAACATTGCAGAGGTGACTTTACATGTTGGATTGGGAACTTTCAGACCTGTTGAGGTTGAAGATCTGACCAAGCACAAAATGGATTCAGAACAATTCATTATTCCTTCCACTGCTGCTGACATTGTGAACAAGGCTCGTGCGAAAAAGCGTCGTATCTGTGCTGTAGGAACTACCAGTATGAGAGCTGTTGAGTCGTCGGTTTCCACTATGGGCGAACTCAAGCCTGCTCAGGGCTGGACCAACAAATTCATTTTTCCGCCCTACGATTTCAGTGTTGCCAATTGTATGATCACCAATTTCCACATGCCCGAGTCGACATTACTGATGATGACCGCAGCATTCGGAGGATACGATTTGATTATGCATGCCTATAAGGTGGCTGTTAAGGAAAAGTATCGCTTCTTCAGTTATGGAGATGCCATGCTGATTCTCTGATTCGTCAGCAGCATTTCCTGAAGTAGTCATGAGCCTTCCACTGATCATAAAAGTGATGGGAGCATTCACACAATTCTAAATTTTCTGTTTTGAAAAAAGTAGCACTCATTGTTGGAGGTGGCTCAGGTACCAGGATGGGAACTGACATTCCGAAACAGTTTTTACTGCTTAATGGTGTGCCGGTAATTGTGCATACTATCAGAAAGTTTGAGAAGGTGGCAGATGAGGTTTATCTGGTGTTGCCTGAATCTCAGTTTGGTGTCTGGGAGGAGATGAGGAAGGAATTTAAAGTTACATCTGTTCTTAAAGTTTTTGCCGGTGGCAGTTCCAGAACGGCATCGGTATGGAACGGATTAAAGGAAATTGAGGGCAAAGGCGTGGTTGCCATCCACGATGCTGTTCGACCGCTTGTTTCTATTGATTGTATCCGACGGATTTTTGATACTGCAGTTGATAAAGGAAATGCCATTCCGGTGGTGCCCGTTAAAGAATCGATGAGAAGGGTTCAAGGCGAGTTGAATGAGGCAGTTGACAGAGTGAATTATAGAATCGTACAGACTCCTCAATGTTTTGATATTGAATTAATTAAGAAGTCATATCTGGATGCAGGTACAAATCAGTATACCGACGATGCCTCGGTAGCAGAACATGCAGGATATGTGATGCATTTGGTGGAGGGAGAGGAAGCGAACATCAAGATTACCTATCCCGGAGATCTCCTTTTTGCAGAGACCTTGCTGAAAGCCTGAGTTTTGTAATATTTAGCATCATTTGCAGGAATATAGTTTTTGGGTGCCGTACTTTTGCAGGAAGGGCAACGTTTTGAAATATATTCCGTATACCCTATTTAAGTGCGATTGATTTGAACATCAAAATGTTAGTAATACCAACATCAGATCAGGGCAATTGAGGGGTACTTTTGTTAATCTTGCAAGCGGTTAGGGGAACAATGAACATAAAACCAATCAACATCATCAGGATTTTCTTTGTGGCACTATTGTGTACCTGTTTTCAGGCTGCATCAATGGCTCAGGGTGTTGATACGATGTCGGTAGTTTTACCGGTTGCAAGTACCGATGGGGTGCGACAGCAAACACCATTTGTATTGGATACGATGCCCGGACTTGTTTACCGCGAAAATGATATCAGAGCGGGATTGCTATACGATGCTGAGCGTGGCGCCATTGTATGGCAGAAAGACATGTACTATGCTTATCCGATTGCTTCACTCACCAAAATGATGGTGGCTTTGCTGGCTGTTGAAGATATCCGCTCGGGTAAAGTTGACTGGACCGATGAGGTTGTAGTAGACAGGGTTTATAAGAAGAGCCGAAGGAGCCGTCATGTTTACAAAACCACAGAAACGTATACGCTTGAGTCGTTAGTTCAGCTGGCGATGATTCCCTCGAACAATCAGGCTTGTGTTGACATAGCAAAATATCTCAACGGTGATCTGGAGACATTTGTAAAGCGAATGAATGAAAAAGCGCTTTCGCTGGGCATGAAGAACACTTTTTACTCGAATCCTTCAGGTTTACCGGGGGTTGTTAAGGAAGTAGATAACAGTGCATCGCCGAATGATTTGTTAATGCTGGCTCTTGAAATGATCAAATATGAAGAAATTCTGCGAATCACTTCCATTGGGTATGCAGAGGTAAGTAACGACAAGCGCACGGGTGTTTTCAGAAACCATAACCATTTGGTGATTGATTATGAAAACGACGTTGACGGATTAAAGACAGGATATACGAAAAGAGCTAAATTCTGTCTGGTAGCAACAGCCAGAAAAGATGGTCATCGTTTAATCAGTATAGTGCTTGGTGTTGATGGGCCATATTTAAGAAATGAGATTGTTGCCACGATGCTAAACAACTATTATGATCGAATAGGTTGTGGGCCAATGATTCCTGCCACAGGGGGTCCTATAGCCCGTAAGACGATGGTAAGCAATCCTCTTGCTGAGGAATTCAAAGCTGAAAGCGACAGTAACGTTACCTACAAAACAGTGTGGACCAAAAAGCGGAAAACACATGTGGTCAGGGGAGGTGAGACGCTATCAGGAATTGCCGGTAAGTATAACGTGACCATGGCGCAGGTAAAAAAGTGGAACCGCATGCGCACCACTAAGGTGTTGAAAGGGCAGAAGCTGATGGTGTATGTAAATGTTCCGACCAAAGTTGCGATACGAAATGTGAATGTTCTCGATAATGAAGATGAAACGGTTCCGGAGTCTAATGATGGTGCAATACAAACTTCCGAAAACGGCAGTGTTGCACCTGCCGACTCAGGTATATCCGATAGTGAAAATGGTGAGGCAAAAACCAGTATCCCGGTTAAAAAGCCGGTAGTAGTTACTGCAAAAGTAACGAAAGATAAAAAGCCTGTTGTTAAATCAGAAACACCTGTGAAACCCCGTCAATATGTTTATCATATTGTTCAGCCCGGAGATACTTTATGGAGTATTGCTCAGCGTTATGAAGGGATCACTGTTGACGATATCAAAAAAGTGAATAACATTCACAATTCAAAAAGTCTGAAGCCCGGCACCAAATTAAAAATTAAGGTGAAGGCTTAGCTGTTGGGATCAAAATCAAATTTGATAAATCCTCTTTCCACTGCATACAGGGCCAATCCTACCATGTTTTTCGATTTGGTTTTTGTCATGATATGAATGCGGTGCGATTCAACTGTTTTTTCATTAAGATGCAAACGGTCGGCAATTTCTTTAGTGGAAAGCTGTTTGCATATCAACTGCAAAATTTCGACCTCTCTTAGAGAGAGTACAACTTCAGGTCGGTCTCTCTTAATTTTTCCTTCTGCAATTCCTTCATCATAATATTCCTTCACCTCATCAGAAATGTAGGGTATGTCAGCCATCACCATTTCAATGATGCGTGCCAGTTTCCTGTGGTCGGTATTTTTGTGCATAAAGCCATTGATTCCTGCATTGAAAAGGCGCAGGATCTGGTTCTTGTCTTCGAGCATGGAAACGATAATGATTTTCACTTCCTGATCGATGACGCGCAGGTGGTTGGTGGTATCGAAGCCTGACAACTGAGGCATCCTGACATCCATAAATATAAGGTCGACAGGATTGGCCTGAAAGCGCTCAATCACTTCAAGTCCGTTGGAGGCCTGGTAAATGCGATCGGCGACCTTAAGTCTCCTGACAGCTTGTTCCAGTCCATCCCTGTAAATAGGATGATCATCAGCAATGATGATATTCAACAATTTCATAAAATTGAAAACAGGCAGCAATACCCAAAATTTGGGGCGATACGTAGTGGTTCGTCCCGAAAATTGCCAGGGGGGGTAGGCAATGAAAGGACGAAATCACCAGATTACACTTGTAAAATTAATCAATTCTGTGATATTTTCAAGGCTGCTATCTTCAATTTTTGAACAACCCGATAATAATAACATGGTAACCGCAGTTTAGAATGGAATGTGATTCTGACCTGATCGGATTGATCGGAATTTGATACTTTTGAGCAGTAACTTAATTCAACGGTTGATGAAAAAAACAGTGGTATTGATTCTTATGGGTTTAGGAATCAGCATGGGGCTGATGGCCCAAAAAGGGAAGCCCGAGCTCGTAAAACCCGATTTGCCGGTAAATAAGGAAACGGGATTGATCAGTTATTACGGGGTGGTTGAACTACCTGCTTCAAAAGGAGATGATCTGTATCGCAAGGCTTTAATGTGGGCAAACAGCTATTATAAAAACCCGGCAGATGTGATCAGGGAGCGTGATTCTGTTGCATATAAAATTGTATGCAAGGCACGTTACCGCATTACAAATGAACCCGACAAAGACGGGGTTAGTACGCCTGCAGGAGATGTAATGTACACCTTAACCATTGAAATGAAAGATGGTAAATTCAGATATGAAATGACCCGTTTTAACTGGCAGCAGAAGTCGGCCTATCCGATTGAGCGCTGGCGTGACCAGCAAGGGTCGGTTTTTTCGTGGTACTTAAAACAGACCGATGAGAAAGCAACGGAAGTAGTTCATAGTCTGAAAAAGGCCATGCTGTCGGAGGAAAAAAAGGGTTCAACTGACTGGTGAGGTTGACTTTATTTGGAAGTTTTTTGAGTCAGAGCCATCAATGAAACGCCTACGGGCAAAGAGATACCTGCTTTCAACAAAGGATTTTCTGCATTGAAAATGGTATAAAAGAGCGAGTTGATAGTTTTGGATTTCCCCATTACCTCAAAGTCTGAGCCGGTACCTTCGCCTTTACTTTTATTCTGAAGTTTACTGAAGGTTAGTCTGAAAAAGGCAATCGGGAAAAAGAGAAAGAAATTAAAATAACTTTTGAAGACCACTTTTAAAGGGAGCGATTTGAACAGGCCGAGAAGTTCAGAGCGGGTATATCGTCTGAAGTGATGGTTTACATCATCATGGTGACTCCATAAAAACATAAATGCCGGTACACTGATGAAGATGTGGCCATTTTGTTTGCACACTCTGGTCATTTCGTTGACTGCAGTCTGATGGTCATCAACATGTTCAATTACATCGAAGCAACATACCAGATCATAAGCATTTTCACCGAAAGGCAGTTCAAGGATCGATGCATTTATGGGTTTGATATTGGTTTTTTCAAGAAGTAAAGCGCAGCAATCCTGATCATATTCAAGAGAAGTAACTTCGCCATATTTTTCCAACATTTCGCTGGTGGCTCCAGTGGCGACGCCGATATTCAGAATTTTGAGTTTGCCGGTTCCAATTCCGGAAACGTGTTTCTGAATTTGAGCTTCAAGAATATTTAGCCGGGCAGTAAAAAACCAATGGTTTCTTTCAAGGTGATAATATTCTTCGTAGTATTTTTTATCCATCGATGCTTTCTTTATGAACGATTCGTTCTCTTACAATAAATAACGGGCGGTTTTTTACCTGAAAGAATATCCTGAGCACGTATTCTCCGATAAGGCCGAGTGATAACAATTGAATGCCACCAAACAGAATGATTACGAAAAGCAATGCAGTGAATCCCTGAGGAGTGCCACCATAAAAGAATTTGATAAATGCAGTATAGCCAAAATAAATAAGCGATCCCAATATGGTGAGTAATCCCAGGTTGGTAATAAACTTAATTGGATATACGCTAAAGTTAAAGATGCCGTTAAAAGCCAGTTCAATGAGTCGCTTCAGGGTATATTTCGATTCACCTGACTGTCTTTCGCTTCTTTCATATTCGATTCCGATTTGTTTATAACCCACCCAGCTTCGCATACCTCTCAGGAAGCGGCTTTCCTCCGGCATTTTATTCAAATGGGAGGCCACACGTGTGCTGATGAGTGAAAAATCGCCGGTATCAAGAGGGATATCTATGTAAGATATCTTCTTTAGGAAGCGATAAAAATTGGCATACATGGTTCGTTTCAAAAAGGATTCTTTCCTCTTCTTTCTTACAGCATAAACAACATCATACCCATTTTTATAATAACTATACAATTCTTCAAGTAATTCAGGTGGATCCTGCAGGTCGCCATCAATAATGAAGATGGCTTCAGTTGCATTAAAGTACTTGAGACCTGCACTGAGTGCGAGTTGATGACCGAAGTTACGTGAAAGGAAGACAGCCTGAAATTTATCATTTTTCATGGCAAGTTCCTTCATCAGCAAAGGTGTTTTGTCGCGCGAGCCATCGTCAATAAGTATCACTTCAATAGTAATTGAGGTGCTGTCAATCAGTTTTTGCAATCGATCTGTCAGTTGATGAAAAACTGCTTCTTCATTATAAAGAGGCACCATGATATTGACTTGCGGGCGGTTCATGTATTCAGATTTTGTAGAGGTAGATGTTATATTTTGATGAGGGGGAAGTGAATTTTTTCTCAAACACCAGTCCTAATTCTTTGTGATTGTTTACAGGTACAGCAGAAAATAAATAAGATCCACCAAGGTCTCTTATAGCATTGGTATCAATTTCCAGATGATTTATCTGGCAGTCTTTATTTTTATTGCAATCGAGAAAACAACATTGTTGCAGTTCAGCTGAGAATAGATAACACCTGTTTCCCCATGTGTCAAAATTCTTCTTGAGAACAGCATTCTTCTCGAGTTCGGCAGCAATAATTTTCCGAAAGGCATGCTTATAACTCAGCGGATAATAATTCTGGTAACTATCCAAAGTATAAAATCCGTTGTAAATAGCCACATTAGGTTCCAGTCCAAGGCTCAGCACCCGGTAGGATGATTTTTCCTTACCGATATAAGTATCAATTTGATTGCAAAGATCTTCTGAAAAGACAGCTGCATAACTGTTAAAATTAAATGTATTAACTCCTTTTGTAGCAATATGAATGTAATTGTTTTTAATTTCTTTATTGGAGTTGATGATAATGAAAGTCTGTATAATCATCAGGGCCCAGAAAACCGGTTTGCCTTTCAATGTATATCTGTAAGCTAAGCCAATTATTAAAAACCACATTACCGGAATCAGGAATGAAAAACGAGTTAGCTGAAAGGTGGTGATAAAGTGGAGTATATCTTTCAGGCCATATTTGAGGAACGGATATAATGCCATGAAAAGCGAAATTCCGGCAATTGCTATAAATGGAATTGCCAATTGTAAAACCGCCTTTCGGTTACTTCTGGTTTGCCAGAGTGCGAATAACCCGGCCAGATAAAGAGGGATGGCAAGAAACGAAGTTGAATGATAATGCCCTGACAAAATTACTTTCACCGTTTGTTTGAATGCTGTTTTTATTGAATATGGAATAGCATTCCATTCTGAGCGGTGGGAGGGTATGTCGCTGGGAAAGATATAGGAACTTATGATGTTGAAATTTGCCAGCAGAAAGCAGCAAAATAACAGAGTCATTGCAGCAAACCATGCCATTGGAACTTTTTGTTTGAGCAAAAAGATACGATATACTGCTATGGCAAAAAGCAAAGCAATTATAAATGGCCCTATCATTGCAAAGTGCGAATAGAAAGGGAATAGGATCAGAATCAGGTAATGATATATTTTTGCTGTACCACGTTGTATTTTCTGGAAAGTCCACAATATCAAAGGCACTCCTGCAACACTTAGTCCGTACATGGTATAAAGTGGAGCCAAAGCAAACATACCTGCAACAAGGGCAGCGGGTTTAACTTTTCCATCTGTAAAATTGTCTCTCATGAAAAGGAACATTCCGGTAAACCCAATCAGGTGGATGAGAGTTGAATTAAAAACGTAGGCATGGTAGGATGGAAGCAGCAGGAACCAGAGCCTGATAAAACTAAATTCTGAATGAAAATATACCCTTGGGAGGCCGTTCATAACATTGGGCACAATCATTTGCGGGTCGGTTCCAAAGAGCATTCCGGTCGACTTTAGTAAATGGAGATAAAGAAAGTCGCTGTCGAGATTATCTCTGAAAAGAACAAACGCATTGGTTCCCATAAGAAGAAAAGGGAATAACTGGAGGGATAATACCAGCAGAGCAATCAGCGTTACGAAACGGTTGTTTTTGGAAAGCATAACTTCTGCTGGCAGATTATTTTTGCACCTCAAAATAATTGACCGGGTGACTTAATTAATAGAAGATATTGATTTTTGGAAGCCCAAAGATACAATTAAAAGGCTGATTTCCAATCAAAAATCAGACCTTCCGGACTCCGCATCAAGGGAGCTATATATCTAAATATCAATTAAATATACTGTCTATAGCAACCTTTTTATGGTGGTATTTTCGTTAATCACCGGTTGGTCGGTGTTTAGCTGAGGAAGGTTGAGAATGCCTGGTTTATTGCCTTTTCGGAAGCTTCCCAAATGGTCGAGTTTCATAAAGTCGGCCCCGTTTCTGGTGGCCATGGTGAGAAGAGTTGCTGCAGAAATCTGAGGAAATGCATCAGTCAGAACTTTAATTTCATCGAGAACTGATAACGTGGCATTTGAAGCCAGGCTATCGGTTCCAATAGTAAGTTGTAAATTATGTTTCAGCAAAAGCGGAACATCGGGAAGTGTGTTTTCAATGTATAAATTGGCATTCGGACAAAGTGCAAACCAAATTCGATCTGAAAAGGCAGTAGATTTTAATAGTTCCAAATCCTGTGCATTCATGAAAGTATTGTGAATAAAAATACAATTGGACTTTTCCGGAATAAAGCGAAGTGATTTGTCAAATGAACCGGCATATTCCGTTTTCCCCGGAAGGTAACCGGCTTTTTTCATGAAGTTGGCAAGGGGGCCGGTGTTGTGTGAAACAAGTTCGTTTTCGGAGGGGCTTTCCAGACTATGGAGAGAAAAAATCTGTTCTTTTTCAGAATGAAATTCCTGAATCATTCCGAAAAGGTCATCAGAAACTGTATAGGGTGCATGTGGTGTCAGCGATGCCCTTAGTTGAAGTTCTTTTGCTTTTTGATATAGGCTCAGGCCGTTATGAAAAGTCTCCTTTGCTCTGGTAGGGTCAATATCAAAAAGTTCAATGAGTGAGTGATAAATGATTTTACTTTTCGATTTTACTTCGAAAGTGAAATTGGTATTGCTGATATCGGCCACTGCCTGAATGCCTGCTTCCCACATTTGATGGTCGGCACGAGCAATGTCGGGTGAGTTGGTAACAGGGCTGGTCCTGTAAATCTCTAAAATATCTTTCACAAAGCCATGAAGTCCCGTGTGTCGTGGAATGGCATTGAGGTATTGCGATAATTCGAGATGGCAATGGGTATTGATAAATGCCGGGCAAAGGGTTCCGGTAAAATATTCATCGGGATTGCCGGTGGTATTCAACAGATCTACCACTTCATTCCGGTCATTAAGTATCAACTCTTGTCCGGGCAAAAGGTTGCCATCGGGGTGCAGGATAAGGTCGGCGCCAATTCGTTTCATGGCCTAAAGTTCTGAATTTAACCGTGATTCGTATGGGCGGAGAGGCTGTAAAGTCATAAGTGTTGCAATATCAATTGCTTAAACCTGATTTATTTGAACTATCTTTGCATTTCATGCAGACAAGTCAGACTGATATCAGATTATTGACGCAGGCCGAGTTGGCCAGTCATTTGAAAGCCATGGGTGAGCCCTCATTCAGGGCCAGGCAGGTTTATGAGTGGTTGTGGCAGAAGACCGCACATTCATTTGATGAGATGACTAATCTGTCGAAGAGTTTGCGTGAGAAACTGAAACAGCATTTTGTAATCAATGGCATTTCGGTTGCTAATAAGCAGATCAGCAGTGATCGCACTATCAAAAGCGGATTTCGTTTGCACGATGGCCATATTGTTGAAGGGGTGTTGATTCCGACTGACGAAAGGATGACAGCATGTGTTTCGTCACAGGTAGGTTGTAGTCTGACCTGTAAGTTTTGTGCCACCGGTCGTTTAGAACGAATCAGGAATCTTGATGCAGCTGAGATTTATGACCAGGTAGCCATGATACGTCAGCAAGCGGAGGAGGCATATCAGATTCCGCTTTCCAACATTGTTTACATGGGAATGGGAGAGCCGTTGTTGAATTATTCCAATGTAATTAAATCGATAGAGTTGATTACTTCACCGGAAGGATTGGGTATGTCGCCGCGTCGAATTACTGTTTCGACTGCAGGAATAGCCAAAATGATTAAGAAGTTGGGAGATGATGAAGTAAAATTCAATCTTGCTTTGTCGTTGCATGCAGCAAATGATGCGAAGCGCGATCGCATCATGCCTATAAATGAGCACAACAGTTTGGAAGCCTTGAAGGAGGCGCTGATATACTTTTATAGAAAAGATC
>ERZ650309.323-NODE-323-length-24064-cov-5.596318_pt1 | contig 24064 bp, 19 predicted proteins | sample MGYA00376245_ERZ650309 | MGnify/ENA primary metagenome ERZ650309 (study PRJEB26733, sample SAMN07839294) | wastewater metagenome | biome: urban; feature: wastewater treatment plant; material: waste water | place: USA: North Carolina | collected 2016-04-26 ...
CCGCGTCGTCGACCTCGAACATCAGTTTATCGGGAGGATTAAATACCGCGAGACTCGAATCGACACCGCGCGCCGCCGACAGCTCGGCCCTGAGCATCGCGGCCTCTTTGAGGCGGACGCGGATAAAAATACTGGCGTCGGCGCCGTCAAAAACACCGGAGACTGTTTTATCGACGCCGAGTTCGTAGGCAGTCTCGGGCGAGGCATGGTTACCCGTCAGTTTCGGCGCCGCTTCTTTGCAGGCCGCCAAAAACAACGCAAACGCGCAGAGGACAAAATATGCTCTGAAACGCGGTGCGCGCAGCAAAAGACCCTCAACGGTCGAAGCAGCCATGCCTTAGGCAGAAACGGGTTCGGCTTGCACCGGTAAAGGCGAACGCCCAGCCTGCAAAGACTCGGCGAGGCGCAGAAATTCGACGCTTTCAATGCCGGTACCAAACGCCTCGTCGCTGCGGAACATGGCGCGCAGAATTTCCCGGTTGTCGGCGCCCCGCTCGCGCGCAATTTCTACGGCACCGATCAGATTCGCGACGTCGCAGGCTGCTGCAAGCAGGGATATCTTAATCAGATCGTAGATATAATCGGGGGGACCGACCTCTTCTTCAGATGTGGAGGACTGCGGGAGGTCCATACACCCGACTTTGCGCGCCGCACAATACGTCAATCAGTATCCACCCCTGCTCTCGTTACCGGCGAATGCACTCCTAAACGGCGAAGCGCGGGCGGACACTTCATTGACGGAGTGTCTAAACCACCTTAAATACCCGATGCTTCGAGTTTTTCTGCGGCTCAACGCCGGTATTTTTATCTTTGTATTTGCGCTGAATTGTGCCTCGTCGGGCAAGGTCAAGACCACCAGCGACGCCACAGCTTCGGATTTTAGCTTTACCAAGAACGATGTCAATGCCTGCGAAGAGGGCAAACTCTGCCTTTCGGGCAAACAGATCTCCCGTAACCTCAACGGCGCCGTCTCAAACACCGTGTCACTGCTGGCGCGCACCGTGACAAATGCCGAGTTTGCAGATTGCGTCGCGGCTGGCCACTGCGAAGGCAGGGGCACTGGCGAAGGCGCCCTGCCCGTAGCCGGCCCACCACCGGCGGTACAACGCAGGCGCGCTGACCACACCGACGATCGGAACGCCATCCTGAAGCAGCGCAATCAGGCTGGCCCACACTGGAACTCCGCGCACGAAGTTCTTCGTTCCGTCGATCGGATCGATCACCCAGAGTCGGCTTGGGTCGGTCGCACCCCCGAACTCCTCACCGAACACGCTGTCCTCGGGGTACTGCGCCGCGAGCATGTCTCGCAGCATGCGTTCGGTGCCTTCGTCGGCGTCGGTCACCGGCGTCAGGTCAGGTTTGGTTTCGATGCGCAGGTCGAGCGCACCGAAGCGGTCCAACGTCAATGCATCGGCTTGATCGGCGAGCTGGAGGGCGAGGGCCACGTCAGCGGTGCTGGTGCTCATGCCTGAAGTCCTACCATGAGTTACGTGTGGAGCCTGCTGATGATTCTGGTCCTGGTCGGTGCACTGGTGCTGATCGCCGCGCCCCGGTTGCGCAAGCAGCCCAGCGGTGAGGCCGGCACGTTGCTGGTCACCGGCGTCAGCCCACGCCCCGATGCCACGGGAGAACAGTTCGTCACCATCGCAGGCGTCATCAACGGCCCGACCGTCGCCGAGCACGAGGTCTACGGGCGGCTCGCGGTCGACGTGAACAACTGGCCCGTTATGGGGCAACTGCTTTCAGTGGTCTATTCCCCGAAGAACCCGGACAACTGGAGCTTCGCACCGCCTCCAGCGCCGGGTCTCGACTGACAACTACGGGTGCGCCACCCGCAACATGTGATCGACGCTCGTCAACTTCACCCGCGGGCGGCCCTGGCCTTCGCCACTGCTGACCTCGTGTTCGTTGATGAGCCGCCAGTGCTTCTCGGTCACCAGTTTCGGCTGCCTCGACAGGTACCACGAGGCGAGCTCTTCGCCGTGGTTCGCACTGAACTCGGCAACGGGGGTACCGCACATGGCGGCGATCAACGTGTTGACGGTGTCCTGGGAGTCCTTCTTGTTGCTGCCGATCACACCGGACGGCCCACGCTTGATCCAGCCGACGACGTACTCGTTGCGGCTGCCTTCGACCCGGCCGTCGGTGTGCGGAATGATCGCCGCACGGACGTCGAACGGCAGTCCCTCCGTCGGCACCCCGCGGTAACCGACCGCGCGCACCACCAACTGTGCGGGCAGCTCCTCACGAGAACCGCTGTCGCGGGCCACGATTCGTCCACCCTCATCGATCAGATCGTTGTGGCCCAAGACAATTGACTTCACGCGGCCAGTGCCGTCGACGTCACCCTTGATCTCGATGGGCGAGGTCTGGAAACGAAACACGATGCGCCGCTGACGTCCCAGTGCACCGCGTGCGGCGTAGCCGCGGAGGATCTTGATGTTCTGCCGCACGGTCTTGCCCGCGGCTTCCAATTCTTCGTCGGTGATGCCGTCGACATCTGCCGGGTCGACGATCACGTCGACGTCGGCCATCGCCGCCAGATCGCCGAGCTCACGCAACTCCAGTGTCGTGAACGGTGCCTGCAGCGGACCGCGGCGACCCACCACGACCACTTCCTGCACCCCGCGCTCGCTCAACGCGGACAGCGCATGGTCGGCGATGTCGGTCTGAGCCAACTCCGCCGGATCACTGACCAGGATGCGGGCCACGTCCAATGCCACGTTGCCGTTGCCGACCACGATCGCGCGGTGCTGGGAGACGTCGGGGTCCATCGCCGCGAAATGCGGGTGGGCGTTGTACCAACCGACGAAGTCGACGGCCGCGACACTGCCGTCCAGATCTTCACCGGGCACGCCGAGCGGCCGGTCCGATTGCGCGCCGACCGCATAGATCACCGCGTCGTAGCGCTCGGACAGTTCGGCGGCCTGCACATGCTCGCCGACCTTGACGTTGCCGAAGAACCGGAACCGCGGATCGTCGGCAGTCTTCTCGAATTGTCCGGTGACGGTCTTGATCTTGGGATGGTCGGGCGCCACACCGGAACGGACCAGCCCCCAAGGGGTGGGCAGCATCTCCAGCATGTCGATTCGGACGTCGGCGGGGTCGTCAGAGTCTGCCTTGAGGTCGGCAAACTTAAGCAGCGATGCGGCGGCGAAGAAGCCCGAAGGGCCAGAGCCGACGATCGCCACATGATATGGGCGCATGCACGTGCTTTCTGGTTTCTGCCGGGCGCACGCAAGGGGCTGTCGCGATGCGGCCGAGCGGGTTACATCGCCGATGCTAAACGTGTACCGGCGATCAGGGGCTGACTATGCGAAGGTCTGTCGTGCTGGTCGGTACCCTCATCTTTCGTGGACCTCGACCGGCAAGCCGACATTGCAGCTCTCGACAGCACCCTGACCACTGTTGAGCGCGTGCTCGACATCGACGGTCTGCGGGCTCGGATCGCCAAACTCGAGGAAGAAGCCTCCGACCCCAAGCTGTGGGACGACCAGGCCAACGCGCAGAAGGTCACCAGCAGCCTGTCCCACGCCCAAGGAGAACTGCGCCGGGTCGAGGAGCTGCGCGGGCGCGTCGAAGACCTGCCGGTGCTCTACGAACTGGCCGAAGAAGAAGAGGGCGCCGCCAAGGCCGATGCCATCGCCGACGCCGACGCCGAACTGGCCAAGTTGCGCGAGGACATCGAGGCACTCGAGGTTCGGACGCTGCTGTCAGGCGAATACGACGAACGTGAAGCCGTCGTCACCATCCGCTCCGGAGCCGGCGGTGTCGACGCCGCAGACTGGGCCGAGATGTTGATGCGCATGTACATCCGCTGGGCCGAGAAGCACAGCTACCCGGTCGAGGTCTTCGACACGTCCTACGCCGAAGAAGCCGGTATCAAGAGCGCCACCTTCGCCGTCCACACGCCGTACGCGTACGGGACGCTGTCGGTCGAGCAGGGCACCCACCGGCTGGTGCGGATCAGCCCGTTCGACAACCAGAGCCGGCGCCAGACCTCATTCGCCGACGTCGAGGTGCTGCCGGTGGTGGAGACCGCCGACTCCATCGACATCCCCGAAGGCGACATCCGCGTCGACGTCTACCGCTCCAGCGGCCCGGGCGGTCAGTCGGTCAACACCACCGACTCCGCGGTCCGCCTGACCCACATTCCGACCGGCATCGTGGTGACCTGCCAGAACGAAAAATCGCAGCTGCAGAACAAGGTCTCGGCGATGCGCGTGCTCAGCGCCAAGCTGCTGGAGCGCAAACGACTCGAAGAGCGCGCCGAGATGGATGCCCTCAAGGGCGACGGTGGCAGCTCGTGGGGTAACCAGATGCGTTCATACGTCCTGCACCCGTACCAGATGGTGAAGGACCTGCGGACCGAGTACGAAGTCGGCAACCCGGCCGCGGTGCTCGACGGCGACATCGACGGCTTCCTGGAGGCCGGCATCCGTTGGCGCAACCGCAAAGACGATGAGTAACTCACCGATTTCGGGGCTGCTGTCCACCGTCTACTGGGCGGCGGGCCAAGAAAAGCGCTCGCTGGGATGGTGGGCCGAGCAGTGGCACAACTTCTGGCGTGGCGCGATAGGCGAGTGGATCATCACCCGCGGGCTGCGGATCGTCATGCTGATCATCGCGGCGATGCTCATCTCGCGATTCGTCACCTGGGCGGCGCACCGCGTCACCCGTCGCATCGACACGCGCTTCCAGGAGAGCGACGCACTGGTGCGGTCGGAGACTACGAAACATCGCCAGGCCGTCGCCTCCGTCATCTCGTACGTGACCATCGGTCTCGTATCGGTGATCGTGCTCATCGACATCACGGAAATCCTGGCCATCCCGATCGGCTCGCTGGTTGCACCGGCCGCCGTGCTCGGCGCCGCGTTCGGTTTCGGTGCGCAGCGGATGGTGCAAGACCTGCTGGCCGGCTTCTTCATCATCACCGAGAAGCAGTACGGCTTCGGCGACCTGGTGTCCTTGACCGTAGGCGGGATCGCCGCGCCTGCGGAGGGCACCGTCGAGGACGTCACCCTCCGCGTCACCACGCTGCGATCCAGTGACGGTGAGGTCTACACCATCCCGAACGGCCAGATCGTCAAGACAGTCAACCTGTCCAAGGACTGGGCCCGTGCCGTGGTCGACATCCCGATCCCCTCGACAGAGGATTTGGGCAAGGTCAACGAGGTGTTGAGCAAGGTCTGCGAACAGGCGATGGAGGACGAGCAACTCAGCACACTCCTGCTGGACAAGCCCCAATTGATGGGCGTGGAGAGCATCGAGTTGGACACCGTGAATCTGCGTCTGGTGGCGCGGAGCCTGCCCGGCAAGCAGTTCGAGGTCGGTCGCCGACTGCGTGTGATGGTCGTGACGGCTCTGAGCCAGATCGGTATCGCGAGCCGGGCCAAGACCGGATCAGAGGTCGTCGAATGACTCCGCTGACGCGCAGGCATGGCGAGAACAGGTCCTGGCCGGGCCACTTCCTGGGCGGCCGGGTGCGGACCTCGACGGTGGTCCTGATCGTTGCGTACTTCGCGGCGTACTGGCTCCATCAGACGTACGCGCCGCCTCCGCCGCCCGCACCAGTGGTTGTTCCGCCGGGCTACGTGCCGGACCCCGAATACACCTGGGTGCCGCGCACGAGCGTCCGTACCTACGCGCCGACGACGACTACGCCGACGACCACCACGACGCCGACCGAGACCACTGAGCCCACGGAAACCACCACGCCCAGTGAGTCGCCGACATCGTCGACGCCATCGGCACCGCCGACCACCACCGTGATCACGATCGCGCCCGGTCTGCCGCTGATCACGTTGCCGGCCGCGCCCCCGCCCCCGCCGCCGCCCAGCACGGGGACGACGCCGATCCCGCCGGCGCCGGCCGGGGTGACTTCAGCCTCACCTGTGGCACCGCCGCATTGACCTGACGGGGGTTCGCCGCCAACCCGGCTACACTGGCGTGCCGTGATGATCACCCTCGACAAAGTGAGTAAGCAGTACAAGTCCTCGGCTCGTCCTGCCTTGGACAACGTCTCACTCAAGATCGACAAGGGTGAGTTCGTCTTCCTGATCGGGCCGTCGGGTTCGGGCAAATCGACGTTCATGCGGTTGCTGCTCGCGGCCGAACAGCCGAGCTCCGGCGACATCCGCGTGTCCAAGTTCCACGTGAACAAGTTGCACGACCGCCACATCCCGAGCCTGCGCCAGGTGCTGGGCTGCGTGTTCCAGGACTTCCGGTTGCTGCAGCAGAAGTCGGTGTTCGAGAACGTGGCCTTCGCCCTTGAAGTGATCGGCAAGCACCCCGACACCATCAACCGGGTGGTGCCTGAAGTTCTGGACATGGTGGGTCTGTCGGGTAAAGCCAACCGCTTGCCGAGCGAGCTCTCCGGCGGTGAGCAGCAGCGCGTGGCCATCGCCCGGGCGTTCGTCAACCGTCCGCTGGTGATCCTGGCCGACGAGCCCACCGGAAACCTGGACCCGGAGACGAGCAAGGACATCATGGATCTGCTGGAGCGCATCAACCGCACCGGCACGACGGTGCTGATGGCCACCCACGACCACCACATCGTCGACTCGATGCGCCGTCGCGTCATCGAACTCGAACACGGCCGCCTGATTCGTGATGAACAGAGCGGTGTCTACGGAATGGATCGCTAGTGCGTTTCGGATTTCTGGTCAACGAAGTCCTGCAAGGATTCCGTCGCAACATCACCATGACGGTCGCCATGATTCTGACGACCGCGATCTCCATCGGTCTGTTCGGTGGCGGTCTGTTGGTGGTGCGACTGGCCGATCAGTCCAAGAAGATCTACCTCGATCGCGTCGAGACGCAGGTCTTCCTGACCAGCGATGTGTCTGCCAACGACATGCATTGCGACGCCGACCCCTGTAAGTCGTTGCGCAAGTTGATCGATGATCGCAAGGACGTGAAGTCGGTCCGGTTCCTCAACCGCGACCAGGCCTACGCCGATGCGGTGGCGAAGATTCCCGCACTCAAGGACTTCGCCAGCAAGGACGCGTTCCCGGCGTCGTTCATCGTCAAACTCGACGACCCCGAGAAGTACACCGATTTCGAGAATGCCCTCAAGGGTCAGCCCGGTGTATTGAACCTGCTGAACCAGAAGCAGTTGATCGACCGACTGTTCGCGATCCTCAACGGGCTCAGCAGCGTCGCCTTCGCGGTGGCGCTGGTGCAGGCGATCGGCGCAGTCCTGTTGATCGCCAACATGGTTCTGGTTGCCGCGCGGTCCAGGGCGACGGAGATCGGCATCATGCGACTGGTCGGTGCCAGTCGCTGGTACACCCAACTGCCGTTCCTGGTCGAGGCCATGCTCGCGGCATTGATCGGTGTGGTGCTGGCGGTCATCGGGTTGATCACCGCGCGGGCACTGTTCCTGGAGAGCGCGCTCGACCAGTTCTACCGCGCCAACCTGATTGCCAAGGTCGACTACAACGACGTCCTGTACTACTGCCTGCCGTGGATGTTGTTGCTGGGCCTGGGAATGGCGGGCATCACGGCGTACGTGACGCTACGCCTGTACATACGCCGATAGTCATGTCCAAGAAACCCAAAGCCGACAAGTCCGGCAACAATCAGGTGGTCGCCACCAATCGCAAGGCGCGGCACAACTATTCGATCATCGACACCTACGAGGCGGGCGTCGCCTTGATGGGTACCGAGGTCAAGAGCCTGCGTGAAGGCCAGGCGTCTCTGGCCGATGCCTTCGCCACGGTCGACGACGGCGAGGTATGGCTGCGCAACCTGCACATCGCGGAGTATTCGCACGGCACATGGACCAACCACGCCCCGCGCCGTAACCGCAAATTGTTGTTGCACCGCAGGCAGATCGACACGTTGGTGGGCAAGCTGCGCGACGGCAACTACACCCTGGTGCCGTTGTCGTTGTACTTCTCCGGTGGCCGCGTGAAGGTCGAATTGGCTTTGGCGCGAGGCAAAGAGGCGCATGACAAGCGCCAGGACATCGCCAAGCGGGATGCCCAGCGTGAGGTTGTCCGCGAGATGGGCCGACGCTTCAAGGGCATGAGCTGATCGCAATTGCGTGGGCGCTGCTGTCGGCGTTCGGTTACGGGGTCAGTGATTTCGTCGGTGGCATCGCATCCCGGCGGGTGGCCGCACTGCGAGTCGTACTGATCTCCTATCCGGTCGCCGCGGTGTTCCTCGGGGTGCTCGCAGTCTCTGCCGGGGGCCATGTTTCATCGGGCGCCGTGATCTGGGGCGTGCTGTGCGGGATCAGCCAGGCGTTCGGTGTGTGGTGGTTCTACGCGGCGATGGCAGCCGGGCCGATGTCGGTGGTATCGCCGCTGACCGCGATCTTGGTGGCCGGCGTGCCGCTGGCCGTCGGTTTTGCGCAGGGGGAGCGGCCCGGATTGTCGGCGTGTATCGGTGTGGTGGTGGCGCTGGTCGCGGTGCTGCTGGTCAGTGTGCAAGTGACCGACGAGGATTCGATACCGCACCGCTTCACGGCCAAGGTCGCCTGGCTGACCGTGGGTTCAGGGTTGGCCTTCGGACTCAACTTCGTCCTGATCCATCAGGCTCCGGTCGATGCGCACCTGTGGCCGTTGGTGTTCGGGCGCTTGTCGGCGACGGCGGTGGTCGTGGTGGCTGCGTTGTTGACGCGAAATTTCGTTGCGCCACGGGGTGACTCACTGAAGCTGGCCCTGTTCGCGGCGGTGCTGGACACCACCGCGAACGTGGCCATGCTCTACGCGCTGCAGGGCGCGATGTTGTCGTTGGCGAGTGTGCTGATCTCGCTGTATCCGGCGGCGACCGTGGCGCTCGCCCTGGTGGTCCTCAAGGAGCGGGTAACCCGTTGGCAGGCGGTCGGTATGGCGTTGGCGTTGGCCTCCGTCGCGTTGATCGCTGCGGGCTAGAGCTGGTTGATCCGGACCAGGTTTCCGGCTGGATCCCGGAATGCACAGTCGCGGACTCCGTAGTCCTGATCCGTCGGCTCCTGCAGCACTTCAGCGCCGGATGCCTCCAACCGCGCGAACAGGCCGTCGAGATCGTCGGTGGCCAAGGTGACGGCACCGAAGCAGCCTTTCGCGACGAGGTCCAGGATGGTGCGTCGCTCGTCGTCGGTGATGCCCGGATCGGCACCCGGCGGGTTCAGCACGATCGAGGTGCCGGGCTGCCCGGGCGGACCGACGGTGATCCACCGCATGTTCTGGTAGCCGACGTCTTTACGTACTTCGAAGCCGAGGGCGTCGCGGTAGAACTTCAGTGCGGCGTCGGGGTCGGTGTGCGGGAGGAATGCGTAGTGAATGGATACGTCCATGCCCGAAACGGTATCGGCGGTCAGTGCGGCGGCGCTTCTTGATTCCTGACCGGTCTGGTCACCTGCTTGGCAAGGCACGGCGGAATGCCGTCTGCCGCTTGCGAATGATCTCGGCGATAGACACTCGGAGGTACGCCGACAAGCTCGGCGAACCGGGTGCTGAACGTTCCCAGCGATGAAAAGCCAACGGCGAAGCACACATCCGTGACGCTGAGATCGCCACGACGCAGCAGCGTCATGGCACGTTCGATGCGGCGTGTCATCAGATAGGAGTAAGGCGACTCGCCGTAGATACGACGGAATTCGCGGCTCAGGTGGCCCGCTGACATGTGCGCGCCTCGGGCCAGTTCCTCGACATCGAGGGGTTTGGCGTAGTCACGGTCGATGCGATCGCGGACTCTGCGGATGATCACGATGTCCCGCAGTCGCTGCGCTTCCTCGTCGCCCCCTGCCATCGGGCCATCGTTACACGACTGAGTCGGCCCAGCTTGTCGGATTCGACGGCGGTTGGCGGTTGATCGTCGTACGGTCAGCGGCGTGAGTAGCCCATCGCGCCCCGTCACCGTCCTGGAAAAATCCGATGTCCTGCCCGCCTTGTTCGGAGTGTGGGACGACATCAGCCGGTTGCTGTCCGACATTTCCGAAGCCGAACTGTTGACCACTCAGACCGAGCTGCCCGGCTGGCACGTGCGCGATGTGGTGGCCCACATCATCGGCACCGAACTGATTCTCAAAGGCGAGCCGGTGCCGGAGGCGGACATCGATGTCTCCGAACTGGACCACGTGCACAACCCCATCGGCGTGATGAACGAGTGCTGGATTCGGGAGATGTCGACGTTGTCGAGCGCGGAGTTGCTCGAGAAATTCCGGGCCGTCACCGATGATCGGCGCACATTCTTGACCGGCTTGTCGGACGAGGAATGGAACACCCCGACGATCACCCCGGCAGGCCCGGACAGCCTGGGCCGCTTCATGCGCATCCGGACGTTCGACTGTTGGATGCATGAGCAGGACATCAGGGAGTCGACGGCGCGCCCGGCGCCGGATGCGGAGTTGGAGAAGCCCCAGGTTGGGCTGTCACTCGACGAGATCACGACCAGCATGGGCTTTGTGGTAGCCAAGCGCGGTGGGGCGCCGGCCGGGTCGCGGGTCCAGATTGAGCTGACGGGGCCGTTGGCCCGCACGATCCGCGTTGCGGTCGGCGAGAAGGCCACGGTGGTGCCGGACTTCGGCGACCTGGAGCCGACGACCACGATCCGGCTCGACGGCTGGCAGTTCACGCGACTGTGTGGTGGACGGCCGCTCGGTGCGGTGCGGCCGGTGGGCATCGAGATTTCCGGGGACGTCGAGGCCGGCCGCCGGATCGTCGAGCACCTCGGGTACGTCATCTGAACCGGTGCGCGGTTTATTCGGTGGACCTTGTCGGACCTACCGGTATGATGGGTGGTCCTGCTGAAAGTCGGCAGGGGTGAGCGAAGTTCACAAAGCAAGGGGCTGAACGGTTTCGACTTCGCGCATCGAATCAAGGGAAGCGTGCCGGTGCAGGCAAGAGACCACCGTAAGCGTCGTTGTAACCAATTAAGCGCCGATTCCAATCAGCGCGACTACGCCCTCGCTGCCTAAGTAGCGACCGCGTGTCTGTCAGACCGGGAACGCCCTCGGCCCGGACCCTGGCATCGTCTAGAGGGACCCACCCACGGGATCGGTCGCGGGACCCGTGGGGACATCAAACAGCGACTGGGATCGTCATCGCGGCTCGTTCACGTGACCGGGAGATCCAAGTAGAGACACAGTGAACTGCGCACGGAGAAGTCTTGAGGGAATGCCGTAGGACCCGGGTTCAATTCCCGGCAGCTCCACCAGTTTGACCAGGGAAAACAAGCAAAACCCCGCCCGCCGACGTCAGTCGGCGCAGGCGGGGTTTTTGCTGTGCGGGCATGGCGTTCCCTCACCCATCCACGTCCGAGTCTTGCTTTCGGCGCCTATCTGGTGGAGGCTTCCATCAGATTTGTTGGTGGAGCACTCCACCAGAAACCGATTGAGGAGATGCCCGATGCCGCGCACTGAATCAGCCACCATTCCCTTCCGCCATCCCGCGAAGCCGGGCACGGTGCCATTGATCGGCCCTGTGACCCGGGTGCTGGGAATCGAGCCACCGACAGAAGCGCAATGGAAAGAGATCGGTGAGGCACTCACGATCGGCGATGATCCGATGGAGTCGCTGGTCGATTGGATGTACGAGGCGGGGATGGGGTCGGCCCGGCGGCTGGTCAATCAAGCGCTGGACGAGGGGATCGACAGCGTCGTGGACGCACCGGCACCGCTGCGCGAGTTCTTCACCCAGGTCGAGTCACCGCCGGCCTGGGTCGACTGGGACCTGATCGCAGTCGGCCAACGTGCATTGAAGTGCATGGGCACCGATGGGGTCTACATTGCCCGGGACGCTGCGATATTGGGCGGGTTCGTGGCATCGGGCATCAATCAGACTCTGCTGCGAACGAAAACGGGCAAGTCCGGCGAATCGGGCGGGGCGACGCGATTCGCCGAGACGATGCAATGGGCATTGGATCTCTTCGAGGGGGTCAAGCCAGGTGAAACCGGCTACCGTTCGACGCTCCACGTCCGGATGATCCACACGTTCGTTCGCCGTGGTGTCGACAAGATGCCCGACTGGCAGCCCGCTGAGTGGGGCCTTCCGGTGAACCAAACCGACATGGCTGCAACGATTCTCGCCGCGTTGATCACGCCTGTCGCGGGCGTGATGGCGATGGGACACGTATTCACGCCCCGGGAACTCAAGGGTGTCGCACACCTGACGCGCTACAGCGGGTGGCTGATGGGGGTGCAGGACCGATACCTGCCGTTGAGTTTCTACGACGCTCTCCGCAAGCTGTCCTGGTATCTCATGGCGCTCAGTTCGCCGGACGAGACGAGCGCGTTGATGGCCGCGCCGATGGCGCGCGATCCGCTCACCTGGCATTACCGAAACTTCGGGTGGATTCGCGGGCGCATTGCCTGGGCGCAGCACCTGTCGATCACGAGTTTGGTCCTCGGGCCGACGCAGATGCGGCAGCTCGGCCTGCCCGCCTACATGCCGCCCTGGTATCCGGTCGTGCGAATCCCGATCAATCTGGCGATGAGCTCGGCGGCGCTCGCCATTCCAGGCGGTCGCGAGAGGCAGGCGTCGGCGGGTCTTCGCGCACAGAAGAACTTCATGCGGGTACTCGTCGGACAAGGCACCAAGGTCAAAGTCGGGCACTCGGCGTCCTACGCGTATGACGCCGGGTGACTGAGTTCCCTCACGCAGGTGGCGTCAGCGACAATGTCGGAGATGACGATCCAGCGTCCCTATGCGGGCGTGGCCCCCGAGCAGCGCCGCGAGCAACGCCGCGCGGCGCTGCTGGACGCCGCATTGCAGATCATTGGTACCGAAGGCTTTTCCGCGTTGAGCATCTCGCGGCTGTGTCGGGTCACCGGCCTCAATGACCGGTACTTCGCCGAGAACTTCGACAGCAAGGAGGCATTGTTCTCGGCGTTGATCGATCAGGTGATGACGCAGCTCGCATCAGTGATCGACGGCGCGGTGTCCTCCGCCGACGGCGGGCTTCGCGAGGTGTGCCACGCCGGAGACACCGCCGTGATCGAGTATCTGACCGACGATCCGCGTCTTGCCAAGGTCGTCTTCGTCGAGGCAGCGGCGTGTAGCGCGGTCGCACACCGTCGAACCGAAGTGATGGAGTTCTTCATCTCCATCTTCGATTCGTGGCTCGCGGATTATTACGGAGTCGAGCGAGTGGGGCCGGCCGCCGGCATGGGCCGCTTCGTCGGCATTGCCCTGTTCGGCACGATGATGGAAACGATTACGGCGTGGCTGGAAGGCGCATTGCCGATCACCCGCGACGAGTTGATCGACCACACGGTGGACTTGACGGTGCTGATGATCGAGCACGCCTACGGGCCGACCCCCAACAATCAGCAGCACTGACCACGGACGTTGGATGCGGCGTGAAAACCGTTGACGGCGTAGTGAATTGGTCGCCTGACCGTCGACATGGAGGCTTGTCGAGCGTTCGTTGACGAGCGCGACGGCAGATCAGCGGAGCATCACTTTCGGTGTCGGCCGGGACCGTTGCTTTCACCGCGCTGCCCGTCGTCACGGCGGTGCTTGCCGGCAGTTTCGGCTCCATGTTTCGCGGCGCCAACGGATTTTGCCTTCTTGCCGCCGGTTGTCTTGCCTTTGGGTGCGGGATCCGAGGTCGCGGCATCTGCTGCAGGAGACGCAGCCGAGGGCGCGTTCGAGGATGAGGTAGTCGAGGGTGAGGCAGCCGACGACACGGCAGTGGAGGGAACTGCCGCCACGGTGACGGCAGTCGCCGGACTGGCCGGCTCCACGGCGCGAATCGGCGTGGCGGGTGCCGCCGGGCGTACCGAGGACGACGTCGCGGTTGCCGATACAAGTTTGGTGGTGACTGCGGTGTCGGCCGACGGGGTCGTCGGCAATGCGACGTTTTGGGCGGTCGGTGTCGGTGCGGTGTGGGTGCCGTTGATCGCGGCAGCCACCGTGAGTTCGGTGTTGTGCGCCGCGGCGCCGAGTGCGCTGACGGCGTTCTGGACGGCAGGGCCGACGCTCGCCAAGGTGTTGACGGTGTTGATGACGACATTGAATGCCGCTGCGGTTACTGCTGATTGAATCTTGTTCTTGGCGTTGCCGAGAACGTCGAGTGCCACGTTCACCGCAGCGCTCACCGCGGCCATCGCGGCTTTCACCATCGGTACCCCGTGGACGGCGTTCAGCACCGCCCCGATAGCGGCCAGTGCCATGTTGACCGGGGGGAGGGCTTCAACGGTGCTGAGGGCGGCGCCGGCCACCAGTGCGGCGAAGCCGGCGGCCGTGGTGATCGGCATCCTCATCCATTGGACGACCTCGCTGAGGACGAACGCGGCCTGCTGACCCGGGCTGAGCGTGGCGATCGTCGAGGCCAGCGACGGTAGCGGCAGATTGTTCTTCAGGTCGTATTCGAGCTGCGCCACAATCAGTGCTGCCGGCTTGGGTGTCCCGTCGGTGTAGAACAGCCCGTAGTTGTATTCGTCGTTGAGTACGCCGGAGGCGCTGTCGCGGGTCGTGTACAAGTACGCCGGACCGAGGTTGAGGGTCTTGGACAGTGCTTGCCACTCGATGACGAAATTCGCGATGTAGGCGGCCTGCTGTGCAGGGCTGGCCAGGCCGGGGGTGGTCGGCTCGCCGTATTCGGTGGCCCAGATCTCAATACCGTTGAGCCCGTAGGAATTCAGATTCGCGCGTAACGCATTGAGTTGGTTGAGGGCTGATTCGGCCAGCCCGGCACCGGCCGACAGTTGCGTCCCGAGGTTGTACGGGTGAAAGGCGACCGCATCGAAGTATCCGGCGGCGCCGTCGGCGAGGATCTGGCTCAGGAAGTTCTGTGGTGATTGGTTGAGTCCGGCGATGTTGGCGACCGAGGCCAGCCCACCGACCAGGACCGTCGCTGTCGGGTCCACGGCCTTGATGGCGGTGTAGGCCGCTTTGAGGACGGCGGTGTATACCTCAGCGGATTTGGGGCCGGCAAAAAATCCCTGGCTGTTCTCCTCGTTCCAGATTTCGAAAGCGCTGATCTCGCTTGAGTACCGGGACGCCACTGCCGAGGCGAAGCTGGCGTACTCCTGCACGTTCGGTTGGCCGATGCCCACGGTCCCGTCCCAGGCCGGATTGCCGGTGATGGTGCCGACGATCGACATGCCGCGCGCCCGGGCGGCGGCAATGATCGTGTCCATCTTCGACCAGGTGAACGTGCCGTTCTGGGACTCGATGAACGTCCACGGGATCGGCAACCGCACCGAGGTGACACCGATGGACTGCAGCTCGCTCAGATTCTGATCGACGCCGGCTTCATCGAGGCTCCAGATGTTGGAGTCGGCGACGCCGATGGTGGCCGGCGAATCGACGATGGCTGCCGACCCGGTGGCGCCCGTGCTGGTTTCGCTGGCGGTGAGTTTGAAGTTGATCTCGATTGTCGGCATCGCCGCCGCGGCAGCAGGTACTGAACCCGAGTCGGCGAGCGTCGGCGCGATGGTGGCCGTCGGTCGGTGAGCAGTCTCGACGCCGATCAACGTCGAGGCGACCAGCGCGGCCGTGGACATGGCCAATTGAGCACGAAGGACACGTGGGGGTGTCGGAATGAACAAAGCGCCCCTTTGACGTGAGCTGCGAAATCGCGGCTGAGTTGGCAAGCCGACCGCGATACGTGAAGGCATTGCGGACTCAACGCGAGAAATTATCATCAAAGTCAATTTGGCGTGGTTCGAGGCGTCAAATGGCGTGGTCGCACCTCCGCAACCGTGTGGCCACGCGGCTGCTCGCACCGAGGCCGGCCTGAAACTGCGCTTATTCGCACGTTGGTCGGCGCCGAGTTCCGTAGTCGTGTCGGAGGGGCCGAAAGGGGCCCTGAACATCTAGTTCAGGGCCCTTTTGTTTCGTGCGAATCAGCGCGTCGGTGCCGGCCTCAAGAGGCCGATCAGCGCGTTGTTGTTGCCGATTCCGCCATGCGTCCGCACATCCCAGCCTGCGGTGCCCTGTCGGACATCCCAGCCCATGGTCTGCTGCCTGACGTCCCAGCCCATCGAGCGTGGGGTCTTGTTGATGTTGACCACAGCGTTGAGTTGGCCGTGATTCAGTGAGTCGGTCGGCGGGTTGACGACATCGTCGGCAAAAGCCAGACCAACCGGCGCAAAGGCGCACAGGGCACCTGCGACAAGGGTTCCGCCGATAATTCGGGCGATCTTCGTGGTCACGGGAGAGGTTCCTTTCTTGCGTGAAGCGTGGACACCCCAGTGGGGGATGGCACTGATCGTCCGCGGCGGATTCAAGGACTTCTCAAATCTGGTGCTGCGTGACGCACCTGCAGATGCCAGCGCACGGGATGAAGATCTGCCACCCTGTGCGAGTGGACCTCATGTGGGGTGTGGTCGCGGTGACCGTTGCGACGTTCACCGTGCTGCTCGCGGTGCGCCGGGTGGTGATGGCCGCAAGTGAGTTCGTGTTCTCCCGCTACATCGCCGTCGGTGGGCTCGCGGCGTTCTGGGTATCCAGGGAGGACCCGGCCGGAGGCACGTTCCACCTACGGTTCGAGGTGGGTGGGCCGGCGGTATTTCACAACGTGTCGGTGCAACTGCTCGGTGTGCCGGATGCCGACGAGGATGCCGAGTCGGCTCGGCCCGCGATCCGGCACACCATGACCGCCGGAGACGATCCGATCGAGTGGACCTTTCGGCTGACTGACGAGGCGGCAGCGCAGGCGTGGGTGATAGTCACGTGGGTCCGCCCGTATCTGCAGGGCGTCGAGTCCGAGGCGCTCGCGCAACGCCTGTCTGCCGGCCACCTCTACGAATGGCGCTGGTACTCCGAGACGACGCGGTACATACGGACGGTGACGCGGTGGGTGGCCCGACGCTGGCCGGTGCCCGGCCGCGAATCGCTGCGCGAATTGCGACTGTACGGGCGGTGGCGGCGGACCTCGTCGAACTCCAGCGCCGATCTGCTGGGCCCGGCCGCGATCCCACCGCCGCCGGCCTGAGGCATTCTCCGCCGGCAGAATCAGCCAGTCGCGGTCTGGTTGTCGAAGTGCGCGAGCGCTGCGCCGAGGTCGGTCTCGTCGTACAGTTCGCAGCGGGTCACGCGGTCGTCTTCGACGGTGAATACCTGGATCATTCGCCATTCCGCCGAAAAGCCCTCGGGCGAAGTCCCATAGGAAACATTGGTGACGACCGTCCCGGAGTCACTGAGGCGATGCACCGCTTCGATCCGCACCTTCAGGTCGGGAGTCAGATCGATGTGCGTGGTGAGGCCCGCGGCTATCTCCTCGGATGAGAACGGTGTACCTCTCCGCCGGTCGATGTTGATCCAGCCGACTTCCGCGAGTTGGCCGCGGTTGACTGCCGAGTAGTTATCCGTGACGGCTGACCACGTGACCGAATATTCGGCCGCGTCGCCGGCTGCGTATCGGCGGTCGAGTTCGGCAACGGCACCGTCGAGATCGTCGAGGTCGAATACGGCAATTTCAGCAATCTTGTGGTGCGCGTTGATTTCGACGACGGCCAGTGCTCCGGCGGAAAACGGCTCGGTCTGCTGTGCCCGGCTGGTGAAGCCGAAGCGGAAGAGCGCCAAAAGGTTTCCGCGCGTCGCTAGTGCGGTGGTATTCACCACGTTCGTCCACAGCTCGTCGGTGGCACGCCAGTTCGCCATCTCGACATCGCGTCCGCGCCGGATTCCGGCGTTGATCACGTGACGGCGGTCATCGGAGATGACGTCGGGTATCAGCAACTCCGTCATGGCATCCCAGTCGCGAATTGCGAAGTGCGCGAAGAACTGTTCGACCACACGGGTCGTTGTGTTCGCCAGCCTCGGTGTTTTCGGTTGCAGTTCATCGAACCGGGCGAGGGCGGCGTCGAGGTCTTCCACTTCGAACAACTCGATACGGTTCACCTTGTCACCGTCGCAGGTGACGAGGGCGAGCTCGCGCCATTCGGCGTCGAATCCCTCAGGTGAGGTGCCGAGCACCATGTGCGTGATCACCGCTCCGAGGTCGTCGAGCCGATGGACGGTCTCGATATGTGTAGTGACCCCCGGCACGACGTCCCAGGTGGCATGCATGTATGCGAGGTGCTCGCCGGGTGCGAAAGCTATTGCGTGCCTGTGGTCGACGTTCACCCAGTCGGGTGTTGTCGGCGGCAGCTCATGGCGATTGAACGCGGCATACCCCTCAGCGATAGCTGCCCATGTCTGTGCGTACTGAGCTGCCTCGCCCGCCAGATACCGGGCATCGAGTTCTGCCACGGCGGCTCCGAGGTCATCGATTTCGAATACGACGACTGCCGAAAGTCGCCCGGCAGCGTCGATCTCGATGACGTTGAGGACGCTGTCTTGTGCCGAATCAGGGTTGGGGCCGCAGGTGCTGACCAGTGCGATGGCGAGACGATCACCGCGAATTGCCTTGACACCCACCATCGATATCTGAAAGCCGACGTCCGCGGACACGTGCATATCGCGGATCGCCGCGTCGCGGCCCATTTGGGATCCGGCATCGACGACCCGCCTGCGGTCGATCCCGCAATGATGCTCGCCAATCGCCTCGGCCAAGCCATCCCAATCGCGTGCGGCGAACAGCGACCACAAGCGGTCGAACACGCGGCACGCCGCGTTCTCCAACGACGTTGTCGGTCGCTGCAGCATCTGGAGACCGGCGACGGCGGCAGCAACATCGGCCTCGTCGAAGACTTCGCACCGTGAGAATGCGCAGCCTTCGACGACGAAGAGGGCAGTTCCTCGCCATTCGGCATCGAAGCCTTCAGCAGAAGTTTCCCGTGCGGCGTAGCCGATCACCGCGCCGCCGTGGTCGAGTCGGTGTACTGCCTCAACGTAGGTGGTGAATTCGTCGTCCTGGTCCTGTCCGGCCCGGAAGTAGTCGATCAGCTCCCGGAATCCGAAGGCAGTCTCGCCTCGGTGGTCGACGTCCACAAAATCGGTTGTTGTCTGCGGAATTCCGTGCTGACTCAGTGTGGCGTACGCCTTCGCGATGACCGACCACGTGTCGGCGTATGCGGCTGCTTCACCGGCCATGTACCTAGCATCGAGCTCGGCGACGGCCGAACCGAAATCGCCGTGGTCGAATATGATGAGCGCACAAATCTTTTCATCCGAATCGATTTCGAAGACACACAGCACATCGTTGATCAATTCTTCGAACCGCTGATTCCGGCCTGACATGTGCGTGAGCAGGAGTCGATCCCCGCGGGTGGCGACGACGTGTGACGTCAGGTAGACGAACCCGCCCTCGGCCAGCGCTTGCACACTCGCGAGTTCTGCGGCCCTACCGTGCCGGATCCCCGAGTTGGCCACCCGCCGACGATCGTCGTTGCAGATGTTGTCTGCCAACAACATCGAGATGGCCGCCCAGTCGCGGGCCTCGAACAGTGCGACATAGCGCTCGACGACCGTGCCGGACGCATTCGCGAGTGCCTGCGCTGATGCATGGAACCGATCGAATGCGGCGAGTGCCGCTTCGAGACCTTCCTCATCGAATAGTTCGACGTGACTTATCTTTTCGCCTTCGAACCTCAAGAGATAGACGCCCCGCCACTCGGCTTCGAAGCCATCTGCTGACGTTCCATATCCGACGTACGTGGCGACCGTGCCGGAGTCGGTGAGGCGATGCACGTTCTCGATACGCAGTCGGCCCGCATTGCGGTCCACCGACTCGCGTAGGTACGCAACGGCATCGGCGGCCGCGATCGACCGCCCCCGGCGGTGATCGACGCTCACCCAATCTTGCGTGACGATAGGCACTTCGTGGAGATTCATCTCGGCCACTGCGCCGGTGAAGGCCGACCAAGTCCGGGCGTAGTGAGCTGCCTCGCCGGCGAGATACCGGGCATCGAGTTCGGTGAACGCGGCGTCGTGGTCTTCGGTATCGAACCACATTGCGCGATTGATACGTCCAGTTGCATCGGAGCTGTACACGCCGAGAATCTCGTCGGTTGGCGCTCCCACGCTCTGGTCTTGTCCAGTCAGCGTTATGGCGAACAACGCCAGATGCTCGCCTCGTATGGCGACCGGAACGTGCCGATGCTCGACACCCGACTTGACGAGAGCAGTTGCCAGGCGCGGCCATTCATCCACGGGAAGATTGATGCCGACGGTCTTCCGTCGGCTCTCCACCACGAGATCGCCGGAGTAGAGCGCTTGGTAGGCGCCCCACGCTTTGTCAGCGGCAGTGGTATCGAGGCCGGCTGCCGCGCGCACGCATGAGTTGTCCAGTGTGGAGCTGGGGAGTTCCTGAGGTGGCTTGGCAGCGACAACGACGGTGGTCTGACCGAGGGATTCACGTGCCCGATCGGCCAGTGCCACGGCACCTTTGCGCTCATAGAGCTCAGCTGCTCGGACGCCGGCGGCACGCGCCCCCGCGATATCCCCGGCAGCGGTCAACACCGACGCCAACGTCGAGCAGGCGTCGGCATGGTCAACCAACGCGTCCGTACGTTCGGCGAGAGCGACAGCCTCCTTGGCCGCTCGCAGCGCTTCGTCGTGAACACCGTTGCGCGACAACAACAGCGCCCGCAGCGTACGCCAGGCGATCGAGGCTTTCAGTGCGTTTCCTGCGAGATGCTCACTCTCTGTGCATAATTCGTCGGCTTCGGCATCTTGGTCAAGCAGTAGACAGGCGCGCCCGAGCACCGCTGCCGTCTCAGCGGTGTCGGTATCGAGACGCATCCGCCGAAAACCGTTGTAGGCCTTGCGTAGATGCACCTCGGCTGCGGCAGGATCGTCGGCTACCAACTCGACAAAACCGGCGAATTGCTCGACCTCCAGCAGGGCATGCCGCAGCCCGAGGTCGATGACGGTACGTCGGGCCGCATCGATCATGCGACGCGCGGCTGCGGTGCGCCCGCGGAATGCTTCCAACAGGGCCTGACACCGTGTGGAGGTCGCTTCGACAGCGGGGGAGTCGGTGGTGATTCGCAGCAGACGCACCACGTCCAGACACCGGCCGCCCGCCCGCGGCACGGGATTGGGTCCCCACAGTGCCGCCAGCGGTGCGTTCGCGAGCACGGCGTTGACCCAGCGATTGTCGCGTGTGCGCCGGGCTGTGGTGAGGGCATCGTCCAGCGCGGCCTCGCAGTCCGCGATCCTGCCGAGGCGGGCGAAACAGCCTGCGCGAACGGTGTGCGCTTTGGCTTCGCCTGCGGCATCACCCAGTTCGGCGAGGCTGGCGGCCGCGCCGCTCAGTGCGGCAGCCGATTCAGCCAGGTGTTCGGGATGAATCTGCATGCGTAACTGGCCGTCGAAGCATGTCGCCCATGCGGAGAATCGAACCGAATCGTCGGCGGCACTGCGTAATTGCGCGACAGCATCCACTGCTGACGCGACGTCGCCACCGGCCAGTAGCGCCTCGCACCGTGCGATCAGAAGTTCGGCGACCTGATCGTCGCGGTCGGGTAGCTGGTCATCTATTTCTTCCAGAGCGTGCAGTGCCTGACCGTACAACTCGGCGGCGCCTTCGTATGCCAGATGGGCCATGGCTTTGTCGGCGGCCAACCGGCAATACTGGAGCGCCTTGGAAGCATTTCCGGCCCAGGCGCATTCGAAGTAGTGGTACGCCAGCTCGGCAATCAGCTGATCGTCGGCGCCGGGCACGCGTTCCAGCGTCACGGCGATCCGCTGATGCAGACGCATGCGCCGCACAGATGCAAGTTCGGCCAACAGCGACTGGCGGACAAGAGCGTGATTGAACCGGTAGCGGCCGCCTGCTTCCTCGATGACGATGCCGGCTTTGGCTGCTTCGTCGAAGGCATCGATCAGGTCGTCACCGACGACCTCTTCGACCAGGTCCAGCGCAAACCGGCTACCGACGACTGCGGCTGCAGCGAGGGCTTTGTTGGCCTCCGTCGAGAGTCGAGATAATCTGCGGCTCACTGCTTCTCGGACACCTTGGGGCAGAGTGCTCTGGTCCCAGGCTCCGCCGCTCTCGTCGACGTGGCGCAGGGCCTCGATGAGAAAGAACGGGTTCCCGCCGGTGACCGCGACCAGTGCCCGCGCGAGATCGTCGTCGTACCCGGCTTCGGTGACATATGCGGTCACGTCGGCGTCGTCGAGACCGCCGAGTTGAAGCCGGTTGGCGGTGCCGTCACGGTGAAGGTCGGCCAGGGTTGCGGCCAGGGGATGCGAGCGATCGAGATCGGTACTGCGATACGTACCCACGATCTGTATCCGCGCGTGGTCGCCGAAGCGCAGGATGTGCCGTAGCAGAAGCAGGGTCGGCTTGGCCGCCCAATGCAGATCGTCGAGTACCAGCACCAGCGGTGCACTGGCAGAGGCAATTTCGAGGACTGCGACCACTGCATCGAACAACGCATAACGTTCGGTGTCCGGATCGGCACGAGTCGGCGCCGCCAGATCCGGGACCACATCAGCGAGTGCGGGAACCAGTGGCAACAGCACTTCGACACCGCGCAACCCGCGCAGTCGGGCTGCCCCGAGGCAGGGCACGAGCAATCGCAGCGCTTCGGCAAAGGGCTGATACGGCGCACCGAGGTCCTCGTCGCATCGGCCATACAAGACGACCGCTTGCTGTTCGTAGGCGTGCCGGGACCACTCGCCGGCCAGCCGGGTTTTGCCGACGCCCGGCTCGCCGGCGATCAATACCGTGCGCACCGAACCGGCGGTCGCCTCCTGCCAGACCGACGCCAGCAGTTCGAGTTCAGGGCCGCGCCCGACGAATGGTCCGGTGCCGGCCAGCACGGCAGGGATCTCGGGGCGCTCAAGGGGTACTTCGTCGGTTGGCGCGACGTCGAGAACCGCTGTCCCCATGCGGAGTTCGAAGACGTGCTCGGGGCGGGGGAGATTGCGCAGTTGCCGCATACCGAGGTCGGTCAGTACGACATCGTCTGCCAGTGTGTCGATGACGAGTTCGGCGGTGGCGCCCGAGCAGAGGATCTGGCCGCCGGCGGCGATGGACCGCAGGCGCGCCGCCCGGTTGACGGCGCGGCCGAAGTAGTCGCCGTCGCGGAACTCGACCTCGCCGGTATGAAGCGCGATGCGAATACATACGGGGTCCCGTAGTTCCCACGGTTCGTGCTTGATGACGTCCTGCAATTCGATCGCGGCTGCGGCTGCGGCAGAAGGCCTTTCGAATACCGAGAATGTCGCGTCGCCCTCGCCGCGTGTCTTGATCAGCCGTCCGCCGCGCGAGGTGACGACCTGTTCGACCAGTTCATCGTGGCGGGCCAGGGCCACTGCCATGGCATCGGCGTCGTGCTCCCACGCCGCGGTGGATCCCTCGATGTCGGTCAGTAGAAAGGTCACGGCCCGCATCACCGACGAAAGCGACTGCGACACATGGATGTCCAGCGACGCGTCTTGGGCAACGACGGCGGCTTCGAGGCGACGGAGTTCAGGGCCGGGATCAACGCCCAACTCCTCGGTCAGCAATGTCCGTGCACGTTGGTAGGCACCTAGTGCCTCACCCTGGCGGCCGGCCCGGTACAGCGCGAGCATCAATTGGCCCCAACGTCTTTCGCGTAGCGGTGCCTCGGCTACCGCGGCTTCGAGATCGCCGACGATCTCCGCGGCACGTCCGGTCGCGAGCAACGCGTCTGCCCGGTCCTCGACGAGTGCCGCGTGCCCCTCGATCCAGCGGGTCTTTTCAGACGATCCCCGCCGGCTGTCGGGAAGTTCGGGGGTACCGCGCCACAACGTCAGTGCTTCTTCGAACCGAGCCGCGGCCTGGCCGACATCGCCGCCGGCATCGCGTCCCAGCCTGGCCGCGGACTTGTACTGCGCGGCATCGATGGTCGCACCGGCCAGGGTCCAACCGGTGCCGTCGGTCAGGACGAAGCCGTCGCCCAAGGCGCGGCGCAACGCGGAGATGTGGGTCTGCAGGGCCTTGGCGGCGGTGCGCGGTGGTCGGTCGCCCCACAACAGATCGAGCAGCACGTCGGCCGACCACGGCTTGGCCGGCAGCGTGCCGCTCGCGTCGGTCACGAGCACGACCTTCTCGTTCGAGCTGCGACCGAGATCGAGCGTATCGATCGCGTGGAACCAGCGACGCTGCACCGCCTCGTCGCCGGCGCGGACGAGCCCGAGCAGGTCGAGCACGCCGACGAGCACGACGACGCAGGCGAACATCAGCGCCGCGCGAGCGAGCAAGCCGAGCTCGCGCGGCCCCGTCGGGGCCGTCGCGGCGCGTTGCGTGGTTTTGGTCTGGAGAT
>ERZ650309.324-NODE-324-length-24048-cov-4.713166_pt1 | contig 24048 bp, 23 predicted proteins | sample MGYA00376245_ERZ650309 | MGnify/ENA primary metagenome ERZ650309 (study PRJEB26733, sample SAMN07839294) | wastewater metagenome | biome: urban; feature: wastewater treatment plant; material: waste water | place: USA: North Carolina | collected 2016-04-26 ...
TCCCCGCCGGCGGAGGGAGCGCCGAGCCTGATAGCGATCCCGGTGGCGGAGGGAGCCACTGCGATCGCCCCCACGACCGCACCTGCTGTGACGGCCCCGCCGATGGCATCGGCGCGCGTTCGCGTGTTCAACGCGTACGCGGACGCGCTCGATGTGTGGGATGTCGCGAGTGGCGCGCCGGTCCGCTACGGGACGGTGCAATACGGCGCGTTTGCCGAGCTGGCGATCGACGGCCGCTGGCTGCCGCCGCCGCGGCGCCCTCACCCGCGGTCGAGGGAGGAGTAAGGATGGTCCTGGGTCAGGCCGGGAACAGGAGGTCCTGGCCGGGAGGATGGGGCCGGGGCGGAGTCGTCACTGCTGCTCAGCAAACGGGAGTGGCACTCAATCCCGGGTGGTCGGTCGCGTCGCCGACCGGCGAGAGGACCGCCAGCAGCCTCTGTCCGAAGCTCGGGTAGGCTCACCCGTGAACCGCGGGCGGCGGTCGCCGTCGCGTTCGACCGCGACGGCGACCCGACGCGTACGCCTCAGTTCTGCACGAGCTTTTGAGAGGTCGTGAACGCGAACGAGGCGCCGCTGCCGGTGCCGTAGCGCGCGGCCGCCTCCTGCGCCGCCGCGACGAGGCGCGGATCCGTGGCCAGCCCGAGGTAGTTGTTCGAGCCGAGCGCGATCAGCTCGCGGCCCGCCCCGCCCTCGTCGGCCAGGTGCACCGTCGGGCCGGGGGCGCTGTCGAGCGTGCGCACGGCGCGCCACAGCCCGGCCCGGCGCAGCGCCGCGGCTCGGCTGTCGAGGTGCTCGGCCCACGCGGCCGGGAGCTCGGCGGCCCTGTCTGTCATCTCGGCTGGAGCGATGTTGGCGCCTGGCGGCGCGGCCGGCTACTTCTTCATCTTCGCGGCGGCCTGCTGCGCCGCCTGCAGCGTCGACAGGATGGTGGTCTGCTGGATCGGGTCGCGGACCTCGAGGCGGTAGACCACCTCACCGACGCGGCAGAAGACCAGGTGCCGCTCCTTTTTGTACTGCCAGCGGCCGATCACCATCGCCAATACGCCGCTGGCCAGGGCCAGGAGCCCGACGATGACGTCCTCGCTGAGCGGCGGGATCCCGAACTTAACGCCCTTGAGCTTCTTCAGGCGCTTCTCGGTCTTCTCCTTGACGCCCTCCTTGGCCGCCTCCTCCTTGGCGAAGGGGTCGTCGTCGTTGGCGTCGCGGCCCTCGATGCCGCCGGTGGTGTCCTCGTCCTCGGGGGTGTCGGCGGCGGCGGCCGGGTCCGCGGTCTTGTCTGCGACGCCGGCGTACATCGCGGCTGGCAACACTTTGGCGACACTGACGATAAGAAAGACGATCCCGATGAGGAACGAGAGGATTCCCAGCGCTGCGTTCGGACGCTCGGACATGCGGCCGACGAAGTCGATGCGATCGAGCGGAAACTCCGCGATCGGCAGCACCGCCCCCGTCGCTGCCGGCGCGAACTGCACGACGCGCTTGGTGCTGATGACCAGCTCGTGCGGCTCGGTCGGCACGAACGGCGCCGGGTACAGGACCGTCTCTTCGGGCTGCGGCTGGAAGGGCATGCGTGATTATAGCGTCGCGGCGCTCGGCCCGTCACGGTCGCTGCTGCCGTCGCCGCCGTTGATCGGGCCGCGGCAAGCGCCGCCTTTGATCGGGCCGCGGCAAGCGCCGCCTGGCCACGCAGTCGATTCGGGACGGTTCGAGACGGGAAGGTTCGCTTCGCAGGGGATAGGGCGCGTGGGTCGTTGCCGCGCGGTGAGCTCAGACGATAAAGTGGAGCGGGGAGTACTCTGATGCCGGCGCCACAAGCCACAATGATGCAGGAGCTCGCGAAGGCGCAGTTCATGACCTTCGCGATCAAGCTGCCGGTCGACTGGAAGCAGCCGCAGGGCGAGGCGGGCCGGCAGTACGGCAACGCCTTCAAGCCGAGCGAGCACGTCGGCATGGTCACGCCACCGACGCTGTTCGTCCCGGCCTCGACGAACAAGTACCACACCGACACGGTCAACAAGATCTCCAAGCAGTTTGCCGACTTCATCGACGGCATCTGCTCGGCGATCTGCTCGGCCTGGAGCCAGTGGCAGACGGCGGCGACGATGGTCGGCGTCCTGATCACCGGCCCCGTCGCCTCGATGGGCCAGGTGGTGGGCATCCCGTGGCTGCCGCTGATCATGGGCTCGGGGCCCAAGTCGACGCCGGCGGAGCTCAAGTACACGACCACCATCGCGAACGTCCTCAACACCGCGTGGCTGGCCTACACCGCGACGATCAAGGTGCCGGGCCTGCCGTGGTACCCGGCGTTCTCGGCGGTCCCCTCGCCGGTGGCGCCGCCGATGCCCAACGTGCCGGTGCCGGTGGCGGCGCTGACGCAGGTGACGGTGCCGATCAGCAAGGCGATCCTGAAGGGCCAGATGATCGCCATGCACGCCGATCCCACGGCCGAGCACCATGTCGAGCTGTTCGACTCGATCGCGGACGCGTTCGAGAAGTGCTTTCAGATCTGGCAGACCACGACGATGGTGACCAACGTCCTGGGCACCGGCCCGGTCCCGACGTTCGCACCGCCGGTGGTGCCGGTCGGCCCCGTCCTCGGCGGCGTCGGCACCATGACGCCGGGCGGCTTCACCTAAGAGCGCGCGGCCGGGCAGGCAGGGCGCACCCTTTCGCGATTGCTTACGTGCGTAGGAGACGCGATGCACAAGTTCGATCGAGATACCAAAGCAGGTCAGGTCACCGGCGGTAACGCCAACACGATGACGGTCGGCATCGTCACCGACAACGTGCACCCGCAGGGCGACTACCGCGTCAAGGTCAAGTTCCCGACGCTGCCCGCCGGCAAGTCCGGCCAGCAGGAGGAGAGCTTCTGGTGCCGCATCGCGACCATGGGCGCAGGCTCCGGCGGGCGCGGCGCGTTCTGGCTGCCCGAGAAGGACGACGAGGTGCTCGTCACCTTCATGAACGGCGACTTCAACCAGGCCATCATCATGGGCACGCTGTGGAACGGCGTCGACAAGCCGTCCTATGCCAACAAGGACGCGAAGTCACCGACGGGCCGCTTCAACAACGACCACGCCGACTTCCGCGGCCCGGCCGACGCCGAGAAGAACGACATCCGCTCGTTCTCCAGCCGCTCGAAGCATGAGTTCATCTTCAACGACAACGCGTCGAACCCGCGGGTGACCCTGCAGTCGGGCACCAAGCACCGCATCGTCCTCGACGACGCCGGCAACCAGCCGACCAAGATCGAGATCTACGACGGCAAAGAGGAGAACTACATCCTCATCGACACGAAGAACAAGAAGATCACGATGGAGACCAAGACCGGCGACATCCTGATCAAGGCCAAGGAGAAGGTCCGCATCGAGGCCAAGGTCATCGAGACCGACAGCCAGGAAGACACCTCGATGCACGCCGGCAAGAACATGACCCAGAAGGCCGACTCGAACTATACGCAGGAGGCCACGGGGAACATGGACATGAAGGCCGGCGGCACCATGACCGAGAAGGCCGCGACCATCAAGCTCAACTGACGGATACAGGTCACCTCCATGCCGCCGCAAGGAAGACTCGGAGACCGCGCCTTGAACCCCGCCGACGCGCACGGCTGCCCCGGCTGCGCCCACCCGGTGGTCGGCCCGGCGATCGCGGGCTCGCCCGACGTGCTGACCAACGATCGCCCGAGCCTGCGCGTCCAGGATCCGGGCGTGCACACCGCCTGCTGCGGGCCCAACACCTGGAACGCGGCGGCGGGCAGCGGCACCGTGTTCATCAACGGCAAGCCGGCCCACCGCCTCGGTGACACCACCGCGCACTGCGGCGGCACGGGCCAGCTCATCGAAGGCTCGGGCAACGTCATCACCGGCGGCTAGCCGCCGCGTGCCCAGGGCGCGACAGCCGGGCCCCTGCGGACCCGACCGCCGCACCGAAATCCCCGTCGCTAGAGCGTCTCGAGGTAGGCGACCAGGTCGTCGATCTGGTTGGCCGAGAGGTGCGAGGTCTGGCCGTGGCGATCGCCGCCGCCGCACGTGCCGTCGAAGCGCGCGCGCAGCGTGCTGGCGCAGCCGGTGTGCATGAACGGCGCGCGGCCCGCCAGGCCGACCAGCGAGGGCACCTGGAACGCCTTGCCGGTGCCGACGTCGACGCTGCTGTTGTTGGTGAAGCGCGCGCCGCCGTGGCAGCTCGCGCAGGCGACCTTGGCGTCGTTGAACAGCGCCTTGCCGCGCGCCACCGCCTGCGGATCCGCGGGCTGGCCGCGCGGCAAAAGCGGCTGCGCGTCGAGCCACGCGCCGACCGCGCTGACCTGCGCCGCGGTCAGCACCTCGCCGGTCATGCGCCCGGTGAAGACGTCGCGCATCAGCTTGCTGAGGTCGCTCATGTCGCCGTCCCAGTGGAAGGGCGCGGTGGCGAGGATGCCGCCGCGCAGGCTCTGGGTGCGGCGCGGCCCGATCGGGTCGAAGGTCCAGACGTGGCCGTCGTCGCCGCCCTCGGCGTGGCACGAGGCGCAGGCGATCATGCCCTGGGTCGTGCTGTGGAAGATGCGGTGGCCCTCGTCCTTGCGCTCCTCGGCGCCGGTGAGCGCGATGGTCTCGTTGCTCGGCTGCAGGATCAGGCGCGCCGGCTCGCGCGACTGCAGCCACAGCCGATCCTGGCCGTCGAAGGCGCCGGCGGTGAGCTGCAGCGTCCGATCGACGGTGATCGGGCTGCTCGGCAGCTTGCAGCCGTCGGTGGCGTCGCTGAGCTCGGTCGTGCTGAGGATCTGGACCGGCGGGCCCTCGAGCGCGTTGCGGCCGCCCGAGCTGCTCGGGCCGACGATCGCGAGCTTGCTGCCGCTGCGCGACACCGCGACGTCGACGGTCAGGCCGACCATCATCAGCGTGGTGCCGCGGCCGACGGTGGTGCCGTTGAACAGCGACAGCGCGGTGCTGACGATGCCCGAGGCCTTGCACGAGCCGTTGCCGTAGCCGCCAGCGCGCGTCGAGACCGTGCTGTCGAGGCTGCGCTGGTGCAGCATCACCACCTGGCCGTCGGGCATCGGCGCCATGCGCCAGGCCGTGGTCGGCGACGCCGAGCTCGGCTTGCCCATCGGGTCGGGCAGGCCCGTGACCTTGCGCGGCGCGCCGCGGCCGACCAGCGAGCCGCGCTCGTCGACCTCGATGACCTCGGACGAGCGGAAGCGGGTCACAAGGAGGTGCGTGCCCTTGACCGCGACGTCGCGCAGGTCGGTGTCGATGAACCAGGTGCGCGCCTGATCGCCGCCGCGCGCCTTGATCGTCGTGAGCTCGCCGCCGCTGCAGGCGACGTACAGGTTGTCGGTGGCGGCGTCGTAGGCCAGGCCGCGCGGCGCCGGGCAGGCGGGGCGGCTCGACAGGATCTCGCCGCTCTGCGGATCGATCTTCACGACCTGGCCGCCGCGGCGCAGCGCCACGTGGACCTTGCCGTCCTGGTCCTCGACCACGCGGCCGGGCTCGGCGCCGGCGGCGAGCTGGACCCGCTTGCGCACCTTCTTGTCGACGGTGTCGACCAGCCACACCGCGTCGCGGTCCGGGTCCGCGGCGACGACCGTGCGATCGTCGCGCAGCACCAGCAGCGTGCCGCCGCTGATCGCCGGCGCCACCGTCGGCTTGGGCGGCTCCGCCGGCTTCTCGACCGGCGGCTGCGGCTTCTCGTCGGGGAGTACGTCGCTGCCGCTCAGGCCCGGATCGCCGCACGCGGCGGCCCCTCCGAGCACGAGCCCCGCGGCGCCTACAAGCAGCCTCGACACGGAACGGGTCTTGGTGCGGTCTTGCATGGCGTACTCCCTCCTCATTGCAAAGGTCAGGTCGGCCGCGCCCCGAGGCAGCACGCCTTCCGGGTGCGCACAGGCTCGCGCAGCATACCCAAGCTTGCCAACAAGCGCCGCTGTTTGCGCTGGGCGACGGGCTGCCCAAAATCGGCGCGATCGGGCGAGCCGGGGCCCGACCGCGCGCGACGGGGCGAGATCGGGCGGGGCGCTCGGACCGAGGGGCGCTCGGCGGCGCGGCCCGCATCCCGTATGCTGGGGCCCATGAACGATCCCCTCGTCGTGAACGGCAGTCTGACCATCCCGGCCAGCGAGCTGTCGTGGGAGGCGACACGCAGCTCGGGCCCCGGCGGCCAGAACGTCAACAAGGTGGCCAGCAAGATCTGGCTGCGCTTCGACCTGCCGGCGACGCTGGTCCTCGACGGGTGGACCAAGGAGCGGCTGCGCCAGCTGGTCGCCGCCGGTGGCGGGCAGCTCGACGCCGAGGGCCGCGTCCTCATCGGCAGCCAGCTGACGCGGGACCAGGCGCGCAACCTGGAGGACGCGCGCGAGAAGCTGCGGACGCTGATCCTGCGCGCGCTCATCCGGCCGACGCCGCGCCGCCCGACGAAGCCGACCCGCTCCTCGCGCGAGCGCCGCCTGACCGGCAAGCGCGAGCTCGCCGAGCGCAAGCAGCAGCGCAAGAGCCCCAAGGACTGGTGACGTGCGCGGCCCCCTGCACCCGGGACGGCCCCGGCTGACGATTCGAAGGCGGGGCGCGGCCAGGCTGGCGCTGGCGCTGGCGCTTTTGACGACCGCTTGCGCGCCGCCGGTGCCGCCGCGCGCGCCGTGGCCCAGCGGGCCCTTCCCCTTCGCCGAGTACGACGCGCTGCTCAGCCGCTACACCGACGAGCAGGGCCGCGTCGACTATGCGGCGCTCAAGCAGCGCGACGCCGACACCGTCGAGCGCCTGTACGCGAGCCTGGCGGCCACCGGCCCGGACAAGACGCCGGCGCTGTACCCGGGCCCCGGCGCCGCGCTCGCGTACTACCTGTGCGCGTACAACCTGCTGATCTGGAAGAACGTGCTCGATCACGTCCCGATCGAGCAGCCTGCCGCGGTGCGCCTGGACGCCGGCCTGTACCGCTTCTTCCGCAGCCCCGAGTTCCTCATCGACGGCCGCGCGCTCGACCTGTACGACCTCGAGCACCGGATCATCCGGCGCCGCTTCCGCGACGGCCGCATCCACTTCGCCCTGAACTGCGCCAGCGCCGGCTGCCCGATCCTGCCGCGCGCCGCCTTCGTGCCCGAGCAGGTCGAGCAGCAGCTCGACCGGGCCGCGCGCCGCTTCGTCACCGAGCCGCGCAACGTCCGCCTCGACGCCGAGCGACGCACCGTGACGCTGTCGAGCCTGTTCAAGTGGTACCAGGGCGACTTCGGCGGCGACGCGCAGGCGGTGCTGCGCTTCATCAACCACCACCGCACCGCCGCCGGCGCCGAGCCGCTGCCGCCCGGGCTGGCGATCCGCTACGAGCCCTACGACTGGCGCCTCAACGACCGCTCGCTGCCGCGCTGACGGGGGCTTGGCCGCGGGCCGGTCGCGGCGCGCGCGATCGGGGGTACGATGGGGACATGAACAAGCCCCTCACCGCGGCCGTGGCGGGTGTGGCGTTCGGCAGCGTGCTCACCGCGGCCCTGCTGCTCCACCTCTCGCGGCCGTCGCAGCGCACGACGATCGGTGTGCCCAGCGAGCCGGCGCCCGTCGTCGCGGACACCGTCCCGGCGACGGGCTGCGCGGCCGAGTCCGTGCCCGAGGCCGGCTCGCGCCTCGCCGCCGACGAGCTCTTGCGCTCGGCCGAGCTCGCGTACGCCCGCGGCAACTACCCGTGCGCGCTGGCGCTGTCGCGCAAGGCCCGCCGCATCGAGCCGCTGCGCGCCTTCCGTCTGCTCGGGGACGCGGCGTGCAGCCAGGGCGACGCCGAGCTCGCGGACCAGGCGTTCCTGCGACTCGATGATCCGTCGCGCCAGCGCCTGCTCTCGGTGTGCGCCGAGCACGGGCTGGTGCGCGAGCGCGGCCGCTTCCGCGGCGCCGACTGAGCTCCGCCGCGGCTCTGCGCTCAGCCTGCGGTGCGCATCTCGGCCGCCACCGCATCGGCCACCGAATCGATCAGGCGCCGCGCGATCGAGATCTTGCCCGGCAGCTTGGGCAGCGCCGTGACGTCGAACCAGCTCACGGCCTCGATCTCGCCGGCCTGCGGCCGCAGCTCGCCGGCGCGGTAGTCGCAGACGAAGGCCACCATCAGCGAGTTGGGGAACGGCCACGGCTGGCTGGCGAAGTAGCGGATGTTGTCGACCTCGATGCCCGCCTCCTCGCGCACCTCGCGCGCTACGCACTGCTCCAGGGTCTCGCCCGGCTCGACGAAGCCGGCGAGCGCGCTGTACAGGCCCGGCGGGAACTGCGGGCCGCGCCCGAGCAGGACCTGCCGGCCGCGCCGCACCAGCGCCATCACCGCCGGCGAGATGCGCGGGTACGAGACCAGCCGGCAGGCCGGGCACACGCGCGCCCGCTCCTCGGGCCGCAGCACCGTCGGCGTGCGGCAGCGGCCGCAGAACTGGTGGTTGCGGTCCCAGTCGAGCAGCTGCACCGCGCGCCCGGCCAGCGCCAGGTGCGCGTCGTCGAGCACCGAGAACAGGGCGCGCAGCCCCTGGAAGGCCAGGCCCGCCCCCGCGGGAAGCGGCGGGCCCTCCGGGGTCTCGGGCGGCACCTCGGCGGCGTAACACGGGCGGCCGTCGAGCATGCCCAGGTACAGCGCCCGCAGCGGCGGCACGTTGAGGTGGGCGAGCGGCTGCTCCGGCAGCGCGCGGCCCGTCGGCAGGCGCGCCCAGCTCGGCCGCGCCCCGACCCGCAGGTCCCCGGTCGGCTGCGGCGAGGGCGGCCCGAGCTCGACGAGGAGCTGGTCGCCGCGGAAGAGGAACAGCAGGCCGGGCGCGCCGTCGCCGCTGACGTCACCGTCGCCGTTGCCGTCTGGCCCGGCCGGCGGCGCCGTCTGGTGGATGAAGCCGTCCGGGCTGTCGAAGGGGTGGGGCATGGCTGCAGTGTACCCGCAGCGCGAGAGCCGGCGCCGCGGCGCGGTCCCAGCGACGGAGCGCGGCTCAGTCGTCCGGCGCCGAGTCGAGCTGCTCGAGCTCGCCGCGCAGCTCGCCCAGGGCGTGCAGGTTGCGGCTGCGCTGCGCCGCGTCGATGCCGGTCTGCAGCACCTGCCGGGCCCGGTCGCGCTGCCCGCGCTCGGCGAGCAGCTTGCCGAATAACAGGTACTGGGGGACGTAGCTCGGGTGGTCGCGCCCGAGGCGCTCGAAGGCCTCGGCGGCCTCGTCGAGGTTGCCCAGGCTCTTGTGCTCCATGGCCAGGCCGTAGAGCGGGAACGGATCGCTGGGCGCCATCTCGACGAACTTCTGGAGCTCGTGCAGGCGCTCGGAGGTCTCTGCCATGACTCTGCCTTTCGCTTTTCCGACGAGGTCTACCGGCGCAGCGCCTGCTTGGCGAGCTCGAAGAGCGCCGCCCCGCGCGCGCGCAGGCCGCTCGCGTTGAGCGGCCGGTAGATCAGGTTGATCGCCGCCCGCACCGTCTCGTAGTCGCCGGGCTTGACCGGGTAGATCTTCGACGGGATGTGTAAAAACGGCAGGCGGTCGTCGATCACCGACTTGGTGTTGCACATGGCGCGCAGGCCCTCGCGGCCGTTGAGCCGGCCGAAGCCCGAGTCCTTGACACCGCCGAAGGGCAGCGCCTGCACCATGTACGTCAGGCCGTAGTCGTTGATGCCGGTCGAGCCCGCGACCAGCCCCCGCGCGATGCGCCGCGCGCGCGCCGGGTCCTGCGTGAACACCGTCGAGCCCAGGCCGAAGCACGAGTCGTTGGCCAGGCGCACCACCGCCTCGTCGTCGTTCGGCGCGCGCAGGATGCACAGCACCGGACCGAAGGCCTCCTCGCGGGTGATCGCCATGTCGTGCGTCACGTCGACGAGCACGGTCGGCTGGAAGAACCAGCCCGGGCCCGGGCCGCGCTTGCCGCCGACGAGCGCGCGGGCGCCGCGGCTGATCGCGTCGTTGACCAGGCGCTCGACGATGTCGACCTGGTGCGGCATGGTCATGGCGCCGACGTCGACGTCCGCGCCGCTGCCGCCGAGCGGGTCGCCCTGGCGCAGCGGGCCGGCCTCGCGCACCACCGCCTCGACGAAGCGGTCGTAGATGCCGTCCATGACGTAGACGCGCTCGCCGGCCAGGCACATCTGGCCCGAGCAGATGAAGACGCCGGCCATCGCCCCGGCCACCGCCTGCTCCAGGTGCGCGTCGTCGCAGACGATCACCGGGTCCTTGCCGCCGAGCTCCATGATCACCGGGGTCAGGCGCTCGGCGCTGCCCTCGACGACGCGGCGGCCGTTGCCGACCGAGCCGGTGAAGACGATCTTGTCGACGCCCGAGCGGACCAGCGCCGCGCCGGTGTCGCCGTAGCCGGTGACGATCTGGAACAGGTCCGGCGAGTGCCCGAGGCTGCTCAGCACCTCGTCGAACATCCGCTGCACGAACGCCGCGGAGTAGCTCGACCACTCCGAGACCTTGCACAGCACCGCGTTGCCCGCGAAAAGCGCCGGGATCGTCGGGCCCAGGATGTTCTGGAACGGGAAGTTCCACGGGCTGATGACGCCGATGACGCCGAGCGGGTGGTACTCGATGCGCGCGGCCTTGTGCATGAGCAGGCCCGAGGGCACGCGCTCGGTGCTCAGCGCGTCCTCGCCGCTGCCGATGGTGTAGCGGAGCTTCTCGCAGACCGGGAAGATCTCGCCCATCATCGCGTTCTGCAGCGTCTTGCCCGCCTCGGCGGACACCAGGCGGCAGATCTCGTCGGCGCTGTCGAGGATGCGGGTGAGCAGCGCCTGCAGCACGGCGCGGCGCGCGGCGAACGAGGTCTCGGCGAAGGCGCGCTGGGCGCGGCGGGCCCGCTCCAGGCGCTGCTTGACCTCGGCCGCGTCCATGGCCGGGACCTCGCCGAGGAGCTCCCCGGTGGCCGGGTTGCGGCAGGGGATGGTGCGGCGCGCCGCGGCGACGGGCTGGCCGGCGGCGGGCGGGGCCACGGCAGGCTGAGAAGGGGCGGCAGCGTGCGCGGCGGCCGGGGCGGCCGCGGGGGTCGGTGCGTTCGGGGTCATTCGCTCGATCTCTTTCGTAAGGGGCGGCGTGAAGGGCGATCGGGTTCTGATAAGGGGAGCGCCGAATCTAGCAAATGGCCGGGGCCGCGCGAAGCCCGGGGCCGCGCCCACCGAGGTCGCCGGCGACGGTTCAGTCCCAGACCTTGACCTCGAAGCGGCCCGCCGGGTCCGCGGCGGCGCGGTACATGCCGTCGCTGCTGTCGACCAGGGCGAGCTCGCCGCTCGGCGCGACCGCGATCAGCCCGCCGTCGCCGCGCTTGAGCGTCCGGTGCACCACCTGCTCCGCGGCGGCGCCGAGCGACAGGCTTAGTAGTGCGCCGAGATGGTGCCCGAGACCTTGCGCGGGCTCGGCCGGCTGCCGAGGACCTGGTCGTAGGCGCGCGCCGCGACGCGGATCTTGCTGTAGCTGCCGACCACCGGGATGCCGGCGCCGACCTGGCAGCTGCTGGGCCCACCGAAGGGCGAGGGCACCAGCTGGCCCGACGCGGTCCGCACACCCAGCGAGACCCAGGAGCTGGTGGCGGCGACGAAGCCGAACGCCTCCATCGAGATCTTGGCGGTGCTGCAGGTGCTGGGCAGCGTGTCGGCGTAGGTGGCGCTCGCCAGCAGGTTGGGCTTGCCGGCGGTGCCCGTCGCCTCGACCACGAAGTTGCCCGAGCACAGCGCGCTGCCGTAGGTGCGGCTCGGCGAGGTCTGGAACACCGAGCCGCCGACGTCGCCCAGGGTCAGCGCGGCCGAGAAGTCCGCGGCGCCGCTGTCCGTGCACAGCGCCGACTGCGTCGTGCCGATGTTGTCCTGGGCGAGCAGCGCCTCGTCGACCGCTTCTTCGGTCTGGCCGCAGGCGACGAGCATCGGGAGGGCGATCAGCGAGAGGGTCAGCGAGAGGGTGTTGAGGGTACGCATGGGGTTCTCCTTTTCGTGTCTCTTGTGCCTGATGGCTTCTTGCTTTTCCGTCGGTGGCGCCGTCTCTTGCAGCGCCGCGGTTGATTGGGGGTATTTCAAGCGGCGTGCCAGGCCGGAGGCCGCGCGAAACCGCGCAAAAAGGCCGTCGCGGGCCCGCTGCCCGGCCGGATCGCGCAGCGCTTGCGCGATCACGGCGCGGGGTCCGCGGGCAAAGCCTGCGCGGCGGCAAATGCTGCGCGCTGCGCTCCGAGCCGATCGACCGCGCGCACCTGCAGCCGCCGACCGCGCCGGGCCGCGCGACCGTAGTACGCTCGCGCGAGAGGCATCGACATGGACCCGCTCTCGCTTTGGCACTCGGGCTCGAACTCGGGCCTGCACTCGGACCCCGGGGACCGCAGCGCGGCGGCGGACCGGCCGGGCGGTCGCCGAGCCCTGCCGGCGCGCTACAACGCCGCGGTCGATCTGATAGACCGCCACCTTCAGGCCGGGCGCGGCGAGCGGATCGCGTTCATCGATGATGCAGGCGCGCTGACCTACGCGGAGCTCGGCGAGCGCGTGGACCGCGCCGGCAGCCTGCTCGTGTCGCTGGGCGTGCAGCCCGAGCAGCGCGTGCTCCTGATCCTCAAGGACACGGTCAGCTTCCCGGTGCTGTTCTTCGGCGCCATCAAGATCGGCGCGGTGCCGGTGCCGGTGAACACGCTGCTGTCGGCCGAGGACTACGCCGAGATCGTCGCCGACAGCCGCGCCGTGGTGCTGGCGGTGTCGTCGTCGCTGTGGCCGCGCCTGGCCGGGGCGGTGGCGGCCGCCGCGGCGCCGCAGCTGCGGCACGTGCTCGTCGATCAAGAACCGGAAGGAGGCGGCGGCTCAGGCGACGCGCCGCGCGGGGTCACGTGCCACGTCGGCCGGCTGCCCGAGCTGCTCGCACCCCACCGCGCCGAGCGGGCGCCGGCAGCGACCACGCCGGACGATGCCTGCTTCTGGCTGTACACCTCGGGCTCGACCGGGCGCCTCAAGGCCGCGGTGCACGCGCACGGCGACATGATCTACACCGCCGAGCACTACGCCGTCGGCGTGCTCGGCCTGGACGAGCGCGACGTGGTGTTCTCGGCGGCCAAGCTGTTCTTCGCCTACGGCCTGGGCAACGCCATGAGCTTCCCGCTCGCTGTCGGCGCGACCGCGGTGCTGATGGCCGAGCGGCCGACGCCGGCCGCGATCGCACGCCGCCTGCGCGCGCACCGGCCGACGCTGTTCTTCGGGGTGCCGACGCTGTACGCGGCGATGCTGGCCGAGCCCGAGCTTGTGACCGGCGGCCGGCTGCGCGCCTGCGTGTCCGCGGGCGAGGCGCTGCCGCCCGAGGTCGGCCGCCGCTTCAAGGAGCGCACCGGAGTCGACATCCTCGACGGCATCGGCTCGACCGAGATGCTGCACATCTTCCTGTCGAACCGGCCCGGCGACGTGCGCTACGGCACCACCGGCCGACCCGTCCCGGGTTACTCGCTGCGGCTGCTCGACGAGTCGGGCCAGGAGGTCGGCCCCGGCGAGATCGGCGACCTTTGGGTCAGCGGCGCCTCGAGCGCCACGCACTACTTCAACCGCCGCGCGCTGTCGCAGCGCACCTTCGTCGGGCCGTGGACGCGCACCGGCGATCACTACCTGCGCGACACCGACGGCTACTACGTCTACCAGGGACGATCCGACGACATGCTCAAGGTCAGCGGCCAGTACGTCTCGCCCTTCGAGGTCGAGTCGGCGCTGGTCTCGCACCCGGCGGTGCTGGAGGCGGCGGTGATCGGCCACGCGGACGAGCACGGGCTGATCAAGCCCAAGGCGCTGGTGGTGCTGAAGGCGGCGCCCGCAGGGGACGCGGGGGAACGCGAGCCCGAGGCGCTGACCGAGGCGCTGCAGGCGCACGTGAAGGCGCGGCTGGCGCCGTTCAAGTACCCGCGCTGGATCGAGTTCGTCGCGGAGCTGCCCAAGACCGCGACCGGCAAGATCCAGCGCTTCAAGCTGCGCAAGGCCGCGTCCGGAGCCTGAGATCCTCGGGACCCGAGCGCGAGGCCGGCGCCGAGCGGCGGCCCCCACGGAGCGGCCCGCACGAGCGGCTCAGAAGACGGCGCCGGGGTCCGCCTTCTTGCCCTTCTTGCTCTTGCCGCCCTTCTTCGGCTTGGCCGTGTCGACCTCGCTGCCGTCACCCGCGGCGGGCTCGCTCGGCTTGGTCACGGCCGGCTCGGGCTTGGGCTCGGGCAGCGGCGCGGGCCGGGCCTCGGGCACGGGCGGCGGCGGGCACGAGAGCTGCGGGCACGGCCGCTCGCGCAGCGCCCCGACCAGGAGGCCGCCGCCGAAGCCCGCGATCAGCGAGCACAGCGCCAGCGCCAGCCCGATCCGCCCGAGCGACGCCAGCTTGGCCGGCACCTTGGCGACGGCGCCGACGCGCTCGGTCTTGTCCGCGGCCGGGCGCTTGGCCAGCGGCATCGCCATGGTCGCCGCGTGCGCGTCCGACGGCGTGTCCTGGCTCGGCGCGCTGCCCTTCTCCTTGGCGCCGAGCACGCCGCGCTCCATCAGCTGCTCGACGCGCGCCTCGAGCTGCTTCATGTCGGGCCGCAGCTGCGGGTTCTTGTTGAGCATCTGCCCGACGAGCGCCACCACCTCGTTGGGCACGCCGGCGATGCGATCCGAGAGGATCGGCGGCGGCGTGAAGACGTGCTGCCGCATGATCTGCCCGATCTCGCCGGTGAACGGCGGCGTGCCCGAGAGCATCTCGAAGAGCATGCAGCCGGCGGCGTAGACGTCGCTCTTGCCGTCGATGGTGTCGAGGCCCTGGCACTGCTCGGGCGACATGTAGATCGGCGTGCCGATGGCCATGCCCGCGGTGGTGCGGCGCTCGGCCGAGTCGAGGAACTTGGCCAGGCCGAAGTCGAGCAGCTTCAGCCGCTCGCCGCCCGGCATGCCCGGGTCCTTCACCAGGATGATGTTGTCCGGCTTGATGTCGCGGTGGACCACGCCCTTCTCATGGGCGCGCGACATGATCGAGGCGATCTGCTGGGTGAAGCGCGCGGCCTGCATCAGCGTGATGCGCGGCGCCCGCCCCTCGCGGATCGCGGCGAGGCGGCTGAACAGCGTCTCGCCGTCGAGGAACTCCATCAGGATGTAGACGGTCTTGTCGGGCAGGTCGCCGAAGTCAAAGATGCGGACGACGCCGGGGTGGTCGATGAGGTTGACGGCGCGCGCCTCATCCTGGAAGCGGGCGACGTAGTTGGCGTGCTTGGGGTGATCCGCCAGGCGGCCCGGGATCACCTTCATCGCCGCGCGGTGGCCGATGAGGTCCTGGACCACCTCGTAGACGATGCCCATGCCGCCGCGCCCGAGCTCTCGCACGACACGGTACTTGCCGACGTGCTGACCGACCAACGTGCTCTGTCCGGGAGCGTCCATGCAGATCTCTTCACAAAGGCTGCGGGCGGCCCGCTTGTGCGGACCGCGACTCGGACCGCAGCGCGCGGCTCAGCGTCGGCCTCGGCAGGCAAGGTGCGTGCGACATGTTGCGGTGCCCGGCGCCCCCCGCACGGACCACCCCACCCAGCCGGCCGCTCGCAACGAGCGCCGCCGGCCCGGCGCCCGCCCAGGCCCCGCGCACAGCAGGACCTTATAGAGCGTGATCAGCGCCGCGTACGACGGAGACGCTCGAAAATCATACTGCGGCGCCGGTCCGCACCGTAGTAGAATTTTTCGTCGCCGCGGCGGAGCATCGCGCGCAGGGTCCGATGAGGGCAATACGTAGAAGCCGGGCCGGGGGGCTCGGGGGTCGTTTCGTCAGTACGCTTGGGCACGCGCCTGGACACGCGCTTGGGCACGGGCTTGGGCACGCGCCTGGGCACCTGTTCGGGCACGGGCTGTCTCGGCAGCGCAGCGTCGGGTCGGGAGCACCGGCTCCGCTGCGCAGCGAGGCGAGGGCCGCGGTCGCGCGGCGGGCGGTGCCGTCATGATGGCGCCGACCTCGAGCCCGGAGCTCGACGGCCCGCGCCCGCTATCGAGCCCCGAGCTCGACGGCCCGGGCCCCATGGCGCCCGGCGGCAGCGACGCCTCGCAGAAGCGCAACCTGGTCGGCACCCAGATCGGCCAGTACCGAATACGGCGGCGCATCGGCCAGGGCGGCATGGGCACCGTCTACGAGGCCGTGCACGTCCAGATCGGCCAGCGCGCCGCGGTCAAGGTGTTAAACCCCAACCTCGCCGGCCGCGAGAGCTACGCCCGCCGCTTCATCGACGAGGCGCGCATCGTCGGCCGGGTCGGACACCCCGGCCTCATCAAGGTGTTCGACTTCGGCAAGACCGCCGACCGCGATCTCTACATCCTCATGGAGTTCCTCGAGGGCGAGGAGCTGTGGGATCGCATCAAGCCGCTGCACAGCCAGGGCGAGAAGCTGCCGCTGCGCGACTCGCTGCGCATCGCCCGCCAGGTCGCCTCGGCGCTGGCCGCGGTGCACGCCCAGAACATCATCCACCGCGATCTCAAGCCCGAGAACGTGTTCCTGGTGCGCGACCCCGACTCGCCCTCGGGCGAGCGGGCCAAGGTGCTCGACTTCGGCATCGCCAAGCTCAGCGAGGGCGAGACCGGCGGCCGCCGGACCACGACCGGCACGGCGCTGGGCACGCCGACGTACATGTCGCCCGAGCAGTGCGAGGGCAGCCCCGACCTGACCGATCGCGCCGACGTCTACGCCCTGGGCGTGATGCTGTACGAGCTGCTCGCCGGCAAGCCGCCGTTCGAGGGCAACTCGATGGGCGCGATCATGCGCATGCACATCGTCGTGCCGCCGCCGCCGCTGCCGCCCGAGGTGCCGCGCGAGGTGCGGGCGCTCGTCGAGTCGATGCTGCAGAAGCTGGCCGGCGACCGGCCGGCGATGAGCGCGGTGGTCGTCCGGCTCGACGAGATCCTCAGCGGCACCCCCAGCAGCACGGCGCTGCCGGTGCTGACGCCGCCGTCGAAGCGGCGCTGGCTCGTGCCCGCGGTGGCGGCGCTGGCGGCGCTGCTCGGGCTCGGCCTGCTGGCGTGGCTCGCGACCTCGCGCCCGGCCGCGACGGCACACCCCGATCCGGCGGGCAGCGCCGCGGCCCGGCGCCAGCCTGGGCCTGCGCCTGCCCCAGGTCCCTCGGCACCTCTGCCTCCGACCGCGGCGCCCGCCGACACGGCGCAGCCCGGGCCCGGCCCGTCCGCCGCCGCCGATCCCGGCAAGGCCGCGTCGCCCGCGGGCAAGACCTCGTCGCCGGCCGAGCCCGGCAAGGCCGCCAAGAAGAAGCCCGTCAGCAAGCTGCGGGGGCGCTGGGGCGCGCTGCCCAAGTAGCGCGACCGCCCGCCCGGGGCCCGATTCCGCGCCCGCGCCCGCGCCGGGCTACGGCGCCCAGAAGCTGGTGAGCGCGTCGCCCTGGTTTGTGTCGATGCGCACCAGGCCGCCCTTGGTCAGGGTCGCCCAGATCTCGCCCAGGTTGGTGCGCCACAGCGACGTGACGCTGCCGCGGAAGTGATCGCCCACGCCGCCGAGCGGCGCGCACTTGGCGCCCGCGACGCAGCGGATCATGGGCATGGCCGGCGGTGCGGCCGGATCGATGCGCGCCAGGTACGCCGTGTCCTTGCTGGTGGCGACGATGCGGACCGTGGCCTTGTCGCTCATCGGGTCCGGCAGGTTCATCACGTCCTGCCCGCCCATCACGTCCAGCAGCTTGAGCGCGACCTTGCTCGACGGCGTGCCCGCGGTCTTGGCGCCGGCCATCCACAGGCTCTCGGCCGGGTACATGCTCAGGGTGTCGAGCGAGAAGCTCGGGCTGAGGACGTCCGTGCCCGGCGTCTTGACGAACGGCTTGGTCATCGTCTCGCGCAGCGAGTACACCGTCAGGTAGGGCGGGCTCGCGGTGCGGCTGACGACCGCCGCGACGAAAATATTGCTGTCGTCGCCGGCCATCGCCGTCAGGTCGGTGATCGACTCGCCGGTGCCGAGCTGGAAGCCCGTGGCCAGCGGCACCTGCACCATCGCCGTATTGCCCGGCGTCTTCAGGTGGTAGTAGACGTACGGGGTCGATCCGGTGCGGCCGATGAACCAGATGCGGGCGTCGGTGCCCGGGTTGCCGAGCCCCCACATGCCGGTGAGGGTGCCGGGCAGCTCGCCGCGCAGCGTCCAGGTGCCGGCCACGTGCGAGAGCAGCACGTTCTTCTTGGTGCCGCCCTCGGTCGTCTCGCCCACGACCCAGACGTCGTCGTCGTTCAGGCCCCAGATCGCGCGGAAGGTGTACTCGGGCTTGAGCAGCGGCGACGGATCGCGCAGCCAGCACGAGCCGTTGTAGCGCAGCACCGTGCCGCCGGCGCCGACGGCGAACAGGTCGCCGTCCGACCACGCCGCGTACAGATCGGACGTGTTCTTGAACGCGCCGTCGGGCGCCGTGAACGCGACGTCGAGCTGCGTGGTCCCCTTCTCGAGGCGGGTGGTGGTGGTCCACTTGTAGTCGCCGCCGCACGAGCTGATCCGCTGGTCGCTCTGCGTCAGCGGGTAGACGGTGGCGACGAGCGGCCCGGCGGTGTCGTCCGGCAGCTGCAGCCCGAACAGCAGCTTGTCCTTGGTCGACGGCAGCGGCAGGTCGTAGTCGGCCTCCTGGTACTGGATGTCGCTGACGCGGACGGTCGCCGACAGCCGCGCCGCGGTCGCCGGCAGGCTGGCCTTGTCGACGGCGAACACGAGACCGACCGGGGTCGGCCGGCAGGACAGGCCCGCGGCACCGAGCCCGCCGCCGAGCAGCCCCCCGAGCAAAAAGAGGCGCACCGCGTTCCGTCGAGCCGCGCGCATGGTCCCTCCTAGTTCCCGACCGGCTTGGTCATCTGCGGGTTCTGGTCGAGCATGAAGCTCGCGAACGGGTCCGGCGCCGGCCGGCTGAGCAGCACGCCCGCGGTGACGCCGCCCGCGACCGCCGCCGCTCCGACGCCGATCGCGGTCCAGAACCACCACTTCTTGTAGACCGGCGTCTTGGGCGGAGGCGGCGGCGGCTGGCTCGGCGCGACGCGCCCCGACAGGATCGCCCGCCCCGCGCGCAGCGCCGTGACGGCCTCCTGCGCCTGGACCCGCAGCTCGCGGTGCTCGCCCTTGGGGCAGGCGGCGAGGAAGCGCTCGTAGCTCTCGATCGCGGCCGGCTTGTCGCCCTTCTGCCGCTGCGCCTCGGCCAGCCGGAACAGGTACAGCGGCTGCGGCGCCAGCCGGTACGCCTCCTGCCACGCCGCCGCCGCCTCGGCGTGCTTGCCCTCGTCGCTGAGCTTGGTGGCCTCCTCGTCGCGCTGCGCCGCCTGCAGCTCGGCCACGTGCTCCTTGGCCTCGGGCGCCTTGGGGCTCTGCGGCACCGCCTCGAGGAACCTTTGATACATCGCGAGCGCGCTCGCCCCCTGCCCGGCCTTCTGCAGCGCCTGCGCGCGGCGGAACAGGTACAGCGGCTCGGGCCGGAACAGGTACGCGGCCTCCCACGCCGTCGCGGCGCCGACGAAGTCCTGGCTGCCGAGCAGCTGGCTCGCCTTCTGGTCCTCGCGGTCGGCCAGCTGCGTGCGAAGCTCCGCGACGTTGCGCAGCGCGTCGGCGCGCGTCCCCGTGTCCTTGGTCTGGCTCTGCAGCATCTCGTAGATCGGCAGCGCCTGCGCCAGCCGCCCGGCCTCGCGGCAGGCCTGCGCCAGGTTGTAGAGCACGTCCTCCTGGGGATCGAGCGCGTAGACCTCGCGCAGCGCCTGCGCCGCCTCGTCGAAGCGGCGCGCCTCGTAGGCGACCCGCGCCTTCTCCAGGCCCTGCGTGAGCTGCTTCTTCTCCTTCTTCGAGAGCTTCTTGCCCGGCTGCACCGTCACCGTCGGCGGCGTGCACAGCTCCGGCGGCGGTGCCTCGGCCGCGACCGCGGCCCCGCCCCCGAGCGCGGCGCCCGACCCCAGCGACCCGAATGACCCGAACGACCCGAACGACCCGAACGACCCGAATGAGACGACCGCCGCGATCGCGAGCAGCGCCGCGAGCACCCCGGTGCGCGCGACCGCGGCCGTCCCTCTCGCGCGCCGCGCCGCCCCCGCGCCGCCGCCCGCCAAGCACTTGCGTCTCTTCATTTCGTCGAGCATCCCCCCGCCCGCGCCGCCGAGCTGCCCCGCCCCCGGCTGTTGCCGCTGCCGCCGCACGGCAGGTGCGCCGCGCGGTCCGGTCGTCCAGCGCGACCCAGGCGTCCAAGGAGGCAGGAGTGAAGCGGCCGGTCAGGACCCAGCCGCCCCATGGTACCCGAGCCTCGCCGCCAGGGACAACCCGAACCCCGCCGCGGTCGGGCCCAAGGACGCGCCGTTAGTTGCGGCTCCTCGCCGAGTTGTGATACTCGCCACACGGAGCATCCCAACGGAATGTCGTCAGGTTCCCACAAGCCGCCCCGGTCTCTGACCAGCGCCGAGTCCCCAGGTGCCGGACCCCCAAGCGCCGGGCCCGGCGGCGCCGAGCTCGCCCGTCCGACGGAGCCCGGTGCCGACGCCGCCCGCGACGGCGCCAAGCCCCCGATCCCGCGCGAGCTCATCGACGCCGAGGCGCAGAAGGTCATCCGCCACCTCGTGCGCAGCGGCTACGAGGCGTACCTCGTCGGCGGCTGCGTGCGCGACCTCCTGGTCGATCGCCGGCCCAAGGACTTCGACGTCGCGACCAGCGCCACGCCGTCCGAGATCCGCGACCTGTTCCGCAACTGCCGCATCATCGGCCGCCGCTTCCGCCTCGCCCACATCGTCTTCGGCAAGAAGGTCATCGAGACCGCCACCTTCCGCCGCAGCCCGCGCGAGGACGAGGTGGCCGAAGCCGCCGAGAGTGCGGGCGCCGCCGCGGGCACGCCGGGGCGCGAGGACCTGTACATCTACCGCGACAACGTCTTCGGCACCGCCGAGGAGGACGCGCGCCGCCGCGACTTCACGATCAACGGCCTGTTCTACGACCTGTCGGCCGAGCGCGTGATCGATTATGTCGGCGGCCTCGGCGATCTCGGCCAGCGGCAGGTGCGCACGATCGGCGATCCCAGCATCCGCTTCCGCGAGGACCCGGTGCGCATGCTGCGCGCCGTCAAGTTCGCCGCGCGCCTGGGCTTCGACATCGAGGACCAGACCTATCGGGCGCTGCTCTCGCACCGCGGCGAGGTCCAGAAGAGCCCGGTGCCGCGCGTGCTCGAGGAGATCTTCCGCCTGCTGCGCGGCGGCGCCGCGGTCGAGTCGCTGGTGCTGTTGCGCGAGATCGGCCTGCTGCCCGACCTGCCGCGCGAGCGCTTCACCCAGGTGGGCAATGCCGCCGGCCTGGGCGTGCAGCAGATGCTGGCCTCGCGCACGCGCCGCGAGCGCGCCCGCGAGCGCCTCGCGAAAGCCGGCCTCCGGACCTGACGATGGCTTCTCCAATGCCGGAGTCGTGTCGTGATCGGCGCTGGAGCTTCGGAGATCGCGGTCCGCGATCCATTCTTCCAGATTGACTGTCACGCCGTGCTCACCGCATGCATCAGGCCATCTCGGCCCAGCGGCGCAGCTCCGCTTCCAGGTTGTCGAATCGAATCAGCGCTCCCGGCTCGCGCGCCGGTCCCAGGACCTCCGTCAGCTCGGCGAGGCTGCCCGCATAGGTCTCGGCCTCGATCAGGCTCCGGTTGCGTGCCAGCAGCGGCACCGCATAGCGCCCCTCGGGCAGCAGCCGCACGAATCGCTCGAGGAACAGGTCGAGGTAGGCGCCGGCGGCGACACCCCAGCCGACGCCTCGGCTCGCTCCGGTGACGAGCGCGACTCGCTGCTTCTCTGGCGGCATCCGTTCAGCGTAGGCGGCGCGGCGCGGGGCGAACGCATGGCTTGCCGCAGGCCGGTAGGTAAGACTGGACGTTATGTCGACTTCGTCTGTCCTGAGCCCGGATCCGGGCGCGAAAGCCCCATCGTCGTCGAGCGGTCCCGCCCTGGGAGCACTCGGCGCTCAGGCCGACGAGCAGCGCCGCCGCGACCTGCGGAAGATGAAGGCGGTCGCCACCGGCTTCCTCGTGTTCGCCGCCGTGGTCTACCTGTTCACCCGCTACCTCGAGTCGCGAGACGGAGCCGACCTGGCCGGATGGGTCCCCTATGTGCGCGCCGCGTCCGAGGCGGGAATGGTCGGTGCGCTCGCAGACTGGTTCGCGGTGACGGCGCTGTTCCGCCATCCGCTGGGCCTGCCGATCCCGCACACCGCGCTCATCAAGCGGAAGAAGGACCAGATCGGCGATCAGCTCGGTGGGTTCATCGAGGAGAACTTCATGGTGCCCGCACTCATCGAGGAGCGTGCCGCGGCACTGGAACTGCCTCGCCGGATGTCGACGTGGTTCGCGGATCCGGCCAATGCGCCGCGGGTGTCCGATGAGGCGGCGCGCATGATCAACCTCGCCGCGGAGATGCTCGAGGACGAGGATGTCGAGCGGTTCCTGACTGCTGCCGTCCGGTGGGCCGCAGAGCCGGAGTGGTCACAGCCGTTGGGGCGGATCCTCGAGCAGCTTGTGGAGGAGAACCGACTCGAGCCGATGCTGCAGCTCGGTGCCGACCGGGCCCACGATTGGGCATTGGGCAGCCTGGGACTCATCGACCGCCTCATCGACCGCGACGGTCCGCAGTGGATGCCGAAGTTCGCCGCGAACTTCGTCGGCGACAAGATCTACAAGGAGCTGGTGGAGTTCACCGCGAAGGTGGCCGGCGACCCACAGCACGAGCTCCGGCTCGCCCTCCTGGGCGCGATCAGCCAGTTCGCCAACGACCTGCAGTACGACCCCGAGACCATCGCGAAGTTCGAGGCGCTCAAGACCGAACTCGTCGGCCGCGACGAGGTGACCGGCGCCGCGTCGACCGCGTGGAAGGCCGGCAAGGGGGTCATCGAGAAGATGCTCGACGACCCGAACAACACGCTGCGCAACACGATCACGAACTCGGTCATCCAGGTTTCCGAACGCATCCGCGACGATGAGCCGCTGCAGCAGAAGATGAACAGCTGGGTGGCGCGCGGCGCCCATCACGTCGCGGAGAACTACGCGGGGGAGATCATCTCGGTGATCACCGAGACGGTGCGCGGGTGGGATGCGCAGGAGACCAGCGACAAGATCGAGTTGCAGGTCGGCCGAGACCTGCAGTTCATCCGGATCAACGGCACTGTCGTCGGGGCGCTTGCAGGATTGGCGATCTACACCGTTTCGGTGCTGATCTTCCACCACTGAGTTCTCTCAGAACCTGCTGGTCAGGTGTGAGGTGTGGCGTTGCTAACAGAGCGCTTGCATTTGTTAGCACAGGGGGTAATATTTGGGTCGTTCGATCAACAAAAGGGACGACCATGACCAACGACACGGCTGAATCGGCTGCCGCACACGACAACGCGGCCACGCCGATGGACGCGGTGTCCAACGCCGCGTCGGATATCGGTGGGTTCATCCGATCCCAGCGTGTCGCGGCCCAAGTCTCCCTGCGTCAGCTCGCAGAGCGGGCCGGCGTCAGCAACCCGTACCTCAGCCAGATCGAGCGTGGTTTGCGCAAGCCGTCAGCCGACGTCCTTGCGCAGATCGCGAAGGGGCTCCGCGTCTCCGCGGAGGTCCTCTACGTGCGGGCGGGCATCCTCGAGGAGCGCCCGGCATCGCCGGTGCGCGACGCGTTGATCGCCGACGAGTCGATCAGCGAACGACAGCGCCAGATGCTGCTGGAGATCTACGAGTCCTTTCGCAGTGAGAACCAGGCCAAGCCCGAATAGCAACCGATTCCCAAACCGAGTAATCGACCTCAGAAATAAACAGGAGAACCCGCATGACCGAGAACCCGTTCAACAACGCAGTCACCCAGGCCACCGCCGTGCTGAACCAGCTCCGTGAGCGCAGCGAGGCGACGGCTGCTGCAGGCCGCGGGCCTGCTCCTCATGATCATGGTCATGCGCATGGCCGTGGTCCTGGTCGGGGCCGTGATCATGATCGTGCTCGGGTGGACGGACGTCCGGCGCGGCGCGGCGCGGCATCGTGGCGGCGCGGGGCGCCTTGGGGGTTCGGGGGCCGCTGCGCGGCGCGCGGGCGGCGGGCGGAGCAACGGCAGGGGGCTCGCGGCGCCGGGTGGTCATCGCTGGCTTGTCCGTCAACCATCATAGCCGACGCAGAGGCGTTCGTGCAGCGCGCGCAGCTCCGTCCG